>Ga0209692_10000219_pt1 | contig 180831 bp, 138 predicted proteins | sample tdDd472_FD_187129 | JGI IMG/M metagenome (GOLD analysis project Ga0209692, IMG submission 187129) | Marine sediment microbial communities from the Atlantic coast under amendment with organic carbon and nitrate - tdDd47.2 (SPAdes)... | ecosystem: Environmental > Aquatic > Marine > Coastal >... | reverse complement strand
GGGTTTCGCAATGGGTTTCGCGATGGCTGCTCACCTGCTAGCGACGAAAATGGTTCGTTGACGCTGCCGCTTTCGACTGAGGAATGGCTTGCCGTCACCGCAGATTTTGGATAGTCAGCGAGACGGCTTTGCTGTTGGTTAAATGCTCGTGGCAGCTCGCTCAACTCGCCGAGTGCATCGGCAATGCTTTTTGCCAGTAAGTCATGGACGAGTCGTTGTTCGCTAAAACGCACTTCATGTTTGGTTGGATGAACATTGACATCCACCTGACGCGGATTAACTTCCAGATAAATCACGTAGGTCGCCATGCGACCAGGCGGCAACAGACCATCATACGCCTGTCTCACTGCATGATTTAAAGTCTTATCTTTAACCGGTCTGCCATTAATAAAAACGTATTGAATATCTGATTCGCTGCGATGGAATCCAGGGTGACCAAGCCACCCCCATAACCGCATCGCTTCGTGATTGCATTCAAAGGGAACGCCATTGTCGGCAAATGGTTTGCCACATATCGTCGCGACCCGTTTTAACCACTGCTTTTTCTCACCGCAGGCCGGTACGCGTTTAATAATTTTGTGGTTATGTTTTAAAACAAAGGCAATTTCAAAATTTGCCAGGGCGTGACGTTTAAAAACTTCTTCGATATGGCTAAATTCTGTTTTTTCCGTGCGAAGAAATTTTTGCCTTGCTGGGGTATTAAAAAATAGGTCGGCAATTTCCAGCCGCGTTCCTGGTGACGCCGCTGCCGGTAAAACTTCGACGGCCATATCTCGACCTTGTGCGACCGCTTGCCACGCCAACTCACTATCTGCAGTACGAGAAGTTAAGGTTAAACGCGACACACTAGAAATACTGGCTAGCGCTTCTCCCCGAAATCCGAGCGACTGAATGTTTGCGAGATCATCGGTAGTATGGATCTTACTGGTCGCGTGACGAGTCAGCGCCAAGGGTAAGTCATCTTTGTGGATGCCTTTGCCGTTATCTGTAATGCGAATGAGACGGGCACCACCGCGTTCGATATCGACTTCTATCCGAGTTGCACCTGCATCAATGCTATTTTCAACCAGTTCTTTAACAACGGAAGCTGGGCGTTCGACAACTTCGCCAGCCGCAATCTGGTTCGCCAGTCGAGCATCGAGTAGCGATATACGGTCGTCTGTTTGCACATTCAGGCTCCGGGAATGGACAGGGTCTGGCCGATTCTTAAGCTGTTGGACTTGAGTTTATTATGCGATTTTAACCGTTTGGTCGATATCCCGAAAGTCGCCGCAATTTCGGACAAGGTATCGCCGCGTTTAACCTGATAGGATTTGCTTTTGCTCAGCGACGCGATCAAGGTTCCATCGGGCGGATTAGCGCGAAAATATTTTTTAACCCCTGCAAGCACGGCTCTGGCGACTTTGTTTTGCTCGGCCGAGGTATTCAAACGCTTTTCTTCGGTAGGATTTGAAATAAAAGCCATTTCGACCAACATGGCGGGAATATCTGGCATTCGCAAAACCATAAAAGCCGCCTTGCGCAATGTTTTACCATGCATCTTGGCCATTCTATTTTTGAGTTCTAGCCGTACCGACTCAGCCGCTTTTAAACTTTCGCCAACAGAATAATGCATGGAAAGGTCCAGCAATACTTGCGCAACCAGCCGATCTTTATCTTGCAGGCTTTCCACGCCGCCTAATAAATCGGAACTCTTTTCTCGCTGCTCCAGCCATTTACCCATTTCCGTATTGGCGCCTTTGTTCGACAGAGTCCAGACAGAGGCCCCTCTGACTCTGGGATCGGTAAATCCGTCAGCGTGAAGCGAAATAAATAAATCCGCTTTGTTCTCGCGAGCCAGCTTGGTGCGTTTTTCCAGCCCTACATAATAGTCGGACTTGCGGGTTAAAACCGCTTTATAGCCTTTTTCGGCATTGATTAACTTCGCCAGTCGTTTAGCCACTTCTAGCGTGACGGCTTTTTCGCGAGTACCTTTAGGGCCGATTGCACCCGGGTCTTCGCCACCGTGACCGGCATCAATGGCAATAATAATATCGCGATTTTTATTCTTAATGACCGAATCAGCGGTTTTAATGACCTGTTTTTTGGCGTCTTTGTCTAACAAATCAACCACCAGGCGGTGGCCATAGTCTTGATGTGGTTGTAGCGTAAAATGTTTAAATTTGATCGCTTCACTGAGGTCTAGCACCAGCCGCAGAGTATTGTCGGGTTGTTGCCCCGAGCGGATTCCTTTGACTAATTTACCCGGCAGTTCAAGCTTGGCTAAATCGACCTTCAGGTTTGCATTTTTGATATCAATGGCCAGACGGTGAGGATTTTTATGGTCTACGATTTCATATTTCATCGACTCGCTCACGTCTAATACCATGCGAGTCTTTTCCGGGTCTTGCCAGAAGCGAACCCCGTTTACTTCGCCAGCGCTTACTGCTGGTGAAGCCAGACATAACAAACTGAATAACCCAAAGCATCTGGTTAAAAGTTTAATCAAATCAACACCCTTAAATCTCGTGACTGTCTGAAAATCAAATTAAAACTTAAAGCAAAGTATTAAGTTGAACTGCTAAAACGCTGTTTTTATTGTAGTAGTTTATAGTTTTCGGTCAATATTTTCAGCAAATTTTCGCCGAGCCCTTTGACCGCGGGTTCCAGTGTAATACTTCTCGATTCACCTTCATAGCTTAAATTAAGGACCAGGTCAGGTTGCGGCATAAAACCGTCGCCTTTTTCCGGCCACTCCACCAGGCAAATCGCTTGTTCGTCCAGATAGTCTCTAATACCAATATATTCCAGCTCTTCCGGGTCCCCCAGACGATAAAGGTCAAAATGGTAGAAGCAGGTGTTTTCCAGCTGGTAAGGCTCAACTAGCGTATAAGTGGGGCTCTTGGTACTACCACAATGACCAGCAGCCCGCAGTATGCCGCGCACCAGCGTGGTCTTGCCCGCCCCTAACGGGCCATTCAGAAATATCAGTGCCTTAGCCGGCAAAATTTTAGCGATATCACGCCCAAGGGCTTCGGTCGCTTGGTCATCAGGGATCAGGAACTTCACTCAATCCACCAGAGTACTCGTTTCGATTGGTGCGGATTTTAGCATTTTGTCGCCGTAGGACACCACTCACAGTTGGACGCAAAACCAAAACAAAAGCCGTTGGTCCGCTGTCTTTTGCCTAAGGGTTTAATAATGCCGGAAGCTCCTGAAATAAATCGCTTGCTAGCAACCCCCGGTATCGTAAACTGTAACCTGCGACCCGGTCAGCTGCTTCTCCATGAATTGCCACGCCGAGTTGAGCCGCATCGAATAACGTTAAATTCTGTGCAACCAAGCTTGCGATAATGCCGGAAAGTACATCCCCCATGCCGCCAGAAGCCATACCGGGATTACCGACGGCGCATACGCTTTGCTTTCCATGAGCGTCGCTAACAATCGTGCCAGCTCCCTTTAAGACACAAATACCACCGTATTTTTCCGCGATGGCTTTCGCCGCGGTAAAACGGTCTGCATTGATCGCCTGGGTACTTACCCCCAGTAAGCGACCGGCTTCTCCGGGGTGCGGGGTCAATATCCAGCGATTATTCCGCAGGGGGTTTTCCGCCAGCCAGTTAAGTGCATCGGCGTCGAGGACTTTACGGCATTGCAGAAAAGTTTCATCTTGCGACAATATTCGCATCCAGGCGTGCCCCCAACGAGTACGACCCAGACCTGGCCCTAAAACGACCGTTACTTCAGGTTGCAATTTGGCAACCAGGGATTCAATTTGTGAATCGCTGACATTGCTGGCCATGACTTCTGGCGTGCGAGCAATCAAGGCGTTCTGACCCGATTGCAGCCACGCAGAAGTCAACCCCGCACCACATCGCGCCGCCGCCGTAGCCGCCATCACTGCGGCCCCGGCCATGCCTTCACACCCACCGATAATTTTGCAGTGTCCAAAATCCCCTTTATGACTGGTGGCTTTGCGCGGTTTTAGTAGCGATTTCAAACTCTTCCAGTTATGACAGTTCACTACCGGTTCAGCAAGTTCAAAACATTTAGCTGGCACCGCCAGATCAGCCAATACCACCTGACCGCGATAACTGGCGGCATCACCGGTATACAATCCCCGTTTAAAACCGATATAGGTCACCGTCAGCGAGGCATCGATAGCGACATTGGCGACCTGCCCGGTATCGGCGTTAAGACCGGAGGGAATATCGACGGCAAGCACCGCAATGTTGGACTGATTAATTGACTCAATGACCGCTGCAAACGGCTCTCTGACCGGCCCTGTTATTCCTGTTCCGAGCAATGCATCAACCACCAGATCAAAGTCAGAAATGCAAACCTCTGACCAATCCTTGATTGTCAACGAGTCTGGATCCAGTTGAGCAAAAGCAATTTGGGCATCGCCTTTCATTTGCTCGCGTGGACAAAAATGGCACAAGGTAACCGACAGACCAGCTTGCGAGGCTAACCGAGCAATAATATAGCCATCACCGCCATTATTTCCTTTACCAGAAACGATTAAGATACGACTGGCTTTGGGCCATTTCGCTTGAAGGTGCTCAAAAGCCGCAAGCCCTGCGGCTTCCATCAGCGGATAGGTTCCCTGAGAACTCGATTTTGCGTATCGGCCCTCAATGGCCCTGACTTGCGCGGCGGTAAAAAGCGGGACACCGGCATCTAGCTGATGTGGTTTCATATCTCCCTCGTGACTTTCCCTTAATTGGCTGCTTCAGTTAGCCTTCCAGGTTGATAAAGTGTTCCCGGTAATAGGCTAGTTCTTCGATTGATTCTTTGATGTCGTCAAGCGCCAGATGCTTATTCTGCTTTTTAAAACCCGCCATAATTTGGGGTTTCCATCGAACGGCTAATTCTTTTAATGAACTCACATCCAGGTTGCGGTAATGAAAATAGTCGTGCAACTCGGGCATATAGCGAACCAGAAATCGGCGGTCTTGCCCAATACTATTGCCGCACATTGGCGACTTACCCTTAGGTACCCACTTTTGCAAAAACGCGATAGTTTCCGCTTGCGCCTGTGCGTCACTGATTTGACTGCTGATCACGCGCTGTGTGAGCCCTGACTGTCCGTGGTGAGTGGTGCACCATTCGTCCATCGCATCAAGAATGCTTTGTGGCTGACTGACAGCCATCATCGGTCCTTCAGCAAGAATATTAAGATCTTTGTCGGTGACAATGGTGGCAATTTCGATGATACGTTCTTTGTCCGGGTCGAGGCCGGTCATCTCCAAGTCTATCCAAATCAGGTTACTCTCATCTACCACCAGGCTCTCCTCAAAATTCCGCGGGTTGGACACGATTAAAAACAGCTATCTATTTAAGATAGTATATAATGGCGCAGATCATAAACCGAGTGCAGATATTTCGCACCCTGAATTTTAGTAAGCGGAAACCGAGAGACTCCTTTTTGGCTAAACGAGACAAACTGACCCATCGACAAAAACGGCAAGTGGCGCAAACACAACGACAAAAGTTAAAAGCCAGTCAAAAGCTTGCACAACTCGGCGAATTGTCGCCACAAAAAGCCGGCTTAATGGTCAGCCGCTATGGCGAACAGGCAGATATTCTCGACCTTGACGACCGCCAAACATACCGCTGCTATTTACGACAAAATCTGGGTGCTTCGGTACCCGGAGACCGCGTTAACTTTCGACTGTCGCCAAACGAACAGGGAATCGTCGAAACTATTCATGAACGACAAAGCGTATTACAGCGCCCGTCTCAACACAAAGGACTGAAACCGGTCGTTGCAAATATCGATCGCATTTTTGTGGTTATCGCTCCACTGCCAGACTTTTCTGCAACCTTGTTAGATCGTTATCTGGTCGCTATTCGAAACGCCGAAATCCCACTGCATATTATCGCCAATAAATGGGATTTGATTGACGAGATCGAGCGACAAAAGATTGAGCAGCAACTAACGATCTATGCAGCTTTAAGTTACCCAATAACACGCATTAGTACCCAGACGGGATTAGGCATTAACGAATTGACTGAAGAACTTTCACAACATCAGAGTGTCCTGGTTGGTCAGTCTGGCGTCGGCAAGTCTTCGATTATCAATTGTCTTTTCCCAGAGCAATACAGTCACGTGAATGACGTTTCTGAAAATTCAAGACTCGGCCAACATACAACCACAGCATCCCAGCTCTTTACTTTTGAAAAAAGCGACGGCTTTATTATCGATTCGCCTGGTATTCGAGAGTTTGGTTTGTGGCATATGGACAGCCGTACTGTCGCCAATGGTTTCGTTGAGTTTGATCCCTACATCGGTGGGTGTAAATTTCGCGATTGCCAACATATCAATGAGCCCGGGTGCGCCATACTCAGCGCCGTTAAGCAAGGCGAAATCAATCAGCAGCGGTGGGACAATTATTGCAAAATCGTTTTGTCACCCAGTAACTAAATGGTCATAGGTTGGTTTTTAGTTTACCCGCGTTAATAGTCGGCGCCATTGATTAGACTATTGATCTAGTCCTAACGGGCGAAATTTTCGATAAATTCCTGAACTTGATCCAATGGCATTGGCTTGGCAAAGAAGAATCCCTGAATGCGATCATAGTCCATGCTTTTAATAATATTGAGTTGCTCAATAGTCTCAAGACCTTCCGCGACAATTTGAATACCGAGGCTACTGGCCAACTGTCCGATAGATTCGACGATCGCTTTGTTTTGTTCATTCTCGTCGAGCGCCTGAATAAAGGAACGGTCCAGTTTGATGGCGTCGAAAGGAAATTTGTGCAGGTAGCTCAATGAAGAATAGCCCGTGCCAAAATCATCCAGATAAACTTTGATCTGCATCGATTTTAATTCTCGAACAAAACTCATCGCGGCCTTGTAGTCTTCTATCAGGATACTTTCGGTAATTTCAATATTGAGCTTTTCTGGAGACACCTGACAGCGCAATAAATTTTGTCGGATAACATCATCCAGGGTCCGCGCCAATACCTGAATCGACGAAACGTTGACATTAATATATAAATTCTCCAGAAGTGGAACGCTTTTGAAAGACGATAAAGCGTCACACGCCATGGCCACCACCGCTTCACCAATTTCAACAATTAAACCGGTTTCTTCGGCTACCGGGATAAACTCCGCCGGGCTGATCAAACCGTTTTCAGGGTGCATCCACCGTACCAATCCCTCCAGCCCTTCGACTTCATTGGTTCGCACATTTACTATCGGCTGATAAACAAGAAACAGCTCGTCTGCGTCAACGGCATCGCGCAAATCCCGTTCCATTTTCATTCGATTGGTGACTAGTTTCTTGATATTCGCGTCAAAGAAACAGAATCGGTTCTTACCCTGATGCTTTGCTTGATACATTGCCGCATCGGCATCACTCATAATCGTTTCAGCAGAATCTTCTTTGATACTGGCCAAACGCACGCCAATGCTAGCACTGGTAATTAACGAATGATTGGCCACTTCGACTTTCTTTTTTAACTCGGCCAAAATTCGCGTGCATAACTTTAGCGCTGAGGTTTTGGAATCGATATTTGGCATCAAAATACAAAATTCATCGCCCCCGAGGCGCGCTACCATATCGCCGCTTCGCAAACAGTTTTTGAGCCGCTGAGCCACTTCTATTAAAAAGAGATCGCCAATATGATGGCCTAAGCTATCATTAATAATTTTGAAGCGGTCAAGATCAAGAAACAACAGTGCTAATGAATCATCGTTTTCAGCTAAAGGTTCGAGCAATTCATTTAACGTATTGGATAAGTGCAATCTGTTTGGCAGGCCGGTTAAGGCATCATGGAGCGACTCATGTTCTAGGCGTTTTTCAACCACTTTTCTTTTGGCAATTGTTTTTTCAAGCTCAAAGGTTCGTTCTTTAACACGTCTTTCTAGATTTTCATGGGCAAGCATCAGAGAATCTGAGTCTTTCTTGCGTAAAATCGCATTGGCGACCTGTTGGCCAATAGTGAGTAAAATAATCTGATCTTCGCGAGTATACACCACCTCATCTTGATAACTTTGTACGGCTAACACACCGAAGACATTCTGTTTGTCTTTGAGCGGCACGCCTAACCAGCTGACGCAACTTTCCGAACCGATAATGCCTTTTACATTGTCAGATTTGTGATATAAAAACGTGCTTCCGGTTGCAAGAACTCTTTCAGTAAATCCGCTACCGTTCCCTGAGCTATCGAACATCCGATTTTTAGGTTGTTCATTGTATTGGTCAACGAAGTAAGGAAACTCAATCTGCTCCCGGTCTTCATTTAACAACGCAATGTATTCATTTTCAGCATACATTAACCGTTTAATTACTTGATGAACGCTATAGAAAAACTCATCCAGACTTTCAGTCGTGCTGACCAATTCCGTAATCTGAAACAAAGCCGCCTGTATATCCTGACTTTTTTTCCGCTCTTTAACTTCTTTCGCTAAAGCGGTGTTGATACGATTAAGATCCTGAGTCCTTTCTTTTACACGTTGTTCGAGAATGAGGTTGGCATCCATCAAAGCCTGTTCGGATTGTTTACTTTTGAGCACCAACGCAATTTGGCGCGCAATAAATCTTAATATATCTTCTTCCTGTGGCCCATAAGTTATGTCGCTTCGATAGCTTTGTATTACCAGACCACCGAGCACTTCATCGTTATATTTAAGCGGTACGCCTAACCAGTCATGACAATCTTCGCCAACCGCATCGATAATATTTTTTTCGGTTAACAGATTGATACTTTTTGCAGAAAGATGTTGCACCTTGCCCGTGCGCAGCATATACCCGGTTATTGTGCGTCTGAGATCATCGGCAGTTAATTTATTCAATTCGCTATCGATTGCAGAGTCGTATTCGTCCACTACATAAACAAAATTAACCAGACTTTTATCTTGCTCATACAAGGCCACAAAAAAGTTTTCAGCATAGGTGAGTTGTTTAATAATGATGTGTAGTTCGCGCGCGTATTCTTCAATGGTGTGGGTGGTCGCCGCACATTCGGTAATTTTAAATAAGGCCGACTCAAGCGGCGTACGCTTGAATTCTCGATTGGTCGATTGGTCGGCACTTTCCATTAAAATTTTCCTATTTTATTCCCAGGACCTGCTTTTCTATCTCTTCAGCCGCACTGCGTTTTAATACTATTATAGCAATTCGGCGATTAATCGGGTTATACGGATTTTTGGCATCAAATAAAATAGACGATGAAAACCCTTCTACCCTTGCAATTTTTTGTTCCATAATTCCGCCGTTCATTAATTCTCGACGCGCGGCATTGGCGCGATCACTCGACAGCTCCCAGTTTCCGTAGTCTTCACGATCAACATAAGGCGTCGCATCAGTATGTCCGGTGATGCTCAGTTTGTTCGGCACCGCTTTTAGTACATCAGCGAGCGCTCTTAATATCAGCGTCGAATAAATTTTGGGTTCTGCGCTACCACTATCGAACATCGGCCGTTTATCTTTATCAACTATCTGAATTCTTAATCCGGACGGTGTGATATCAATCATCACCTGTTCTTTGAATCGTTCAAAAGCCTCGCTATTTTGGACCATCAATTCGAGCTTTTGCTTGAGTATTTCCAATTTGGCTATTTCTTTTTCTTCAGCCAGCTTGGCTAATTCATCTTCCGTCAATTCCTCATCGGATTTTTCTTTTTCAACCTCTTGTGTTTCCGGCTGGACCGCTTCCATATTAATTACCGCGGTATTAGCACCGCCTTCGCCTATCACCGAGGGCGCTGCACCAGTTTTATTCATCACACCACTCGGGTCATGAAAATAGCCAGAGATAGCTTGTTTTTCCTCTTCCGAGGTATTTCCAATTAACCATAGCAAGAGAAAAAAAGCCATCATCGCTGTCGCAAAATCTGCAAACGCGACTTTCCAGCTGCCGCCATGAAAATCATGCGCGCTTTTTTTGACCCGTTTTATGATTATCGGTTTTGCTTTTTCGAGTTCTTCAGTCATAGACAACCAACGAGAGCGACAAAATTAAAATCATGAAACAATTAACGAACACCTTTGACACATTCTTCGAGTTCATAAAAATCGGGGCGAACATGCGAATAAAGGGTTTTACGGCCAAACTCCACCGCAATTTGAGGCGGCATGCCGTTCACAGTCGCCAGGATGCAGGTTTTCATACATTCATAAAATTTACTTTCTTCCATGACTTTATGTTCCATTGCCGTCGATAACGGCGCTACAAACCCGTAGGCCAATAATATACCCAGGAAAGTTCCCACTAAAGCCGCTGCTACATGTACACCAATGGTTTCAGGCGGACCACCTAATGATTGCATCGTAATCACAATGCCGAGAACGGCGGCGACAATACCGAATCCTGGCAGGGCATCGGCCACTTTCTGCAAGGCGCTTGACGGCGCCAACGTCTCATGATGATGGGTTTCCAACTCGACATCCATCAGGTTTTCAAGTTCATAAGAGGTCATATCGCCAATTACCATCAACCTGAGATAATCACAGATAAAATTAACCGCTTTTTTATCTTTTGAAATAACCGGAAAACGCGTAAATAGGTCACTATTGTCCGGGTCGTCAATATGACGCTCGATAGCGATTAGGCCTTCACGTCGAATAACATTAAATAATTGATAAAATAACGACAACAATTCCAGATAAAAGGTTTTGGTAAATGGACTGCCAATTAATAACCGTGGCAGTTCCTTGAAAGTTGCCAGTGTGACTTTCGCCGGGTTAGAGGTCACAAAAGCGCCAAACGCCGCACCGCCAATGATTAACAACTCAAAGGGTTGCCAGAGTGCGGCAATTTCACCATGAGATAAGACATATCCCCCTAAAACGGCCGCGATAACGATAATTGCGCCAATTAAAACTGTCATTTAATACACTCGTTTACTTCTTGTTCTACTAAATATAGTTAAAGAATTCCGCTTGCGCAGAAAAGCTCTAGAAACACAGGGTTTAACCATTAGGATCCCTATTTTCGGGGCCTGTCGGGCAAACAGACCGGAAAATTCACTAGCCGCGATATCGCTTTATCGGTAGAATTCGCCCTTTATTAATAATTGTTCCTCTATTTATGTCGTTTGTAGACCAACTGAAAGTTATTTCGCAGTACCTGATCCCACAACACGGGATTTCTATCGCCGCCGGAAAATTGGCCGAATCTCGTACGCCCTGGATAAAAAACACCTTTATCAGCAAGTTTGCCAAAGCCTACAATATTGATATGTCGATTGCGGTTGAACCGGAACTTGCGCGTTACGCTTGCTTCAATGACTTTTTTACGCGTGCCATTCGACCCGAGACTCGCCCAATCGATGCCGATGACAATAGTTTTTGCTCGCCAGTCGATGGTGCTATGAGCCAGTTTGGCGCCATCGAACAAGGCCGAATCATTCAAGCCAAAAACCACCATTACAGCGCATTAGAAATTCTAGGCGGCGACGAGGAACGTGCCAAAAAATATGAAAATGGTCAGTTTTGTACCATCTATTTAGCACCCAAAGATTACCATCGGATCCATATGCCCTGTAAAGGCAAGTTGACCGCCATGAGTCATATCCCCGGAAAACTGTTTTCAGTGAACCCACTGACAGCCAATAACGTGCCCAACCTGTTTGCGCGCAATGAACGCGTGGTGGCTTATTTTGACACAGATTTTGGTGAATTGGCCTTGGTGTCAGTCGGAGCAACCATCGTCGGAAGCGTCGAAACCGTGTGGGCAGGAACCGTTACTCCGCCGACGCAAAAAAGCGTCCGTACCTGGGAATATACCGGAGAAGAATCAATCACGCTCGCTAAAGGCGAAGAAATGGGTCGCTTTAAATTGGGCTCAACAGTGGTTCTACTGATGGAAAATGCGAATTGGCAATGGGCTGAAGGCATCAAAAATGGCGGTGATCTGATGTTAGGCGAAAAGTTGGTGACACGCCAAAACTAGTCGCTTGTTTGATTCAGGAGCGACATCGGCAAAACCTTGCGAATGTCGCTCTCGTTTAGCAGCAGCATCAGCAGTCTATCAATGCCGAGCGCAACCCCGGCGCATTGGGGCAAACCTTTTTTCATTGCCTCAATCAACTCATCATCAATTTCAATTAGTGGGTACCCCAAAGCCTGACGAATCTGGTTATCTTTTTCAAAGCGCGCTAATTGTAAATTTGCATCGGTTAATTCATTAAACCCATTAGCCAGTTCTAAACCGCCGGCGTAGGCTTCAAATCTTAACCCTACTTCGCCATAGCTTCTCTTAGCCGTCTTCGCTAACGATGCTTGAGAGGCGGGAAAATCATACACAAAGGTGACTTTATCTGCGGCAAATGCGGGTTCAATTTTGGTCGCAAATAACAAAGTCAGATAATTATCAAATAGCATCCTGTCGGGTAATTCACCCAATTGCGACTGGCAAAACTGCGCTAAATCTGCGGGTAATATTTCAAAAGGATCGATGCCTAAAAACGCTTGGAATACTTCGCGATAGCTATAGCTGACTCTTTGTTGGACGCCGCTTATCTGACGAATCAAATGATGCACTTCGTCCATCAACTCGGATTCGGAATATCCGAGCCGATACCACTCGAGCATGGTAAATTCATCACTGTGATGCGGGCTTTTTTCGTCGGCGCGAAAAACTTTTCCGAGCTGAAAAATATCACCGCTACCATGACAGAGCAGTTTTTTCATCGCGTATTCCGGCGAGGTTTGTAAATAGCCTAATCGTTTTTCCTGCCAATTGGAAACCTGCATAGCCGACATGTATGGGTCGGTTACAGACCACTCTGCCAGAAGCGGTGTATCTACTTCAAGCACCTGTTGTTCGGCAAAATACGCACGAATCTGAGCAAAACAATTCGCTCTGACGGTCAATATATTTTGCTTTGAATGATTCAAGTAAATCTCCGACGATTAACTTTTCGATAATTTTGGATCTTATTGCCAATGATTCAAAACGCGGTTGTTTTTAGCGGCGAAAAAAATGGCCGCAACAATGTGCGGCCAACAGTATTCTCTGTCACTGCCTGTTAAGCGCGAGATACGTACTCACCGCTACGGGTATCTACTTTAATTTTTTCGCCAATTTGTACAAACAGCGGTACACGAACAACCGCACCCGACTCCAGTGTCGCTGGCTTGCCGCCACTGCCTGAAGTATCTCCTTTTAAACCAGGATCGGTTTCAACCACTTCCTGAACCACAAAATTAGGGGGCGTGATGGAAATCGGCGTTCCGTTATACAGAGTGACCATACAAGAGTCTTGTTCTTTCAACCACTTCGCATTGTCACCTACCGCTTTGTCGTCGGCTGCGACTTGCTCAAATGAAGCCGGATCCATAAAATGCCAGAACTCGCCATCGGTGTAGAGATATTCCATATCCGTGTCCATGACATCGGCAGGCTCATAGCTTTCACCGGATTTAAAAGTTTTTTCGACAATTCGGCCAGTCAGCAAAAAATGGACTTTAGTTTTAGCAAATGCCTGACCTTTACCTGGACGAACAAAATTATTTTCTACAATTGCGACCGGCTCACCATCCAGCATAAATTTCAGACCCGGGCGAAAATCATTGACTGCAATGCTCATGCAATTTCTCTCTTTGAATTGAACACGAATGGAGTAAAATACCCCGATGAAAAATATGAGCCCAATAATACCCGTTTCTACCGCAGTATGTCAGGTAAAATCGTGGAAAAACCTGCTAAAATCGGCAATTACTGATCCCTATCAGTTGCTTCGTCTCGTCGGCGTTCCACCCGACGCGTTGCCGTTTAAGCTCAGTCCTGACAACCAATTCCCACTGCGAGTCCCGCAACCCTTTATTGACAAAATGGCCTATGCCGACCCAACCGATCCACTGCTTTTGCAGGTTTTATCACAGGACACAGAAAACCGGACAGTCGCAGGTTATGGACAAGATCCCCTGGCTGAAAACCAAGGCGATACGCCGGGGCTGCTGCACAAATATCATGGCAGAGTTTTGCTCATTTTATCCGCCGCATGCGCAGTTAATTGCCGCTATTGTTTTCGACGCCACTTCCCTTATCAGGACAAAACCGCCTCCGGCGCGCAGCTACGAGCGTCGCTAAACTATATTTCAAACGACCCCACAATCAGCGAAGTTATTCTCAGCGGTGGTGATCCGTTGATTCTGGGTGATGCGGCTATTACCAATTTGCTTGCACAACTAGCGCAAATGCCGCACGTTAAGCGCTTGCGTATTCATACTCGTTTGCCAGTCGTCATACCGCAGCGAATCACGACCAAATTGTGTGAAGTCTTGGCAAATTCCCGTCTTGAAATGACGATGGTCGTTCATATCAATCACGCCAATGAAATTGATCAGATCCTCACCAGAGCATTAACAAGCCTCCGCGAAGCCGGCGTGACCTTATTAAACCAGAGCGTGGTCTTAAAAGGCATTAACGATAACCTCGATAGCCTGGTCAATTTGAGTGAATCCCTTTTTTCGGCTGGTGTATTACCCTACTACCTACATTTACTCGACAAAGTAGCTGGTGCCGCCCATTTTGATGTTACCCGGAACCGCGCGACCAAACTGATAGAACAAATGCGAATGCAACTACCCGGGTACCTGGTTCCTCGTCTCGCTTTAGAAGAAGCGGGGAAAGGCGCTAAAACCATTATTGCCTGAGACCAACAGAACAACCACTAAATTCGACCATTCATCTGGAGGTCGCGCCAGCTGGCGCTTGTCACTTGTCATTTAACGGTAAAAAAGGCTTAATTGTACTAAACTTAAGATAGCTGTAGGTTAATTTAGAAGACGTCGCCGGAAGGGATGAATAAGGATATTCGTCACAATTAATTTCTCAGCGAGACCAGTAAGTTGTTTTTTTAAGCGTTAATTCAATTTATTGACAAAATTGAGTGATTTTCCTACTTAATTGCTGTAAATTCCGTCTATGATGGCGTGTAGTAAGTCTAAATTAGTCATTAAATTCAAGTTGTTAGGGACATTAAATGAAACTAGGTAGTTCGGGTTTAACTCTCAGGGAATTTCAGGTTTATCAGCAACCTGCATTTGAGTTGACGCCTAGAAAAGTGACACAATGGGTAAAAAACTTGCCCATGGCCAATTTAGGTGAAAGCTCTAAAAGCACTTATCGACTGCTCGTCGATATCAATCAAGCCATTATAGATCCCGATAAACGCCTGGCCATTTTAACTATTCTGGAGCCAGTTGCCCGCCATCTGGTGATTTCACTCGAAAAACAGTTTATCAACAATCGTATTGCCCTCACCGATAAACAGAAAAAAATCGCGGCGCTGGTACAAGCGATTCAGACGGAGCTGTCGATCGGCTATCACGCGGTCATTGAGTTTTTAAACGAGGGAGAAATCAAGCGCTCACAGCGAAAACTCCTGGTTAGCGCCCTGATTATGGCCATCAAATACCACGGCTTTGTGATTTTACGTTGTTATCAACTGTATGCTTCTATTCCCAAGCGGTTGTGGCGAGAACTCTATTGTCTTTATCAAATTGCAAGAAGTCATGAAGTCGACAATCAAATCGTTGCAATTGATGACTTTCACGGCAAGGCGTCAGTCCATTCAAGCTTCACTCAAATATTGTTGCTCAGCGTTGCCAGCCCCTACCAGCTGCGCCAAAGAGAGATTGACCTGTTGTGGCAAATTCTGCCGGATTTACTCGAGCATGCGACCCTGAAGACGCACGCTTACAACAAACACCACTATGTTATTGCGCTCAATTCCGCGATGCCACCAGTCCATAAATCGCTCTATAAGGCGAATGACGGAGATGTCACTCTAAAACTGACAGCTTTTACAACGGTTGAAAAACTCAACCAGATGTTGGCTGATATTCACGGCAATGACCAGCAAAGTAGTCGCAAGATCATGTTGCTCAGACATTTGATTCAATGCTGGAACCATGGCACTCACCGCGCTTTTGCACGCACCCGCTGTCACGGCAATGCCAACATTAGTTTTGGCCTTGGGTCCACGCATTTTCATTTAACCCATGACGGACAAACTCAAAATTCCGGCGATGGTTCAACCCTTGAAGCAATGGAAGGTAGCCTTAAACACGCGACGCTCACTGAAATTGCCAATAGACGGAAAGAGCATGATATTCATTCGTTTGATTATTTAAGTTCTTCAGGGCCGCCCGATGCCGATGTGTGGGCCAAACTGTACAAAACCGACAAGGAAAAAGAATACGAAGCGGCTAAACAGCGCATGCAACAGACGCACAGTCGCAGCCGCGATACGATTGTCAGAGATAGCTACCGCTCCCAGAGTGTCGATCTGTTAAATATGAGTCCCAATGGCTATTGCATCGAAATTCGTTCGAGTGAGCTGCCCAATCATGCCCAGACAGGGGAAATTTTAGGATTTCAGGAAGACGGCAAAGAGGCCGCTGAGCAATGGAATATCGGCGTGGTGCGTTGGGTCAGGCGACAGCCGAAAGGACAACAGGTTCAAATGGGCGTGCAGCTTCTGGCGCCTGGTGCTAAGCCAATCAATGTGCAACTGAGAAATAGCCGTAGTGAAGCCAACGAGTATCAACGCGCGTTAATGCTACCCGCACTGACGGGTGTCGGCCAGCCGGCAACGGTCTTGACCAACCCCATTTCATTTTCTACCAATAGTAAAATTCGCATCAATGAGAACGGCAAGGAATATGACGCTCGATTGTCGAAGGAACTTGCGGCGACCACCAGTTATCGTCAATTTTGTTTTGAAAAAATTGGCGGCAGTGATAAAAAGCGCTCGCCGACAGGTTCGCCGTCACCGGTTCTTGAGCCGGAAGAACTCGACGGTGTTTGGGACCTGATTTAACCTGAATTGAATCCAGAAGCTCTGCCATTTATCCTTCTATTGATCCACTAGAGTCGCTGCGAGAATAATTAATTTTTCTTTGAAATTAATTATTTGACGGCGTTCTCTTTTGTGAAACGCCATTCTCGGCTACAATTTACTCAACAAATCAGTTGAGATACTAGGATCTATGACTGCTAAAATAAAAACAATTCATTTGCTTTTACTCGAACCGTCCTCGAATCAGGCCGAAGCGATCATTAATTCGCTGCGTAATCGTGGCTTTGCTGTTCGCGCCACTCAGGTCCTCACGCCTGAAGAACTGGCGCAGGCGCTAGAGAAAGGCGTCTCTGATCTGATCCTGGCAAAATTAGACCACCCTGATCTGTCGGCCAAACAGGCTATCGAACAGATCGCGAATTTTGGGCGCGATATTCCGTGTATCGTGCTGATGCCCGAACACGAAGACGAAATATTGACTGAAGCCATGCAATACGGCGCGGTTGATGGCGTAACACAAAATAATCTTGAATTACTGTGTCTGAAAATTGAACGCGAGCTTACCAGCCTTGATACGCGACGTCGCAAGACGCAGTCTGATCTGGCCCTAAAGGCGACTGAAAAGCGCTGTACCCTGCTTCTCGATAATTCCCAGGATGCGATCGCTTATGTTCATGACGGCATGCACGTTTATGCCAACAACGCCTACCTTGAGCTGTTTGACTATGAAGACCATGACGAGCTTTTATGCGTCCCGGCACTCGATATGATCGCGAAGGACAGCCAGGATGAGTTTCGTCAATATTTAAAAACGATTGCCGCCACCAGCGACCAGCAAAGCTTCAGTTTTATTGGGACTAAGTCGGACATGAGTCAGTTTGAAGCCATCATGACCTTGTCGACCGCCAACTACGACGAAGAAGTCTGCACCCAACTTTTAATTCGTCCAGCTGCCGATAACGCGGAATTGGAAGAAAAACTCAAAGAACTGAGCGCACAAGATACCTTGACCGATCTGTTCAATCGAAATTATTTTACCGAACAGCTCGAACAGGCCATCGAAACAGCTACCGAACAAGGCGAAACCTTTAACGTTTTATATATCGCCTATGACCAATACGAGAAAATTGTCAGCGAATATGGTATTGCCGGTGTCGACCAGATTACCATCGATTGCGCAAAGTGGTTAGCCGAGCACGTCTCAGACGATTTCAAGCTGGCGCGAATTGGCGACCATGCATTTAGTTTGCTAATCCCTAACTCCTCCGGGATCAAGGCACGCGAATTTGCCAAAGAACTGTGCAGCAACGTGAGCAGTCATCTGTTTGACGTTGAAGGCCACACGCTTAAAATAACGTTCAGTATCGGAATTTGTCCAATTGGCGATACTAGTAGTGACCCGGCACAAATTATTTCCGATGCGTTAAGCGCATCCAATCGAGTCGAAAATGGCAACGGCGTTAAAGTATTTAACAAAGCTGTACGCGCTGCTGGCAGTGAAAAAGATTTGCAGATGCTCGAAAAAGTGCAAGAGGCAATCGAGTCAGGTCGAATTCAACTCATGTATCAACCAATTGTGAAACTTCATGGCGAAGAGCGAGCGCTCTATCAGGTAGTGCTTCGCCTGAGCGATGAGAAAGGCAACATGCTCGATTCAGCTAAGGTTTTCCCTGTGGCCAAGGCTGCGGGTCTCGGCGAAAAACTGGACCGCTGGATCATCAAGCAGGCGCTTAAATCCATCCTGACGCAAAAAGTGGATCAGCAAACCCAATTATTCCTAATGCTGAGCAGCGTTTCGTTAATTGATAGCACGTTAATGGCGTTTATTGAAAAAACCATCGCCGCGAGCGGGCTACCGAAACAATGCATTGTTTTTCAAATAGAAGAAAGTGATGCGGTCAATCATTTAAAACGCGTCATTGCATTATGCGCTGAATTAAAAGCCAATGGCTATTCATTGTGCTTGTCAAACTTTGGCGCAGATCCTGAACAGCGGGTACTGGTCGACCAACTCGACGTCGATTACGTCAAGATCTGCGATAACAAAGCGAAGGATATTCATAAGGATCAGGAAATCGCCGACGAAGTAGTCGAGATGTTAGATGAGATCCACAATCGCGACAAACAGAGTATTATTCCACGCGTTGAAGAAGCGGCCATGCTGGCAGCGCTATGGCCTATGAATGCCAAATACATTCAGGGTTACTACCTGCAACGGCCAAGTCTGCAAATGGATTATGATTTCACCTCTGGTGGTTTTTAATCAACCACCGGTTCGGTCAATCCATGACTACCAGCTAAATATCTGGCTCAATCGACCTAAATGGGTCGAATTGATACGCCCACGCGCCTCGGCTTGAACCTTCGGCTTCGCTTTATACGCCAGATTAAAGCCAGCTTGTTGCATCATCAGCAAATCATTGGCCCCGTCGCCAATCGCCATCGCCTGTTCAGGTTGAATATTTAACGACTGGCAAAGTGCCAATAAGAAATCGGCTTTCGCTTGTGCGTCGACAATCTTACCTTCAACTTCGCCAACCAGTTCACCGGCAACGACCTTGAGTCGATTCGCATGAACCCGATAGAGCCCGAGGTCATTTTTAAGTTTTTCCACAAAAGGCATAAAACCGCCTGAGACAATAGCAACTTTACATTCATTACGACTGGCGGCTTTCACCAAAGATTCTACTCCGGTAGAAATCGGTAAGCTTTGGGCAATTTCATCAATTACCGATTCACTTAACCCTTTTAAACAGGCGACTCTTGACACCAGACTTTCGGCAAAATCCAGCTCACCGCGCATGGCAGCCTCAGTCACGCTGGCTACTTGCTCGCCTACATGATGACGTCTCGCCAGCTCATCGATCACTTCGATCTCGATAAAAGTCGAATCCATATCAAATAGCAATAATTGTGGCGGCTTGAAGGTGTTCTCTGGCCACAGCAGGTAATCAAAAGGTGATTGAGCAATCGAATGATTAACAAGCTGATGCAACACCCTATGGTTAGCAAAAATTTCCCAACAACCATTGATGTCATTTTGCTTGAGTCTGAAATGGACATCGACTGGCCAGTCCTGAGCCATTTTTAAAAACGCATCAATTTGCTCTGATAAATCCTGATCACTAAAAACCGAACACAAACTTTGTTGGTTTTGCGCTGGTTGTGTTGGCGTTAACTGACCATTTTTCAAACAGTAAATGCGTTCCCGTTCAAAATGTATGGAAGATTGACTCATGCGTGGTTCCTGTAATAAATATTCGCTCGGCTATTGTAACCAGGTTAAATCGACAAACCGAAATAAAAAACTGTGATTAGGGCGACATTTTCACTTTTACACACGCTCGGCGAAGTTGATACAATGCAATGACACTTGGTTACAAACCAGGCCCGACAGTCTGACTGTCAATTGCTGGAGTTCTGCATGGTGAATAAACAAAAAAAATTAAAACCACCTCGCCTGCTTCGCGGCATGTTTGCCGCTATTTTTGTTATCACCGCTACAATCCTATTGTTAGCCTGGGCTATTATCAACTACCAGATTGAACAACTGGTTGCGACTCGTACCTCAGAATACGCCCACAGTATTGCACAGATCGCAGCAAATTCTTCGGCAGATGCCTTATTATCGGACGATAAACTCCAGTTAAAAATGCTGGTAGAAAACGTCGCCAAGGATCCTTATATTCGAAGCGCGACCGTATTTGCAGAGGACGGCCAAATAGTCGCTCAGTATCCTGAAGAACAACTGCACGATAACGAGAGCGAGCTGGACGGAGCGAGTAACGGACCCACAAACAATTCGGAAGTTAGCCAAGTTGGAGAAACGACCGAGTCTGGTGACTCCGCCTTAACGGCCAATTTGGCTGAACAGGCTTTAAGTCCAGCCGCACAAGCATACATTCAATCACAAAATGATATCCCATTTATCGAAAAAATCGTTTATCAGGATGTCACCGCGGGCTGGTTCAAAGTGAGTTTGAATAGAGAGCTCCTCGAAAGCAGTTTTCGCCAGTCGATGAAGCGTTCGCAGCACCTGATCCTTTTTATCACGTTGGTATTATTTGTCGTTTTGCTTCTGGTTGTATACCGCTTCGAAAAACGCATCAAATCCCTGATTAAAACTTGCCACCGCTTGTTAACCGTTAACGCGCCCTCTATGCCACAAGATCAAAAACAATGGCTCTCATCGCTAAAAGAGCTGTCTGAAACACGATTTCAAGCGCTCGCCGAACATACACAGTTACCTGGCGAGCAAAAAAACTGGGTCTCCAGTAGCCGAAAAACCAACACCTTGTTCTGCTATCTGCAGTTTGCCATGCTCGAACAGGAGAATGAAAAAACCGCCGACTGTATAACGCTCGCTGAAAATTATCTGCAGAACGCCATTCAAACTCACGGCGTGCAGTCTCAAGGGGATATATTATCCGGCTGCCTGATTCCGTTTTTAGAGTGTGAAGATGTCAGCGAAGGCATCGGTGAGTCATTGGCTTTGGTTCACACTATTTCTGAGTTGCTCGCGAGTATCGAACTGGTCATCACAGTTCGGGCTTTTGTTGGTATGGGAACCCTGTTAGTACTGGAAAACGAACGCGGCCTCATTAGCGGGGTTTCTCTATCAAATCGGCTCCACGATAAAATTAATCAGTGTGCGCCTTTAACCAAGTTTGGTGAAACCATTTGTCTGGCATTAGATGACAAGGAGCTGGCGCAAGTAGGTGATTTTGAACCGCTGGTTATTCCAGAAAATTCTACTAGCAGCCCGGTTTTTAAATTAAAGTCTCTTAATGAGGCATTTAAACAACAAACTAACCGTCAAATAAGCTATATCATTAGTAATAATTGAACGCCGTGACTGGCAATTTTAAGAAACCTTGCTATGGTTTAGAGTATGGGTTAAGTATCGGAAAATCCTTTGACTGACTAAGTCTTGGAAGTAATTGTTAATACGCTGCTGCGGGAATAATAATAATATCAATGACAACCTCTGTTTTAATATGTGATGACTCTCGAATGGCTCGCAATCAGCTTTCGCGTTGCTTGCCAGAAAACTGGGACGTAGAAGTTCATTTTGCAGAAGATGGACAGCATTGTCTCGAGGTCGCCCAACAGGTTAATCCTGCAATCATCTTTCTGGATTTGAATATGCCGGTTTTAGACGGCTATGAAACCCTGGAAGAAATCCGCGCACGCGATCTCGATTATGATGTGATCGTCGTTTCTGGCGATATTCAACCCGACGCCCAGGCTCGCGTTACCGGGCTAGGCGCACTCAATTTTATTAAGAAGCCCATCAGCAAAGAAAATATGCTTGTTGTCCTCGAGCAGCACAGCATTTATTCCGAGAAAAATGACGCACCAGACGCCGACCGCCCCATTACCAGTCGGCCAGACTTTAAGACAAACCTCGACGACACAGCCACTTTCATCGATGCCTGCCAGGAAGTCGCTAATATCGCGATGGGCAGAGCCGGTGATTCCCTGGCCCGATTTCTCGACGTTTTTGTCGAATTACCGGTGCCTAAAGTCAATCACATTGAAATTGGTGAATTGATTATGGCGCTGCAATTTGCCGAACAGGAATCGACGGTGTCGTCCGTTTGCCAAGGCTTTATTGGCCCCGGACTTTCTGGCGAAGCGCTGCTAATTTTTAACGATTCCAGTTTCAAGAATATTGCCGAATTAATGAAATATAAAGGTAATATTGACGACCATGTAGAATTAGAACTGCTGATGGATACCGCCAATATTTTAGTTGGAGCTTGCTTACAAGGAATATCCGATCAACTGGATATCAGTTTAAGCCAAGGCCACCCGGTGGTATTGGGTCAACACGTCAATATTTCTGAACTGATTAAAAACGACAAACCCTGGAATAAAACCCTCAGCATCGAAATTAACTACAGTATTGAAAATAAGGGCGTCAACTGCGATCTCTTATTGCTCTTTACTGAAGATTGTATCGACACCCTTAAAGAGCGTATTAGTTACATCGTTTAATTTATGGCAAATAATATAGAACAACTCAAAGAATTCCATTGGATGGCCGATATGCTACAAAATATCGATGCCGGCCTGGTAGTACTTAACCGCAAATTTGAGGTTCAGGTGTGGAATTCTTTTATGGAGAATCACAGTGGTTTACTCGCAGTCAAAGCGCGCGATAAAAATCTGTTCGATTTATTTCCAGATATTCCCGCTGATTGGTTTAAGCATAAAGTCGACTCGGTTTTTCAATTGCGCAGCCGGGCATTCACCATTTGGGAACAACGTCCCTATATTTTTAAATTTAAAAATTACCGCCCGATAACCGGCACCGCCGAACATATGTACCAAAACATTTCGGTCTTTCCGCTTACTTCCAGTACTGGAAAAGTGGAGAATATTTGTATCATCGTTTACGACGTGACCGATATCGCCATAAACAGTCAGGCACTTGAGTCAGCCAATCACCAACTGGAACACCTGAGCCGCACCGACCGATTAACCGGTCTGAATAATCGTGGCTACTGGCAAGAGCGGCAAGAACAGGAATTTGCGCGCTTTCAAAGATACCAACAGGTTTCATCGTTGCTAATTTTTGATATCGATCACTTTAAAAAAGTCAACGATACTTATGGCCACCAAACCGGTGACGAAGTCATTAAAATTTGTGCCAAAACACTGCTGGCGACAGCTCGCGAACTTGACGTTTGTGGTCGTTACGGTGGGGAAGAATTTGTCGTGCTCCTGGAAAACACTGACGCTAAAGGGGCTTATATTTTTGCAGAACGATTGAGAAAGCTGATTGAGAAACTGACAGTGACCTACGAGCAGCACACGGTTAAATTTACCGTTAGCCTCGGGATCTGTGAATTGAGCGAAAAGATAAAATCGCCGCAGCAATGGCTAGAAGTTGCCGACCAGGGATTATATAAGTCAAAGGAAGGTGGCCGTAATCAGACCAATATTGTGACTGTCGATTAGTAGTTGCTACCGAGGGTGTATTTAACGGCGTCCTCAAGATCTTCAAAATCATATTCAGACAGCCCGGAAAAATCGAGGACTTGGGCACCGACTTTTTCCCATTCAAAATCCCGATCGGATTGAGCCAATTTTTCAGGCAAGTTCACCATATGTTCCGCCATTTTTAAGACACACAGCAAGGTCTTTAGGGTCGGATTTTCAATCGACTGATCATCAAGGACCCTATCAATCGAATGGTGGTTTTTCACTGCCAGGCAGATAACTTTGGGCAAATTCCAAACCCGCGAAATTCGATACCCCGCCGCGGCGTGATGTACACCAAAGTTAGCAAATTCTTCGCTGGTAATTCGGCCATCTTCGCGACTATAAGAGTATTCCATGATCTGCTGATAATTATCGTAGCGAGCCGCCATCACTGGAATTCCGCAATTATGGAAAAGCCCTAATGTGTAGGCTTCATCAACCATAGCCAGATTGAGTTGTCGACATAACGTTGAGGCAACACCCGCCACCGACACCGACGACTTCCAGAATAATTTCATGTCCATCCGTGACTCAATATGTGCCATCGATTTACGTAGCAATAACGTTTTAAGAATACTGGTGACGCGGTCGACGCCCAACATCACGACCGCCTGCGGAATAGAACCGATTTTATTGGCCAGCCCAAAAACGGGGGAATTGACAATTTTGATCACTGCGCCGCTGAGACCCGGGTCAGCCGAAATCACTTCACCGATTCGTTCCAGATCGGCGCCACAAGCTTCAATCTGTTCAATTAAACCCGGTTGGGGTGGAATATAAATGCCGCCGAGAACACTTTTTTCTTCGGATTGCATAGACGCGCTCAATGATTGACTGTTGGATAAAATTATTCATTCAAGAAGCATTGTATTTTGTCTTCCTGAAATTAACGCAGGCATTCGCAAATTAGCGTTGCTTGCTGTAACTATAGTCCAAATTTAATTATCGGCATAACAATTCGATTAATTCTCTTCGTTTTCGACCAGCAAGTTGTCCACTTTCTGGAATCCACGCGGTAATTTATTTCCCCGTCGGCCACGCTCACCACGATAATGTTCGAGATCTGACGGCTTTAATCGCAAGTAACGCTTACCTGAATACAAGAGCAATGACTGATCGGTACCGACGACTGCGATAGCCGCGACAAACTCTTCCCGGAGCTGTAATTTAGCCGCAGGGATCCCGATAATTTTATTGCCTTTGCCTTTTGCCAATTGTGGCAAATCAGAAATTGAGAAAACCAACATACGCCCTTCGTTGGAAACAGCCACGCACAATTGCTCGTTATAGTCGGTTACCAAACAAGGCCTGAGCACTTTTGATCCTGTTGGAAGTGAAAGCAATGCTTTACCGTTTTTATTGCGCGTGATGGTATCGGCAAACTGAGCGACAAAACCATAACCGGCATCACTGGCAAACAGATAGGCCTGTTCATCGGTGCCCATGATGGTGTCGACAAAAGTCGCCCCTGCTATCGGATTGAGTCGGCCAGTTAACGGCTCTCCTTGACCTCTTGCAGAAGGTAAAGTGTGAGCAGGGATGGCATAACTCCGACCGGTAGTATCGAGAAAAACGGCTGACTGATTACTTTTTCCTTTTGCCGCCGCACGGAATTTATCCCCAGCTTTATAGCTGAGCGCTTCGGCATCAATATCATGGCCTTTGGCACATCGCACCCAGCCCATATCCGACAATACCACGGTTATCGCTTCGCTTGGCATCAGGTCAGTTTCACTGAGCGCTTTAGCCTCTTCTCTTGTGACAATCGGTGAACGGCGTTCGTCGCCATATTCATCCGCCGCTTCTTTTATTTCTTTTTTTACTAAGGTTTTTAACCTGGTTTTCGAGCCAAGAATTTTTTCCAGCTTTGCCTTTTCTTCGGCTAACTGCTTTTGTTCGGTTTTGATTTTAATTTCTTCCAGACGCGCCAACTGGCGTAGTTTGGTATCAAGGATATAGTCCGCCTGAATTTCCGATAATTTAAAGCGTTTCATCAGCACGGCTTTCGGTTTTTCCTCCGTGCGAATAATATGAATCACTTCATCGATATTCAGAAAAGCGATTAACATACCTTCCAAAACATGCAATCGGTCGTCAACTTTACCCAGTCGATATTCTAAACGTCGCCGCGTGGTATCTGTTCTAAAGGCCAACCATTCTTTAATAAAGGTTACCAGGCCTTTGACTTGTGGCCGACCATCAATGCCGATCACATTCATATTCACCCGATAATTTTTCTCCAGATCAGTGGTAGCGAACAGATGCTTCATCAGCGCGTCGATATCAACTCGATTAGAACGAGGGACGACGACAAAACGTACCGGATTTTCGTGATCTGACTCATCGCGCAAGTCTGCGACCATGGGTAACTTTTTGGCCTGCATTTGAGCCGCAATTTGTTCGAGCACTTTTGAGCCTGAAACCTGGTGCGGCATCGCATTCACCACGACTTCCCCATCTTCGATGGTGTAAGCCGCTCGCATTTTTATACTGCCGCGTCCCGTTTCGTACATTTTAAGAATGTCTTGTTTAGGCGTAATAATTTCTGCACTGGTCGGGAAATCTGGGCCAGGAACCAATGAGTTGATATCTTCGAGGGTGGCTTTAGGATTATCCAGTAAATGAATAGCGGCGTTGGCAACTTCATTAATATTATGCGGCGGAATATCCGTCGCCATGCCAACGGCAATGCCCGTGGTCCCATTTAACAAAAGGTTTGGCAATCTTGCCGGCAAGACTTTGGGTTCTTTCATGGTGCCGTCAAAATTAGGCGCCCAGTCAACCGTGCCCTGGCCTAATTCCGATAACAATACCGAAGCGTACTTAGACAGCCGTGACTCGGTATAACGCATAGCCGCAAAGGATTTCGGGTCATCTGGCGCTCCCCAGTTCCCCTGACCGTCAACCAGCGGATAGCGATAAGAAAATGGTTGGGCCATTAACACCATGGCCTCATAACAGGCGCTATCACCGTGTGGATGAAATTTACCTAAGACGTCCCCGACCGTTCTGGCGGATTTTTTATATTTAGCGGTCGATTTTAATCCCAGCTCGCTCATGGCGTACACAATACGCCGTTGTACAGGCTTCAAACCATCGCCAATATGAGGCAATGCACGATCCATAATGACGTACATTGAATAGTTGAGATAAGCTTTTTCGGTAAAATCTGAAAGCGATTGCTGCTCTACACCGTCAAAATTTAATTCCATAATTCTTCTTTTCTATTAGTCTGTTTGCTCGAGCGATTTTATTCGCACCGAGATGGATTTTTTATACTCGACGCCTATCTAAAATAAGCTAATCAATTTCCACCAGGTTGCCTTTATCTTCCAACCAGCTTTTACGATCAGCCGAGCGCTTTTTGGCCAACAACATATCCATAATTTCCTGCGTCTGTTCATGCGAGTCGATGGTCAGTTGCACCAGTCGGCGAGTTTCAGTCGCCATAGTCGTTTCACGCAACTGCTTGGGATTCATTTCACCCAGACCTTTAAATCGTTGAACATTCACCACGCCGCGTTTTTTCTCCGCTTTAATGCGATCCAGCACGCCGGTCTTTTCATCTTCATCCAGCGCGTAAAAAACTTCTTTGCCAATATCGATGCGATAAAGCGGCGGCATGGCAACATAAACATGACCTGCTTCCACTAACGCGGTGAAGTGTTTTACAAACAATGCACATAACAAAGTCGCAATGTGGAGGCCGTCTGAGTCTGCATCAGCGAGGATACAGATTTTGCCATAACGTAGTTTTGATAAGTCTTCTGAACTCGGGTCGAGTCCCAATGCGACGGAGATATCGTGCACTTCCTGAGAGGCGAGAATTTCTGTCGAGTCGACTTCCCAAGTATTAAGAATTTTTCCGCGCAGCGGCATGATGGCCTGAAACTCTTTATCACGTGCTTGTTTCGCCGAACCACCGGCAGAATCCCCTTCCACCAGGAACAGCTCACTCGCCATCGGGTCCTGTCCCACGCAATCAGATAACTTACCCGGTAACGCAGGTCCACTGGTGACTTTTTTGCGCGCAACTTTTTTACGCGAGCGCATGCGCTTATGGGCGTTGGCAATTGCCATTTCGGCAAGTTGGTCGCCAAATACGGGATTTTTATTCAACCACAAGGAAAACGAATCTTTGACGATACCCGACACAAAAGCCGCACATTGGCGAGACGATAATTTTTCTTTGGTTTGCCCGGAAAATTGTGGGTCTTGCATTTTCACCGATAGAACAAAAGACAGACCATTCCAGATATCATCCGCAGTCAGTTTTACGCCGCGCGGCAGGCTGTTACGAAACTCACAAAATTCTTTCATGGCTTCCAGCAAGCCATTTCTCATGCCATTAACATGGGTGCCGCCTTGGGGCGTAGGGATCAGGTTGACATAACTTTCGTTGAGTAACTCTCCCCCTTCTGTGTGCCAGAATAACGCCCAGTCAACCGCTTCGGTATCACCGGCAAACGCACCACAGAAAGGCTCATTAGGCACGGTTTCTTCATCCACCGCTGAGGATTTTAAATAATCTTTAAGGCCATCTTCGTAGTACCATTCGACTTTATCACCTGAATTATTATCGATTAAGGTGACGTTGAGTCCTGGGCATAGAATCGCTTTTGCCCTGAGCAAATGCTTCAGGCGAGAAATGGCGTATTTTGCCGAATCAAAATATTGTGGGTCAGGCCAAAAAACCACCGATGTACCGGTATTTCGCTTACCCACTTCGCCAACTTCTTTGAGTGGCGTTGCGACTTCGCCATTGGCAAAGCAGATCAGAAATTTCTTACCGTCTCGTTTAACGTGCACTTCGACGCGAGTTGATAAAGCGTTAACCACCGAGATCCCGACGCCATGAAGCCCGCCTGAAAACTGGTAATTTTTATTGGAAAACTTACCACCCGCGTGTAGTTTTGTAAGGATTAACTCAACCCCGCTGATCCCTTCTTCGGGATGAATATCAACTGGCATCCCGCGACCATCGTCCTGCACTTCCAATGCGCCGTCTTTATGCAGAATTACCGTGATATTTTTACAATGACCGGCAAGCGCTTCGTCGACACTGTTGTCGATAACTTCCTGCGCCAGGTGGTTGGGTCGAGTGGTATCGGTATACATACCCGGGCGTTTTTTAACCGGGTCTAAGCCGCTGAGTACTTCTATGGATTCGGAATTATAAGAACTAGACATCGAATTCCTTAATAGTTTTTATCGTTGGAGTTTTTATCATCGAATATATCCCAAGCCGGATCCTCACCGTGTCTGACCAACCTACACGCCGATATCCGCCCCTACTGAATATCATTAACTCACGACTGACATGCATCAATCACATGCATCAATCAGACATCCAGCACAGGATTAAGTAACGTCATATCATCGCGTCAATTCAGACTAAAGGCAAGCTTAAAAATGGGAATTTTTTTACGCCAAAGCGATGGTCAAAAATTGTACTTGACCGCCCTTTGAAGGATATCGCATAAACAGCAGGTTGGTAATTACTTACATGCAGGTTAACTATTGAAAATAAATGATATCCGTTCACTTCGAACGAACTTTTCGACGGCAATTAATACCCTTTGATAGAATAGTCGATGGTAAATTCGAGGTTGTCGATGCGATGCACTATCGACTCGATTCGACCATCGGAATATAAGTTGAGGTATCGATATCCGGGCGCTTCCGTATCAGCGCTAAAATCCTCTGATCCGGGCTTAAACTGAACGCAGCTGGAAGGGGTAGAAATCCAGGAAACACCATTGACCATCTGTTGGTATTCCTGATGAACGTGTCCCCACAGCACCCCTTTTACCTGGTCATATTTGGCAACCAGTTGTTTAAATTGGTCGGCATTTTTCAACCCGATTTGATCGAGCCATCGGCATCCAACTTCTTTTGGTTGATGGTGCAGCGTTACCAGGGCATGCTTATCAGGATAGCGCTTCAAGCAACGTTCAAGGAATTGAAACTGCTCGTCGGCTAACTCGCCGTGCACTTTTCCTTTCACCGATGAATCTAACAATATAATCTGCCATCGCCCAATCAGCAATTGCTTAGCGGCAAATACACGGCTATTGCTTAAATACAATTCCATGGTCTCGGGGTTATCGTGATTTCCCGGCAACCAGAAAGTTGCAATGTCCAATGATTTAAAATAATCGGCCAGGTACTGATAAGATTCCGGCGAGGCATCCTGTGATAAATCGCCTGTCGCTAAAATCGCATCGGGTCGCCATTCTTCTCGTAGCAAGCGCTCGCAAACAGCTTCATAGCTATCGCGCGTATTGAGTCCTAACAGGCACCCTTCAGGGTCAGCAAAAATATGACAATCAGTCACTTGCGCCAGACGTACAACATCCAGGCGTGCCGGTTGCAATTCGTGAGGAATTTTTTCCACTTTATCTACCATGATATCTTAACTGGGTACCTGCTTAACTACTCGATGTGGGAGTCGCTTTTGGTTGAACTTGTTGATAACAAGCTCTTAAGCACTCGCCAATAAACCGGTTAATCTGGCTTTTTTCATCGACATTTTTTGCGCCGCCCTGAGATTCATCATAAATCGCTTGCAGCGCTGCAGGCCCACTTCCCTCCATTACTTCCATCATTTGTGCGTCGTGATACAACCTGATTATTAAAGTGCCGGAATTAACCAGATTGATTTGTGGTGCTCGAATACTCAAATTCAACGTCGTGGTATAGCGAGCAACATCGGTTATTTGCAAGTTGAGTTGAACCGATTCGGTTTTGAGCGTTATCGCTTGGAGTTCTACAGGATTTTCGCTTTGGCGGGTAAAAAGTTCGCCCAAATCAGGGACAAGTCGCGAAATCAGCCAATAGTTTAACTCGCACTGAGATAACAGATCATCCAGATCGGGCGTATAGCGCCTATTTTGGCTGGTTTGTCGTTTCTCTAGTAGCGAATAACTCATCTATATACTGCACCGATTAAATTGGCTTAATTCTAGTTCAATTTACTGTTTTTTATGCAAATTGGTTCGATAATCCCATATTTTTTTGTAAATTTCAGATATTTTTGTAGTCAACGTCACACTTTACCGCCAAATTTCGTCTATTTTCGCCCAATTAAGCGCTAGCCATTGCATGGCTATCAGCGTCATACCATTATTAAATTGACCATTATTAAGCATTTCAAAGCCTTGTTTCACCGGGATCTGATGGATCAGGATATCTTCGTGTTCATGGTCTAAGCCGGCCAGCTCGGGAAGATTCTGGCAATCGACCTCGCCTAAATATAACCAGATACGTTCAGTTGTCCCGCCGGGGCTGACCAGATATTCACAAATTTTGTGTAACCGTTTAATCTGACACCCGGCTTCTTCTAGCGCCTCCCGCCTGACAACGTCTTCTGGGGTTTCACCTGGTTCGATAATCCCCGCAACCGGTTCGATTAACCAGGGCTGCACCTCCGTTTCTGTAGCGCCAGGTCTAAACTGTTCAACCAAAACCAGCATTTCGTTTTCCCGGTCGAGCAATAATGCCGCGGCAGCATGGCCGCGCTCGAAAATTTCCCGCTGAAACACCTCGCTCCAGCCGCCTTCGAACAATTGGTTTTTAAAGGTATATCGATTGAGTTGAAAAAATCCCTGATATAGCGACTCTTTTTTCAGGGATTTAAATTGTAGGGCTTTAGAATCGAATTTCTTTTTTTGGGTCATGGCTAACTCAATGTTTTAAAAAACAAATTAATTGTTTTAGATCATTGGCAATATTAAACGGGCTAGGGCAAAATAACCAGCACAGCTAATCACAAGAGTCGACGCTTTATGAATATCGAAAAAGCCCGTTTCAACATGATCGAACAACAAATCAAACCATGGAAAGTTTTCGACGAGAGATTACTCGGTGCTATGGCAACTATCCCCAGAGAGCAGTTTGTTCCGGAAGAACATCGAAACCTGGCCTACGCCGATATTAATGTGCCTTTAGGCCATAACCAATCGATGTTGGCGCCGCGCGAATTGGCGCGCATGATTCAGGCGCTTGAATTAACCGGCGAAGAAAAAGTTCTCGAAATCGGCTGTGGCAGTGGTTACGCCAGTGCGTTGTTATCCAAATTGTCTCGCAAAGTTTATAGCGTTGATATCATCGGCGATTTTGTCAAAAGTAGCCAAAAGCGATTAAAAAAGCTCGCTTTTACCAACGTTGAAATTGAAGAAGTCGATGCCGCAGAAGGTTGGCTGGCCCATGCGCCTTATGACGCCATTATAGTGACTTCACTGTTACCGCAACTGCCAGAGTCAATGAAACGCAGTCTCAGTGCAAATGGCCGAATTGTTGCTATTTTGGGCACCCCGGAGCAACAAACGGTGACGAAATGCCAACTGGATGATAATAATGAATGGTGTTATGAAGCACTTTTCCCAACTAAGGCCGCGCCGATGATCAATGCGGAACAGCCAAACCGGTTTGAATTTTAACCTGACAAAGGCTTCAACCAGCAAATTAACCCTGACAAATAGCCGATCCAACCTTGTTCAGGGCTATTTGAGAGCGCCAATTTAGTAGTCTTATTACTAAATATTTGTAAAATCCATTTACAAATTCAGTAAATTACTAATAACTTAATGCTAATTGATTCAGAATTAGGTGAGTTACAATACTAACACACCTAATACTTGGGCGTGAGAATTCGATGATGTAATTTCGATGATGTAATTTCGATGATGTCATTTCGATGATGTAATAAAGACTAGCAAATCGAGACCAAAGTATTAAACAACCAGAATTTTTGACTACTGATAGGTAACAAAATGAATAAACCCACAAAAACGGCACTGAGCATTATTGCGCTTTTATCTTCTTCGAGCGTCTGGTCGGACAATCTTCTCGAGGTCTATAACTTGGCCAAGGACAATGACCCCACCTATCTTGCTAGTGACGCAGGTCGTATGGCGACCAACGAACGCGTCAATCAGAGTATGGCATCTTTGTTACCACAGTTGAGCGCAACCTATAGCTACTCAAAAACTGATCGGGAATCTTCCGGTGTGAATACCATTATCGGAGCTATCGATGACCCTGCGACCCCAAACATTGATGAGTCGGCACCGCGAAATTCTAGCAATGAGTCGGAATCGACTTCTTCCGGTTACACCGTAAACCTCTCTCAAGAGCTGTACAACCATGGCACCTGGTTAACGCTACGCCAGTCAGAAAAGCGAGCGCTACAATCCAATATTAATCATGAAGGTTCAAAACATGATTTAATCATTCGCGTCGCCGAAGCCTATTTTAACGTGCTAGGCGCAATGGATAGCCTGGAGTTTTCGAAAGCAGAAACCGAAGCGGTATCAAAGGAATTAGCCCAAACCAAGCAACGCTTTGAAGTGGGACTAATCGCCATGACCGATGTGCATGAAGCACAATCTCGACATGACCGAGCGGTCGCGAATCAAATCAGCGCACAAAACGCTCTCGATAACGCACACGAATCGCTACAACTCATTACCGGTGAATATCACTATGATTTGCTTCAGTTAAAAGACGAGATCCCACTCCGTAATCCGCAACCGGAAAATATTAAAAAATGGGTCAAAGAGTCTGAACAAAATAACGTCTCAATCAAAGCTTCACGTATTGGCCTGGACATTGCCAAACAGAGTATCGATATCTCGCAAGCGGGTCATTACCCCAGTTTAAGCCTTTCGGCCAGTTACTCTGATGGAAGCGGTGAAACCGACTCGGAAGGAACTAACTTTCTGGGTTCGTTCGCTGATACTAGCCGAACTAATGACGATGGCGACCAGACGACGACTTCGATGAGCGTCAATTTGAATATCCCACTTTATTCGGGTGGTCGTACTAACTCGCAGGTGAAAGAAGCGCAAAATCTCTATCAACAGGCGGCCCACAACCTGGAAGCAGACCATCGCCGCGCCGTTAGCGAAACCCGTAGTTCGTACCTGGGTGTGGTGGCCGCGGTCAGTTCGGTCCAAGCATTAAATCAGGCTGTGATTTCTTCGCAAAGTGCTCTGGAAGCCACACAGGCAGGATTTGAAGTCGGTACGCGAACCATAGTGGACGTGCTGCTACAAACTCAGCAACTCTACTCGGCTAAACGCGACCATGCACGCGCTCGCTATGACTACATTTTAAACACTTTACGTTTAAAACGCGCCGCGGGTTTACTATCTGAAGAAGACCTGGCACAGATTAACAAGATGTTACGTTAGTCTATCAATTGGCGGTGCCAGCTCTGGCACCGCTTAATTTCCTTTTCTATAGCAGACAAACTCTTACCAATCCCCTATAATCCCCAGCATCTAAGAAGTTCTATGATGTAAGTAAATGGCTGGAAAAAAGAAGAAAACGCCGGAAAATACGATTGCCCAAAACCGTAAGGCACGCCACGACTATTTTATTGAAGATACGTTTGAGGCCGGGTTAGCTTTGCAAGGATGGGAAGTCAAAGCCATGCGCGCAGCAAAGGCCAACCTGACTGATGCCTACATTATTATTCATAATGGCGAGGTGTATCTGCATGGCTGTCATGTTTCTCCGCTCATTACGACCTCAACGCATATCACGGCTGAGCCTACCAGAAATCGCAAATTGCTATTGCATCATAATGAAATTAACAAAATTATCGACGCTCAGCAAAAAGATGGCTATACCATTGTGCCGCTGTCACTATACTGGGTCAGAAATCTTGTTAAACTAAAAATCGGTACGGCCAAGGGTAAAAAGCTACACGATAAACGCGCCACCGAAAAAGCGAAAGAATGGAATCGAGACAAACAACGATTAATGAAAAACAATTTTAGTTAAACGAGTGAATTTATGCTGAATAACTCGCGAATTATCATTGCTCTGTTTACGTTACTACTCCTGGCCGGCTGCCAGGTGATGGAAAAATCGGACCGTCCTGCCAAAGTTGATGACTTGAGCTTGAACGCTATATCGCGCCAGAACGACCAGATCAATGCTGCCATTCATCTGCTTGAAACCGGCGATAAAACGACTGCTGAAAAAATGATCCGCGAAGTATTAGCACATAATGCTAATCACCCAACAGCCAAATTACTGAATGAACAATTGACCAAGCCCGCCGCCAAAGTATTTAAAACCACTCGCTTTACCCAATACAAAGTTAAGTCTGGTGATACGCTGGGCGTTATTGCTGAAAAGTGGTTAGGCAACTCACTCTATTTTGTCAGTCTGGCCAAATTAAATAAAATAAGAAAACCCGATTCGCTACAACCGGGTCAGGTAATTCGAATACCGGTCACTGAAAAAAGCGAACTGGTTAAAAAAGAACAACGACGAAGTTCGGCAAACATTCGACTGGTCAAAGACTATCGTTTAAAAAAGCAATATTATAAAGGTTTGGAAAAAGCAAATAAGCTTTTTGTCGTTGAAGCGGACATGGAAGCGCTGTTTCATGAACAGCAACTAATTCTGGATGAGCTGGCTAAAAATTCTGTCTCGCTAAGCGACCGCGCCGACATGCTTAAAAAAGTGACTTCTCAGTCACAATCGAGCCGTAATGAAAAACAAAAAGGCCTTTATCAACGATTTATCAATGCACAGAATCGATTACTTTTCTTAGATGAGGCGGTGTTATTATTTGAAGACCAAAGTTATACTGAAGCCGCGCAACGACTGATCAACGCTAAGAAAATCGACCAAAAGGTCGATAAGGAAACCGTTGTTTTTCGTATGGAAAAACTTCTGCTCAATAAGCTTCACGAGCAGGCTGTAGTGCTTTATCGGAACCATTCCTTAGAACAAGCGCTAGAGCGTTGGAGTTTAATTTTGCAATTAGATCCTGACAATCAGCTGGCACAAAAATACACCCAGCGCACTAATAAATTGCTCAAGAAACTCAACCAATATTAATCTATTAATAATCGCTGTAGCCCATGGAAAAAATAAATCGTAGTGCTCTTGTGATGTATTCAGCGGAACAGATGTTTCAGCTGGTCGACGATGTAGAACAGTATCCAAAGTTTGTACCCAATTGCAAAAACGCCAAAGTACTCTCGCGCGAAGGTAATCACCTATCAGCGACTTTAGAAGTTTCTAAAAGCGGTATCGCCAAGTCTTTTTCGACGCAAAATACCAACACGCCTTTTTCTCATATCAAAATGAAATTACTCAATGGTCCTTTTAAAAAACTGGAAGGCGAGTGGCGCTTTATTCCGCTTGCAGAAAACGCCTGTAAAATCGAGCTTGAGCTGGAATTTGAATTCACCAATCGACTAGCATCGATGGCTTTTGCCGGCATATTTAATCAACTGGTGCTTTCGATGGTTAGTGCATTTACCGACCGTGCACAACAGGTCTACGGATAAAACGCGGCTTTTCAATGGATAACACTATGATCACAATCGAATTGATTTATGCTCTACCCGACGAGCAAGAATTGATCACCATGCAAGTTGAAGATGGTACTTCTATTGAAGACGCTATCCATGCATCGGGAATATTGGAAAAATATCCACAAATCGATCTCGCTAAAAACAAAGTCGGTATTTTCAGCAAGGTCAGCAAAATGGATACGCCTTTAAGAGAAGGTGACAGGATAGAAATTTATCGGCCGCTTATCGCCGATCCTAAAGAAGTGCGTAAGCGAAAAGCGGCTGAGCAGAAAGATAAAAAATGAAATTTTAGCGGTCAAATTTTCCTTGCGAATGAGAATGAGCAAACAGACCGCTTTTTAATTCCCGAATACGACCATATGACCGGCAAACAGTTTAAACCCTGAGACATCCGCCTCAATTGCTCGTTTAGTCAATTCTTCGCGTGGCGTTAAATCTTGCGGTACGAAGTGTTGAGCGCCATATCGCATTATCATTTTTGTTGTTCTCCAATAATGATGCCGGCAATTTGTAGACCCAACGGTAGCCTTGCCAATTCTCAGGAAGCATTCCTAATTCCACCAACTTATCGCCTTGGTTAACATACCAAGTCGCCTGCGTCATATCCACTTCGAACGAATATACCTCGCCGGGTTTTAACTCGAATAACCTCCATTTCGTGGTGTCGTCACATTGTCTATTTGGAAATGTGACCGCTTCGATACTATTAATACGCGTTGAATCGAAGCCCTGATTTTTCATCAGCTGAAATGCGCAGTGTTTTTCTGTGTCAGGAATTTTTAATAATCGATTTGATTGGTTTTTGACACTTATTTTTAATTTTGGACTGAGCCTGAAGGAATCTTGATTGTCAGGTGTGTCTGGGTTGGCATTATTGCTCAAGCGAATATTGTTATTATTACTGACCCCAGGCTCGATCATTTCTAGTTTGACACCAACATCGCTCCATCGAAAACCCTTAATGACTGCGGTGCCGTCACGACCTAACCGAATGTCCATTTCCATCGCCGATTGCCATTCGTTAGCTCGCCCTCTTATTTTCTCAATTGAGATCCCCTCACCTTGCTCGACAAAATATTTTTCGATACCAAACTTTATTCTACCCCGATTCCTCCACGAGCTCCCGTTGTCATTCAGGTAACCTTTAATAAATACGCCATCAGGTTTTTCGAAACCGAGTTTGCTCATATAAGCCACGCCTCTCTCGTCGGTTTCTAATCCGGCATAAATAACCCGAAATTCGTCGGTTCTCAATTCATCGCTTAACATCTCAGAATCGAGTTGTGCTAATTCATAATCGAGACGGACATAATCACCGCGAAAAATATCTCTTGGGTCAACTGGCGCTGTCCGCAGATAAACGGGCTCGCCTTTAGCAATTATCCACTCCCTTTCGCCGGCAACAAAAGCTAAAATAAATACCTGGACCACAACCACCACAATCATTATTTTATTCATTGCGCTACTCCTGCCAATTCATCCCGAGTTTTTGTCGGCAGCTTCTTTTGCTGACTGTAAAAGTTACCAACAAAGAAGATACAAACACCAAGAATGACGAACACCAGAGAACGGGATAGTAAGCTCTCGAAGAGATCGGTATAACGCGTGAAAACTAGCAGAGCAAACCCCAAACAACCGATACTAACTTCCCAACCCCGCTGCATTTTACTGCCGTGTACAATAAACATTGAGCAGTGCGCCAAAAATACCAGGTTCATTAGCGCGGCTATAAATCCTCGATTTAGGTCGAAAAGCCCTGGACCAACGGTAAACGCCAAGACTAAAACCAAAAGCATTAAGCCCGTATGGACAATATCGGTTGAAATTGCTTTAGACCATAATTTAGAAGGCACTAGCGCAATAACAGGAATTAGAATGGCAACTATTAAACTACCCCAAAAATACCCCGCTTGGACGAGATTTTCATAGGCGATTAACAAGCGTTTATGCTCCCATAACTCGGAAAAAGTTAACGAATAAATGACCAGCATATAAACGATAAATCCCGGCGTAGCGATGACCGTGCGAAAGTCCCGCCATTTAATCGTCACTCTTTCCAACCCCATACCAAATTGGGCAATGACGATAGAAACGGCTAAAACAAAATAGGCGACCGTTTCATCGAGCGGTTTTACTAAGCTAAAAAACCATAGAAATAAAAAGCTCGAAATAGAAAGAAATAGTAGCGTGCGAGATTTTAAGGACCAGGCGAGCGTAGTCGAACTCAACAAGATCAACCAGGGAGAACTATGAAACACGCGACCATACTCAAATATTTCAAGCCCGCCCCAGACAGAAAATAGAATAATCCCTGTTAAACATTGAACGAAAGACTTGCGTACCCAGCCGACAGCAATCGCTGCGGCTCCCCACAGAAAAAATGCGTTCGGATAGTGCTCATCGATATGATAGATCTGTGAGATTAGCCAAATAGCAGCGCCAAATAACATGGTCCCCAGAAACGCCAACCCTTCACTCGCGGGCCGGTGTTTTCTTGGTGGTAAATCAAACCAGATTGAGCCAACATAAGCCGCGATAAGAAATGAAAAAATAACGGCCAACTTAAAAAAACGGTGCATTTCTTGCCAGTTATAGGCAAAAAACAGAATAATACCGAGGCCGATCATAAGCGCACCAATGGCCGAAAATATGGTTCTTCCTAAATTGAAAGTACTATCGCCTTCATATTGCGCTAGAATCGCTTGCGCTTGGGATTCGCTGACCAATCGACTGTCTACCCAATTTGGTAGTTGTTTGGAAAGCCACTGAATATTATTTTTGCTCGCCATATTCTTCTCGGTCGCCTCAGTGTTATCTTGGTAAATGAAGAGTTAGTTACCTGGCGCTGACTCTCACCTTGCAACGCCAACATAAAATGATTGCTACTGTTCGACTATAACTGAACTGAAAAAAATAAACACAAGCTATGCCGAAGTATTATCGGCTGATACTCAAGGTATCAGTCACTTACTTGAGCGTTGAATTTAGGAACCACGGGATTTAACACAATAAAATTGCTAGCACGCGTCATTGGTAGATTTATCGGTTGAGTCAACTGAGCGGCAAGCGAAGTTAGTCATTAACCCAGGATAATTAGCCCTTCTTCGCTTGTACTGCAGAATAATAAGCTAAAAGCTTGTGGTATTCTGCCCTTCTACCGGTCGGATCAATAATCCATTGGTTGTCACTGCCAGTTGAAATTTCTTTTTCTGGTTGGCGCTCACAAAACTGGCGGAGCCATGTTCTACATCGAGTAACAGGGATAAAAATTGATAGTCTTCTCGCCACTGAGCGATACCTTTTCCAGACTTGGCGTTAATGGCGTAAATCGATTGCGGTTGATTACGCTCTTCATCAATATCCTGAAACCGCCCACGGATACGGTCTAAACGATATGCCGTGTGTAAACCTAAAATATTGACCCAGGGTTTCCATTTGAGCACATATGCATCGACCATCAGTTCATCGCCATTGATTGAAAATACCTGGTGGGTACCATCGGGAAAATCCATTCGCGCGTGAAATTTTTGCTCGCCTGTGGGTGACACGGTAATGGTGGCAATCGCGTCTTCTTTAACTAGAGCGCGATAGCCGTGCGTACCAATGAGAAAAAAGGAAATGGTTAAGGTCACAAAGGCGAACAATAAAAATGCGCTAAGTTTTTTTAGCGCGGCAAACATTTTTAACTTTTTTATGCGAAACAGCACCGACAGAAAATAATAAATCGATAACAAGCCTGTAATGGCAGCAATAACGATTAAAGGATTAAAATTTTCTACTGATGGCATTGGAAATTCCTGAAATTTATCTACTTCTATTTAATAATCACGCTACTTTTTATGATTCGGTACGATATCGAGTTCAACGGTTTCAGCGATTGCCGGTTCACCTTCATTGGACCTTCGCTTCTTAACCGCCGCGTGCTGAATGTCCTGATGATGCGAGTCCGACGATTTCTCAAATCGGCTTTCAAGAAAACTTGCTAACCGATTAAAGGACGCAAACAGTTGTCCGGCTTCATCATTTCGGTCACTGATTAGCCGCGCATCCACGCGGCCCATCGACAGTTTATTTAAGGCTTCGGTAACCCTTTGATAGTCTTTAGAGGTGCGCCTTGCTAAAACCAGGGTGACAATAAAAATAACAACCAAGGTAATCATCATTACGGCCAACATGGTCACCAACGTGGTTTTCGACGCGGCATACATTGAGTTGGCGCTAAATGAAACATAGAGCTTACCGAGTGGCTTGTCGGCATAATAGATCGGCATCTCTATATCAAACAAAACCTGATTATCACGGCTTTCGCCTTCAACATTCCCATCGAGGCTAATTTCTCGTTGATAAATATCGCTATTATCCAGACTTTGTATTAAGTCTCTTTCTGCTGGCGGCGTAAAAATAGTGCCAACCGCATTACCTTCGGTGGATGCCAATACCCAGTTGTCATTGTCCATCACAAAAACGCTGTTTAACTGTTCATTATTGCTGGTTTCACTCACCAGCGCGTTCAGACCGATAGCGTCATCAAGTAAGATAGGTTCAGCACTTTCATAGGCCAACATTCGCGCGATGGAACGACCATAATCAAAAGTTATCCCTGACAAGGCTCGATACTGCATAAAATAGACAGTCGCCAGGCCAATACACATGGCGATAAAAACCACGCCAGCCATAGTGGCGGTCCAGCGCAGACGCAGCGAAATAAATTCACGTTTCTTGGCCTGTTTCTTATTGCCCAGCTTGGCCTGTATCGCGCGTAATTCTGCGGTTAATTTTGCGGCGTTATCAAACCGTTTAGCGGGTTGCTTGCGTAACAGTTTACGCACCAGATCATTGAGATCATCTTTAACTTTGTCTTCTTCGATATGCAGTCGTGGTGGGTTATTTTTTACGATCTGCTTAAAAAGCTCGCCCAAATCATCGCTGATAAAGGGTGGTAGCCCCATTAACATGCGAAAAATCAGCACCCCGAAAGAATAGAGATCGGAGCGGCTGTCGATAGCCTGCCCGAGCACTTGCTCCGGTGCCATATACTCCGGGGTTCCCAGCACTTTGTCAGATTTTTTACCGACTTTTCCCAGGTTCTCATCAATCTGAGCGATCCCAAAGTCTGTTAATTTGACGGTCTTTTTATCTTTTAATACGACAATATTGCCGGGTTTGATATCGCGATGAACAACCCCCTGCTTATGCGCGTAGCTCAAGGCTTTGCCCAGCTGAATCGCCATTGCGAGTACGGTTCGTAAATTCAACTTTCCCTGAGTGGTCAATATCTGTTCGAGGGTCGCACCTTCAAGCAATTCCATGCCGATATAAGGTTTATTGTCAGCCACGCCAACATCAAAAATGGTCACAATGCCAGGATGGGTTAATTGGGCTGCCAGACGCGCTTCTTTCAGGAAGGCTTCGCGATAATCTTTATCGAGCGCCAGATCGGGGCGTAATACTTTAATCGCAAGAAAGCGATCAAGCTGAGGATCATAAGCTTTATAGACAAACGCCGTCGCCCCGCGACCGACTTCATTTAAAATACGATACCGGCCGAGTGTTTTAGGTGGCGCTTCTCTCGTCTGGAAGCTGTCTTCAATTGGCGGTGGCGGTTGAAACTGACTGTTTGCCATGGCCGACTAGAGAATGAAGTAAAAAAGCCCGGCGAAGGCCCCAACCAACGCGGTAGCAACAAGAATGAGCGCTAAATTGCGAGATTTTCGTTTACCAGGCATCGGTTCGTCTATCAGGGTAAATACAAATTCTGCGCCAGCAAACGCAATGCGATCACCGGGAACAATAAACTTTTCCGACACTTTCTCACCGTTCACAAAGGTGCCATTGGAAGACAGCAAATTCAACACCTTCCATTGCCCTTCGTGATTGATCAGTTGTGCATGCATGGAGGACACGCTCGCTTCATCCAGAACGATATCGCTAGTCGGTCGTCTTCCCACCTCCAGTTTATCTTTCGTCAGAATAATCTGCACACCTGAAACGCTTTCGCTCACCCCGATAAGTGCTGGTGTTGTCGCGGTGCTGGATTGTGATTGCGAGATTTTGTCCGCGATCATTTTATTAACATCATCCAGCTCGAAAACCTGGGTGCCTTGCGGCCCAGTTGGATCTTTATGCTGACGAACCTGCGTTTTATCTTTTTCAGTCATTTATTATAGCTCTCGTCAATCAATGGTTTATTTATGAAATAACGCTTTCAATTTTTGCCACATCGATGGCAATTCGGTGACCGGCGAATCAATTAACACAATGCTGATATTATCTTTTCCGCCCAGTTTTTTAGCGGCATCGGTTAGTTGAGCCAGTTTTTCTTGGTTACTGACCTTTTGCTGAAGAATACTTGCCATTTGCTGCTCAGTCACATCATCACTCAAACCGTCACTACAGAGCAATATCTGCTGGCCTGCCTGCCACTTCCCAAACTGGCTATCCACGCTAATATCTTCGATTTCTACAGATCCCAGGCACTGGGTAATCATATGCCGCTGCGGATGGACTTTGGCGTCTTCTGCTGAAATCAGGCCAGATTTGATTAAGCGGACCATTAATGAGTGGTCTTCGCTCAATTGGGTTAAGCGAGAACGATGGCTGTCCCACAGATAAGCCCGGCTGTCCCCGACCCAACTCACCTGGTATTCACTATCATCGCTGGTTACAGCAACAACCGTCGTCCCCATGCCAAACTGGCCATTACCCGATTTTGCCGCATCAATAATGCGTTTATGGGCAGCTTCGATGGCTTCAGGTAGCTTTTTTGAACGGGAAAACTCTTCTGCAATGGTCTGAGCAGCAAGTTGGCTAGCCACTTCCCCACAGGCGTGTCCCCCCATGCCATCGGCCACCAACCAGAGTTCTTCGTTACAGAATAAGGTGTCTTCGTTCAACTCCCGCACGCAGCCGACGTCGGTAATTTGTGCGTACTGAATTTTATTTTCTTCCTTAATTTCCATCGAGCCCTTTAATTTCAGCAATTAATTCATATATTTATTATGTTATTAATTCATATGCCTTAATAAGTGTGGCATAATTTAACGCTGGTTTCGAGTTATATTCGTAAGCTTTGAGTACCAGCGCTGTGATCTATATCTCAATCACAGATATCTCTTGGGGGCGACATGGCTTCGACGAGGATTACAAAACTCAAGGTGCATGCCGAGGTGTCAGCGAACCTCGTACCCACTAGCTGAAAACTATAGTTGCAAACGACGACAACTACGCTTTAGCCGCTTAAGGCTAACTGTTGCTTCTGAGCGTCACTGGTAGGAAGTTTAACAGTCATTTACAGAGACTCGCGTGTAAGGGTGTTTGCCCCCCAAGCGTTAAACTTAAGCAAACTCGCCCTCGACCTCCTGTTAGTCGGAAAAGTTGAGGGTTAACTTATAGACTAACTAAGCATGTAGTACCAAGAGCAGAGGATTTTCGGACGCGGGTTCGATCCCCGCCGCCTCCACCAAAAGCTAAATCAAAGACGTCCTAGGGCGTCTTTTTTTGCCTGCATTTTACGGCATGCCTTTTACTTAAAGGGCTATAGGGTCTAATAAGGTTTGGTAGCATCCAAGAACTGTAGTAACATCCATAGTAACACCGGGCGAATTGTTACTACATTGATGTTACTACGAGGGCAGAATCATGCCGAGAGTCACTACCCCGCTGACAGATACGCAGATTAAACAAGCTAAACCGAAGGCCAAAGAATATAACCTGGTCGATGGTGCCGGTTTGGCGTTGAGAATCAAGCCCCATGGCTCGAAACTATGGATATTTAACTACTATCGCCCCTTTTCAAGAAAACGCGCAAACCTGAGTATCGGAAGCTATCCAGCCGTGTCATTAGCCGATGCCAGAAAAAAGCGTGAAACTTACCGCGAATTACTCGCCCAAGAAATTGACCCTAAAGAACATATTGATAGCCTGAAACGCAAAAATATTGAAGCGCATCAAAACACTTTAGAGCATGTCGCAGCGCAATGGCTTGAAGTAAAGAAAAGTAATATTTCCGCAGACCATGCCAAAGACACATGGCGATCATTTGAACTTCATATATTCCCTGATCTCGCAAATGTGCCAATTCATAAGATTAAAGCCAAAAATACAATAGCGGTAATCCAGCCAATTGCTAAGAAAGGAAGCCTGGAAACGGTCAAACGAGTTTGTCAGCGTTTGAATGAAGTAATGGACTACGCCGTTAATTCTGGAATTATCGATACCAATCCATTATCCAAAATCTATCGTGCATTCGGTTCGCCCGAAAAGAAGAACATGCCGACCATCAAGCCGGAGCAGCTACCTGAATTTATGAAGGCGATTAGTCGCGCTAGCATCAAGACCGCCACCCGCAACCTGATCGAATGGCAGCTGCATACCATGGTAAGGCCAGGTGAAGCCGTCAAAGCTCGCTGGAGTGAAATAGACTGGGATACTAAGCTTTGGAATGTCCCTGTAGAAACAATGAAGAAAAAACGGCCACACAGCGTCCCGCTCTCACCGCAAGCATTAGCAATTCTTGAGGAAATGAAGCCAATAAGCGGTAAAAGAGAATTCGTTTTTCCCGGAGATAGAAATCCCAAGACTCATGCTAATGCTTCTACCGCAAATATGGCGATCAAGCGAATGGGGTATGGCGGTGTTTTAGTAGCGCATGGGTTGCGAGCTTTAGCCAGTACGGTATTGAATGAACATGGCTTCGACCCGGATGTAATTGAGGCCGCATTAGCTCACGTTGATAAGAATGAGGTTAGAGCAGCTTACAATCGGGCTGAGTATTTGGAAAGACGTAAAAAGTTGATGTGGTGGTGGTCCAATTATCTTGAAAAAGCTAGTACTGGAAACCAACAAGCTACGAAAATCTCGAACATCCTTGGTCTGGGATAAATGCAGAAAAGACAGAAGATTATTCCTTGGCGAAGGTATTATAAGTAATGTATTTAGAGGGTACCTAAATGGTTGGAAGACCAAGACTCGAAGTCACCAAACCTGCATGGTTTAACTTGAAATCGTATGATGTTGTAGGCAGTTTAAGCTACAAAGAAATGGCTTCGAACTTAAGAGCTAGACGTTATGCTCTGCAATTAATTATTAGCCAGGAAAATGAAAACAGCACGAATTGGCTTTCTCGCTTTTTTGAAAAAACACGACACAACCCTATTTTGTCAATTGAAGACTCAAAAGAACTATTGGCTGAATCGAATTCAGTCGAAATTATGAGCTACCTTGCTGATCATTCTGCTCAAATTAGCAACAGAGGACTGAGGTCGGAATTAGAACAAGAAGGATTATCTCATTCTCATTTAAGCTCATTAGATTATGGTATGGCGTGTGCTATATCGGGATATTTTGCCCATCAAGAACATCGATATAACGCCGGCATACTGCCTACTAGTAAAGATTTTGCTAAGCTATATAAATCATATGACGAGTTAGAACTAACTTCTCAGCGAAACGAAAGGACATTATTCAGTAAAGTTAGTTACTTGAAAAAGCCAGACCGATTACATATCGCTTTAAGCCTATCTGCGCCAGATAAAGTATTAAAAGAACAATTCGAAAGCTGGCTAATCGCAGCGAGAAAAAAATTTGACTTAGAAAGACAAAGTTCATATGCCAAAGCGAAGCTCTCCTTAATATGCAACAATAAGATATTACCACTAATCGACTTAGGCCTTTGGGCTGAGAGTGAAGGAGTAAAAATAGGCGAAAGAAACTATTACGAATTCCTACATCCAAATGGGATTGACACCAATATTACAGTCAAAATTAACACCGCTAAGAATTATGCCGATGAGTTTTTGAACTCACACTTTATAAATCTATTAGATTCCAAAGATGAAAACTCATTTACCTAAATATAAAATCACTAGTTTTATTTTAGGTTAAGTTAATCATTGATTTAAAACTGCTAATACTACCCTTACTTCTTTATTAAACTCGTTTGCGTTCAAATGGAACTAACATCAAGCGAGGTGAAAAATGAGTAAGATTCTACGTTTACCAGAAGTAATTCAGAAAACAGGCCTAAGCAAGAGTTCGATCTATTCATTCATGGCGAATGGTGAGTTCGTAGATAAAATTTCTATTGGCTCAAGAGCCGTTGGATTTCTGGAAGAAGACATCGAACAATGGATCAGCGAGCGTATCGCCGCAAGTAAAAAAAGTGCTTAAGGGGGAGCTGACAATGAAAGAAACTAACTTCCCGAGAAGCAAAGAGCTTACAAAATCAAGTCAACCAACCGTAACCAATAAATTACCCTTGGAAACAATCAAAAGAACAGCTCTTAATGCAAGGCAATATCGACTTATTTCAGAATTCGTGAAAGGTAAAGGACTAACTTCGAAACAAGTGGCTGGTGTTACTGGAGCCAGTAATCCCTATACAGAAATCGAGAAACTAAGAAAGTCTGGATGGAATATTCACAATACTCACCATAAAGGTTTCGATAGAGATGGTAGACGCTGCAGCTTTGACCGCTATCACTTGGCCCCACAGCAAATCTCTGATGCCGTCAAGGTACTTGAATTTTTTAACAAAGATGCTTAGGTGGCATTGTGACTGTTATTACAGGTTCCGTGTTGCAAAGAATTGTGCAGAGCAATGCTGACCTATCCATTCTTGCCGGTCGGTTGGCGTATTCGAAAGAAAAAACGAGTACTCAACAGGAAACATTTCTAGAAAATAATCGCCAGCAACTCGAGAACGCTATTCTGTCTATTTCGCCACGGGGCGCTTTTTACTATCAGCGATTCACTATTGGAAATTATGGCCAACATAGAAAGCCAGGTATAACTCTATTTTTTTCAAACGCCATAACGGGTGAGCAAGTATTTACAATATTTAATGTCTGCAGAAAGCGCGCAAGATCAACAAAAGCAGGAAAGGCCGGTGAACTTTTAAAAGGAAACAGATTTATTATCACCAAGAATTACGAACTCTATAAGTTATGGATGTCTACCGGCTTAAAGACGCCACCACTTTCCGATTTTAGTCGGCACATGGGGAACTTAAAACCCATAATTCTGACAGGCGAATTTAATCACCTTGATCAGCCCAACAAACTTCAATCAAGTTCTATTAGAGCGATGAACATTACGAACTCAGAACTGACTATTCTCGTCAATAAATCTTCAATTACCGGTCAACAAGATGTCAACAAGCCGTCAATAATTCCTATCAATAAGGAAGTCGCTAAAAACCTTAGAATTGCTGAGCTGCAGCCCAAATCAACTACGTGCATTAAAAACTGCGAAAACAAGTTGATAAGTAAAGCGATGACAAGCTCACCCTATCCAAGCATAGTTGATAGAACTAATAAAAAACATCCAAGTCGACAAACAAATGAAGAGTGGCTATCAGATTACGGTTGAATACAGCAAGTTCCTCTTGCACAATTCAAACGACTGTTCATTAGAAGGGTTTTAATTCCAGAAGTGAAATCACCAAATTACTTAGTACATGTATGCCAAAACTCAATACTAACAAATCCAAAGCTTTTCACGAATATTCTAAGGTCAATTATTCTTCGATAGAAATTTTTTCATGTCCGCCGACAACGGTTCCGCAACACAAAAATCTCCAAATTTAATTTTTAGTTGTTTCCAATGTTTTGCAAGAACTCCCCTGTGCCTAAAAAAAGGATGAAACCAAATCCAATCTAAAACCCATCCTGAATTATGGCCCTGCCCATCTCGCCATCTAAAACAAGCCCCCCCAAACAATCGATATGGAGATTGGATGTCGTCAGTAACTTTGTCCCATGCCTTTGCAGCAAATAGAATTCCAATATATTTGTTATCGTTGTAAAGATGTTCGTTCGCCTCGTATTGTGGGAAGTCGTATTTAAATTCACGTTGAAAATATAAAGCAAAGGTTTCTAACTTATTACGTAAGGTTTTGTCAGAGCTTTTTTCAACATATATCGGCCCGTCAGTTAACTGTTCGTCGTTTATAATAGGCAATTTTATTGTGTACTTGTCCATAATAAGTCTACTTTTGATTCCTCAATTTACGAGTTATGCATCTTATCGACTTTGACCGATTATCTTATTAGCTGTATCGATCATTTATCGCTATAACTCCAAACCCACCCCATTTTCCCTCAACCACGCCTTACACTCAGCATAATCCGGCATCACCCGTTCAACCTCTTTCCAGAACTTAGGCGAATGATCATGGTGTATCAAGTGGCATAGCTCATGCACCACCACATAATCAACAATCCGGTTGGGTGCCATGATTATCTTCCAGTTAAAGTCGATCACACCGTCGATACTGCAACTCCCCCAACGGCTTTTGTAGCTCTTAATGCCAATTGATTGATATTCAACCCCAACAATTTTTGAGTAACGTTCAGCCTTTTCGGTCAACTTGATCTCAGCGTGGTGTTTAAACCAATAAGAAAGCGAGTCTTTGATCAATTCTGGGTTATCGGTGCCTTGTCTCAAGGCAATGCAAAATCGACCGTTAGCCAGTTTAGCGGGGCTGTAATCCCCTTTATTGACTTTTAGGCGATAGTTTCTACCTAGATAGGAAAAGCTTTCACCCGATATATATTGTTTGCTGCTGGCAACTTGAGCATTACGGTGAAGGTTAAGTTTTTCCTTAATCCAACGTTTTTTATCATGCAATAATTGGCTAATTTTTGTTTCGGGTATTTCAAAAGGTACGACTATAGAAACTACCCCATCGTTAATCTTGATACTTGCAGTTTTCTTACGCCTGGTTCGCTTAACCTCTGCGACAAAACCATTGGCTTGTATATATTCTGGTGCTTTCATTAAAACGCTCATCAGGATGTCGATTTTCCGAATTTCGTTTTACCCAGTTCCATAAAACGCTCTTGAATAACACTGACAATGCCTGGCTCGCCGAATGACTGGTCGAGTATCGCCCGTTTAATCTTCTTCTTCATACGCTTCACTTCATCCAGCTTGTTAAAGAAATCGACTATCTGGGTGGCTTCGTCAAAAGTACTGACCAGTTTTTTGGTGGTAGCCTTGATTTCGCCAAAGGTCGTATCATCAATCACGTCACTGCCTTTAGCTTGAGTAACCTCTGCCATTAAAATATTATAAAAGGCATATTCAGTTTCAGATAAACCAATATCATCGGCGGCTTTTTTGTGATTCACTTCGATAGTGTCCACCATTTCAAGGAGTAATTCTAATTGGCGCTCCCATTTTCCGGCATTCTTTAAAATAATGTCTTTTAGTTTCAAACTAAGCGATTTGTAATACTCAGGGTCTTCTTCCAGGTTAACTGTGATGTGATGTTTAATCGCGCTTTCTACTTCCGAGGCTTTGGACTCGGTTGATTTAACTCCGTTTAGCTTTTCTTTAAAATTGGCGGCAAGTAAATCGACTGGTGGAATCTTTGGGTCAACACCGGTACTGATAATATGCTCATTAACTAAAGCCCTTACTTTTGCACCCACGCCTGATAAATCCATGCCAGCGTCACGATAACGGACTTTAGCAGCATTATGTATTTTACCGAGAAAGGTTAAATCCCTGATAAATGGTGATGCAGCTTTATCGGGCAAAATAATATTCATTTGTTTGGCAAAACGTTTAAATGCCATTTCAAATTGCGCTCTAATCTCTTCGTCTTTTAGCACCAGCACATAATCATCAACATCATCGCTTGGCTTTCCGTTCTTAACCACGTTTTTAAAAAAGCTCATAGCGACCGTGTGAGTGGCTTTTAGTTTAGGGATTTCATCTTTAAGTGATTGATAAGTACCTTCTACATCCTCACTGGAGAATAAATCCAGCGCTTCAATCAGGTGCTCCGACAAGCCGTAGTAATCCACGATAAACCCGCAACTTTTCCCCGCATAAGTCCGATTAACGCGCGCTATGGCTTGCATTAACGTATGGTCTTGCAGTTTACGGTCGATATACATCACTTGCGCAATGGGTGCATCAAAGCCGGTTAACAACATGTCTTTAACAATCAGAAATGCGATTGGGCTTTCGGTTTCTTTATTATTACCGAGGGGTTTAGTGAAATCTTCAATGGCTTTTTTCTGTTTTACTTTATCGGTATGCTGAGCAAGGTATGCCTCATCGTTATGGTCACCGGATATAATCACTTCCGATGGCGGGGCACCCAACTCGTCGAGTATTTCTTTATATTTTGCGGCGGCATGTCTGCTGCCAGTGACTATCATGGCTTTAAAGCCATCGGGTTGAATATGTTCACGATAATGTTTGAGTAAATCAATGCACACCCACCGAATACGTGCAGGCGCTTCTCTTACCGCTTTTTCAACACCGTATTTCTTTTTGATCTCTTGCTGCTGCTCTTTGCTGTAGTCCTTAAAATACTCATCAAACAGTTTATCCAGCGACTCACCGGACACATCGGTCTTAACTTCTCGGCCTTCGTATAAAATGCGTACCGTAGCGCCGTCATCAACCGCTTCATTGATTTTGTATTGGTCGATATACCCGCCAAAAGCAGTGCTCATTTTTTGCGTTTTGAGTAGCGGTGTTCCGGTGAATCCAATTTTGGGCGCATTGGGTAATGCGGCATTTATAGTCATGGCTAAACCACCAAATTGGGTTCGATGCGCTTCGTCAGCTAATACAATTATTTTTTCACTCGGATTCAAATCTGCAAAGGCTTTTTCTGGGTCGCCGCTGACGCTTTCTTTTTCTGCATCCTGAAATTTCTGCACCATGGCTGTGACTAAATCGGATGAATCTTTTTTAAGTAACTCTCGAAGCTTGGCGACCGAACTGGCGTTGTAAACGGTTTCGCCTTGCGCGCCTCTAAAGGTGTTAGATAACTGCTCGTCTAATTGCGTGCGGTCGGTAACAAAGACTAACTTGTATTGTTTTAATATTGGGTCTCGGCGCATTTTAACCGCCAGCATTACCATGGTTAATGATTTGCCCGAACCCTGGGTATGCCAAACCACACCGGATTTTTCTTTGCGAGTCTGCCCTGACTTTAATCGCTCTATTACTTTGTTCACCGCTCTAAACTGCTGGTAACGGGCGACTTTTTTAATCAACCTGCCTTCTACTGGTTCAAAAATGACGAAGTTTTGCAGTATGTCGAGAAAGCTTTGCCGATTGAACATGCCTGCTAGTAATCGTTGCTGTGCCGTAACCTCGTTGTTACCGACTATTGCATTGGCATTAGCCAAATAAGCAGGCGACGGAACATCTTGAGTCAGGCGTCCGTTGTTCTTTGCGCGGATTAAGTCCTCGTCGGTAAAGGGATAAGCGTCTTTCCAGTCGCCATAATGTTGCGAACTTGAACTGATGGTGCCCACTTTAGCCTGGTCACGGCAAGTGGATACCATTAGTGCGTTATACCAAAACAGCTTTTCCGCGCCTTCATCGTCGTGCGGATGACGTAAGTTGGCGTAACGTCTTAACTGATTAATGCCTTCTGCCATGGGGTTAGTAATATAAGGTGATTTACATTCAATCACTGCCAGCGGCAAGCCGTTAATAAAACAGACAATATCAGGAATGATCTTTTGATTAGCGCCTTCAATTTTAAACTGGTTGGTACAAACAAATTCATTGTTTTCAAGGTTATCAAAATCGATGATTTTAACGGTTTGACCTTTTCGACCTTTACCCAGGTCTTGCTCAACCGATTGATAGTTGATCAGTGTTTGATAAATGGCATGGTTGTATTCCATTAACGCGGCAAAGTTGGGGTGAGTCAGTTCGCGGGATACCTTGCGTAAGTTCTCGTCACTTATCCAGGGGTTAATACGTTTAATGGCGGCATCCAGTCTACCCACTAAAACCACATCCCGATAGTAAGCTCTGGCACGGGAGCCATCAGCGGATAAAGAGTCGGGAGTGAGAGCCGCACCGTGAATATAAGTCCAACCCAGCTGTTTTAGCTGGTCGATGGCGGGTTGTTCAACTTTATCTAATTCATCCTGATTCATTTTTTATTCTACTTTTTATCGTGAATATCCCTGCAAGATTTGAGCTTCAGTTTACAAAGTTGTTAATTGACGGCGATTTTCGCCGTCAAATCGACATTTATTAAACTGAAATAATCAACCACCAATAAATTTGAGGTTAATGTGATAAAGTCATCGAGTCAGTTACTAACAATCTGTTAAGTGCGATTTGTATTGCTCTTGCATCAAACAAAGCGCTCTTTCGATTGGCTGCATTATCACCAGCAGGCCAATTCTTAATACCTTGTTGAATAGACTCTACATCGGCGATACACTTTTCATTAATTAACAGCCAATCGGTTGTCGCAAGCAACTCCATGCCATAGGGAGACTCAAAACCATCAATCAGCTTTGACGTTTTTTCAAGTGCCTGAAGATAGGGTTTAACCTCTTCACTTTTGAGGTAGGTGTCCAAATAGTCTGCCGTGCTATTTTCAAACCAGACAACGTCTAAAGGGTCCGCGTCATTAATACGTTTATCGCAACGTAAAAAGCTACCATCCAGACCATTTAACAGATGTCTTAATCGGTCTGCATATGGCCCAAACTTGTGTGCCACAAACTGTAAATTTAATGGATTAATTAAGTCTGGATTTTCACCCATAGACTGTTCAATGGTGCGCTCCAGAAACCAGGCCAGTTTTTGTATCTCAAGCAAGCTACATTCCATGCCGAGTACCCAGTAGCGACGAACCATTTCTGCAATTAGGGCTCTTGCTGGTGTTAGTTTTTTTACGCCATCTCGTTTAGCAACGTTCTGGTATTGCTTGATGGGTTCATACACAATGATTTCGACATCTTCAATATCACCTAACACTTCTTCTATTTTGACTTTAACTGAAGACCACTCCAGACCGCCGTAACCAGAGCCGAGGGGAGGTATGGCAATTGATTTTACTTTGTTTTCAATAAGAAAGTGGCGCAAATCCTGCAAGCCATCCACAATCCATTCCATTTTAGATTTAGCACGCCAATGTTGTTTTGTAGGAAAATTAACAATCCATTTTGCGCCCATTAATGCATGGGTTTCAGTCACAAACATTTTACCCGTGGTGACCTGTTTAGCTTTGCAAGCAGCGGAATACTCCTGGAAATTAGCTTTGAATCGCTCTTTAAACATCAACGCAATGCCTTTGCCCATTACGCCCACAGTGTTAACCGTGTTGACCAATGCTTCCACATCAGCTTCGAGTAAATTGCCTTGTGTGTATTTAATCATCAGAAGTACCACCCAGGGATTGCTTTAATATCTATATTGACACCTAATTGATTGGCATGTTGGGCAATCATGGTCTTAATTTTGTCATTATAACAAACCACGCCCAAAAGTGCCTCTATCGGCAAATGCCAGTGTATCAGGGCTTCAGCCTGATAGCGCTCGATTTGTTCGGGATCATCCGGGTTTCGTTTGAAGTTTCTGGCCTGTAATAATGCCCAGTCTATTTGCGATAAACCAGCTAAATTGTCGAAGTATTGCGCCAATTGGGTGTAAGCATGCCGATCGGTAAAAACAAATGGTAGCCCCAGCTCCACGACCCTATGTAATCCTGAAACCAGAATACAAATATCTTCATTGGCAACATGCGCCACCCCTCCTCGCCCAGTATGAATGTTATACATCATGGGAGAAAACGGCGTGAAGTAGAAAGGAATATAGTCATCCAGCGTTCCTTGCCTTCCTGTCGGTACATTTCTACCGGCGCGGCGAATAATCAGGTCACGATTTCCAATCGCGACATAATTGGCGCTTTTAGTAGGAGAATTGGCTGCATGTAAGCCGTTTTCCAGAATCCAGGGTAAGTTTGCCCTGTGGACAATTCGCCAGATAAAAGCATTTTCCTGATTGAGTTTCTGGTAAGACATCAATTGAATCCCGTAGTTATCACTTGATCAATTCATCCTGATTCATATTTCCGCTCGTTATTTCTAAACTTATCCATCGGTTTTTATATGTAAGGGAAAGCCACTCAAACTTACATACAAGATTTCTAATGTAACCTTACCGGCCTAACCTCGATACAGGTTCCTCGTTCCCACGCTCCCGCGAGGTAATGAATAAACTGCATGACGGTTGCGCAATGTATGGATTCCCACGCGGGAGCATGGGAACCAGAATGGCAGGCTGTTCAACTTTGTCTAATTCATCCTGACTCATAATACTTTGCGACCTTTAATTTATCGCAGTCTCCTTGTCTATTTTGACTCGAACTTTGCCGGTGAGTAGGTCTTGCATTAGAGCTTTTTTTAACTTCTGATGAGATTCTTTTTTTACAATTACGCTTTGAATCCATACATCGAGCTGATGAAGTTTATTGGCGATAGCGTTTTGTTCTTCTTTATTTGGAAGCGGCAATGATGTTTCTGAAATTCTAAAAAGCGCCAACTTTGGCACTCCAGCACCTACACCTTTTTCTTGAAGTAGCTGCGATTGAATCATATTGGATTGACACATATACCTAATGAAGGTCTTGTTTATTAATTCAATGTCATTGAAAACCAATTTGGCCGCATTCTCAGTTAAAAGAGCACCATCTAGCTCATCAGGCACTTCACCAAACAAACCCAAATAAATCCCGGCAATTGAAACGTAAACATCATCCTTTGAAATGGTGTATCGCTTAATTTTATCTCTAACCGCCGAAGTCACATATTTTATGTTTTTTAAAGATATTGAGCCAAGAGAAAAGTCCGATATGCGAATGTAGGGAAAGGGGGTTTTGTGTTCTGCAAATGGTTCCCCTTTCGGAAGTCTTTTTCCACCTTTGATTTGTGCAATCTCACCAATAGTCACAACCTCCCACCCAACAGGGACCCTCCCCACTGGCGAATCTTTAAATTCAGTGTGCGGAGCGCCGCCCGGCCCAATTCCTTTAGTCAACAACTCCTGCATCATGCCGGCTTTCAAGTCTTTTAACTTGTCAATTTGCGCCTGTGTTTTTTCGATTACTTCGTCAACTGATGTGAGGATTTTGGCGATTTTTTGTTGTTCTTGGAGAGGGGGGAGAGCTTTTCTAATATTGCGTAAATCTTTAACTGACAAATGTTTAACAGTGGTGGCACCCGTTGAGTTGTTGATTTCAATTAGTTCAGGTTCTAGGAGTTGAAATAAATAATCAGAACTAAATTTTGACTCAGATACTGCTTCAACTTTACAAATTCGTTGATTTAAAAGTGCATTTTGAATTTTCCATTTAACGATATTAAAATCCCCATCCATACCTATTAGAATATCGCCTTTACGCACAACATAGGTATCTTCATAGTCCCCTGCATAAAAAGTTGTTAGCTTTTGTTTATCTAAGTCTCTAATTCTTATCAAACCTATCTTGCTTTGATTATCTGTGAATTCAGAAGATTTGAATGGGTAGCCGGATAATATTTTTATATTTTTATCAAGTGACTCTATTTCCCATCCATCTGGAATCGGATTATTCATACCCCAACTCCTCAAGATACCCCTTCATCACAGCCTCAGCCGTCGCAACTTGATCATCCAGCTGATGCAAAGAAACCTGATACTTATCCCACCAGCGTTCAAGTTGGCCGATAACTGCTCCTGCATTATCGGCACTTCCGCCATCCTTGGCGGTCGGGTAATCTCTTTCGACAAGTTCACGGATCATTTCTTTGCTGGTTATTTCAGATTTGAATTCATAATAGTTCTCATCGCGTTTATTAAAAACCACACTCACATCAAACCCAGCCAAAATTTCTTCACTGATATAATCATCTTCCACTTCTCGCACTGGCACCCCGCCATGCAAAATAGCGCGCACATCAAATATTTCTGGTGGTGGTGAAGTGTCAGCGTAACGACGAATATTCAGGTTAAAATCATTTTCTGCAATTTCACTAATTTCAACCACTTTGGCGTAGCGTCTGACATCTTGATAGGCATCAAAAGTGGCGACTATTTTTTCAATATCTTGCTGGCGTAATTTGTTCTGGTTTTTGCCTTCTTCAAATTCTAATTCGCTATTAATAAACAGCACTTTGTTTTTACGCTCGGCAGGTTTGTTTTTGTTAATGATTAACAAACAGGCCGGAATGCCGGTGCCGTAAAATAAACCCGATGGTAAACCGACCACGGCTTCTAATAAATCATCTTGCAGTATGCCCTGGCGAATGGCTTTTTCACTGGAGCCTCTAAACAGCACACCATGGGGCATTACAATACCCGCCATACCTTCGGCGTTAACGCTGGCAATCATGTGTTGCACAAAGGCTAAATCACCGGCATCTTTCGGTGGCGTACCATAAGGGAAACGACCATAACCATCGTTATCACATTCATCCTTACCCCATTTTTTTAAACTAAACGGTGGATTAGCAATCACGCGGTCAAACGACATTAACTGACCTTGCTCTAAATGCTGCGGATTGCGCAAGGTGTCGCCTTTACGAATGTCGGCACTGAACACCCCATGCAAAAACATATTCATCTTACAGATTGCCCAGGTATTCAGGTTCATTTCCTGACCGGCAAGTGACAGGTTGGACGGGTTTTCGCCATGAGTAGCTAAGTAATTACGGGTTTGCACCAACATACCGCCAGAGCCAGCCGTGGGGTCATAAATACGCATACCTGCGTGGGGTTTCAGTAAAGCAACCAACAACTGCACCACTTCACTGGGGGTATAAAACTCACCACCCTTTTTACCGGCACTATCAGCAAACATTTTAATCAGGTATTCATAAGCCGTACCCAATAAATCCGGACGCTCAAAATCACTGTTACGCAAACGATGCTTGCTAAAGTGCGACAGCAAATCACGTAACTTGGCGTCAGAGAGCTTGTTCTTGATGTTAAAGTCAATACTCACCAACACCCCTTCAAGCGAACTGTTGTGCTCTTCGATGGCTTCTGTGGCTTTGTTTAGCTCAGCACCTATATCGTGTTTAAGGTCTTTTAAACGACCCCAGCGGGCAATTTCGGGGATAAAGAAGGTTTTATCATACTCATCCTCATCGGCCGCATATTTAGCCGCCTCTTCCGCCACCTTGCCCTTGGATAAATAGTAATCAACGACCTTTTCCTGCTCTTCATCAAATGAATCGGAAAGGCGCTTTAAGAACATCATGCCGAAAATGTAATCTTTGTATTCGCTAGCGTCCATATTGCCGCGCAGGATGTCTGCGGTTTCCCAGAGGAAGGATTCTAGTTGTTGTAAAGTGAGCTGGGTCATTGGTTAGTTATTAGTCCAAAATTCGATTTATAGGTAAATCACATCAAAATAAGATACTGTGACTCTTTATGACGGCTAATGTAACACCAAACTGGGCAATGTTGAAAATCAATTTGTAACCCACAACTAATCATAGCTAAGGCCTTGTGTTCAAAGGAAACAACCGATATTGAGCACCACAATAAATGTTGACATATGTTAACATTTGTTGACGTCAATTCAGACTAGACACATAAAAGATTTGCGATGGTGAGCCTGCGAAAATGAGTGAAATTAACAGAAAAATTGTCAATCAACTCATCGTTAGCCGACTTAGTAGCCTTCATCATATGTACAAACAAGCTGCAATAGAAGCTCGCCGGGAGCGCGAAGAGCAATTATTCAACGATTGGACAGAGTGGGCTGAACTAGACGAAGAGTCTAAGCAATATGTCAGAGATTACCTAAGCGACGAATGAATAATGTTAGGTTTTGTTAGGTTTTTACTCAGTAGCAATGATTCGCCAGGATTCACAAAAAATATGGGGTTTTCGTAGGTTTTTGATAGAGGGTCAATAAGACGGTGACTTTTGGTTTAAGTAACACCGATAGTAACATTTCGACCAATGAAAAAAGACAATGACATTTAATATCAGTTAGTTAGCTGCTCTGTTACACTCCCGCCGCCCCTAATGAGTCCTCACCAGCCATTAGGGCTTTTTATTAACCCGAAACTTTACTATCAGGAATTTAGGGCTGATGCGGGAACATTCGTACTCGCGAACCCTCAAACGGCTTCAAACGTACTCTTTCTCAGGCAACTGGCCTCATACTCCAGCACATCTTCTCGCCTGTATCTAACTTGGCCGCCCAGTTTCACGTAAATTGGGCCAATTCCCTCAAATCGCCATCGCTCCAATGTCGCTTCGCTTACCTGCCAACGATTACACAACTCTCTTTGCGTCATAAGTGTTTGATATTCATTCATATTGATTCTCCAGTAGAATTTAGTTGATTCAGTCCCATTTTGGGACTACTATTAACTCTATGAGAATCATTGCCCTATCGACACTGAAAGCGTTCTGGGAAGAGCACCCAGAATACATGGATGCTAAAGAGCCAACGCTTGCTTGGTATCGACATGCCTTAGCGGCTGACTGGAGCGCTCCTGCCGATGTTAAGCAGGATTTCAGAAATGCCAGTATCCTTAAAGATGGGCGAGTGGTTTTTAATATTGCGGGTAACAAGTACCGTTTGGTCGTGTGGATCAACTATGCCTATCGCGTGGTCTATATCCGGTTCATCGGTACCCATGCGCAATACGACAAAATTGATGTACAAACTATTTAATTGCCGGAGGAAAAATTATGGACATCAAACCGATTAAAACTGATGCCGACTACCATGCGGCATTAAAAGAAATTGATAGCCTTATGATGGCTGGCCCTGACACACCCGAAGGTGAAAAGCTGGATGTCATGGTCACGCTTATCGAAGCTTATGAGGCCAAGCATTTTCCTATGGATTTGCCTGATCCTGTTGAAGCCATCAAGTTTGAGATGGAACGCAAAGGTTTAACAGTGAAAGACCTAGAGCCAATGATTGGTAAAAGCAACCGAGTCTATGAGATTCTCAACCATAAACGTTCGCTTACATTAAAGATGATCTGGAAGTTGCATGAGGGCTTGGGTATTCCGGCTGAGTCTCTAATCAAGCCACCACAAGCACATGCTTAAACATGAAGGTTTCCAGAGCATTGCCGAGATTGACTCTCGGCTTGTTGCGCTAGAACAGGAGAAAAAGCAACTTCTAACACTCAGAGAGCAACTTCAACAGCCCTCATCAAATACATCTGACTCGACCCTATATTCACCAGAACAAAAGATTGCTATTTTTAGAGGATTGTTTAGAGGCCGAACCGATATTTTTGCAAACCGCTGGCAAAACAAACAAGGTCGCTGTGGTTACTCTGTTGCCTGCAATAATGAGTGGGTACAAGGCATCTGCCACAAGCCGCGCATCAAATGTCAGGACTGCAATCACCGGCAATTCACTGAATTAAATGACCAAATCATTTATCGCCACTTAGCCGGGCAGCAAGTCGTTGGCCTTTATCCTTTAACGCACGATAACACCTGCTACTTCCTTGCGGCCGACTTTGATAAAGGCCAATGGCAAGAAGAAGTGAAAGCAATGTCGAAGGCTTGCCAGAACTTTGAAATACCACATTCCATTGAGATTTCACGTTCCGGCAATGGCGCACACCTTTGGATTTTCTTCAATGAGAAAGTCCCTGCCAAGGAAGCTAGATTATTGGGATTTGGCCTGCTCGACAAGGCGATGGAATTCTATCCAAATCTGTCGTTTGATTCCTATGATCGCCTTTTCCCCAATCAGGATATTTTACCCGAAGGCGGATTTGGAAATTTAATCGCTCTACCACTTCAGAAAGAAGCACGATTATCTGGCAACAGCTCCTTTGTCGATAACGAGCTTAATTTCATCCAGGACCAATGGCAGCACCTGGCTAATATGGAGTCTATTTCACACCGTAGACTGACAAAGCTACTTACACGGATCTCACCTAATTCAACATTATTTAAAGAACAAGAAGTTATTGAGAACCGTCCACCCTGGGAGATGACCGCCAAGGCAAAACCGCTCTTATTAGAAAACCCACCGAAAAAGATATCCGTCACTCTCGCAAATCATGTTTATTTTGATTTAAACGAATTACCGAGCGCATTAGCAGCAAGGTTAAGGCGACTCGCGAGCTTTTCAAACCCTGTATTCTTTAAAACACAGGCACTACGGTTTTCAACTCATGGTATTCCGAGATTTATCTCCTGTGCTCGAATTGAGCAAGGCTACTTGGCAATACCTCGCGGTTGCTTAGACGAAGCGCTAGAGTTGTTAGCCGAGAATCAGATCGAAGTTCAATTAGACGATCAGCGTGAACGTGGCACTAAACTTAAAGCCACCAAGTCACTCGTCAAACTCAGAAAGAATCAGCAAGCAGCAGTGCGCGCCATGAGTAAGCACGATGCTGGTATTCTGCATGCGCCGACTGCATTTGGTAAAACAGTTACCGCTATTGGCATGATTACTAAGCGCAAAGCCAATACGCTAATTTTAGTACACAGTAGACAACTGCTCGACCAATGGAGAGAACGATTAAAATCGTTTTTGCCCGATACGGATGTCGGCATCATCGGCGGCGGCAAGAAAAAGCCAACGGGTGTCGTCGACATCGCAACCTATCAAAGTCTAATCAACAAAAAGGACAACACCGTATCTGAGATCGTTCAAGATTATGGACATGTGATCGTTGATGAGTGCCATCACGTTTCTGCGCCGCGCTTTGAAATGGTGTTAAACGAAGTTCGAGCCAAATATGTACTCGGCTTGACCGCCACCCCCGAACGACAGGATGGCCACCAGAAAATCATCTTTATGGCCGCAGGTCCTATTCGTCACAAGGTTAAAAGCACAACAGAAGAAAAATTTGAGCAACAAGTTGTTGTTCATCAGCTGTATGACAACCCTCCAAAGCAGTTAATCAATCCAGAAGCGCGACCTAAAATCTCTGACGCTTATCGCTGGATCATGGAAAATGATGAACGAACACGTAGAATCATCGAAGATGTTCTCGCCTGCATTCAGCAATCTAAACACCCAATAGTGTTAACAGAGCGCAGAGAACATGCAGAGACGATCAATGCTATGCTGCTCGACAAAGAAGTCGACTCGCTCGTTTTAAAAGGCGCAATGCGCGCGTCTGAGCGTAAGGCCGTTGAGGAACAGCTACCCACCGCGCAAGTCGTCGTTGCCACTGGTAAGTATGTGGGCGAAGGTTTTGATTTGCCAAGACTAGACACGCTGTTCTTAGCCATGCCCATTGCATGGAAAGGTTCACTGGTTCAGTATGCCGGGCGTATTCACCGAGAGTCGGATGGTAAAGACCGTGTCACCATTTACGATTACGTCGATTGCTCGCTCCCAATGTTGCAGCGCATGTTCAATAAACGGGAGAAAGGCTATAAGGCTATGGGGTACCAGATATCATTTAATGGTGAAGCGCCTGAGCTGAGCACAGCCAATTGTCAACCGAGTTTCTGCTAGCTTCTGACAAATAGGGTTTCGAAGCTCCTGCGCAAGCATAAATAAACCTGCATTAGCTAACTAAAGCAATTGAGGGACCAATTCAGTTCCTATTGTGGGACCTGAACCCCCGTCCCGTCCCACCACCAAAAGCAAAAGCCTCACAATTGTGAGGCTTTTTTTTGCACTTAAATAAAATTGATTATTGGAAAATAGGCTTGTCCCCTTTATCTCTTTTTTTCGATCATACCGGATCATATTCGTAAAGCGATGGTCGATTATTTTTCATTTTCCAAACATTTTTTGTATTTAATGTCTTGGTAAGTAATCCCCAGAAAAATTACGATGCAGATTACAACGGCGATAATTATCTCATTGGATTCCCATATTTTGTATTTCTGCAAAAAGATTTCTTTTACTGTGCCAAAAACGACTAGTCCTGTGCCAGCCCAAAAAAACAAGTGCTCAAGGTGAGTAAATGTCTTTGCGGTAAACGACCTTTCTGTTAAATCCCATGGGAAAAGCGGGCTGGAAATAAAGTCTTTATATTTTTTAAACGCAGGAATGCTACTTGCAATCAAGCCTCCGCACATTCCCGCTAGCGAGTATAGTATTAATGCAAAAATTACATATTGCTCTAATTCGCCATACTTAGTCTGGATCGATTCAGTCGAAAACACACCGACAATTATCGCAATGAGAGTTGTATACATTCCAATGTGAAATTTTGTGTAGTCATAAAGATGTTTGAGCTGATCGTCCATCTCATCACAATTACAGTTTGATTCTGAGTCGACTGATGAATTGGCTTTTACTTTGTCATTCATTGATTGTGGCTCCTACAACTAATGCAAGAATTTCTTAACTTATGACTTTGTCAGCGAACAGTAAAGTAAATCTTGTGTTTAAGAATTAAGGGGGGCCAAACTGAGCCGTTAAGATAACTTGCAAAAGTTTTAACGTATTCTAACTTAGCTTTGCCACCCATTTATTCTCAATAATACCGCAGTTGATGCGCGAACTTTAACAATCGACAGTGGCTTGAAATCAAAATCGACATTTTATCGATTGCTCAAAGCGCACAACGGCAGAGCGCCTAGCGAATTCCGCCAAGTGGCAATACAAGACTTGACCCCATAGCTTTCCTTGAGCGTCCGTTTTTATACTGCTAATTTCTACAAGGGGATATGTATTCTTTCGTCCATTTGAAGCACTGGAATTCTCCAGACAGTTGAGAAAAAACAACCCAGGTGTCGCCAATTTGTATTTTATTCGCAATAGTTGCTGCACTAGCTTCCCAAATAAGCTCTCCATTATAAGCATCAAACGCAACAGGCCTACTATCTTTAATGGCAAACAAAACATCCCCTCCCGAGTATTTTGCTAATATTTTTTTCATCCCAACATTTACCCATCTAACCGGGAAGGAAAAATCTGAGATATCAATACACATTAGAAAACTAACACGACGCCCACCAAAAACAAAAATCAAATCCCCAAAAATAGATATCCCACTTATTGAAAACGTCGACTCGTTGGTATTGTATTCTATAATTGCTTTTTGAATAATTTCTTCGCTTAAACATTCCACATGCTTAACAACTTCTAATTTATTCAAATCCAACGCGACTACAGCCCCCCCACACGCAACAGCAAGGACATCTCCATAATGCTCAAAGCGAAGCCTTCCTGAGTCAAATCCGCTAAAGTACTCTTCAGTTTGCAGTTCAAATACTAATCCACCATCTTTCATTGAATAAATACACAAATTATTTCTATTATTTACACCTGCAAATAAATATTTATTTAGAATCCGTGGGTTTTGAACATCAACGTCGAGATGTTTTACGATACTCCTTGAGCCAAGATCATATACATCAATTCCTTCTTCAGGTTTCAAAATATTAAGTGGTCGGTAATACAATCCTTCATGAATAAAACAGCTACCACTTTTTTGCCAGAAATCAGAAATAGTGTCGCCATACTCGTCAAGCAGCGTTGCACCGGTACTTTTTTTTATTATAAAATTTCTACGACCAGCCAAAATCAAACAGTCTTCACCTAACCTAATGGAGTTCGCGCTAATGTTTGAATGAAAAGATAGGTTTTCTACTTGCTCCTCTGAGCCATTGAAATTATTTAAATCAATTAGCTTGACGTATGTAGAACTATTTTCATCATTTATGTAATTGTAGTAGAGAACATAAAGGTAGGCACCTTCCAGATAGCAATCGCCAGCAACGTCATCGGCGGTCAGTAAGTCATATTTTCTCTTTTTGGACGGTAAACCGACTCTTAATGCTTCATAATTCATTAGTTAGCCTTGGCTGTAAGTGGTGACACAAGAGTATTAACTACATTAAACGTAATGTCTGTAAGACAGTCAAACTTTGGCTTTATATCAGATAATTGTAAGATACGGAGGCAAGCCTATTTTACAACATACAACTTGGTCAAAGAGGGGCAAGAGTCAGCATCAATTCCCAAACCCCCAATCACCGCAACGAATTCCAATCCCAACTCACGCATTTCAACCAACGCATATAAAAAAAACCAAAATTCAAAACCTACAAAATTTCTGCTTCTCAAAACTCTGTTAAAGTGGATTGCTATGTTCTTTTTCCAGAGTGTCTGTTTTCTTTTCGCGATGGCCGCCTTCACCAAAAGTGAAAGCCTCACAATTGCGAGGCTTTTTGTTTTTGGGTTGTAGATAATTTCAGTATTGAAAAAGCGACTTGCTCCTACATTTTCAAGGATTGAGCGTCTATGAAAAACGGCCGAGTACTAGCGGCCGTCAAAAGATACATTTAGTTAGAACAGTTCCATTTCACAGAAACCTTACCTTCACTAATCGTTACGCCAGTACGATAGCACTGTGGCGATTGATACCCACCACCACTATAAACGTCTTCAATTGTCAGGCCCAGTGACTCATAATAACTTGCAATATCTTCTAGTGTTGCGTTGGTTTCGCCTGTATAAGACTCTCCATTTGCAGTATGTCTGGAGAGAGGGATGCTCTTGCCCTTACTATCTTTAGCCGTGGTAATGTCGGGAGTAACTTTGACTAGAACTTTGCCATTTACCATGATAAAAGAGATTTGTACAACAACAGTCGAACCGTCATCAAATGTTACAAGCCAATGACTGTCTTTGATAACGTTACCCAACTCAAAGGTAATGATAAAACCTCCGCCAACATGACTATCAAGTAGTTGTAACTGATTTTCAGCTCGCTCAGATACAGTATTCAACTCGCCATATTCACCACTATTAAATAACTCCTGCAAGACCCTTGCAAAATCTTGCTCGCCACCATTTAGTACTTCGAAAATATTATTAAAACCCAATTCGTCGCCTGGTTCGATGCCTAGATTCGATTTTGTTCTTACTTCTTCACTAATATCTACTAACTGTTTGAATGGTACGGAAGCAGCAGCATTGTGGTTTACATAAACGGTTGCAGACGCTTCCTCATCTTCAGCACCACCTGAATATGTTGGCGCAATTACTGTTACTTCGTAAACTTTACCTTGCGTTCTATCAAGAGCTAGATATTTAGCGTCGCTGTTACCCGCCGCGCTTGAAGCTGCAGATTTTATTCCCCAGGTTGAGCAGCCATCACAAAAAAAATTCCCGTATTTAACTGCTGCGTTTACTGAAAAAGAGCTCAAAAACATAAATGCTAAAATAAGCTTTGAGATTGACTTCATACTTGTTCCTTTTGTATTAATTGAATATTTTCTTACTAATCGATATTTCGATTCCCGGATACTAATTTATTTAAGGCGTTAAAAAAACGCTAATTACCTAGAGACCTCATAATTCAATGTTTTTATTGCTTTTTGCGATAAGCAAGATAAGAGGAAATAAGGGTTCAGAAACAAGGGATAAGTCTATTTTACAACATACAGTCTAACGCTAGAGTCAGTATAAATTCCCCAAACCCCCAATCACCGCAACGAATTCCAATCCCAACTCACGCCTTTCAATCAACGCAATTACAAAAACAAGAAAAGGGGTCAAAGAAAAGGGGTCAAGCCTATTTTACAACATACACGCTTTATTTCGCTTTTTCCTCATTAGGATAACGGGTCAAGTCACTTTTTCAATAATCAAGCGTTTAACACTTTCGATCTCCTCGCTTAAAGTGATGTTCACTCGAACCTCGGATCGGATGCTACTCGTCACGTAGCTAACCGAACCGACATGATTCAATCCGAAGTATTGCATGTTCGTATTTAATGAATGACCGCCCAATTGTTCGCTCAAATAAACGTTATCGTTATCAAATTGTTGGATGGCCAGGCCAAATCAGTGGGATGATTATTGCAGCGATTAAGAAAACAAGGAATGTTAGCGGAAAGCCTACTTTAACATAGTCGATAAATCGATAGCCACCAGGTACCATTACTAGAATATTAGCCGGGTGGGCGATAGGACTAGCCAGACTTGCTGATGCAGCTACCGCTACAGTCATAATCAATGGTTCGGGCGAAAGCCCCAGTTTCAGAGCTAGATCATAAGCTATGGGCGCAATTACCACTACTAGCGCTGCGGTCGGTATAAACAAGGTCATTATTGACGTCAGAAAAAACAAGGAAAATAAAATGCCATAAAAACCGAGTGAATTCGAAACAGTTGTCAACTGTTGAGCTAAAACGTCGGTTAGGCCAGTCTCCTGAAGCGCAGATCCTAAAGGCAGCATACCGGCAATTAAAAAGACCACTCGCCAGTCAATAGATTTGTAAGCATTATCCATGGTCAAACAATTGGTTGCCACCATCAAAGCAGCGCCGAACAGAGCGCAGATCGAAAAAGGAACATACCCGGAAATCCCAAAAATAACTACTAGGGCCATGATGCTGGTTGCAATTTTTGCCTTGCTTGAGTCAAAGTCTTCAAAGGCGATTTTGGTCAGAGGAATAAAATTCTTATCTTCATAAAGGATCTTTAATTTCTCTTTAGTTCCCATGACTACGACCGCATCACCGTTTTGCAATTCGACATCATTAAAATCCGTTCGGTGCACTTCATTCTTGCACCAGATGGCTAACAATTGCACACCATATTTTTCTTTGAATTCGATATCCGCGACGAGTTGACCTGCATAGTCCGAACGTGGTGCCAGGGCAAGCTCCATGAGTGCAATTTCATCCGAGTTAACTATCTGAACCGGGTTTGCGGTACTATTCTCGATTTTTAATTCCTGCAGTCCTCGCAGCACTTCAAGGTGTTGTGGCAGACCCTGAACTAATAACAAGTCACGATCGGCAAGCTCATAATCGGGCGCTGGCATAAGTTCGATATTCCCATCACGAAATATTCCGAGTATTCTGAAATCAAATGCGTCGCCTATTCGGCTTGAGCCTAATGACTGACCCGCAATGGCTGAATCTGCGGGAATCCTCAAAACGAATAATCGTTCTTTCAGATGATAAATTTCTTCCATCTGGTTCTGACTTAGCGGCTGCAAATTCACAAACTCCGATGACCGAGATAAGGATTCGATTGCCTCGATATCCCCCTGAATGAGCAGTTTGTCACCAGCGCGTAAATGCAATGATGATAGCTTGGTTCTGCGAAGCATGCTCGCTCGTCGTATCGCGAGAACATTGACCCCAAATCGTCGATAGAGTGTGTGGTAATCCAGTGTATTATCAATCAACAATGAGTCTCTTGATATTTCGATTTCGCTTAGGCTGACCTTTTCGTTAACCAACTCATTTAACACCGTACTCTCTCTTTCGATAATCAACTCACTCCAGGCTTTAAAAGCATTAAAGCGTTCCAGCTTTCCTTGGACCATTAAGCGATCATTTGCTCCTAAAATGGTAGTACCCATGGGTTGAAAATTGGCTTGGCCATTTCTGATAAGACAAACGACGATTAATCCCGCTGCGGTATTAAGCTGTGTTTCTTGAAGTCTTTTGCCAACTAACACGGAACCGGGCTTAAGGCTCATCACAAAGGTCCGTTCTTGCAATCCATATTGGGAAACCAATTCCTTTTGTGTGTGGTAACTGGTATCTAGAATAGGCGGATTGTTTGGCAGCAGATGTCGACCGATGAAGGCCATAAATAGAGTGCCTAGGATTAAAACCAAGATTCCAACTGGCGCGTAATCAAACATGCCAAAAGAGTTTAGCCCTTGGTGATGCATAAATTCACTCACTAGCAGGTTGGGCGGCGTGCCAATCATGGTAATGAGTCCGCCTAGCAAACAGCCGAAAGCGAGTGGCATTAATAATCTGGAAGGCAGAATTTCGGTACGACGGGTGAATTCAACAACCACGGGCAGCATTAAGGCGGCGACTCCAATATTGTTCATAAATGCAGATAAAAAACCGCTAGTTAGCATAATGACAATAATAGCTCGAGATTCGATGTTGCCCGATAATCGAATAATCATACGACTAATTGGTTCCGTGCTACCGGTTCGAACCAAACCATCGGAGAGAATGTACATCGCCCAAATGGTTATAACTGCATGGTTGCTGAATCCAAAAAATAGCTTTTCGCTTGAAACCACACCAGTCAGTGCGAGCGCGCTTAAAACGAACAGTGCGAGTAAATCAACACGAAGCCACTCAGTCACTAGCAGAATGAGCGTCAACACCAGAATTAAAGTTACCACTAGCATATCGAATGACATGTTTGGCCTTTGAGATTATTAACTGTTTCACCCTTAATTTAAGGCCAAAATCAATCAATTTGCCAAGAAAAATAGCTACGACGTAAAAGAGACTTATACTAGTCGACGGATTGGGCAATTAGTATTCGCATTTTAGCTATGACTTTATTGAATTATAAAAGAACAGCAAAAATAACTTTAGAGCAATACCAGTTAAACTATAGTCATACTATGAAGGACGTTATTGATACTTTTAACGATGTTAATAAGAATTATGAAATAACGCGATCGATATTTCCATTATAGCAGATTTCAGGCAGCAATTTTCTCACCTCGCATATAACCATGGTCACCCATTTATTTTCAGGCAGCACAGTTCTCAGCGAAGCCGGTTGTTTTTAATTAATATGTGTTTAGCCTTTATATATAGTCGCTATGGCAGTTGTCGTTTTGTGGCTATCAACCGGAGAACTCGTCGCTTTGTAAGTTGAGTCTGGTTAAAAATTTTTAGGTGTCCTCTGTCTTGCCAGTTCACATCTAAAACTAATTAAATTACGACAAAGCTCAAGGGGCATAATTAGTTTTGACGAGCAGGCCATGTGCCGCTATTCAGATCAAGCTTAATTTATTCTGTTTAATTCTTATGATGTAGACTATGCTTATCCAATAAAAAAATAAATTCTTAAACGGATTTTCAGAGTCTGTATTTGGCGGCTTTTTGTATAACATTAAAACTCGAGACCACAGATCAACCTGATAGAGAAATGGACCCCAAAACGAAGCCTGAAGAACAAAGACGTTCGCAAATGCAATCAAATCAAATTGAACTGCAACAGCCCAGCCACGGCAATGTGCATCAATTTAATAGCAACATCGATGACTTGACTGAAAATTCGGTCTTTGCTGTTAAAAATGGTCGTTTTGTACAAGTCAACCAGGCTTTTGTTATTGCATCAGGTTACACTGAAAGTGAGTTAATCGAAACGGTCAAACCACTTGAGCTTTTGTCCCGGAGCAGCGCACGCAGCGTATTAGAGGCCTTACAGCGGCTAAAATCAGGTGAGCGCTACTTTCAAGAGCTCGACTGTCAGGCGTATGATAAGAACGGCGTCAAACGCAACGTTTATCTCTCTCTATCACTTTCTGCTTCGCCCGGACTTCATAACGAAGGCAACGAAGATGAACCCACAACTATCACCGGATGTTTCAAGTTCACTTCAACCAGAAAGCGGGCCGAAGTTTTGTTATCCATTCAGAGTAAAGCGCTGGAGAAAGTCGCCACGCGGTGTCAACTGAAAGCTATTTTGTCATCGCTATTGCTGGATATCGAGGCGCAATCACCGGGAATGCTTGGGTCAATCTTGTTACTCGACAAAGATGGCGTGCATGTACAACATGGCGCCGCACCTAGTTTACCGCAAGGCTTTAGCGATGCCATTCATGGTCAACCTATCGGCCCTGTAGCAGGTTCATGCGGGACCGCGGCTTTCTTAAAGAAACCCATATATGTTGAAGATATAGAAACCGATCCGTTATGGGCCAATTACAAACAGGTTGCTGCACAGTTTGACCTGCGCGCCTGTTGGTCTACGCCAATCTTTGATAAGTCTAATCGCGTCCTTGGTACCTTTGCGATGTATTACCGCGAGCCGGGCCTGCCCGACGACAATCATGTTCGACTGATTGAAGCGACAGTCCATGTGGCCGCTGTGGCCATCACCTGGCATCAGGATGAAATGGCGCTACAGGCCAAAACGGCAGAACTTGACAGTTATTTTATTAACAGCCTCGACCTGCTCTGCATTGCAACAATCGAAGGTGATTTTGTCAGGCTCAACCATGAATGGGAGCGCACCTTGGGCTATTCATTAGATGAGATGGAAAAACATAAGTTTCTCGATTTCGTCCACCCTGATGATAAAGAATCCACCATTGAAGAAGTCAAAAAACTCTCTGAGAAAACGAGCGTTTTAAATTTTACCAATCGTTATCGGCATAAAAATGGCACTTATCGCGCTTTGGAATGGCGCTCGTATAATGACCAGGGGATTATTTATGCGGTGGCGCGCGATATTACCGATAGACTAGATTTTGAGAAAAAACTGCAAGACAGCGAACTAAGATTTGCCCTGTTCATCAAATATGCTCCGTCTGCAATTGCCATGTTTGACCGCAATATGTGCTATCTGGCGTACAGCGACAGGTGGTTAATTGACTATAATATCACCGAGACAAACCTGGTCGGACGCAGTCATTACGACATTTTTCCCGACCTGCCCAAGCATTGGATTGACGTTCACCGTCGTAGTTTGGCGGGCAAAATTGAACAAAACGAATGTGAACCCTTTGTCCAACCAGATGGAAAAGTCGAGTGGGTGCGCTGGGCTTCTCATCCTTGGCATAAAAGCAATAATGAGATCGGCGGAATCATCATACTGTCGGAAGTAATAACCGCCAAAATTGAAGCGGAAATTGCTTTGGTGGTAAGTGAAAAACGATATCGTACCCTTTTTGAGTATTCGCCGTTAGGTATCTTGATCGCCGATGAAAAAAGTTATTACCTGGACGCCAACCGAGCAATCTGTAATATGCTCGGCTACGCTCAGGAAGAACTTATCGGCATGCACGCGAGTGATATTGTTGCGCCTGTGGAAATCAATAATATCGAACCGGCGTTAGAGACCATCAAACTCGAAAGAGATTATCAAAGAGAATGGCTGTTCAAATGCAGAGATGGTTCAACTTTTCCGGCAGAAGTGAATGTCACCCATCTGCCCAATGGCAGTCTATTAGCGCTAATACAAGATGTCACTGAAAAACGAGAAATGCAAAATGCATTGCTTGAAAGCGAGTCCAAATTTCGAACAATATTCCAGTCCTCCCCTGTTGCCATGGGGCTAAGCGATACTGAGCAAAATATTATTCTGTTAAATCAAAAATATATCGAAACTTTTGGTTACACCCTGGAAGACACACCAACCTTAAATGAGTGGTGGCCTTTAGCTTACCCCGATGAGAGTTATCGTGCGCAAGTGCAACAAAAATGGTCAGCGGCAATAGAAAAAGCCGATCGCGAAAACTCAGCCTTTGAACCGGTAGAGTTTAGAGTCCGATGCAAAAACGGGGACAGTAAAGATATTCTATTTAATATGACTCCCATGGGCGAATTTAGCCTGGTGATATTCTTCGACGTAACGGAGTTTAATAATGCCAAATCTGAATTAGAAATTGCCGTAACATCGCTTAATCAGGGTAAACTCGAACTGGAAGACCGGGTCATTCAAAGAACCTTCGAGTTGGAAAAAGCCAAGCATCAAGCCGAAGCTGCAGCTCTGGCAAAGTCATCATTTCTTGCTACTATGTCCCATGAGCTGAGAACGCCACTCAATTCAATTATTGGTTTTTCTGGTGTTTTACTGAAAGAACTCCCAGGTCCCTTAAACGACGAGCAAACCAAACAATTGACCATGGTTAATGACGCCTCCAGGCACTTGCTTTCACTGATTAACGATATTCTTGACATTTCTAAGGTTGAAGCCGATGAATTGAAAATCAAGTATCAGCCGTTTAATCTGGCCAATTTACTCGAACGCATTACCCAGGCTTTTTCCCATACGCCAGAGTGCGCACGAAAAGGTCTACAAATCAGGTTGAAAAATAATAGCGATGTCAGCCAATTTTCCGGTGACGCTCGCCGCGTAGAACAGGTTTTAAATAACCTGCTGTCTAACGCGGTCAAATTTACCTCACAAGGGACAATAACAATCAGCTGTGAAACACTAGATGGCTTGCTCGCTATCAAAGTCGAGGACACGGGCCCGGGCATTAAATCAGAAGACATCGCCCGACTATTTATCCCGTTTAGCCAGTTGGAAAGTTTAGAAGACCATCAAGGGACCGGACTTGGGCTGGCGATAACAAAACGCCTGGTTGAGGCGATGGGTGGAAAAATTACCGTGAATAGTAAAGTTGGCGTAGGAAGCTGTTTTCAGTTTACGCTGCCATTTGAAAATGGCAGGCAATAGTTATCAATCTCATTAAATAAACGTCATTGATTGACAATTATGGATAAAATTCAATAGATGACCCAAAGATTTGTCGAGTCTGAAGGAAGTATGAGTGCTATTTTCAGATAAATCTCGTATTTTGATATATTATTGGATAAAGAACGAATTAAATAATCGGGACTTCACACTGCGGCTTCACAGTCAAAGATCGTGAAACTAGCTTCACCTGATAATCTGCCGCCTTATGCATAGCAGTTTAGCAGGATAAATTTTAACTGACCTTTGTCACGACTACTGGGATTATCGCTTTAATCAACAGGATAGATTGGTAAATTTTCAGTCACAAAAGTATCATTAGAATAAAAACTATAATACAACCGAATTGGTGGCCAAACGTATTAATAGTAAATCTGCGCAAGGACTAGGAATGCCTCACATATTAGTTGTCGAAGATAAGTACGAAAGCCGCTACCTACTTAAAGTGTGGTTTGAAGGGCATGGGTTTAGCGTCAGCGAAGCTGAAAATGGCCTGAAAGCATTAGAAGTCGCACATTCACACCGCCCCGACATCGTCATTTCTGATGTATTGATGCCCGATATGGACGGGTTTGAGCTTTGTCAGCAGTGGATGAGTGAGGTCGAACTTAAACCTGTTCCCTTTGTATTTTATTCCGCAACCTACACAACCGAAGAAGATATTCAGCTTGCGCTCGACCTCGGTGCGGTTAAATATATTATTAAACCGCAAGAGCCTGAGACGCTGCTTAAAGAGATTAACGAAGTTCTACAAAATCCTACCCCCTCCCCCAGGTTAGAAGGAGCAACCACAATATCAAATGAACTCTTTTCCGCGCGCCATGAAGAGGTGCTGGCTAAAAAGCTACAGCGAAAAATTACCCAACTGGAAGAGACCAATCGTAAGCTACGTATTAGCGAACAGAAATATTATGGCATCTTTAATAACCTGCAAGATATTTATATTGAAGTTCAATTGGACGGCACTTTTCTGGACGCAAGTCCCAAAATTAAAAAGTTATTGACCGCCTACTCTGGTGACAAGCCGCTATCGGAATATAATTTGAAAACCTTTTTTCGCGATCCCAAAAGATTTAAACAACTCAAAAACTTTTTATTAGACAATGAAGCACTTGAAAATTTTGAAGCGACAATGAAGACTGAGGCGGGCGAATTAATCCCCAGCTCCATTTCCGCTTCATTAGTCCGCAGCATTGATGAACAACCCAAACTTTTCGCCCTTATGATTCGTGATATCAGTCGCCGTAAAGCGATTGAAGGGAAGCTCAGTTTTTTATCTCAATATGACAACCTAACTGGACTACCCAACCGTAGCTTATTTCGTGACCGGCTCGACCAGGCAATTATCGAAGCAAAACGTCATCAACGTTTAGTCTGCGTCATGATGATAGATATTGACGGATTTAAAAATTTAAACGATACCCTTGGCCATCAAGCCGGTGATCAGGTATTAATTCGAGCCAGCGAGCGCCTACAACGAGTATTGCGCGCAAGTGATACGGTATCACGTTTTAGCGGCGATGAATTTGCCTTGTTACTCGCGGATATGTCTGATGCTGACGATGTAGCGTTAATATTAGCCAAAATTATTAATACTTTTAGTTTACCGATTAAATTTGATGAGCATGAATTATTTATTACTCTCAGTATGGGTATAACCGTCTACCCAGACGACGAAAATGAAGGTGAAACGTTAATCCGTAGCGCCGATATAGCCCTTAACCGAGCGAAACAACTGGGGAGTAACAACTACCAGTTTTATACCGCAGAAATGACCCAGAATGCCAAACATAAGCTTTTAATCGAACAATCGCTTCAGCACGCAGTCGAACGCGATGAATTAATCTTATGTTACCAACCGCAAGCTTGCTTAATCAGCGGAAAAATTACGGGTATGGAAGCGCTCGTCCGCTGGAACCACCCACAGCACGGCATGATTCCGCCGAATGAATTTATTCCCTTAGCTGAAGAAACTGGGCTAATTATCGAAATAGGTCAATGGGTACTTAAAACCGCGCTTCAGCAACTCAGAGTGTGGCACGCGATGGGCTATTCCGAATTGAGAATGGCCGTCAATATGTCGTCTCGTCAACTTCGAGAAGAGACTTTTTTTGATGTCGTTAGAACTTTACTTAATGACTTCTCGATGGATGGAAAATTCCTCGAACTGGAACTAACCGAAAGTATGTTATTGGCAAATGCGGAGCAGACAATCGAGACGCTTAATAAATTAAAACAATTAGGCGTCAGCTTTTCCATTGACGATTTTGGCACCGGCTATTCTAGCTTAAGTTATCTAAAAAAATATCCTATCACCGTTTTAAAAATCGATCGCTCTTTTGTGCTCGACATCAATCATAATCAAAGCGGTGAATCAATCGTTCAAACGATAATCAACATGGCTCATACACTCGGAATGAAGGTAGTGGCAGAAGGCGTTGAAACACTAGAGCATTTAAAATTCTTAAACTCCAATGGCTGTGATTTTTTACAGGGCTATTATTTTTCTAAACCTGTTTTAGCCAATGAGTTTTCAGAAATGCTGAAAGCAAAAAAAATGCTCTCGCTAGATAATCAAGCATCGACTAACTAAGTTCTAATTTGAAAATCAAATTACCTGTAGGGTTAAATATTAACGTAAAATTAACGCGCAAATAGGCCCAAGTGTCACTCAGCATTCAATACACAACAATTTCGACCTTGCTGTTTGGCTTGATATAAACTCTTATCGGCCAACTTAAACAGTTCAGTTGAGGTATACTGATTGTCTACGGATAATTTTTTGACCGCTATTCCTATGCTGATGGTCATCTTTACTTTATGGCCATTGAACTCGACCGGCATATTTTCAACTGCAAGCCGAATACGTTCGGCAACATTCATAGCCCCTTCAACATCAGTCTCCGGCAAAATAATACTAAATTCTTCTCCACCATAACGAGCGCAGGTATCGGTACTTCTTGGCAAACACTCTCTGAGAAGCTCTCCTATTTTTCGTAAACATTCGTCACCAAAATCATGCCCATAAGTATCATTAATATTTTTGAAATGGTCACAATCGATTATTAAAATAGCAAGGTGTGAATTTTTGCGTGTCGCGATATTACACAACTCATTCAATTTCTCATCAAATTGTCGGCGGTTGTCTAAATTTGTTAACGCATCTGTTCGACTTTGTTTCATCAGTTGCTGTTCGATTGCGAGCGCTCGCCAATACTCAAAGCGCTGAAGTCTTACGAGATTATTCAGGTAAACCAGATAGGTCACGATTAAAATACCGACAATCCATTGATGCGTAATAAAAACTGAAACTATCATCCCTGGCCATAAAATGCTAAATAAAAAGGTATTTGATAGTTTCTTTTTAGGCGCAAAGCTAAAGGTTCCTCCTGCTGCAAAACCGGCTGTAGACAATGCCATCAAAAAAGCAAAACCCAGATTATCTAATACCATCGACAATGCAAACATCGCCCCCCAACCGAGTCCATGTGGCAGCACTGCGAGATAAAACAACGAATTCCATAAAGCCATTTTGTCACCGCTCCAGCGCGCTAACAGCTTCATATGAACATAGCGAGCTATTGAAGCAACGATAAATAAAATCGTAACAAACCAGGTGATAAATGGATCACTAATGTGAAGTTCAGAGCCAAACGCGAGAACGGGCCAATACACGGGATAAACAAAAATCCCCGGTTTTGATCGCTCGATTAAGTCTTGCCCCACTCTCAGCCGCAAAGCTTCTGGATAATTATCTAAATTTGAGTCTTCGAGCCGTTCTTGGCTGGTTAATAAGTGTTCTACTGACATATCCTAAGAACTTTTCCTATTTAATTAAGCTGACTATCTAGATAGCTTTGGTGAATCTGATTTTTATTTTACTAAGATGGGAAAAAATTTATTTTCAAAGTAGTAAAGAAAAGATTCTGGCTGCCGCTCCCTGCTTTTAGTCTTATTATCGTTTATTGGTTATTGGTTTATCTATCAAAGGTTTATATCAACTTACCTGGAGTACAGGTTCGATATCGAGTCACCTTTGTTGCATTTTCACCCTATTGTATTTTCAAGCATTAAGGGAGTTCTAAATCAGTCATTTAGTGAAGCTTACTCCCCTGCAATACAAATCTCCAAAAGAGATATTCTATTTCAAGTTAAACCTAATAGCTACTGCAATTATTAGATGTTCGAATCTAATTCTTTATGATTGTTTATCGAACGACACGCTCAAATATTAATCCAGAATCCGCACTTGTGCTTAGGTTCGATCTATCAATTGACTTATTGCGCAAGCGCCACGTAACATCATTTACTAAAACAAAGGTAAAAAGCTGACTAAACTGGTCAGGAATTACAGACTCTTATTAGAAATAATATTTTATATAATTGTAGACCAGAAAATTTGATCGTAAGAGAATAAATGTGAATAATTAATCACAATTAAGTTCAAATGATTCATTCGACATTGCCACCACTAATGAGGGCAGTCGATAAGCGTTGATTGCCGGTGCGATTTGGCTAAAAATTTAGCTTATCAATAGATTGCAGATGGCGCTGCCTTAGCCATGTTGATTACACTCATTGTATTGCTATTGAAAAGAAATTGATTATTGAAAACGCATCCCGACCCGTTATGTTTATCCTTATGTTTTTCAAGTTTATCTGGTCCCCTTGAATGCGCCCGTACACGACTTAACCCGTTTTCGCACAATCCGTCATCAGCGCTTTTCTAATTTTAGTTGTTTTCTTTGATTAACAATTCATGCGCTTCATGAACGCTGAGTGGTTTATAAAATACATATCCTTGAACAATTTTTACACCGAGCGAAGTTAAAAGCCTTAACTGTTCCTCAGTTTCAACTCCTTCAATTACAGTTTTTTTTCTAAGGTTTTTCAAGATATTAAGCATTCCGGAAAGTAGCGTTACCGACGGTGGATTGCTACCGATTTCCGAGACAAAAGCTCTGTCAATTTTTATCACATCTAAAGGCAGTCTGAGTAAATAACTTAAAGAAGAAAATCCCGCTCCGAAGTCATCTAAACAAATATTAAAACCCGACTTGCGAAGTTTGTTTAATCTAGCGATCGCTTTGTGCGAATGAATCAAAGCATTTTCAGTGACCTCAACTTCAACAATTTCTCTAGGAATTTGATTATCGTCAAATATGCTTATCAAATCATAAATAAAATTCTCATGATTTAACGAATTCGAAGATATATTGAAAGAAATCGGTATACCAAAAAAGTCATTTTTTTTAAGAATTCCACATAACATACGTGCAATATACAGATCGAGGTCGTAATTCATTCCCGACTTTTCAACCGCTGAAATAAAAGCATTTGGAGGTATCAAGCCTTTTTTGGGGTGTTGCCAACGAACCAGTGCTTCAAAACCACAAATGAGATTTTTAACTATATCAATTTTTGGTTGTAAGACGAGAAATAGTTCGTTTTGCTCGATTCCAATTCGCAAATCATTTAATAACGTCATGCTCTTACGCGATTCATCTTCATAGTTGGATTGGAAAACTTCTCCAGAACCACGTTTTTTTTCTTTCGCAACATTTAAAGCCATTTCCGCCTGTCTCAGTAACGTTGCGACATCGATTTGCTCTGCGGCGACACGCCTCGAATTACTCTCGGACATGCCGACAGTTAATCCCAATCTAATGCGTTGATTTTCAATGACCATAGGTCGCGCACATTTAATTGCTACTTCGCTCGCAGTTCTTTTATAATTGGTCACAAATATAGCGAAAACGTCTGCATGTATTCGAGATACCACGGCATTGTTGCCAAAAAGTTGAACCAATATTTCTGCTAGATTCTTAAGAATTAAATTTCCAAAATTAAAGCCAAGTGTAGCAACAATCTGATGAAAGTAATCAATATCAATAATAAATACCGAGTGGCGACCCTTTCTATTATTGACTATTGCCTCAGCTTCTTCAATAAGTCCAATCCTGTTACGTAATCCCGTTAGTTCATCATAAAAAGCTGCTTGATTTAGATGCGTGAAAAATTTAGCATTCTCTAAGCCAAGTGCTATATTAGTGCAAAATATCGTTAAAAGCTCTTGATCTGAGTCTTTTAGTGACGCAGCATTTTCGATGACTATAGCACCCTCCCAGCCTGAAGGCGTCTCCAAAAACAATCCAGCATTTGAACCTTTAAATAAATGAGATTTTTCAAATAAACAATTTAAAGCTAAAGTTATTGCAGCGGCAGGTTTTTTAATTTTTCTCAAATCTTTTCCTAACCAATGGCGATAATTCTCACTTGCGGCAACTAGATACAGGCCATTGTCTCCTACCTGGAACGCACTAGGGCCTTGCGTCGGTTGTTGAAAAACACAAAAAAGATTTTCTGAGGAAATTTTGTATAAAGCGTCTATCTGCTTTAACACGCCGCTCGAGAACTTATAAATGGTACGCTGCTTGAGCATTGAAGATGTTGCGTCAATAATAGCCTTCAATCCTTGGCGACTTTTTTCAATAATCGACAGATGTTGATAGCTCCTGATAGCTGTTGCGACAACTGTAAATAATTTCGTTCGTGTTAATTCATTTTTTGTTTTATAGGCATTAATATCGTATCGAATAATTACTTCTTCTTCCGGCGCATACCCAGGCTGGCCTGTTCGAAGTACTATTTGAATATTTAAATTTTTGAGGACATTTCTAATCTGATCGACCAACTCTAATCCGGAATTATCAGATTCCATGACAACATCCAGTAAAATAACAGCCATATCTGGGTGCTTTTTGATTAAATCTAATCCTTCTTTTGCAGAATATGCGCTTAGAAATTCCAACCGCTTTCCATAGAGTGTGACCTCTTTAAGAGCAAGGCGAGTAGCTTCATGGACCGATGCTTCATCGTCAATAATTGCAATTTTCCAACTATCGGAAGGCGGTGATTCAGGGTGATAATCGTCCGCACTATCATCGAGAAATGTTATATATTCGTCTACCATCTATTCATTCCTTAATTGGTGCTGTTTTAGGGATCAGTAATTTAAATTTACTTCCAGAACCTAAATTACTTTCAACCGTGACGCTTCCCCCTAAAATTCCTTCGACAATATTATATACGATATTCAACCCCAACCCCGATCCGCCTTGGCCTAGCCGAGTCGTAAAAAATGGGTCAAATATTTTTTTTAAATTATTTTCGGGTATCCCAACTCCATCATCTTCAATCCCAATTTCAATGAGATCTTCTCTATTTTTACTCGTAAATATAATTGTTCCAGATTTTCTACCTGCAAATGCGTGAATAATTGAATTGTTAAACAAGTTGGTAATCACCTGCCCAAATGGCCCCGGATAACTATTAACTTCTATTCCATTTTCAATCTGATTCAAACATTTTATTTGAGTATTTTTAATTTGATGTTGAAGCGTTGCCAACACATCATTAACCACTTCAGCAATATCGAAAACCCGTCTTTCCTCACTAATCTGGTCAACCGCAACCTGTTTAAAACTATGAATTAAAAATGAAGCGCGATCAAGAGAGTTTGCTAGGACGCGCAATTCTTCTTTCGAATCTTTTAAGAAAACATCAATTTCAGACTTTTTGACTAATCCCGCCTTAAGTTTGTTTGTAAATTGAGTGATATTGGATTCAACTGTAGAATTCATCGTTACCGCAATTCCGATTGGTGTGTTTACTTCATGAGCTATACCAGCGACTAATGCGCCTAACGAAGCGAGCTTTTCATTTTGAAGCATTTGCACTTGCGCCTCTCTTAACGAGTGAAGCATGCTATTAAATGTTATGCCTAGCCGAGTGATTTCGTCTTGCCCTTTAATTTCGAGTAATTTAGATAAATCTTGCGATTTTTGAATTTCTAGTACGCCCTTTTCGACCTCAGTTATAGGCAATAGAATATTTGTCATAAGAAGCCAACCAATAAGGACTGCAATCGTTATCGTTATTCCTGTTGTAATGATGATGAACTGCTTTGTCGATAGATATTCTTCATTGATAATTTGGTAATACTGGTGCGCCGCACCAATATTTGCATCGGTGAGGTCCTCCATTATCTCTTCTAGCTCTTCAAACAGAGGCCTATAGACCGATTCTGTCATGAACTCAGCCTTATCGTCGATATTCTTATGACTATGCTCAATAATTTCGCTGCGTGCAGCCCGAGTTTCGACAAGCTTGGATTCCAACTTTTTTAACAATTGAGTTTCCTTTTCTTTGTCAATCGTTACTTCAAAATTGTCCAACGCAAGGTTTAATTTTTTTTCGGTTAGATATATTTGATTATCTAACCTGGCCATTTCAGCTTCATCTAGCGTAATAATATGGCTTTTTACTAATACAAATTCTTGGTATATCTGATGTCTAGCATCAGATATATTCAAAATACTGCTCAGATGATTGTTGTATAATTCATTTGCACTATGATGCATTCTCTCTGATGAGTCGGCTGCGACCCACCATAAAATAATGGGAATTAATATGATTGATAGAATAAAAACAGGGATCTTTACTGCTATATTAAAATTCCTAAAATATGCTAACACGCTTAACTCCCATCGAATGATAATTTTCTATCGACTTACCACCTACTGAAAACTAAATCTTATTTTTATATTCACTGAACATAATTTCCACGTTTTCTTCGTTTAGCTTATGCCTTAACCCTAGATTAAGCAAATAATTGCCACTCTGAGGAAATGCCTAATTTCGCCAATAGACTTTAGTGAAATCTGACTAATTTATTATTTAATCTAAGTCTCACTTAAATTCGCACTATTCTCGGACTGCGCAGTGAGATATTTTTCAGAAAATAAAAACGATACTCACTATTTCCACATTCAGGGACACGTACAGTAGTAATTTTCTCTCGCCGATTATCAACAACACCCCCTTTCCAATAGGCAATGTTGTGGCAAAATAATAGTCGTTTAATATTCGAGGATGAATCATGGCGATTACACGAAGTGACGCGAATTCATACATTAAGCAAGATAAGGGCGCAAGCGGATTTTCCTCCGCTTTTCCGGTCATTTTATCAACTAGAAAAGGAGATGAAAAAAGTCCAACTCAATAACACTGAATCGTAAGTCTACCAAAGAGTTTAAATTGAGGAATAAGTGAAGAAGATAAGAAAAGATAAGAGATAAGGGGTCAAGCCTATTTTACGACATTCACTTTGTTTCAGGCTTATTCCTCATTAACTAACAAGCCATAAACCTACTCACCCGCACCCAAAAACTTATTAGGCTCCATCTCCCAGATTTCCCAGCTTTCCAGCTTCGCCGCTTTGGCGAATGCCATCGCTTGACTATGACTTAGCTTGGCCTTTTGTTCATTGCCTAAGGCCAACTCCGCCAGACTCATCTGATAATGCCAATGCGGTAAGTGTGCTGCCTGACTGGCTACGGTTAACAATCGCTTTTTCGCTTCCTCTGGCTGCCCCTTACGGTTGAAGCCGAGAGCAAGGTCGATGGTGACTTGCGTATGGGAGTCCGGGAAGCGTTGCTTGATTGCTGCAAGAATAGCGTCTATCGACTCTGTTTGCTTAGAAGCGAACACATACTTGGCAAATGTGTAGCTTTGCAGCCAGCCAAAATGAAAGCTCGTCCAGGAAGATTTGTTCGCTTCGAACAAATCAAGCGCTGACATATAATCGGTTTGTGCCATAAGCTTACCCATGCCGACAAAATAATCAGGCGCGAGAAATTGTAAGCCGTCATACAGGGCAGGCAAGGCTGTGGTGTAGTGAGACTCATTCGGGTATTGCTTAAATTGCCAATTGCTAATTGTCTCCTCAGCGCCCTCTAAAACCTCAACCAATTCGGTGACCCCCATGCCCTTTTCATTGGCCAGGGAAACAAATAATGGCGCATTAAAATATTTGGTCGCAAGATTCTGTTTGTATTTTTCGACCAGAGAATAATTGTCATACCAGACACTTGGACTCATCGCGAGGAAGGCATTGAAGGGTGAGTCTTTATCCAGGTACGACTGCAATACAAATAGGCCGCCTAAAGAGTACCCTGCCAGAGCCTTCTTGTTGTTAGTGCGATAAGTCTTATCGATTTGTGGGACCAACTCCCGATACAAGAAGCGGTTAAACGTATCCACGCCACCAAACACTGTGCTATCAAATTCTTCGCTGTCCTTAACGGTCCAGGTGGTGCTCATCAGGTAATCGGCATTCCCTTGATTGGCCACGCCGACGACTATCATAGGCGGCAATTTTCCCATGCGAGCCAAATGCCTAACGACATTGGCCACATGATGGAATTGAAAATCGGCATCCACTACATACAGGGTTGGATATTGTCTCTCATCTAAATAGTAGCGCTCCGGCAAAGATACGGCGTAGCGGCGCGGCGCTTCAAAATGTTTGCTATAAAGCTCGAACGATTGGCCATAAACCAAAGGTTCCGCCGCTTTTAGGCTAAAGGCGTGAATACAGAAAGTTAGCAGCAATAAATAAAGGAATCGGAAGGCACGCATTTGAGTTCTCTTTGTTGGCCAATAGGCCGCAAGCATATCGTTACTTCCAATTAGAATTCAACCAGTGAAATAAAATCTGCTTTATTTCCCTGATTGCTGCCCGTAAAAACAACTACGGCATCTAACGCTGGGACCACGAAAATAAACTGGCCTCCGTTACACCAGCTGCGTGTGGAATCAAATGTTTTACCATTCAAATGAAAAGTCGTTTTATACCACTGATAACCGTATTTCGATTTATCTTTATCTGGATTATTGTCCTGTTCCAACCAATTCCAGTTAATGATTTCATTCGCCTCACCAATTTTACTGATAGCCTCTTGCGACAAAGCGCGACTATTTTTCCATTGCCCTTTGTTGAGAATCAGAAATCCGAACTTGGCCAGATCGCTCGACTTAAAATTGGCATTCCCCTGCCCCATTAAAAATTTCCTATCGGGACTATAGCGCAGTCGATAGTCATTTTCTGATATTTCAAGAGGTGAAAACAGATATCGCTGGGCGAAAGTGAAGATGTCCTCACTACCGGATCTTGCTAATGCCGCCGATACGCTTGCAGCCAGTAAAAAACTATTCGCGCTGTCAGTCTAATAAGATGCAGTTGGTCAACAAAGTGTTTACATTGGATTTACAAAATACCACAAATATCTACATGAGATTTACATTCCATTTTCATCAGGCGGTTACAGTCCTATTGTTGCAGAACTATCAATTCGGCGTTCACCGGGTAACTTTGAGCGCGAATTAAAAAGTAAATAACAACAAGAAGGATAAATAAAATGGAATCGGCTTTTTCTCAGTTTGAATCTACCGCCAATGGTCAATCAAAAACTAGTGGGTCATCGCCCAAACGCAAGGCTTTCACCAAGTGCAAAGCATCGTTTGACGCCACTCAGCTTTATCTTGGAGAAATCGGAAAGTCGCCCCTGCTTAGTGCCGAAGAAGAGGTTTATTACTCTCGCCAATCATTAAAGGGATGCCTTGCATCAAGAAACCGACTCGTTGAAAGCAATTTAAGACTGGTGGTGAAAATCGCACGCCGTTACCTGAATCGTGGGTTAGCATTGTCCGATTTAATTGAAGAGGGCAACCTGGGGTTGATTCATGCGGTAGAAAAATTTGACCCGGAACGTGGATTTCGTTTCTCAACCTATGCCACCTGGTGGATACGCCAATCGGTCGAGCGGGCAATTATGAACCAAAGTCGCACCGTACGTTTGCCTGTCCATATTGTCAAAGAGCTCAATGTCTATCTCAGAGTTTCTCGCGAACTAACGATTAAGTTCAACCATGAACCAACAGTTGATGAAATCGCTGATGTAGTCGGAAAACCGGCTCAAAAAGTTGCCGAAATTTTAAGTTTAAATAACAAGTCTCAATCTTTAGATGCGCCAATATACCTGGATAATGATTCGTCATTGCAAGATACGCTCCCAGCCGAATGTCAAGATAAACCATTCAACTCACTGTCAAAAATGCATTTAGCAGAAAGCGTTGAATACTGGTTAAATCAACTGCCTGAAAAGCATAAAGAGATACTGGTTCGACGCTTCGGTTTGCTTAATCAGGAAGCGGCTACATTGGAATCTGTCGGTCAAGCAATGGGCATTACCCGCGAGCGAGTTCGCCAAATACAGGTTGAAGCATTAAAACGTTTACGTACCATTCTCGAAGCACAGGGGCTGTCACTTTCAAGTTTATTTAACCTGTAAAGGCGTGCTAACCCAGTATTCTAAATAAACAGAAAGTACGTTTGGCTAAAGCGAATAAAAAACCAGGTGCGCGTTTAATCATAGCCGTGTCAATACGATCATTATTTCCCTTAATCCCCAATCAACCTCGCGATTCACAATACAAAATCACGCCTTCCATTCGGACTCTAATGGCTTAAATTCAACGTTTGCGTAGCCTATGAACCTGACTAAAATTCGGCTTCACAAAATTCTGTTAATGTCGCTTGCAGCGCTGCAATGTCAACGTCTGGCGATAGTGCCACTCGAACAATATAATCTTTATCATCTTCCTTAGTAGTCCCTTGGGTCGATGTGGCCGGTATTGTCCAGTAACTGCCTTTTAGTTGTCCGTAGCTCACGCAGTATTTACACATACTAGGATGCCGCGTGATCATAAAATTGATCAGCTTTTCATTTAGCGCTCTTTTGTAGGCTTCCCGCGCGGCTTTATGGTCGCCTTTTGTTGGTAAATCCAGCGAAAACACCGATGGCGTAAAACCTTGCGCGGCGAGCTCCGCTGAAACGAAATTCATTTTCGCCGCCGGTAAAATGTTTTTGATATGACTAACCAGCGATACGGTATTTTCATAGGCTTTTTGAATACGCTCTGGCATAGACGGCATAAATTCAGCGAGCGTATTTAACTGATGCGCTACCGCTCGATTATCCGACAAGACCAAATGCTTTTCGACTAATTTCTGAACATCTTTCGCTTCTTCATTGCTGGTACAATACCCGGCAATACAACGGCCACCGCTTGGAAATTTTGAGCCGCTGGAAAAAGAAATCACTTTCACTCCAGCCAGTGGACTCGCTTGATCGAGCAATTTCACATTTGGGCAAAATGTTTGATCAACCAGAAAGGTGGGCGCGACCGCAGCTGTCTTTTCCGGTGTCTGACGTTGCCGTCCGAGCACACGTCCCAGCTCGGCCATATTAGGTACTTCGACTCTTGGGTTAGTCGGAATTTCAGCGAGCACAATCGGAACACCATTTTGCTTTGCAACCTGTTCCAGTGCCATCTCCAGACTTGAGACTAGTTCTTGTCCGCCATCGACTAACAAATCAATGATCTCCGCGTTTGGCACTAATGCTGCCACCCGGCGCGCCTGGTCATTGGTTCCACCGTAGCAGTTTGGCGGCAGAATAATCTTGACTGGTTTACCCGGATGTTCGGTTAACGCCGCTTCAATAACGCCCATCATTATCGCGTACTGAATTGATAAACCACTCGACGCAATTAAGGGGGTTACCCGCGTACCAGTGTTTGCTTTGATGCAATCATTCACCGTCGCAACCGCTTCAGCCGCAAGCGGTTCCGCTTCCCCGGTTTTGTCATGGACAATTTCCTCAAGCAGCTTAAAGGTATTAGGCGGCGTCATGGCAATAGATTCTCGTCGTCTCACATGCTGAATTTCTTTCACCAGCGCTTGCACAGAAGCTTCGCTTTCGTCACCGTGCACCGTGATCACGCTGCCGAAATCCTGGTGAATATTGATCGTCGCAACAATCGCCGGGTTATCATTGAGCGGTTGCCGGAAAACCGACTCAGTGACCAATAAAACCGTCGCGTTTTCACATGGCACGATATCAGCCGCATTGTCGATGGCAATTAACTCGAACTGATAGCCATAAATCTCGGTGAGTCGACTACTATCCGATAGCGGTAGCGACTGAGTGTTGTAGTAGATTTTTGTCCGCTTTCCACTCAACTTATTCTTTCGAAGTATGGCCAGAATCGGCATGGTTTTTGAGGAAAACGAAATGACCTGCTCGGCGGATACCTGGTTGATGCCCGCCAGCAGCCATTCTAATACGCTCGACAACTGGTGACCTAAACGAATGTAGTCATAGGCGGTCGGCAAATCAGCCAGCGGCTGCGAAGATTGAATTGAATCAATGGGAATGGTTTGCAATTGTCGTAAAAATTGCGATTTAGCCTGGCCTTCATCGTAAATATCTAGCCGATGAGTAGTCAGTTCAATCCAGTCTTTCGGTATATATTTCAATAAATTACTAATTGCAGCCAAGTTCGGTTGGGTCATGTTCGGTTGGGTCATGTTCGGTTGGGTCATGTTCGGTTGGGTCATGTTTGGTTGAGTCAAGTTCACGCAAATCCTCGAGCATAAAAGGCCAAGCTAATTTTAAAAACAATCTAAATTTTCTCAGCATACAGAATCTCGCCTATTATACACTTCCCTTGTCATATTTAAGTCATTTGAATGAAAATTTACTGTCATCAAACCCCGTTATTCTTGGCGCTCACTTTTGAATGCACAAGGAATTTACTCATGCTTGCCTCGGCAACCTTTGATCGACTCAAACGACAAGTCCCCGCATGCCAACTGACGCAGATTGGTTGTTTCTACGTTGTATCGGTAAAGACAGGACCCCAGCAACTCGCGAGTTCGCCACAAAAAACCATTCAGGCAGCGGTAGAGGAATTTGAAGTTAAATACGCCGTGGAAAACTTCGATTTGCTGGCTGAAGCGGGCTAAAGGCGGCTAAATTTATTGGAAACAGATTGGTTAAAGAACGCTGCGGTTCTGGTTTTAGCCAACCTGTCTCTAAGAGATGCTCGGAGATTAACGTTTTATTGAGCAATTGTATTGTTGCGATACGACTGTCTTGCCATCACGCAAAAGATTAACAATACAATCAGCGTGATAATGCTATTTTCGGGCCCTTCAACGCCACCGGTCAACCACACCGGCATCGTTTCCACAGCATCAAGGTTTAGGATTAACGGCCGGGTATTTAGCGCTATCCCGGTTGTGGCTAATCCAAAGCCATTGATAAACAGCCAGTTCCATCCCGCATGCCAGGCCGCAGCAAACCAGATTGAACGACGCTTAAGCGTTTCATACGCAAGATACACCGAAAACAAAAGCGTCATCACCACAAATAGAATCAATTCCAGCGCATTGATTGCCGCGAAATCTTCGCCTATCAGATGCACTAAGGTAAACATCACCGAGCTAATCGCAATGGCCCATTTTTCGCCTTTTAGTTCCATCACCCGGCTAAGCAACCAGCCACGGAAAAGCACTTCTTCCGCAGTCGATTGCAACCCAAACCCCAGGATTAACAGCAACGGAGGGAGAATATTTACCATCGTTAATGGCGGATTATCTGAAATTTGATAGCCGCCAATCACCAGCACAACCAACACGATACTCGCCGACATCCCCAAACCGGTGCCATATCCATAAATCAAATCAAATTTCGAACCTTGGTTAAATGACACCCCGAGGCTCGTCAGGCCACGCCGTTCGAAAAACTTGACCCACAGAAAGAGCACCACCAATAGCATTGAAAATGGCGCAAATAGCATATACAAAATATCCGGGTATTGCTCGAGCGTTTCAGGCGTCGATAGGCCGAACTCCATGATGGGTACAATGCCTAAAATTTGCCCGACCAGTAAGATCAGAATAGTCAGAAAAGGCAGCGACCAGAAATAATGCCGCCGCCCATTTGCCGCTATTTCTTCAAAAAAACCTGACTGATATACAGATACTTTCACGCGTCCTCCTGGTATAAAAAACCACTTTCCGATAAATGAATTGCCGCTCAGATTCGATATTTTTCGACTAATCGATTGCAATTTTCTTACATTTTGATCAGTTTAATCTATCAAATTCTTGCGGTTTTCAGGTTATGATGGCATTTCGACAGGGATAAAATAAACAGGAATACACTATTACCATGCCACTAAAGTCTCGACATGGAATTAAGTCATTTGAAGACGTGGTACACAATCAGTCGACCATTACGCTGGCCAATCCGGATGCGGCAATAAGCCGCTGGCGAGTATCTAACGGGCAGGTACGCTATTACAAATCCAATTGTCACACCCTCAGCATTTATTTGTCGGGCGGCCACAATAGTTATCGCACCGACCAAAAGAGCAATAAAGGGGGGCGTGGAAAAATATGCACGATGCCGCAAACTCACGAATCTCAATGGTCGATCAACGATGATATTGAGTTTGCTCATTTTTATTTTTCAGACGATTTTTACAAACAGTTTGGCGCGCTTAATTTTGACCGAGATGTTCGCTCGTTTGAATTAAAAGAAATGGTCTATGTGGAAAATCCACAAATCGCTTCGCTGCTCGAAAAATGCTTTCGCACTTATAGTCTTGACTCTTGCGCGAGTCTCTTGGAGAAAGACACCGCATTGTGTGAATTAATGAACCAGATTGTGATGCAATGTAGTGCAAGGAATATCACGCCCAAGCGATTTAAAGGTGGACTTTCAGGATACCAGATTAAACACATTCGAGAATTGGTTTATGAGAATATCAGTGCCCCGTTGACCTTGCAAAAGCTCGCGTCAGATATTCAACTCAGCCCCTATCATTTTGCGCGAATGTTTAAACTCAGCATGGGAATAACTCCGGCCCAATATGTATTAAATTGTCGCTTACAAGTCGCTAAACGTTTGCTCGGCTCTGACATGCCGATTTGCGAGCTAAGCCTGGCGAGTGGTTTTAGTCACCAAAGTCATATGACCGCAACCTTTACCAAACGCTTTGGCATGACACCGCGACAATATCGGCGCTCAGGCGCCAAATGTCGCTAATTGGTCACTATTCTTTATTTGGCATCCAACAACAACCACTCTTGTAATACGACCGATGCTATCGATATTGGCGCTTCCTTAAATTGCTTTTCCGTAAACCGTTGTGCACGTGACGCTAGTCTTTTATTTAATTCGTCAATTCTTGGTTTTAACATTGCGCCTTGAAGTTTCGCGGTATCAATTTCTCTGGTGTCGATCGACTCTGACGGCAATGGATATAAACTAGACGATTCACGAAGCTCATTGGCGAAGTCCCCCTGAATCAATATATCAGGAACAACTCCGCGTTGCTGGAATGGGCTGCCATCCGCACGATAATACTCGTTGATAGTCATTTTAAGCGCGCCTAAGGGCTTCTTTCGGCTCGGCCGGTCGAGCACGCGATTTAAATCAAGGATCCGTTGCACGGTGCCCATGCCGTAGGTATTTCGGCCGACGATAATCGCTTTGCCAAAATCTTGCAGCGCCGCCGCCATAATTTCCGCCGAGCCAGCCGTTTTGGAATTCACGAGTACAACGATAGGTAAACCATTAACAATAGGCGCTTCCTTGGATTCAAAGTGCTCTATCTGGCCGCGTTTATTTCGATCATGAACAATGGTTTGTTCACCGATAAAAAGACCGGAGGAAAAAATTCCTTCATCCAGTGCGCCGCCGCCATTATTTTTGAGATTAATAATTAAACCATCGATGGTTTGTTTTTGTAGCCGCGTAAGTTCTTCGCGTAAATCCTTACTGACACTGCGATAGTGATCCTTACGCATTTTGGATTCCCAGTCGACGTAAAACTTTCTGATATTAATCACTGCAAATTTCTTATCACCATCTTGAATGAGCTTTGAGTCGACATAACCTTCTTCAATGTCGGTAAAGATTCGCGCCATGGAAACCTTGACCGGTAATTGCTTTTCACCTTTGACTAAAATCAACGACATCTGTGGCGTCTTATTGCTTCGAATGTCATCAACCAGACTCACTAGTTTTCTCCCAACCAGGTCTATATAGCTTCCCGAAGGATATTGCAGGCCGATTAACCGGTCACCAATTTTCACCTGGTGACTGTTGGCCGCAGGGCTGTCTTGGACAATATTTTTAATTTTTGCATAAAGCCCATCGGCTTCTAGTTCCACACCGATGCTGGTGAGATTAAATTCATATTCAGATTCTTGCGCTTTCTTAACTTCCCACGGCGAAAAATACTGGGTATGCGGGTCAAAACTTTTGGTAAGCGCATTGGCAATCTGCTCAAATGCATTCTGCGGATTATTCGGCTCGAGCGCCTGCATTATATGCTGGTATCGTGCTTGTAAAATAGCGAGTGAATTTGATTTACTGTTAACAATAGCGTCGACTTCTTTAAAATCTTTCGCCGTACAGATTGCCCACTGAGCCTGCAAACGCTCAATCGACTTGAGCCAATAACGTGGCAGGCAAGATTCTCCATCCGCGTTGATACCACTGTCAGCCATACTGCTTATCGTTAACATGCTTGATTCAAACCTTTGCGCTGTGCGCCGGGTGACTTTGGCGTGCATTTGATAAAGCGGCGTTAATTCACCAGCCAATATCATATTGTCGAGCGAGTGTTTAAACTGAGAAAATTCATCCACTTCTGATTGAGTTAAATAAAGCTTGTTTGGGTCAAGTGCGTCCAGGTATATCGCTAGCATTCGCTCTGATACCTGATCGTCGATGGCTAACTTGGCGATATGATCATTGGCCAGAAACTTCGCAATATAGCGGCTCTGGCGAATGTGCCGGGCCTCTGGCTTTGCCGCCAACGGGTACTTTTGCAGTGATAACGAAGGTAGTTGTGCGCCCTTAGGATTAACAAGGGCAGTGCTACCGCACCCGAGAAGATTTAAGACGACTAAAAAACTCACTAATTGAGCTAAAAACACGACTTTCCCTAAATTCATACTTCAGTAGTCCTTATTTTCGCTTATTGATATTCTTATTTTCGCTGATTGATATCAGTATATACGTGGTAAATCTCGCTACATTGCAGATATCTCCAGCGATACTACTTGAAATCATACAAATTTCAAATTTTCCTGTCTCAGCACCAGTTTGCATTTTCACCACGAACTCAAAAATTCTGCCAACTCCATGCGCAAGAGTCTAAACGACAGCCGCCGATGTAAACCTTTGCATCTCATGTAAACCCTGTCCGCCTATCTCACGTCTTATCTTAATAAGAGCTAAAAATCAAAAATGGACTTAGTTATGGATTCAGTATCAGATTCAGTATCAGATTCAATAGCGAATTTAAGCATCAAACCAAAGAGGCCAAGCTTTTTTACAAGCTTGACGCACTTCTGGAAAGATCTCACGCTTTTGGTCTTGGGAATATATCTGGCGCTGTGGATGGAAAACACAGTTCAGGACTGGGAGAATGACGCCAAACAGCAAGACTACCTCTATCGTCTCGCCCAGGATCTCAACTCAGATATTCAATCGCTGGAATACCTGCAGAAAAAGTTAGCCGACAAAGTCAGTAAACTTGAGCAAGCAATCGGCCGGATTGCACAGGATGAATTAGCTATTGACAACGAAAGCACTGCAACCTTTACCCTCTCAACCGCGAGCACAATCAACAATTATTTCTTTTTTACACCACAAGACTTCACCTATCTTTCGATGCGCGAAAGCGGAGATTTTAAACTTATCAAGGAAGACGCCATCAAGTCTCGTCTGATCAAGTTATATGGCCAATACGACTTTCTGGCGACGCTACAGAAAAATTATCTTCAAGGGCTAGACGACGAATTCATTCCTCTTTGGTTGCGCAGCGTCGATATTCTGCATGATAATTTAATCGATAAATCACTCATCAAAAAGCCTTTGTATACCAATATGATTGCCTTTGCCTACAATGATACCCAAACTCGACAGAACTTTATTCAACACTTATTGACCCAGACTCGCCAATTGCAGACCGAGTTAATTCAACAAAGTCACAACGCTACAGAGTAGTTATCTATGCCAGATTGACTGGCAACGAACAAAACAGACAATCGCCGAATACCGATTTTAACGGCGGTCAAAGACTCGCTTAGCATGGAACAACTTGGACTTATAATTAGCTACGATTAAAACGGAATTCTTGATTACCTTGCCAAAATCAATAATGGCAGTCGAAGCATGCGGGTTTCTTTTCTCCACCATCGCCTTTATCGCTGAATTTTATTCCTGACGAATCTTCAGGCAACAATCTCAGTTATCACATATACTGAATACTATCCTGTCTGCAGTTAACCCATTGAGATTGTATTGCGCGCTTTAGAGTTTAAACCATTAACGTTTCGCATAAATCGACAAACATTGTTTATTATTAGCGGCATTGCACTGTTGTTATTAAGTGGTTTTTTAAGCGGCAAAGAGCCTCCTGTTCGAGTTGTTACTGAGATGCTGCCGCCCTATCAGATCCAGAATAACACTCAGCTCGATGGCTTCTCTGTTGAAGTGGTCAGGCTTTTATTACAAGAGATAGAGCTCGATTTATCTATAGAGGTTATGCCCTGGCCGCGAGCTTTTAAAATTGCATCGACCCAACCCAATGTGATTATCTTTTCCATCGCGCGTTCGCCGGAAAGAGAATCGCAATTTCACTGGATTGGTCATCTACATACGGAAAGGTATGCCTTTTTTAAACTCGACTCTAATACCAGCGTTGCTACAAATAATTTGGCGACTCTCAACAGCTATTCAATTGCCATTGCCAGGGACACTATAGTTGAGGATTATGCCAAAAAGCTCGAACTTTCAAACCTGGAACTAACCACTGATATCAAACAAATGCTGTTAATGCTCAAAAGCCAACGCGTCGATGTCGTCTTTGATGCTGAAGCCGCCGTACGTTACTACGCACAAAATTTAGCCGGCGAAAGTGATAAAATTGTGAAACTTTATGAATTGGATAACCTTTCATCAGAACTCTATGTTGCCGTTAATAAAAATTCTTCCCCCGCACTTGTTGAAGGGCTGCGTATGGCATTTCAGAAACTTGCCGAGGGCGAGAAACTTAAAACCATTCGGCAAAAATGGCGGCTCTAATAAAAGCGTAAAATAGATTCTCTCTCCCATCTGTCGCTACAAGTATCTCTTTTCGAAATGAAAGCGACGAAACAGGGTTACATCGCTTGTCGTCATCTTCTAATTTCTCTACTATCGAACTTAAGTTTCTGAATCAAAATAGCGGAAGGAATCGCAGTCTATTGATTACGCCAGTCGAGAATTTATCAACTCGATGAATTAATTCGGTTGTTTGTTATCACAATGGCACCCTCTACGATTCTATCCCGCTTTTATTGAATCAATTGATTTTTTCGTCGCCCTGAATTTTTCTTGGGCGATTTTACCTAGTGATTAGCAAGGAGCAACCTCATGGCGATTATTCAAGGCATGCAAGTCTATCTCGAAACTCATCCTAATATCGGCGGCACTCGTGATCCGGTATATGTCGGCGTAGAAGGCGCAGGATTATCGGGGCGCGAATTTCCACTTAGATATGAGAGAAATGGTCTGGATATCGCGAGCGGAGAGATCTATAAATTTGAGTTTGGCATCGGTGGTCCTGGTGCAGACTTCCCTCCGGCATGGGACGCATTGGGCGAAGGTCTGAATGGTCTAGCCGCTTATCCGATAGATGCCTATATCGGTAGCGAGCAGGTAAAAGTTTACTTTAGAAAAGAGCCCATCAACCCAAGGGGGGATGGCGATAATCCTTTGGTGCTCGTCAATTATTACGTTGTTCTCACGGTCGAAGAAGGTGACTACATCTGGTTTAAAGCCAGACATGATAGTCGAGAAGAGGAGTCACCAATGTATCTTGCCAATGAGTATGGTAATAAGAGCTATTTATTCCCGGGCTAATTGCAAGATCTATCGTCGCAGATAGATGCGTAATCCTATTTAGGATACGTATAAAATACAGCCGTGTACGCTAGCTGACACTTGGCGCACACGGCTTTTGACTAGTCGCTAAATTCGCATCGACCTGGTCGTTTTAGCATCTTGCTCTTCAAGTATGCTTCGAAAGTCACCCTCGATCCATCGCGATTCTGTCTGCCAATAGTCCTGACGAATTTTTCCATCGACAATTGCGTTTGCAGCCAAAGTGAGCAATACCGCCTGCAACTTCTGTGTCTGGTAAGCTTCCTTGGGCACACCGGCCCAATCGACTATAGCATCTAGCGTCTCGCCTCGAGCATTGGTCTTAAACGGTTCATAATAAAGCCGATCTGAGCGATTAAATTGACGGACTGTTTTACCATCATATTTATCAATCACGGTTATCGTTTTGGCAGGACGATATACCACGGCGAAAAGTGTTGCGCCTTGCTTATTGGCGGTGTCGATACTGGTTAGAATATAGTGTTCACTATTTTCAACGCCATATTGAGAGAGGACTTTCTGCAGATACTCGGTCGCGTGTTTCATTCGCCTGAAACGCTCATTGGTATTGCCGTCTTCGGCAACGTCTTTAATCCGTTTTCCGTACGCAGCCTCGTAGGTATCATCGAGTGTAATACTCGCCTGAGCTTCGACCATCCCCTCATTAATGGCGTGCAAACCGGTACTGGCGTAATAAGGCAGCGAAGCCACGCCTTCCAGTAATCCTGCGGCGATCTGAATCGGCGACAATACCAGATGCGCAACGCCACGAAACAATCCTTCAATTCCGTGACCAGGGTTCGGTCCACCATTTGGGCCGTGCGCACATGCCGCGAGAAGACACGCGCTGACGCCTGTTGCTACGATTAGTTTTTTCATCTGTGACTCCTTGTTAAAAATATTTTTCCGTGACAAATAATTTTGCCCGTATGGATGCGTAGAAGGTAAAGCGATAAAAGCGCACCCAATGTGCGGACGATGAAAGAACTGAATGAATTGCTCAACAATTTCCTGCTGAGTATAGATAAATGCTACTTTGAGTGGCTTTTAAGCAAACTTTGCAGTTTTCTAAGGATTAATTGAACTCGAAGACTGGTTTCGATATGAGCCAGAAAAAACCCAGGCAGCAATGAATGGCTTAGAGAGCGGCCATTGCAAATTTTGATAGCGGTCAACAGGCTTTAAAGGTAGCCGATGAAAACTTATCAGCTACCTGCAAACTATTAAACTGCCTTTCAGTTTATTCGATACGAAACACCACTTTCATTGATTCGCTAAATTCAATCATGCCTGCCGCCAGTGCCTGTTGGCTACCTCCGCTGTCGGCCATGCGCATGACTTCAGCGCGCGGTTGTGGCGACCAGGATAGCTCCTCGATTGCGAGAGGTTTACCGAGTTTCATATCGAGCGTCGCGGCCATTTGTGCCGCTTTCTCTCTTGCATTGAGTAGTGCTTGCTGTTGAAGCTCACTTTTAAATGACTTTGCTTGCGAATGTCCGAAATTAATACCACTGGTACTGACTTCTGAAAATTTGGCGAGTCCATTCCAGAGAGTCAGATAGTTGTCGAGATCGGTTAACTTAAAAACGATTTGGCTATTGGCAAAATAGCCATCGATAATCGTACTGCTTTTCTCGTATTTTCGATTTTCAGCCAATTGCATCTGGGTTGTCTGAATGTTTTTTTGTGCGATCCCTTGAGCCATCAGATATTTCAGGACTGAGTCAACTGACTGGCTATGTTGTTTGGCGACCTGGCTGGTTTCTTTGTCCAAATTTCGAATACTGATACGCCAGGTTAGCTCGTCCGGGGCAATCGATTTAGATGACTGTCCAGTCACGGAGATATGCGGAATGTCCAAAGATTCAGCAAAAGTCGGACTACTTGACATCATCATAAGCAAAGCGATTAAAGCGGAAATTTTCACAAAAGAAGCTCCTGATTTGTTAGTTAAGTATGATTGTAGCGAGAAATGTTAAAATCACAATCTCTCTCAGGTAAACTTTACCAAAACTTTACAACCTGGTTGCCACGCTAATGCTCACTATGAGATCGCTTTACTTATTGTTAATCATTAAATGCTCTAGTTCGATAGCCAGCAGAGATTCTAGTACTTCGATAATTTGACGGGACTTATAAGGCTTCTGCAAGAACGCATCGGCGACGTTTAAACAAGCTTCTTGCTCTCGATTTTCTAAAATGCTAGCCGACAGCGTTACAATTTTTATTTCCGGTAAAACTTCTTTAATCACCCGCGTTGCTTCATCTCCTTCCATGATGGGCATTCTTCTATCCATAAAAATCAGTTGTGGTTGCCAGGAACGCGCCATATCAATTGCTTCACCGCCATCGCTCGCTTCTGCTACGGCAAGCCCCATTCGCTCCAACAACGACTTTAAAAGATGCCGATTTATCTGATTATCATCCACAATTAATATCTTAACATCCGATTTTCGCCCATTCATGCCTGGCTTATTTTTGTCCTGGGCGCTCTCCAATGGTTCTGATTCTTCAGTAAAATCGATATTTAAAATGAATGTGGTACCAACATTCGAGATACTTTCAAAGTTTAAGTCTCCCCCCATTAAGCGCGCGAAATTCCGACTTAGCGGCAACCCTAATCCTGTCCCTTTTTTGCTATCTAGACCACTCTTGGTTTGGGCAAATTTCTCAAACACTTTGCTATATTCACTTTTATCAATACCAACCCCGGAATCTTTGACCGCAACCCATAATTGCCCCTTCTCAATTTTAGCTGTTACAAGGATTTCTCCTTTTTCTGTAAACTTTATTGCATTGGACAGAAGGTTAAGGATTATCTGTTTTAATTTTCGACGATCAGTTCGAATAAATTGCGGAATGGCTTCGATACCTTGATAGGAAAACGTTAATCCTTTCTGTTTGATTTGCAGGGCCACAAGATTTTTAAGATCATTCAATAATTCGTGACAATTAAAGACTTCCAACTCTAGTTCGACCTTACCTGCTTCAATCTTAGCCATATCGAGTACTTCTTCGATAAGTTCTAACAAATGTTCGCCGCTTCGAAAAATACAATCTAATCCATATAAAGAAGCTTGTGGCGTTTCTGGACTCGATAGCAACAACTCGGCATACCCTATCACAGCATTGAGCGGTGTTCTTAGTTCATGACTCATATTCGCCAGAAATGCTGACTTTGCGCGACTCGCAGCTTCCGCCTGTTCTTTGGCATGTAACAACTCAGTTTCATGCTGTTTTCTGACTGAAATATCACGAACAATAGCAACCAGATTTTCTTTCTCTCCTGTTTTGATATATTTCGCGGTGACTTCTACAGGATACACCTTGCCGTTTTTATCTCTGTCTGCGGTTTCGAAAGTATGTACGCCGAACCTTTTGACACGGTCAATAAATCTCTCCCAGCGCTCCACCGTTAATTCAAGATTAACCTGTTCTAATTTCATGCCGAGTAATTGTTCTTTCGAGTATCCCGTGCGTTTTACAAAGGAATCATTCACGTATTCAAACTTACTGGTTTCCGGGTCGAGAAAAACAATCATATCACCGGCTTTATCCATCGCGTATTGGGCAAATTTAAGCGACAGGTTTGCAGACTCCAATTTATCAACCGTTTGAGTGAGCTCTGTTTCCAGCCGTTTCTGTTCATCGATATAGCGCGCAAAGGCAACAAAGCGTTTTCGCTCATCAAACTCGACAATCTTAGCGGTAATTTCAACCGCTAAACATTCACCTGACTGAGTCAGGTGAGTGGTCTCAAAAGTGAGGGAGTCATGGCTACTGAGTTCCGCCATAAATTCTGGCCATGCATTTGGACCATAGTTGGGGTCAATATCCCACACTCGCATTGTCATAAGTTCCGACTGAGAGTAGCCTAGTCTTTCACAAGCTGAGTCGTTCACATATTCAAATCGAGCGTCATCAAGACGAATGTAATAAACCGGAAAAACAGCATGGTCGACGACATACTGAGTGAATTCAAAGATTTCTGTGTTTACAGCGGGAGAACCTTGAACGTCCGACAATGGGCGTGACGAAGATTGTTGCAAAGCGTCTAGCTCATGACGCAATACAGCAATTTCATCGCGTAGCATTTGTTCAATATTTCGAGAAACCTGTTTCATTTATGCAAAAATAAATCAGCTATTTCGTTGATTTGTTGCTAGACAGCGATCGCTGCCTTATTTCTATGACTATAGCCTAAATCTGAACTATCCGCGCTAATATCGGTGCTTTGACAAAAATTAGACAAATGAGAAAATCTTGTTATTATTCCCTCCCAGTATATTGCGAGCCGTGGCAGCGCCGAAATCAGGAAAAAACAATGGAATCCGATAGTGAGTTGTTCGTACGTTATTTCCTGGGCGGGTATTTCACCTTTATCGCCGTATTTTATAGTTTCCGCTTAATTCTGAATCGTTCAGATAATACACTTACCCATCTCGGCCGGGTTGGCACATCTCACTGGATTGGACATATTACTTTTCGCTTTTTTCGTTTATTGATCTGGTGGATCTGTGTCGCGCGTATTTTTTATCCTGAAATCGATCACTATTTGGGACTGTTTCCCTTATTAAAATTCATCTGGCTTAATTTGGCGGGCGTCGCACTCATTTTGAGTGGGTTTGCAATAATTCTTATTTGTCACCGAGCTTTGGGCCAAAATTGGCGACTGGGAATTGATCCAACGGGTCCTGATTATCTGCTCACGCGCCATATTTATAGTTACTCGAGAAATCCGATTTTCATCGGTGTTTTAATCGGTCAATTTGGTTTTTTTCTGGCGCTTCCCGGTATTTTCTCACTGGTTTGTCTGATCATCGGAGGGTTATCTATTGCTAACCAGATAAAACTTGAAGAGGCCTATTTGAGCGAGCGATTCGGCGAGCAATATCATGACTATTGTCAAAAAGTCTCTCGCTGGTTTTAACGGATGAATTCATTCACCTTAACTTTTCGTTTCACTCATTAGACTTCAATAACCTGAGTATGTAAGCGATAGCCTTCGCGTTTAATGCTAATCTGTCTTATACTAAATTATAGATATCTCGTCTGTAGAAGGTTTGGTATTCAGTCAGATATTCGTGCTGAATTCATTCCGTTGATGCCTGAAGTCCCCAGTTGTACATCATTAAATTCCGCCAATCGCTTTGTCTAACAATAGAGAATATAGGGAGCAATACAATGAAGTGTTTAACGACTTTAATCATGAGTGCACTTTTGATTTTAATTTCCAATTCCAGCTGGGCCGCAGACCAAAAAGTTTTAGTCAAAATTAATTCTTGTGACGATGTTAAAATTCGATTAATCAAAGGTAGTGAGTGCGAAGAAAACGATTACCTCACGGGTCATTGTAAAAACGCCGACGACTGTATCTGCATTTCATCGGATAAATCAATCAAATGGCGGGTCGTTTCCTCAATTGGTAATCAGTTCCGACTCAAATTCAAAGACGAAACTGGCAACCCGATAAAAACCCCATTTAAAAATAAATGTCTGGACGATTTTAAAGGCGATAAAGTGGTTTGTCAGCTCAAAACAAAAACCAATTTAAAGCGGCCTTTTTATGACTTTCTAGTGAAAGTTAAAGGTTGTGAGAACGCCCACGATCCGCGAATTGTGATTCGGAATTTTGGTCAGGGTTAACTGCCCGCGAAGGTAACTAGCGCTCTCTTCGATCAAGGTAATGACTTTCCTGGCTGGTAACGGCTTACTGCACGCTTTTCAACATCGTCTCGATAATAGGCGACGGTCTTAAAGTTTCGATCGATATAGCGGTGCGCCTGATCAAAAAAATGCGGTGACGCGGGGTCGCCGCTTTGCCCCCCGGCGAGTAATGATTTCGCTTTTACTTTTTCACCAAACTCGACCACCGCCACAAAACTGTTGCCGCTCACGCCGTAGAGCCTCTTGGTATCGTCGTCGCGAACCGCTCCAAAAGAAGCTAACGCTCCCCAGCGCCCTGACGCCATTCCAACTGGCAAACTCGGCTGGTTATCGTCAAAGTCTGACTGGATTTCGCCGGTTATTCGCTGAAATCGATTAATCTCTCCCCAAGGCGTATTCCACTGACCAAAGTCAGCAGTTAATTGTGCAATAGTTTCGGTAAAGACTTCGACTCTTTCTGATTCTGGCGACTGACGGCCCAAATATTCAACTCTTTCCATAAAACTGAGTCCGGCTGGGTAACTGCGTTTATTTAAATAATTCATCCCATAAAAATGCGCGAGAGACATGGCAATTGAATCGGTGCTGACTTGATAATTCCAGTGACGTAGCAGGTCGATTGCTGAACTTATTTCTGGCGTTTTTACCTTTGAGTTATCAAATGCAGCAATCAATCCGGGAATCAAGGCTTCTAAGCCTGGCAGGTAAGGGTCGTAAGCCAATTCAATTAACTTTTCAAGCGTAAGGTCTTTACGCCCCGTCAATACTCTTACCGCGTGAAGGCCGCGAAAATTTTCAGGATCTGGTGCCATATAAGCCGGATAGTTTTCTGGTTTAGGACTTTGTGTCGATGCCGACGTGAAAGGCGTTGAATTACAATTTTGCAGCCAACCGTTTTCTGGGTTTAGTAAGGTTATCATGTCATCGATATTGTGTAATCCTTGCCAGTCAGTTGCGGGATCACTACCGTCAACCGCTTGAGCATAATCAAACCTCGAATCTCGTTTAGGCATAAAATTACCGTGATAATAAGCGATATTTCCGCTGTTATCCGCATAGACCGTATTGTTTGAAGAATTGGTTCGGGTATCCATCATTTTTCTGAATTCTTGATGATTTGTCGTTTTCATTCTTAAGTAGGATTGTGATAATGCTTTAACGGGTTTCCAGTTTATTTTAGTGGCCACCCATTTCCCTTCTTGCATGTGAGTAATCGGACCATGGTGGGTTCGATAGAGTGGAAAAGTCTTTTCTCTCAGGGAGTCGCCATCGCGATACTTGAGAGTGACTTCAGACACGCTCATTTCGCGCTCTTCTTCACCATATTGATAATAGAGTTTTCCTTCTTTTTCGAACACATCTTCGACGAACTCATCTTTAAAATCCGCGTAAGTAGAAGTATGCATCCAGCCATTATTTTCATTAAACCCCTGGTAAACAAAAAACTGCCCCCAGGTCACTGCGCCATAAGCATTAAGTCCTTGCTCACTTACTACATGAACTTCACCACGAAAATAAAAAGATGTGTGCGGATTAATCAGGAGCATTGGATTACCCGACTCTGTTAGTTTTCCGGCTATCGCAAATCCATTTGACCCTGAAGGCTCTTTAAATGCAGGTTTAATAACGCGAGGGGCGTCTCGTTTTTCCCCATAAAATGCTTTGATACCATCGAGCGGAATTTGTTCAATATCTCCACCAATGGATCCTTCGAAAAAGTACATCGGCATCCAGGGTTCAAAGTGGCTAATTAAATCGGGCCTGACTTCCGGGTGAGTTTTCAGGTAATAATTTAGTCCATCGGCAAAAGCAATACATAATTTTTTTAGCCACTCGGGCGCACTATGGTATGCCATCTTCGCTTCGTCTTGGGTCATATAAAGCCTGGCTCTTAAATCGCTAAAAAGAGCAGCTTCCCCTTTGACTTCCGCTAATCGTCCAATGGCCCAAATGTAATTACGCTCGATTCGTTTAAAGTCATCTTCTGCTTGCGCATAAAGCAAGCCAAACACGGCGTCTGCATCGGTTTGAGCATAAATGTGGGGAACGCCAAAATCATCACGAATAATTTCTACCGCTTTAGCGCGCGTTTCCATCCGCTTTGCTTCATCACTTTCATCTCCCACCGGCTGCGATGATGAGCAGGCCCACAAAATCCCAATAAAGGAAATACCAACAATTATTCTCAACAAATGATTATTTTTCATTGTGAACTCCTTTTTTCTCGTTATTCGTATTGGGTATTAAATGCAACTTTATTGAGTAATTCGTAAAAATACTGGATACTCATCAGGTAGTCATCCTGACTGATTCGCTCATTTATACCGTGGAATGTATTCAAGGTTTGCGGATTAATTTTTATCATTAAGAAACGGTAAACTGAATCGGAGAGGTCATAAAAATGTTTGGCGTCTGTTCCGCCTTGCACCAGATAAGGCGCAACTAGTGTGTCAGGTTGAAATTCGCGAATAGTCTGTTCCAGCATTTTAAATTCTTTAGAGTCAGACGGCGAAACCGGCGATGGGTTAGTCTCCATAAAAACTTCTAGCTCGACACGCGGGTCATCAATGGACTGCCGCACGTGCGCCAGTACCGAGTCTGATGTTTCCCCGGGAAATATGCGAAAATTAGCCACCGCACTCGCCTCAGTAGGCAAAACATTTGACTTACTACTGCCCTTTAACATTGTTACCGCAGTCGTGGTTCTTAACCCGGCGGCGCTGCTGGGCTGCTTTAAAAGCGCACTTTCAACCATTGGCCCTAGCAACCATTGATTCGCCATACTCAGGCGTGGCCCCAATTTCGCGTAGTGACCGATGGCGTCAAAAATCAGATTGGTAAATTTCAAACTACTGGGAAACGGGCTAGCTTCCAGTTTTACGATCGCCTGCGCCAGGATTCCGGCAGCAGTTGAATCAGGTGGCATTGAAGAGTGACCACCATCACTATGCACGGTCATGCGAATATTGACAAATCCCTTTTCGGCGATTCCAATCATCGCGACCGGTTGCTCGACCCCTTTGACTATATCCTCGACAATGGCGCCACCTTCATCAAGCACCATATCAAAACGAATACCCTTTTCCTTAAAAAAAGCCGCGCTTTTCGCCGCGCCATTTTCGCCGCCAATTTCTTCATCATGACCAAACGCAAAATAAAACGTTCTCTGCGGTTGGCCGCCATTTTTTAACTGAAGCTCCATCGCTTCCATTAAAGCCATAACCGTCGCTTTATCATCTAGCGCGCCCCGCCCCCAGACTTGGTTATCGGCAAGGGTGCCGCTAAATGGCGGATATGTCCATGCTGGTAGCGTTGCTGCGTCGACGGGCACGACATCCATATGTCCCATAAAAAGCACCGGATTAATCGCAGGGCGCGTGCCAGGAAATTCATAAATAAGGCTAAAATCACTAATAATATGCCGACGAGCAAATGCCGCGATATAAGGAAAACGGGACTCGAGAAATTCATGAAAGGCGAGGAAAGTTTTTGGAACAACGTGTGGCGGTTCATCACTCGAAACGGTCGGGATCTGAATAGCTTGAGATAGCCGCTTTATCACTGCGTCTTTATCAACCATAACCCGGCTCACTTCATCTTCAGGGTAAAATTGCCTATCGGGATAAAAAGTATTTGCGCGATAAATAGCGAACACAACAAGGATTGCGATTAAAATTAACAAACCACTGAGGATTTTCTTCATTCTTTTGATTCGTCGATAAAAATGTGTACCTGCAACATATCATAGGGTCTCTTTAATCCCAAGGGCATTGGCCAAAAATTTCCTGCCCGATTAAACCAATACAAAGCAGCCTCGATGAACGCCAAAGAAAAATGGCCGTATCTGGGATGGAACGATAATGCCCACGCCCGCTAACACATCCTTGCGCTATTTTTAGTGGCGCAAAAAAAGAAATAATATGATAGTCTCAGGCCTTTGCTTACCATCATTATCAATGCCAACAAAAAGAGAAGGTCCAGGGATGAAGCATTTTTTGTTTTTATTTTTTATCGTTTCAATTTTTACTTTCGCGACTAAGACTGCGGCAAATTCGGCACCAGAATCAGCCAGCGATAACTTTTCACCGGACGTCTGGATAAAACTGGGCTATACCAATGCGGAATTCAGTAGTTTTGAAATTGAAGGGGAAAGATTATCTAGCTCAAGTGTTTTATCGGCAGCGATAGAATACCAATTTACCCCTCAGTGGTCGGCGTCATTGCTGGTAACGGGCGCAACCGATTGTTTTATTTTTTGTGATGAGGGCACGGTCAATGCAGACGGCCAATTTGTCGACGTTGACTATGATGTCGGATTATTTCAAACAACAGCAGTTTATACGGTTCCAATTAATGATGATATTGCCTGGCGCTTCAATTTTGGCGTCGTTCTCGCAGATGAATCTATCACCATCGAAACCTGTGACGACCAAACTTTTGGATTTTTCGGACAATACTGCAGTGAGGATGATGTTATTAGTCTTGAACAAGAATCTCACTTGAAACTCGCGCCAATTGCAGGTATCGGAATCGACTACCGTTTTGCTAAAAACTGGAACCTCGGACTCAGTTTCGACTACAGCTCTCTACGCGAAGGTTTTAGTCAGACTAACTTCAACATCGGTTACCGATTTTAGTCACCAATCTTAATTACCAATTCACAGGGTTTATTTTAATCAAAAGTCATGACAGATACACACACAGAAGAAGCGACCAGGAAAAAGTCACTTAAATCGTTACTGCCGATTTTTGCTTTCGTCCTGCCCTATAAAAAAATGGTGGCTGCCGCCTTAGTCGCGCTACTGTTTACCGCCGCTGTGAGTCTGTCTCTTGGTCAAGGCGTTCGGCTAATCATCGATAACGGTTTTGTCGCGGGCTCTAAAGAACAACTTACCCAGGCAATCGGTATCATGTTAATCATGATTTCACTGCTGGCAGTGGGGACCTTTACGCGCTTTTATTTGATGTCCTGGCTCGGCGAACGTGTTAGCGCCGATATCCGTAAAAACGTCTTTAATCAACTGGTCAGTTTGCATCCAAGTTATTTTGAAGAAAATCGTAGTGGCGAGTTAATGTCGCGCCTGACCACCGATACAACCCTATTACAGTCGATTATAGGCTCCTCTTTTTCGATGGCGTTGCGCAGTGCGCTCATGTTGGTAGGCGGCATGATTATGTTGCTGGTGACCAATCTGAAACTGTCGTTAATCGTGGTAGGCTTTGTGCCCGTTGTTTTATTACCCATGATGTTCTTTGGCCGCAAAGTGAGGGCGCTGGCCAAAAAAAGCCAGGACAGTATTGCCGACATAAGCACCTATGCGGGTGAAATTATTCAAAATATAAAAGTCGTTCAGAGTTATACCCATGAGCCTCAGGAAAAAGCGGCATTTGGCCAGGAAGCAGAACGCGCTTTTGCTGTCGCCCGACAAAGAATTCGGCAACGCTCCATATTAATCGCAGCGGCCATATTGCTCTCTTATGGCGCCATTAGCGTCATGCTGTGGGTAGGCGGTACCGATGTGCTAACCGGCGTTATTACGGGCGGAGAGTTAGGCGCCTTTGTTTTTTATGCCATTATGGTCGCCATGTCATTTGCAACTATTGCAGAAGTGTATGGCGAATTACAACGAGCTGCTGGCTCAGCAGAAAGATTGCTTGAACTGATGGCAGTAAAAAGTGAAATTAACGTGCCAGAATCTAGTACCCGCTTAGACAATGACCTGGCAGAAGTCATTCGTTTCAACCAGGTAAGCTTTAATTATCCATCACGCCCCGATGACGCCGCGCTCAGCGAAATTAACGTCTCCATTGAAAAAGGAAAAGTGGTTGCTTTGGTTGGTCCAAGCGGCGCGGGAAAAACCACTTTATTTGAATTGCTCTTGCGATTTTATGATCCCCAACAGGGCGAGATTCTTTTTAAAGGCGCGCCTTTAACCCAGCTTGACCCGACGCGATTAAGACAGCAAATGGGCATGGTACCTCAACACCCCATATTATTTAGTTCCAATGTCTGGCACAACATTCGTTATGGCCGTCCTGAGGCCAGTGATGATGAAGTAATTGAGGCGGCAAAACGCGCCCATGCACATGACTTTGTCACTACCCTTCCCGAAGGATATAACAGCTTTTTGGGTGAACAGGGCGTGCGTCTATCCGGCGGTCAAAAACAACGTATCGCGTTAGCAAGGGCCATCTTAAAAGATCCTGAAGTGTTGTTGCTTGATGAAGCAACCAGCGCGCTCGATGCCGAGAGCGAATTTCACGTGCAAGCGGCTTTAAATGAGTTAATGAAAAACAGAACAACGTTAATCATTGCTCACCGTCTGGCGACCGTTATTCACGCTGATGTGATTGTTTTATTGGACAAGGGCAAAATAGTCGCACAAGGAAGTCATCAGCAATTGCTAGATTCCTCCTCGCTCTACCAACGACTCTGCGAACTCCAGTTTGAGCGAGCGGAAACACGCAAAGCGCCATAAAACGGCGGACCTAATCCTTTGTTTGGCCGTCTGATAAATTAACCTCAGCACGCCCTGATAAGCCCTATTAAATGAGTGATCCGATAAGGCAGTAGCGACGTATGTAATCAGATAAACAACAATATTCTGATAACAACGCAGTCTCTTATGAAATTTATTAACACCACTGATTTTAAACACTCACAAAGTGAGAAGATTGGCGTGTTGCTCACCAATCTGGGCACGCCTGACGCCCCCACTAAAAAAGCGCTAAAACCCTATTTGCGACAATTCCTCTCAGATCCGAGAGTCGTCGAGATACCCCGTTTCATTTGGTGGCTAATCCTCAATTTAGTGATCTTAAATATTCGCCCGGCGCGCTCAGCCAGGGCCTATCAGTCGGTGTGGACTGAACAAGGCTCTCCTCTGCTGGTTCACACAACTGCCCAAACGGACAAGTTGCGACAATCACTCTCAGATCTCTACGGCGACAAAATCCTCGTCGAATTTGCTATGCGATACGGCCAACCCGGTATCGGCGAAGTTTTAGATAGCATGATGAATCAAGGCGTTAAAAAACTGATTGTTCTGCCACTTTATCCACAATATTCTGCTTCCACCACAGGCTCAACCTTTGATGCCATTGCTCACGACTTTACTCGGCGCCGGCTTCTCCCCGAGTTTCGATTTATCAGTCACTACCACGATTTTGCGCCTTACATTAATGCCCTGGCGAATAAAATAGAGGCTCATTGGAAAAAATTCGGTCGCGCCGACAAGCTAATATTTTCATACCATGGAATTCCCAAGCGATACTTGTTAAATGGCGATCCTTATCATTGCGAGTGCTACAAAACCTCTCGCTTACTAGCCAGTCGCCTCGGATTAAAAGATGAAGACTATTTAACCTGTTTTCAATCGCGGTTTGGCCGTGAGGAATGGCTTAAACCTTATACCGATGAGACACTCAAATCGCTTGCCAGACAAGGCGTCAAAAGTGTGCAGGTCGCATGCCCGGGATTTTCTTCCGACTGCCTCGAAACCATCGAAGAAATCGGCATCGAAAACCGCGGTTATTTTCTGGATTCTGGCGGTGAAAAATTTCAGTATATTTCCGCGCTCAATAGCGATACCGACCATATAGACGCACTCTTAGAACTCGTAAAATCCAACTTGTCCGGCTGGGAATTAAACGACCAATCGAATGTCACAGCCAAACTCGCCGCGCAGGCTGGGGCGTCCTTTTAACTGATTTTTTAAGGTAGGACAAAGATGCAAAATCGTTTAAACATTCATCAAATGCTTAAAACCTTCCATAAAATTGTGGAACATGGACACAAGTCAGGTCATCAGTATCGCTTAAATGGCGTCACCGCCAGTTCTGATCTGGACGGCTACACTGTTTATCTCAGCGACGACAAAGTGACCTTGACGATATTTTTTCACAATAAGTATGATCTGAGCGCCGGTAATAAATTTGACGAAATGGCATTTTTTGAAAAGTTAAAGGTCATAGAAAAAACGCCGTTTCATTGAAGCGTCTGACGCTGGATAATTCAGCCTAGTAGAATTCTATCTACAAATTTTTTCATTAAAATATTAGACTCAGGTGTATCCATCGCTTGAGAGAGTACTTGCGCTAAATGCGTGTCGCCTTCGGTGTATTTTTCCTTATAGATGGTCAACCGCTTAATTAAAATTTTTTTATCCACTTCTGGGTGAAATTGAAACGCCCAGAAAAGCTTAGATTTAACTTTAAACGCATGAATACACTTATCAGTATAGGCTAGTAATTCGCATTCCGGGGGTAACTCGACTGCTTTTTGCTGATGCACGGAAACCGCGACAAATTGATCCGGCGTGTCACAAAACAACTTGTCGGTAGACGCAGCATCGGCCAGAGAAATTGGCAGCGTTCCCATCTCAAAATCTTTATCGGAATTCACAATTTCTCCACCCAATGCAAGGACCGCCAACTGAAAGCCAAAACATGAGGCAAAAACTGGAATGTTCTGTTTATAACAGAAATACAGAAGTTCCTGCGCTTTTTTTATAAAAGGATATTTCGTCGGCTGAAGCACATTGGCGTCACTCGCGCCGCCGACCCACAAAGAATCCATACCATCTAATACGGATACGTCAAACGATTGTTGCTTATAAATATTTAACACTTCAATTTGCCAGTGTTCAAGTTCGGCATGACGAACGAAACTTTCAAGTTCCTCCTTGGCAACATGCTCGTCTGCTCTGATCTGCATCAATAGTATTTTTAATTGGCTTCTATTTTTCTGGTGCAAAATATTGTCGGGTCTTTTGTTGGTTGTCTTAAGCAAAGCTTTATTTCATACTCTAGCAATTCTTTGGTTAAACCACAAAGTCATGTCAACAATAAAAAGTGCTTAATGAAATAATGGCCAAAATATATCAACAAAAAAGCCCCAAGCAGTATTCTGCTCAGGGCTTTGGGCTAGGTTAATTCCAGCTTGGAATAAAACGCATCCGTGCAAAACTGTTCCTCTGGCAATTAGTTAATGACTTTGCTCGTCACATCTGAATATTCGCTTTCCACACCTTGCTCATTAAATGCAGTCACCGCAAAGTAGTAAGTTGCATTTTGTTCCAGGTCAGCAATTTCCTGAGTGAATTGAAATGCGTCATTCACAACAACATAATCGCTTAAGTCACTTGCTGAAGTACCATAGTAAACTTTAAATCCAGACAGGTCATTGATAGGCGAACCGTCTTCATTCAACGTTGGCGCCACCCATGAGACCGTCGCTACACCTTGGTTTCCACCTGAAGCTGGTTCTTCAACAGTCACGGTAACTTCACGTGTATGTGATGCGTTACTTGAATCTGACACAGTCGCGGTCACGGTATGTGTCCCCACTGTTAGCATAGTTGAAATGTTTGCACCGCTACCGATAAAGCCATCGATGTTTGACGACCACTGGATATTGCTACTTAAATCGCCATCTTCCGCATCAGTCGCATCGCCATCAAAGCTGATCAGCGTGTCGATATTGAAAGTTGTATTGTTGCCAGGAGAATTAATTGCAACGACAGGTGCATTGTTGACCGGGTTACTTACCGTCAGGTTGATGGACATTTGGTCAGCGGCATTTTGACTATCTACAACAGACGCCGTGATGACATGCGCGCCAGCGGTTAAGATTGCAGATAAGTTTGCTCCGCTGCCAAAGACACCATCAATGTTAGAGTGCCATTGAATATTCTGGCTAATATCACCATCTTCTGCGTCATCAGCTGCCGCCATAAAAATAATAACATCGTCAGCATCGAAGCTCGCAAAATCACCAGGAGCGTTAATTGTCAAAGTCGGCAAGTTATTGATGGGTTCGTTGATTGACAGGTTGATAGCCACCTGAGCTTGCTGATCGGCTGAATCCGATACGCTCGCGGTTACCAGGTGGTCACCCGCAGATAAATTCGCAGTGATGTTGCCACCGGTACCGAGGAAACCGTCAATGTTTGAGTTCCAGCGAATACCATAGTCAAGATTGCCGTCTTCTAGATCTGACGCCGAGCCGCTAAATGAAATCTGAGCTTCCGAATCAAAGCTGCTGTTATTTGTCGGTGAATTAATCGTTAAGGTGGGTGCGTTATCCACGTCTCCACCAATGGTAATTACGACCGAAGCGCGACCGCGAACACGACGAGAGTTCTGAGCAAGAGCGGTTAAAGTATGTTCACCCTCGCTTAAATAGACGGTCATGGTTGCGCCAATTCCGAGCTTACCATCGCGACTCGACTGCCAACGGATAGTATGGCTAACATCGCCTTCGCGTTGATCATATGCTGTCGCGGAAAGCGTCACGGGGGCACTTTGGGAATAAACCGCTTTACCACCAGGAGAGGTGATGTTAACGACGGGTTTAGCCGCCGCTTGAACCTGCGTGGCAAATAAATTGGCTGATAAAATCAATATACAGACCGACAAAAACTTCTGAGAGAGTGATACTACAAATTTCATAAAACTAATTAACCTAACTATTAAAATGCTAAAAACGAAAAATTACTAAAAGCACGAGTTTTATCGACGCAGGAGGAAATACTTGACCGCTACTTTCTGGATATTGTGAGCAAACTCACAAAGCGAATGTGTCCTAGTCTGAAACTTTGGTGGGGTTGAGTTTAAACTGTGAACAAGCGCATGATTTTGCTTTTTATGCATATATATCAATAGGTTAAATTATGCTCCGGTTAAATGTAAATGATGGTTTACAAAGCCTCAAGGCCTTTGCCGAGCAAACGATGTGCCACTTTATCCGTAAAAAATGGCATGAGATTTGTAAACCAGATTTCCGACCGGTTTACAAACTTATTTTTAAGGTGAATTGTCCGTGTGATTAAATCTGGTAACCGCTCGATTGGCGGTTAAAGTGTGAACACGTTCCGCTTTTTTATGAGTTGAAAAGCATCGACTCATTATATGTTCTGGCGACATTATGGCTGTATTGAATGAGCTGGGGGAAAAAGCACTTAAAATCCTGTTCAAGTTGAGTGAAATTCTTTTCAATTTCTTCGCTCGCGCGCGTCAAAGGAATCTTGCGATTAAATTTATTCTGGTAGCGCCGCGCAATCCCATTCAATCCGCGAGAAATGCCATCCATGGTTTGATATTCTGTAAGCCATCTGTTTTCGAGTAAGTGAGAAACCATGGTCTGACTCGATTCGGGCAAGTGAGGTTGGTGATTTGCCAGCTCAAAATAAAACTGGTCGGTCAGCTCATCAATACTGACATCGCAATAGGCGTGCCAATGGCGGGCAAGAAAGTGATCGTAGGCCAGGTCGATAATAATGCCCGCAAATCTTCGTCTGGTCGCATTGATACAATTGCGACTGTTGCGCGTAATCGGGTGAGCATCGGTAAAGCTATCAATTTTACGGTGTAGCATTATTCCGAGTTGAATATCAGGTGGTAGGCCTGAAGATTGCACATTTCCACGAACAAAATCGCCAAGAAAATTTCCGGTTTTCGAGGTGCCGGTCTTGTGGGCGAGCAGGATATGAGCGAGATAATTCACAATGCTGAATGCTTTCCTTTATATAAGCGGGACACATCAACTCATGAATCGAGATCCCACTCTTTACTTTAAGGTTCAATTTACCCGGTGCGATGTTTCACTATAGCATCACAAAAAATCTCAACGCGCTATTTAATTAAAATTTATCCGCATGAATTTTCAATTTTAACTCGAGCTAAGGCCCAAATCACCTAAGAATTATGCGCTTTGTGCTATATTCGATTTAATCATTAATAAACACAGCGTGTTAAATAAGGATATTGGCGAATGTGAGCCTGACAATGATTATCGCTCGATTTTCAAGGCGTAAGGATTTCAATAATGAAAATCCACGACTAGCATTTGTCTTTCAATTTTTCCACTTATTGGCAATTGTCAGCGTATTGAGCTTTATGCCCGTGACGCTGCAAGCACAAGAAAACGATTCTCGACAAACCTCATCCGAACAATCCTCACAAGACTCCTCATCGCAAGATCAATCTGATAGCTCGCAAGACCACGAAGGCACGCCCGATTCACATGAAGGAAAAAAATCACCGGCACAGAGCGAACAATATGTCAGACCCGTTGATAAATTCCAACAGGGTGGTGATAAAGCAGTCGTCGGCGCACACCAGATTGATACAACTGCAAAAATCGACTGGATGATGGCGACCTTTATTTGTATCTTCAGTATGCTTAGTGCGACCTTATTTTTATGGATGCGTTTTGCGAAGTATCAATTCTTGGGCGTAATTGTTAACCCTTATTCAATCACATTAATTATTCTGGTTGGTGTGACGTGTTTTGGATTGTTTATTTTCGGCTCGAATACTTTTCTATCAAGTGAAATCGCCAAATCGACGCAAGGCTATGCCAGTTATCTACTGGCATTTGGCAGCGCGATTATATCGAATTTTTTTCCTGCTATAGGTCGGCTGCTTAATTTACGCAAAAAAGTCTCTACCTCAAAAGATAGCGAAATGGTGAAACATTCACTTAACTATTTTTACACCGAAATATTACTCCACATTCAATCTAAAATGCGTGCCGAATTAATTGTTTTTGCACGTGACTTTGACTGGAAACTCATCAAACGCTTGTTATCCCGAATCGTGACTGACTGTCTGGCGGTTGGAATTTTAACCGACGAAAAAGCCAAAGAACTGAAAAAGAAAATTAGTAAGTACGAAGAAGTTGATGACGAGTACGATAATTTAGAAGCCAAGTACGATGCCATATCGACCATGCTTAAGAACATTCACTTCAAAAAAGTCAGAGCCATATTTATCGAGGCGAGAGAATAAGCTTTATGGCGCGATTGACTCGAATTGAAGGCATTAGACCTAAACACGTTGCGGCGCTTGAAGACGCCAATATTACCCGCCCTTCGCAATTGGTCGCCCATCGTGATTTGCAAGCCTTATCAGAGCAAACTCATATTAGTCTGGAAGAGTTAAAAGACATTCAGCAAAAAGCACGGCTTGAAGTCTCTAGTCAAAAACAACGCTACTCGGTGATCAGCTTTTTTCTGGTCGGCGTCATCGGTCTGGTTTCCTTTTATACCACCCAATGGGTTCTTGAGTATGATTTTCATGGCGACCTCAAGTCAACATCCTCTGATTCTGCGACCCAGACGCGTTATCAAACAGCCTATGATGCTTATCAAAATGAAGAATACATTAAAGCCATGGCGGCTATCGAACGTGGCCTAAAAGAAATTAAAGACAATGAGGCGGACTATCATTCAGACTTTTTGAATCTACAGGGGTTAATCTATGACAAACAAGGCGAACTTGAGCTCGCGCTAGAATATTATCGCAAAGCCGAAGACGTCGACCCGACTAACGGCTACGCGACGAATAACATCGGCGCAATATTACAAATTCAAAATAACTTTGAGTCGGCTGAAGCGAATTATCGAAAAGCCATTGACAAGCAACCTGAAACAGCGCTATTTCACAGCAACCTTGGCCTATTACTCTACAAGCAAAAACGTTACCCCGATGCGATCACTTATTTGCATAAGGCTGCGGAGCTGGAACCTGAAAACCACGACACCAAGGTCTCTCTCGCTAATGCATATTTGCAGAATAAACAGATCCAGATAGCCATTGACAACTACTTGGAGCTGCTTGAGCAAGGCAAAGCAAGCCGCGATGATATGCTTTACAACCTCGGCCTGTCGTACGAACGACTCAAGCAATACCCTAAAGCGATTAGTTATTTTGAACAGATCCCGGAAACTTCTGATATTTACGCTAAAGCCTTATCGCGTATTGCCCTGGCGCAATCAAATGATAACAACTACAGCGCAGCCGCAAACACGCAGGAAAAATTAGCCAACCTCTCTCCGGATGATCTCGACGCTAAGAATGAACTGGCAAATTTCTATGTCAACGACGGTAAATTCGAACAGGCGATTAAACTTTATCAAGAAGTCAAAGCCGCGGAATCAGAGCCGAAAAATTATATTTATTACAATATCGGCCGCGCTTATATGAAAAAGGGAGACACTGATTTAGCGATAGAATACTTTAAAGAAGCAGTCAAGCTCGACGATAAAGATGGTGAATCTTTTAATTATTTGGGCATGCTTTATCACAAAACCAAGCGCTACGAGGATGCCCTTATTTATTTTAAAAAAGCTTTAGCGCTTATTCCTAATGAAACGGCGTATCTCTATAACGTCGGCTTAACCTTAACCGATTTAAAGCAGTATTCGCTAGGCCGCCCTTATCTGGAACAGGCCATCGAAATCAATCCGCATTATGTGCCACCTTATAATACCCTGGGTTGGTCATATCATAACTCCGCAACACCTGAAAAAGCGTTTGATTTTTATAAACAGGCCATTTCACTCGACCCAGGCAAAACACTATATCAAACCAACATTGTCGATTTGCTTGTCAATCAGCTTCAAGCGAGTGATGGTGAGGCGATGTTAAAACAGGCCATCACAGAGTTTCCAGATAATCAGGGTTTTTATCTTGCACTCGACAAATATTATCTCAAGCTAAAACAAACTGAAAAACGCCTAACTATTTTGACGCAAGGATTGCAGCGCGCAAAAAATAATTCGGCTATTCGCAATAAGCTGGCCTGGCTGCACAAAGATTTGGGCAATCATAAACAAGCGGCAGATATTTTTATGCAAATCGCTGGCGAGAGCGAAAAACCACTCCAATCCTATCTCGATGCAGCCTACAGTTATCAGGATGGAAATCTATACGACCAATCGCTAGCCGCATTTGAACAAGCCCTTCAACTTGCGCCCGATAATTGGTACGCCCAATATAACCGCGGCTGGTTGTTGCAGAACATGGGGCAAAAAAATCATCCCAAAGCTAAAACACAAATGCACAAGTTGTTACAACAAGACAAAGCTAAAACCAATCCTAATAATAAGTGGACTTACGGCTCGCTCGCCTGGTTATCGCGCGCACAAGGAAAATCAAAACAGGAAGTCTTTGATTGGGTCGCCAAAGCAGAGGCAATAGCGCCACAAGACGGTTATGTTGCGCTAATTCGAGGCGGAAGCTATGAACACTTTGGAGAATATCAGAATGCACTACAAGCGTATCACCAGGTGACTCTTGACTCCGCCCAGTTAGAATACGGCTATAGTGCCTTGTGTTATCTCAATTATCAGTTAAGCCATTTTTCAGCTTATGATTCATGCATTGGAGACTTTCGAGCGGCGACAAATCTTGAATCGTTTAACTGGTTGCTCACTTTTTCATGGGATTTATACTACCGAGGCAAACCCGACGAAGCCGTAGATGCCACCAATCGGGCACTTGAATTATTCCCAGACAATCCTGCAATTCTCGCTAGTCAGGCAATTTTCAAAGTAAGAATAGCCGAACTAAATAATCAAACTGAAATCGTTGAGACGAACTACCAGGCGATCAAAGCCGTGTCACAAACATATCCTTATTATCTGGATATCGAATTGCAGCTGGCTCACCTTTACCGCACCGACTTTCGCCAAAACCATCAAGACGACGCTTTAAAAGTCTTCGACAAAATTGAAAAAAAGTTTGACTACGATACTAATTTTCAAATCGAAAAGTCGACATTCTTGTACCAACAGGGTAATCGAAAATCCGCAAGACGGCTTTTAGATAAGGTTAAAACTGTTAATCCCAATCACCTGAGTCTTTTAATCAATCGAGGCCTTTTCGCCTTTTTTGATGACGACCTCAAAACAGCGCGGGCCAATAACAACAAGGCACTGCAACTCTCACCAGATGATAATCTTGCATTACTTCTAAAAGCTGTTTATCACTTTCATTTAAATCAACCCAAAGATGCAAAAGATACCGTCGGAAAACTGCTTAAGCTCAGCGAACAATTTGAGACGATCCCGACGCCGCAAGCCTGGACATTCAAACGCCACAAAGCGATCGCTTTGATTAAAACGCGCCGTCAGAAAAGCTTACTTTTTCAAATACTCTACGACTCGGCAGACAGCGACAATCTACTCAAAGCCGCCGAGAGTTCGCTGGAAGCTGCGAAAATCCCTGCTCAAGAAAAAGCAGCAATCGCCATATTTTTACGAGATTTTCTCACCATCACTCAATAGAGTTCACCCCATTTTTTGGCGCGGAAAAATAATCGATTTTGCGCGTTTTATCGTTGAGGTTTTATTTAATATTTTATTAAAGGTGTTGCTTAACCGGGCCGCCCATCTATTCTCGGCCGAGTCAGCACGCTAAAGTATTGAATAACAAAGATCCCAAATCCAGTCAGCCACAATCCGCCTGATACCAGCAACAGTAAAATATAATCATCAAAAAAGAGTGGCAAGATAGAACGCGAAATCATCGCTATCGCGAGTGCAGCAAAGGCCACCGCCATTAGGTGACCCACCACAATTAATCGCCCGGTATGCCCAAGTGATACTCGAGATATCATCGCTAAAATCATGGTGCCGATCGCTCCAACCGTGATCACATGCAACGCGAGCGAAAAACTCATTAGATTAAAGCCATAGTGTAAACTTAAGCACAACAATCCAAGCGGAATAGAAAAATAGCTAACGTGTAACGACCATACCAGCGGCGTTTTTAACGTCACCCAGAAGCGCCAGCGTAAACAACGCACGAAGTGGGTAACCGCAGCGACAAAAGTGATAACAGCCAGATATGTCTCCGAAAAGTTATAACCTGACGCAAACGACAAAGCGACGACCGCCATCGCTAGAATTGACAGTTTTTCCAACCAGGCTATCGGTTCCACTTTGGGGGTACCCGTTCCGTTGGCGGTAAACATTGGAAAGACTCTGCCACCCATTACGCACATCAGAAATGTTACCAACATCACCATAGCGTAGCTGCCTGTATTTATCAGGGAATAGTCGCCGCTAATCATCGCCCAATGCATTAAGAAATTTGCGGCGCTCATCAACAGTAACAAAGGAATAAAAAATAGATTGCGGTAGAGTTTTTTCTTGAGGATTGGGATAGCCAGAAAAATCGCTGCAACCGGCATAAAGGCGGTATCGACTACGACCAGGATCCAAGGCGCTATACCAGAATCGACTGCGAGTAATATTCTCGCAATCAACCAGAGTATTACCAGACCGATTAATGGCCCGCCTTTTACGCCTGGAATACCGGACCAGTTTTGCACGGCAGTTAACAAAAAGCCGACGACGATTGCTGACACGAAACCAAATAACATTTCATGGCTATGCCACCAGAGCCCGCCACCGTAAGGAGAAAAATTAACCCAGCCAGCCAATGCGATCACCCATAAAGTGACCGCGATAATACTAAAAAGTGCACCCAGGAGAAAAAACGGCCGAAAAGCTAAGCCAAATATGGCGAGCCCCTTTGGCGACTCGGAATTATCTCGATTCATAGGTTGAACATTTAACTGCATCGTTTTTTACCTTTCAATTAGTCCAACAAGACTGGACCACAAACCATCAGCTCAGGTTGATTAACCGGCTAAACCTAGCCTGATTTTGTTTTGGTATCAGGTCGGCCAAGGTGTACTCGTCTAGTTTTTCCAAAAACGACAAAAGTGCCTCATTGAATACCTTTTTTAGTTGGCAAGCTGGCGTGATAACGCAAGTATTACCTTCGCCGAAACACTCGACCAGCGTTAGGTCCTGCTCAACATCGCGCACGAGTGTACCTACATTAATGTCACAGGGTTCGCCGTTTAAACGCAATCCGCCATTCTTACCTCGCGTAGCGATTACATAACCTTTGCTATTAAGCTGCTGGACAATCTTCATCAAGTGATTTTTTGAAATCTGATAACTGTCGGCTATTTCTTTGATGGTTGACACAGCTTCGCCTTTTACGGCCAAGTACATCAACACACGTAGCGAATAGTCAGTGTATCGAGTGATATGCATAGTGCAGATTTCTCCAACGAAATTTCGCCTGCCTGCTAGCAGAGTGAGCCCAGTCCCATAAGATGCATGCATTATACATCTTTGTAAAATGAATGTAAATTACATCTTTTTAGTCGCAACGCCAGCCTACTGGTTCCTCACGCAAGTTAATGAAAGCGACGGCTAGCGGCGAGTAAGCAACGAGGTCTCGCTGATGCATCCTGTGATTAGCGCGGAAATGACACTCACCCATTGCGTCCTTCCATAGCCAGAACCGAAACTGTTTATACCAACAAAGTCGCGGCCGCCCGTTGATAGAAATCAATCTTTGCCGCAAGTTGGCCAAAATAACGCGCTCTTAAAGCGTGTATCGCGGTATTGAAAAAGCAAGGGTCACAAATGGAATAAAAATCCGCGCTAGCGATATCGCAGTTAACCTTTTTGATGATGAAGAATATTTTTGTGGTTACCGCGATGGAAATGACAACAAAATTGGCTTAAAGGTGATTGGTGGAATTAATACGTATCGACCAGTTTTTGCATTTTTTCTGTCAGCAAAGCGTAAACGTTATCCGGCTCGTCCAACTTTTCTTCCGGAAACACATACGCATAGACCGAATCAAAAAATATCAGAATAACACCTTCTGCACGAACGAGCTTTTTAACGAGTCGCCATTCGTGAAAAGATTGATATCCATTACCCGTGACACCAATTCCATTGTCATCCAATGTAAAGGTATGTTCGCCGCAAAATACACCTTGCTCCGACGGGCGATAGGCTTTTTTGACTCGCAACATTGCGGCAAGAAATTGCGCTGCGATTAAAATAAATAACGATGCCATAAATATCGCCGTTGGCGCATTAAAATGGTAAAAACGCTTAAACACATTCACATACACCAATCCAATGACAAACCAGCACGCGACATTAAACCAGAAACTATTACTCCAGTGACTGGCTATTTGTGTGGCTTGTTTTTCGACATATGACTGGTAAAGCATCCAGTCGCTCTGCTCTAAAGTAAGATTAAATTTCATTGCTTGCTATTTTTTATTTTATGCTTTTATGAACCAGGCAAATCGGTACCACCAATACCGCGTTAAAGCTGACACTCACGTTCCTTGACTCGCCAGATAACAGGCTCCCAATACTCGCTTTTAGCCAGCTGATATTTTTTATCTCGATGAAAAACGGCGCCCAAGTGATAAGATTTGTTAGCCTGTACATCAATTTCTATCTCTTTGGCTTTTTTTCGCCAGTTTCCTCGCGGCTTAAAAAATGGATCATCGATTAACTCATGTAAGCTGACAATATATTTGCCCGGCGGAAGGCGGAAGCTATGACGATTACGCATTACAGACTCATTGTTAATGCGGCTGACAAATGCAGGGAAAATATCACGTGTTTCTGGCGGGCTATAAAAAACCGAAAGCTCACCACACTCTCCGCCGGCATCACCTAAACGATTTTCATCTGTAGTCGTTGCAAAAGATTGTGTGCCTAGTTCAAGTTTTATTCCCGGTACAAACTGTCCCTCAACTATGGTGTCAATGTTTTTCACTTCCCCGTCACTGACGAGCGCCAATTTCAACGACTCGCCTGGTGATAAGGTTTGCAATTGGAGTAGCGCATCGTCTTTGGTGTTTTTGTCAACCTGAATGTCATTAATGGCTAATAAACGATCGCCGGAAACAATAGCTAACTTTTCAGCCATACCGCCAGGGGTTACGGACAAAACTTCGAATCCGCCAGCCGCTTTCTCGGTGTTTAGCACCATGCCCAGATTAATAGAGTTTTGCGCCGGAATATTGGCGGTGAAATAAAAATTCTCCATGTTTCTGCCAGCGCTTTGTTCGTATTCGCTAACGGCTAAAACAGTCCCTTTAATCTGTGCTTCCAGCTGCTCAAGCAATGCTCTTGACTCAGGGGTTAACTCTTGCGTTTCATTTTCTTCCGCGCCCGCGACACACGAGAGTGTTAACATTAGGCCGAAACATAACCAGAGAGCCAATTTTTCCAGTCGCAACATATCGGTTATATCCTGATGATTTGATTGTTATGGGGGGTTTTTAAGGATTCCTGGATGATTTTCTGTCGTTGCAACCACAAGGCAGCTTTATCCTCCTCACTCGCGTTTTGTAAATAAGCCTGCTGCAGTGCCCTATCGATAGCCGCCAACGCAATCTGGAGTTGCTTGTTCGCCGAACTTGTCAGCGTTCGCGTTACCAATTGCTGATTTAACTGCTGCTGCAACAGGCGATTCTGATCGATCAAGCTCGCCATCTGGATCGCCTCTGAGCCAGGTTGCCCCTTTCTTTCTAGTAACTGCGGCCACTGCCAAATGAGCACCGCAGCTAGCGAGGCCGCCAGAGCAAAACTACTGATTCGCCAGAATGCGAGTTTTTTATCCGCTTGCTGCTGCTGTTGTTGTCGCTGCTGAGACTGATAGTCGGCTTTAATAGCTAGCCAACTTTGCTGAGGTGCTGGAACTGTATTGAGTTGACCCAATTGCGCTCTGATATGTAATACTTCTGCGGCGCGTTCACGGCACTGCTCGCAAGACATCAGGTGAATTTTGCCGGATTCATCGAGTTCCAACAATTGCTCATCACTTAAATGCATTTCGTTTCTCCTGCTTTTCAATGAGTAGCTTTAATGCGTTGAACGCACGATATAAAGTCACTTTTGAAAAGCTTTCTGACTTACCAAATAAGTCAGCTATTTCTTTATGATTGTAACCTTCAACTTCGTGAAGCAACAAAACGGCTCTGGCATTTGGCGACAGCCGGGTTAACAGCTTATCCAGATCACTACAAGCTTCCATCCACCGATGCTCAAACAAGGGCGATGTTTGCCCGGCCAATAGTTCATCTTCTCCAACCAGGTGAACACGGCTATTGGCGCGAATTCGATTAATCGTTTCATGGGCCACGATTCGTCTAAGCCATCCGGCAAACGCGCCATCAAATCGAAAATGACTAATTTTATTCATCATTTTAATAAAGGCGTCCTGCATCACATCTTGTGCCAGGCTTGGCTCGCCACAGATGCGTAGCGCTAACGAATAACTGGCATCAGCGTAGGTCCGATAGATCTGCTCAAAAGCATCCATATCGCCTTTCTGGGCCCGGCGGATCACCAAATCCGGTAGTGCTTGCTGAAATCCGTTTTTTATCGTCATGATTCACTATTTCGTTGCTACTATCTGGTAAGACACCAGACTCTTTCAAAGGGTTACATACTTTTAACCTATCTCTCTTGTACTTTCTTGTGATTTATCACAATTCGACCCATACTGATAGTGCCTGTCTTTGTCGGGTTAATCTACAACGGAATCCAATCGGAGGGAAATCGATGGACAATTACCAAACAAAAGGTCCCCGTTCTTCATACTTTCAGTCCCTTGGTTTCATTGTCGGCGCGCTTTTTATCAGTGCCTGTAGCAGTATGAAATCATCACAACCCCCGCCGCAAGCGACATTACCAACGGGAACAACCGCAGAAACTGCCGCGACCATTGACTTAAATTTATGTAAAATGAAGGTAACCAATCCGCCGGTAGCTGACGGTCGAAAAATCCGCCGCGCCTCCCCCAGGGCCTGTGTTAACGGCGTCAACCTGTTAGTCGCGCCTGCGCCTGCCGCGTGCTTGTCATCTGGCTTTGGCACCCGTAACAAGCGTCGCCATCAGGGGCTCGATTATCAGAGCAAGCCTGCGGGTAAAGTGGTCGCCGCAGCAGATGGCCAGATCATTAATATTAGTTATCGAAAAAAAGATTATGGCCATTGGGTCATCATCGACCATGGAGATGGCATTTATACCAGCTACGCCCATTTAAAAAACGTCGACGTTAGCTTGCAAAAAGGTGGTCAGGTACAGCAGGGTCAATTACTCGGGACCATGGGTAAAAGCGGAGATGCCGCCCACGCAATCCACTTGCATTACGAGTTGAGGCAAGGTGATTATCACAACCCTAAAGCCTGGTGGGGGTTAAAATCGATTGATCCGTTTGCGCTACCTGATCGCTGTTAATTACCGGAAGGTGAGAACAGAGGGCCGCACGGTTGCGCCGCTTTTTCATTTGAATAAACAATTTTATCGTGACAATCGAACAGACGATTATCTCGATAAAATGAGACCAATTATTGCGCGGGATTAAGACTGATCATTGAGTGGGTGGTTTTGTCACCCACCGATATACACTAGCGAAAGATATGTCGTCGCCGTTTAGCCCAGTGCAATAAGCTTGCAAATAAAAAGCCGGCAATGGCCCCTGCTAAGCATTGGAATGAAAATCCCCAGGTACTTCTTGCTCCTGCGATCAGGGTGACGTCAAATAGGGGATGCATCAGCGCGTGCATGGCGGCAAAAGACAGCGCACCGCCGACAGTAAAAGCGAACTGAGGCCACAAGGGTATAAATTTCAGCAGCAACCCGATTATCGAAAAGCCGACCAATAGCCCTATGAGTATAATCGCCCCATATCCCGGCGCGAGCCCAATTAAATCTTTAATCGTGGTTTTTATACGCACCATCATGGGAATATCGGTGCCAATCGCGACTAACTCATTAAGAACAAATTGGGTGTGAAAAATGCTGGCGAAAGCAAAGGCGACCAAAACGGCAAGTAAAAATGTTATGACAATTCGAATCTTGGAATATTTCATTATTATTGTTAGCTTCATTATCCAATAAAGCCAGTTTACACCAACAGACGGCGGGTGTGAAATTTTCGCTTTTTGCACTCGGTGTAATATTAAGATAGGCTTGCTAAAAGGCGTAATTTTTTGGTTCAATTTGATGAAGTCAATAACAAGAACAACAATCAAAAGTTTCTGCAAACAAGGTAAAAAATTGATAGCCGGTGTGTTTGCCCTGTGTTGCATTTCGCCCGCTTCTCACGCAGCATCTTTATTTATCGATGGTCATAGCATTCATTTTAACATCGAAACTTTAACCAGCCAGCTGAACTTCCCCTGGTCAATGGATTTCCTGCCCGATGGCAGCATTTTAATTACCGAGCGTGGTGGTGACTTACATGCATATAAAAACGGTGAATTATCTCCGCCCATTACTGGTGTTCCCGATGTATTCGCCAAAAGCCAGGGTGGTTTATTTGACGTATTACTCCATCCTGATTTTAAACAAAACCAACAACTGTTTTTAAGTTTCGCCTTCGGCGATGACACCGCAAACGCGACTCGCGTCGTCTCTGCCAAACTGATAGATGGGCAACTCACACAGCTGACAACGTTATTCACCGCATCTCCGTTTAAAGATACCCCCGTTCACTATGGTGGCCGAATGGCGCTGATGGCAGATAATACCTTGCTATTAACAACCGGAGATGGTTTTGACTACCGCGAGAAAGCACAAGATCTGAATAACCTGCTCGGAAAAGTTATCCGATTGAATCTGGACGGCAGCATTCCTGCGGATAACCCTTTCAAAGGCAACGACCTAGGCGCCGAAATCTATAGTTACGGCCACAGAAATCCGCAGGGTCTTTTATTTGATAAGCTGCGACAACAAGTCATCTTGCACGAGCACGGTCCGGCGGGCGGCGACGAAATTAACTTTATTCTGCCCGGCAAAAATTATGGCTGGCCCGTGATAACCTATGGAAAAGATTATTCCGGCGCGTCTATTTCACCCTATACTGAATACCCCGGCATGGAACAACCCTTGCTACACTGGACACCGTCGATTGCGCCATCGGGTTTTGCCGTCTATTACGGCGAAGCATTTAAAGAACTCTCTGGCAGTTTTTTGGTGGGCGCCTTAGCGGCAAAAGAATTACGGCTAGTCTACATGAAAGATGATCAGGTTGTCGCTCAAGCTTCATTACTCAAGGAGCGGGAACTTAGAATAAGAGATGTCAGGGTGGGGCCTGATGGCGCAATCTATTTATTAACCGACGGTGAGCAAGGCCAGTTGATTCGATTAACCCGACTAGCCAGCCCTGACGCTTGAACGCTTAAAATAGGCCGTCATGACCGAGCGATGATTCGCTAATGTCCAACCTGCATAAAGAGATTCTCCAGCAGACCTCGATTCATATCAAGATCGATATCTTCCGCTTTTATGTTCATTTCAATTTCTTCATTGGACCTTCTCAGGTCCACCTTTTTGACTTCCGTATGATTACGCTGAGTGATATTGTAAAAAGTCACAATTATCGGCTGCAAAGGATGATTCTCGCGTGAGCGGATGACCATTCCAATTTTGCCCGATTTTAGTTTCACCAGCGAACCAACCGGATAAACGCCAACGCATTTAATAAACTTTTGAACCAGTTCGTTATCAAAAAGTTGCGGCGCATCTAACATGGTTCTAAATGCTTTCACCGATGGGCTCGCTCCCTGATAACGGCGATTGGTGGTCATGGCATCATAAGTATCGACGATCGCAATCATGCGTCCCCAGGTCGGAATATCATCCCCTTCTAACCCTTCAGGATAACCGGATGCATCGAGCCGTTCATGATGGGTAGCAACAACATCGAGAGAAACTGGACTGACGCCCGGAATATTTTCCACAATGCGGCGGCTATATTCCACGTGTTTGCGTACGGTCGCAAACTCCTCCTGGGTTAATTTACCTGATTTATTAAGAATATCTTTGGGTATAAGTGTTTTACCAATATCAAGCATAAAAGCCCCGATAGCCATTTCCTGAATAAGGCCTTCATCATATTCCAGGTAAGTAGCGAACGCCGTCATCAAAATACTGGTATTAATGGCGTGCTCAAAAAGATAAGCGTCTCGGTCTTTGAGGCGCGTCATAAATAACAATGCATCAGGGTTACGGAAAATGGACGCCATGATTTCGTTGGTGGCTTCCTCTACGACTTCAAGGTCGATGGCTTCATCTTTGATTGCCGAGTCGAATAATCGCTCCTGGAGCTGTTTGGCTTCTTGAAACAGGACTTCCGCTCTGTCGAGTTCCTGCTTAATAGAGGTTGGTTTGGCGTTGAATCTTTGTGGTACTTTTGGTTTTTGTTTTCCCTCAGATTTAGCCTCGCTTTCCGGCGATTTTTCATCTTTCGGGTCGGGAGACGATTGGAGCGTCGGTGTAGGCTGCTTTTTCTGCTCGCTTAAATCAAAGTCAACATAGACAAAGGCGACTTGCTGCGCTTTCATTTTATCAATAAGGCTTTTCTTACTGACTTTTCCGCCCGCTTTAACTTTCAACCCGCTTTTCTGACTGACAATTTCCGTAACAAACATGCCAAGCTGCAGTTCATCAATCGGCAATTTACGAATATCTGGCATTTACTCAACCGCGTATCAATTCATCTCGTGATTTAATTATAGTTAAAACCCAAAAGTTAGCCGATTAACTTTTAAAAGCGCTTACAACACGAGCGCACAAACAATAAACTGGATGATTAAACTAACCTCGGATAAACTAACCTCGGATATGTAGCTCGCACTCACTAATGCGCTGAAGAATAAAGGTTTTCTCTCGCTTACCTTGTGCCTTACTTATCGCTAATAGGTAGTACTGCCTGGCAACCACCCAGGATTGTTGTTCAAAATACAAACCCGCAAGGCTGGTGTGATAGTGACGATAGCTGGCAAGCTGGGCTTCCAGAGAAAGTATTTTATCGATAGCCCGGTCGAACTCGCCAGATTTAGCCAGTGCGATGGCGGCGTTGAGTTGAATAACCGGATTATTATCTCGTTGCAACAGCTGGGTATACAACAAATAGATTTGACGCCAGTCGGTATCGGCTTCATCCGTTGCGCTATTGTGGACCGAGGCAATCGCCGCCTGGATGGCATATGGCGTCCCTTTGCCCAAACGCAACGCCTTTTCTACCAGGCTATTGCCTTCCTGAATGGCTGTTTTCTTCCAAAGCGTCCTGTTTTGATCCGCCAGCAACACCATCTGATTCGAGTTATCGACTCGTGCCGGTGAGCGCGCATCCGACTGGAGCAACAAGGCTAACAAACCAATCACTTCAGGATCTCCCTTAATACAACTCTGTAATAATCGCGCGAGACGAATTGCTTCTTTACATAAATCCTGGCGGATCAATTGCATATCATCGGTCGCGAAGTAGCCTTCATTAAAGAGCAGATAAATCGTTTTTAAAACGCCATCAAGTCTCTCGGGCCAATTTTCCTTCGCGGGAATCTGGTATTGGATATTGTTAGCGCTAATTTTTTGTTTAGCCCGAGTTAATCGCTGCTCCGCTGTTTTTTTGTTTAACAACAGCGCATTGGCTATCTGGCTAACATTGAGGCCTAAAACATGTTTTAACGCCAAAATAATTTGTGTTTGCTGGTTTAACGAAGGATGACAACAAGTGAAAATCAGGCGCAACAGGTCATCGTTATATGACAGCAGTAATGCTTGTTCGCTCAGGTCCGGCTGAACCTCGACTTCGGCCAAGCTTTCGAGCGAAATTTGCTTTTTCTGACGACGGTAGAAATCGATAAAACGGTTTTGTGCGACCCGAACCAACCAGGCAACCGGATTATTCGGTTGTTCGTCTGGCCAATCAATGAGTGCCTGCTCGACAGCCATCTGAAGAAATTCTTCAGCGTAATGAATGTCTCGAGTTGAGTGAATGAGTTTGGCGAGCGCTTGTGGGTATGCCGTCTGGATTAACGCGTTAATCATGACTTATCGCCAACTTTTTCTGAGAAAAGCAGCGGACATCAGCCCGCTGCAATAGCGTTTTTTTTGCACCCCATAGGTTGTCTTTTACCATCCCCAATCGCGCTATTCAAAAACCATAATGGGGCGCACCTCAATACTGCCAAATTTTGCGCTCGGAATTTTCGCCGCTTTTTCGAGCGCCTCATCCAACGATTGGCAGTCGAGCAAATAATATCCGCCCAGTTGTTCCTTGGTTTCGGCGAAAGGTCCATCGGTTAAAATGGTTTCGCTATTACGAATTCTAATCGTCGTTGCTGTTCCGGTTGGTTGCAAAGCATCACCGGCGACAAAATGTCCCGACTCTTTAATCGCCTGCGTATAAGTCATATAGTCATCAAATATTTTGCCATTTTCCGCATCGCTGCGAGTTGCCATTAAAGATTCGTCTTCATAAATTAAACATAAAAATTGCATTATTAATTCTCCTTATGAGAAAAGCGAGTTAAGTTGATGGGAACTGCATGGGTATTTCTGATGGCATTGAACCATGCCCATTCATACTCCCAAATCGTCTGCACATTTTCGCTGTGCTATGGTTTAGACGAACGAGACTGACGCGATCCGACACAAGCTCACAATTAAATGACCTGGTATCGCCGCCAAAACGCTTCCAGGTGCTCGATCACAAGTGACGGAGACTCAACTTGAGGGTAATGCCCAATTCCTTCCAGCGCGACTACGTCGGGATTGGGAATTAATTCGCGATATCGATCTATCATCCGCTGGCCGCTTACCGGGTCTTCAACACCACATATAAATCGAATCGGACACTGCGCGGAAGTTAATGCCCCCACCCAGCGCGCGCGATATTTTTTTCGCTCTTTGATATATTGAATTAATCCATGCATCACTTTTATGCCATCATTATGGGTAATTAATTGCCAAAAAGCCGCTAATTCCGCTTCAGCGAGTTTAACCGCGCAAATATGGTCAAAGTTTTTCTTAAATTTTGAGTAGCTGGTGAAACGTGCAATCACTGTCCCCAAAGGGCTGAGCAATAGCTTTTGCAACAGCACCGGACGTTGCGATTCAATAAATAACCCACCGTTAAGCAGTGCCGCAGACTCAATCTTGCGACGGTCTTCTGCAAGGTCACGAGCGATTAATTCCTGACAGATCGTATCGCCATAATCATGCGCCAGGATATGATATTTACCGATATTAAGATGCGCTAACAGGCTTTCAATGATATCCACCTGAGAGGCGATACTATATTGATGAGATACCGGCTTGTCCGACAACCCATAACCCAGCATATCAAGGGTCACCACACGAAAATGAGCACTCAACTTGGACCAGATCAGATGATAGTCAAAACTTGAAGTGGGAAAACCATGGATAACCAGCAGTACCGGTGCATCGGCATTAACCGCTTCTCGAAAAAACAACCTATGCGACTGGTAGGAGAAAAATCTGCCCTGCTGTTGCCACTGCTTTAAGTCACTCATTAAAGGTAAGCCTCTTGCTGATAAGTGACTCTAACATAATCGCCCAAAGGCCCAAGGTCCAGTCGATAACGCGTTTTCAATCCTCGCTGTAGCGCCATATTTCAATACCGGGATAACCATTCAGACTAAAAGTATTAAATTATAATACCTTTGGCGTTTTCATTTCCTTTAACTCGGGTTACCGGGATAGTGATTCCAGTGAACCGCAAACTAGAGGAAAGTAACATGTCACTACTAAAACGCCTTTCAATTACCTTGTTCTCGCGCCTGGATGGCGTCGTTTCGGATATCGAAAATCACGACGCGCTTATTGCCGCCGCGATAGAAGAACAAAAGAAGAAAATCTCTGCCGCCAAAGTTCAGCTGATGCAGCTCAAACGGCGAGAGAAATCCGTCGAACAACAACTCGACGAATTACAAAACGCCGAGCGGCGTTGGCAAGCTCGCGCGGTCAAGGAAGCCGAATCAGACCGGGCGAAAGCGCTAGAGTGCCTTAAACGTCGCAAAGCCATTGAACAACAAATAGCCCAATTAAAACTGAGCGTGCAGGAGTATCATCTGGCTGGAGAAAAACTTGCCCAGGATATTTATCGGGGTGAGTCCTCGCTCAAGGAGGCCCAACAGAAGCGCGAGCTTTTACGCGCTAAACAATCCAGTAGCGACGTTTTACATCATATTGAGCAAAGTCCAGGCTCTACCTATGAGCAGATGGAAAAAAGTTTTGCACGCTGGGAAGCCAACCTGTACGACTCGTCGATTCATCTCGATAGTGAACACATTGTCGATAATCTCGAACAAGCGTATCTCGATGAAGAAAACGAACAGGCTTTAAATGCCGAACTTGACGAGATCCTCCAACAACAACCGCCACCAAATACCGCCACGCAAACGGGCGATGCAAAGCCATTTGATGACATTGAAATTCATCGGGCCCCAGCAAACAAGGAGAAGGACAATGAATAGCACGACGCAGATACCACGGGGCGAAACGATTTCGCAACCACAAGCATTTCCAGAACAACAACGTTCACCGCCACCTGAACAAGCGAGCGAAAAAAACTGGATCCGTTATTTGCCTATGATGTTACGCGGCGTTGGTGCGCTCGCCGTACTAGCCTCCCTTTATACTTTTCTTGCCCAGGGATGGGAAAGTAGCAGCGACCTGGTGCGTTATCTATTCTTGCTGGGACATACCGCCGTGCTGGCCATAATCGGCTTAGGTAGTGCAAAGCTGATCAAAGAAGCAAAAGGCGCGCGCCTTTTACTAATTCTGGCGCTAGTGTCCGTCCCCATTAATTTTGCAATTTTGGGCGCGTTTATTTTCGCGGGCGACAACTTGGCCTCACTGGCTCATTATCCGTCCTATATGAGCTGGTCGGTCGGCTCGTTAAATACCGCATTAATTTTAACCGCGGCGGCCATGTTGGTGATGCTGCCAGTTACCGCTCTGGGCTATAAAGTCCTGGTAAGAAATGTCTATCGACAATCGACTCTGTTTTTTTTAATCAGTAACATCATTTTGTTGGTGCCATTTCGACAACCCGAGTTGGTCGCTTTCTTTGCAATGATTGCCGGCGCGTGTTTGTTGGCTTTTCACCGAATGATGCTGCGTAAAGACTTAAGTTTTAAAACCGTCGAAGGCAAAATTGCATTTGGGTTACAATTTCTGCCGGTCATGATTTTGCTGGGCCGCAGTTTCTGGTTATATAGTTTCGACACCATTTTATTGGGAAGTTCGGCTTTGATCGCCTTTATTGCGATTCGTCAGATCACTCTTGCGATGTCGGAAAGATCGTCACTTCGCATTGCGCTTGAAGCCGTCTCGATCGGGTTGACCTTGATTTGCGCTGTCAGCTTCGGTTTATCCTTAATTATGTTTCATTTTAGCGGCGCCTGGATAATCGCAATAATGACGCTAATTGCGGGTAGCATGGCATTTGAATTGTCGCTGCGAGGACAGTTACGCGCCCCTGGCTATCGAATATTTGCAACTTTGATTATCGTGACAGGTTTGTTAGCCAACTTTATCTTATTTGATAGTCCGCTGGCCGCGTTGATTTGCTTGGCAGTCGGTGCTGGTATGATGGCGACAAGTTACGTATTTCAACAAAAAGCGTTATTTATCGGTGCCGTCATTTTGATGGGTGTTGGACTCTACTATCAATTTGCTCACCTGATGCACTTTTTCCAGTTTAATTACTGGATAGCGCTGGCCAGCATGGGAATCTTGTCAATCGTTGGTGGCTCTTATCTGGAAGCCAACGCGGCTCGAATCAAACAATGGTTACGCACCAATAAACAGGCGCTCGCTCAGTGGGATTATTAATCTGCGCAGTCTAACTTGACCTTAATGAAACGGGTTGCTTCTCTTTAGCGAGGGAGGCAACCGCGCTCCCCGGCTCTGCAAGACCTTGCAACTCATCAAATTTGCGACATTACATTTATCTTTCTGATTTTTTTGCAAATCCACCAATTAAGGATAAACTGAGGACTTGACTGCTTAACCAAAGGGAGTTAGTCATGGCAACTAAGCTTGCAGGCAGACAGCAGGATCTAGAAGGCTTTTCTGTTACTCGAATTTTACCACACCCAGAAAAGAGTATGGTCGGCCCATTTATTTTTCTCGACCATATGGGCCCGATAACATTTAATGCCGGCGACGGGATTGACGTTCGCCCTCACCCTCATATTGGCCTCGCTACAATTACCTATATGCTCGAAGGTAGTTTGCTTCACCGAGATAGTCTGGGAAACAACCTGGAAATTTTACCTGGAGATGTTAACTGGATGACCGCAGGTCGAGGTATCGTTCATTCAGAAAGAGAAACACTTGAAGTCAAATCTCGCCCGCATGTACTTAATGGCATGCAAGCGTGGCTCGCTTTGCCCGAAGACAAAGCGGAAATTGATCCGAGTTTTAATCACGTCAAACGTTGCCAATTACCACACTTTATCCATGATTCCGTTCAAATAAGAATTATCGCCGGTGATGCCTATGGTATAACGTCGCCCATTAAGACTTACTCACCAATGTTTTATCTTGACGCGCTCGTCAAAGGCGGGAAATCGTTTAAACGCCCCAATCCTGAACAGGAGTGCGCCATTTATGTGATCGATGGTGAAATCGAAATCAATCAGCACATATTTCAACCGGGTGACTTTATTTTGCTTGACGATGAACAACAGATTAAAGCGGTTAAAAATAGTCGATGTTTATTATACGGCGGCGACCGCTGGCCCAAAATACCCTATAAATATTGGAATTTTGTTTCGTTTAGCCGCGACAGAATCGACCAGGCAAAAAAAGACTGGCGTGAACAACGCTTTCCTCAAATACCCGGCGATAACGCAGAATTCACGCCACTACCGAATAAATAAGTTATCACCCAGACGACGTAGCAGACATTGAGGCGGTGCTTCGCTGATAAACGAGCGGTGCATTTTTGCTCAATTCAATTAAGGTAAACTACCGTTCATAATGATGATAATCAGATTAGATTAGTCTTCACTCAAACGACGATATGATTTCTTTAAGGATTAACTCACTTAACCAGGTAAATTTGTAATGTTGGCTTCCTCACTCATATATTTATGTGCCGCAGTTATCTCAGTGCCACTCGCCAAACGATTTGGGCTTGGCTCGGTCCTGGGCTACTTATTCGCGGGAATACTCATTGGCCCGTTTGCACTACAGTTGGTTGATAATCAAACAGAAGTCATGCACTTTGCCGAATTCGGGGTGGTCATGATGTTATTTCTGATCGGACTCGAATTACAACCCAGCCGGCTATGGGAAATGCGAAAACCTATTCTCGGGCTCGGAGGAATGCAGGTTTTAATCACGACGGTTGTAGCAACAATTGGCCTGCTAATAGTGACGAGCCTGGCTTGGCAAACCGCATTGGCGGTCGGCTTAGCCATTGCCTTATCTTCGACGGCAATCGTGATTCAGTCGTTATCTGAAAAAGGTTTGTTAAAAACGCAAGCGGGTCAGAACGCTTTTTCCGTACTGCTATTTCAAGACATTTCAGTCATTCCAATCTTGGCGTTATTTCCGCTGCTCGCGTTAGGCGTGGAAATCACCACGACAGAAAGCACTCATTCGAACCTGATTTCGGACTTTCCGCTGGTCCTTCAGATCGGCATTTCTTTGGTGACCATAGTTGCAATCATTGTTGGCGGTAAGTTTTTATCAGCCCCCATTTTTCGATTTATTGCAGACACTCACTTGCGGGAAATTTTTACCGCCTTTGCGCTACTTATTGTTGTCGCTATTGCGGTGCTCATGCAATCCATTGGACTATCCCCGGCACTTGGCACTTTTCTCGCTGGCGTAGTATTGGCGGAAAGCGAGTTTCGACACGAACTCGAAGTAGACATTGAACCATTTAAAGGCATGCTGCTGGGATTATTTTTTATAACAGTTGGCGCCAGTATCGACTTTAACCTTCTTATGGAGTCACCATTATTAATTAGTCTTGCGGTGATTGCGCTAGTCGCGCTCAAGGCGTCGGTTTTAGGGTTACTCGCTGTGGTTTTCAAAATGGGGACCAAGCAAGGGGTACTCTTTGCACTGGCCCTGGCACAAGGTGGTGAGTTTGCATTTGTACTTGCGACAACTGGAAAACACGCCGGTGTGTTTTCTGCCGAATTAGCCAATACTTTAACGGTTATTGTCGCTCTATCCATGTTGCTGTCGCCATTGCTTTTAATTGGCTACGAGTGGTATTTCAGTCGCCCGCAACAACACCAGCCTAACGATGAAGCCGATGAAATTGAACCAACCTGTAGCGTTATTATTGCGGGCTATGGTCGCTTCGGGCAAATCATTGGACGTTTACTCAGCGCTCAGGGCTATCATCTGACTATTCTTGATCACAGCCCCAGCCAAATTGATTTATTGCGCCGATTTGGGAACAAGGTTTTTTATGGCGATGCGTCTCGACAAGACCTGCTTGCTGCCGCTGGCGCTGCCGAAGCAAAAGTGCTGGTTGTTGCCGTAGATGAGCCGGATAAAACGCTAGAAATTATTCACACCGCACAAAAATATTATCCCCACTTAAAAATATTAGCGCGTGCAATCGACCGACGTCATGCTTACGAATTACTGCGCAACGAGATTGCAGGCTTCCGCAGGGAAACCTTTGACTCGGCGCTACATCTTGGCGTTCAAGCTCTAACCGAACTGGGTTTAAATAAAACGAAAGCGGAAAACGCAGGGAAAATTTTTGCGGCTCACGACGAGCAATCCCTCAATCTATTGGCCGAACTTTGGGGTGACGATAAAAGTTATGGCATTGCCGTCCGTCAACGCATGGAAGATTTGAAACAGGTACTGAAAACAGACCAACACGGCGCCGTAGAAACCAGTGACGAGCAACCCTAAAGCCAGTCGGACTACCCGCTATTTTTTGCCTTTGTCTAATGACCGATAGTTTTTCGGGCAAGTATAATAAACCAGCTTGGCTTGTCCTTCATCTATTGATTGCCAGCTATCGATAACCAACCGAATTCGCACTATGCCAGCGGTAGGAATATTGTCTAGATTAGTCGCGGTTAATCGATTGGTGAGCTGGGTAAAGGCGGGGTTATGTCCAATTAACGCAATTGAAAATTGGCTATCTGGCAATCGGCTAAGAAAAGCGAGCAGGTCGCTAGAGTCAAAGGTATACAATTCGTTGGTACAATGAAAACGGCTGTTGTCCAGGTCGGCCGCATAAGCCATTTCATCAAGCGTGAGTTGCGCTCGTTTCGCGCTTGAACAGTAGAATTTTTCAACTGACTGTAATAACTCCTTATTATGTCGAGCTACTAGCGGCGCATCTCGCAAACCGCGAGGCGCCAGAGGCCGCTCGCGGTCATCAAATCGGGGATTATCCCAGCTAGATTTTGCGTGACGAATAAGCGTCAGAAAGCGCAGGTTTTTTTCGACCATTGTTACAATCGACTAATCAATGCCGTTAACAATAGCTATTTTTGACTCGAATAATAAGCGGCCAGCGCTTCAATATCCTGATCATTCAGCATTTTCGCCTGCGCCACCATGACTGCTGACTGTCCACCTTTGCGTTCTCCGGAGCGATAGGACTTAAGTACCGCAATCAAATAGCCTTTATTTTGCCCCGCTAACTTAGGATATACGTCCATCAAAGGCTTGGCGCCACCGGGACCATGACAGGCCTGACACATTGCTTCTTTCGCAGGCGCTTCCGCGGCAACATTAATTGAAAAAGCCAACAAACTTCCGGCAAGACACTTTGTGATTGTTTTCATAAAAACGACTCCCTATAGAAACACAACTGTTAGATACCAATATTCTGAAAGTGAATTTTACTACGGTTAATTCCCGATTGCCTTGAAACCCCGTTACCCGGGCTTTGACACCGATTTCAAGCCTAATTTGCATTATAGGCGCTTATTCAGGATTAACAAGATTAGCGCTCACGTAACAAATGCTTGCTCATAAGTTAAATCAGACATCCATCAGACATCTCAATGCGACAATGCTATACAACAATTCTATACAACAATTCTATACAACAATCCTATACAGCAATGCTATACAGCAATTCAGAACGACAACCAATCTAACTTCAGGACTAGACCGGCAACATCTTGACTTCTCGTTGCGGAAACGGAATATCAATCTGATTTTCCTTTAAGGTATCCCAGATCGTCTGGTTTATCGCAAATCTTGCAGCGTTTATTTTATCGGAATCCGCCCACACGCGGATTTCAAAATCGACACTACTATCACCAAACCCTGCGATTCCGACCATCGGTTTTTTCTTCTCGCTCACATCCGGATGCGCTTGAATGGCTTTTTCTAATAGTTCGGTGACCTTTTGCAAATCACTACTATAAGAAACGCCGACCCCCAGTTCCAACAGCGACACCGCATGTGTGTTATGAATGATTTCGCCAATAATATGTTTATTCGGAATGGTTATTTCAACCTCGTCCTCCGTCACAATTACGGTATAGGCTAAAAGAATGTCTCTGACCTGACCGCTGACGCCTTGTACACAGATGGTATCCCCAACCACAAACGGGCGCGTTAAAATGATATTCAGCCCGGCACCATAGTTAGATAGTAACCCTTGTACCGCCAACCCTGCTCCTAGTCCAACCGCACCAATCGCAGCAACTAACGGCGTAATACTGATACCTATTTTATTGAGACAGATTATGCCGACCATGATAACGATTATGACGCGGATAACATTGGCTATAAAACGCGATAAGGTCACATCCAGACCTTTTTTTATGCACATGCCACTGACGACATTGGCGACCCGTCTGGCAATAAACATTCCGATCACAAGAATGATCATCGCGCCTAATAATTGAAAACTATAATTGACAAAAAAGTTAATAATGGTGTCGTATATCACCTGAAGTTGTTCAAACTCTTTTTTTAATTCTTGTTCCATAAACCTGCCTCCTGTTCACATTATTTCATTCGATTTGAGTTTTGTTGCACTGATTGTCGCGTCCCAATGGTTGCCGAATTAACGAAAAACCAAACAAACTGCGCATTGGCAAACCTCTAATGGCGCTTTCAGCAAAGTGCCATGATGTCGATGACCAAACTTGGTAAAAATATCGCTTCCAATGGGGAAAGTAAAATCTAACTCAAAATGCATCCTTTAATGATAGCGGTGTTTACCCTATTTTTCTTTTCTGTCGATGCACAGCGAGCAAACGGCTTAGCTCGGTACTAGAGTTCATTAAGCATGCAATAGACATTAAGATGCTTTCTTGACCTTGCTGGATTTCCTTCATCAAGCTACATTTACAGTTATCAACAGGGAGACAACAATCAAAGAATTGAATCAGCGAAAAGTTTTAGCCAATAGCTCACGATGCCGAGATAACTGATGCGGATAATTTTAATACAAGGTTTAGGCCGGGATTCGCTGCATTGGTCGCCGCTATTGTCTATTTTGCAACGAGCACACCCATCATGGATGATTGAAACTCCGGATTTGCCTGGAGCCGGTGTTTTATATCGCGAAAAAAGTCCGACCAAGATCCGTGATTATATTCCTTTACTAGAAAAGCAACTCGTATTCGATAGTCCCCATACCCTGTTGATCGGTTTATCTCTCGGCGGTATGGTGGCCTTAAAATGGGCTGAAATGCGACCGCATTTATTTCATCAGCTAATTCTTATTAACTCGAGCAGTCGATTAAATTATTTTTTCCAATGAATTAAATTACACCAGGCTTTTTTTTATCCTGAAATTTTGTTGGGCAAAACCATTCAGACCCGAGAGAGCGCCATTTACCGACTAACCTGTAATACACGACCGGTAAATGAAAACTTAATCCGGCACTGGTGCGACATCCAACAAAAACATCCGGTAAAAATCGCCAATCAATGGCGTCAAATAATTGCAGGTGCCAATTTTCAGCTACCCGCCAAAGCGAAACTACCGCCTGTGCACCTACTTTACTCGACCGCTGATCGGTTAGTCAGCGAAAAATGTAGCTTGAAATTGATTGACTTTTATAGCGCGACTTTTGATAAACATCGCTGGGGTGGGCATGACCTGCCACAGGATGACCCCGAATGGGTGGTATCGTGTTTCACTCAGCTCATGGAGCGAGTTAAATTTTCCATCACTCGATAGCATTTTTTATTTTGCTTCAAGGGCTGCGTCATTTAAATCGTTAAAACTAACCCTTGAACCGATCTGACTTCGGCCTAGCGCCGTATAACAAACAACCTGCTTTATTTTTAACTCAACTTATGTCAAATCTAGCCCGTAAATTGCTGTACTTGCTCGTGGCGATGCTATTATTCCCGGCTGCAAGTGCTTCCGTTCCACAAGGACTAACTTTGGTTGGCAAGGCCGAACTGAGTATTCTTTGGTGGGATATTTATGATGCCGAGTTGTATAGCCAGACAGGTAGCTACGTTCCTCAACAAAAACCTTTGTTACTCAAAATCAGTTACAAAAGAGCGATTAGTCGCGACGACTTGCTTGAGGAAACTCTAGCGCAATGGCAAAGATTTAATATTGCGGCCGAAAAAAAACAGGAATGGTTAACTCAACTCGCGCAATTTTGGCCTGATGTGAAGGCGTCCGACAATATTTCTTTCTATATCGACGCGTCAGGTTCTTGCCATTTTTATTTCAACGACACATTTATCGGCCGAGTCGATGACGCATCGTTCAGTCATTATTTTGCGAATATCTGGCTGGACGAAAATGGGCCGTACCCCGATATGACAAGCGCTTTACTCGGCAAAACTGAATATTAACCGCGCACAAAACGCATCAATAAATCGATAGACACCTAACGTAAGGTCACTGATGGATTCAACGTTGCGCTTTTTGGCGTTGATTAATCTTGCAATTGTTTTATCGCATTGTCGTAATCAAAACTCTCAAGCTGTACTACGACACTTGCCACAAACTCTTCAGGGTGATGTTGGTTGGCTGTAACTTTAAATTCCTGGATTAATTCCGTTGGCACCAATTCGCTTTGCGCCAAAAGATTTAAAATATCCGCTTTTACACTCTGGTAGTCTCGGCTCGCTCCTTGTGGTGGTGGCGACTCATTCAACGCGATTATCGCTGCGGCGTCTTTTGCCGCGTGTTTAATGAGCGTCATCAATCGATTAACCAGGGTTTTGTCCAGAACTTCACCGCTAGCCAAATTTGACTCAATTTTAATGGCAAGCTCATAAATCGAAATCATACCTAAACTACCACAAGTACCTTTTAACGCATGAACATGACTTTTAAGAGCGGTATCATTTTGTTCATTTAAAGCCAGCTCTACTTTGTCGACATAGTCTTGAAATTGATTCACATAGACCGACAATGCCCTTAAAAAGGCATTCGGGATTTTCGCAATACTCGGGCGCTTCTTGCTAAAATCTATCGTTTTAAGCCCATCAGGCAGACGTAAATCTTGTGAATTAGTTAAGTTTGAAGTCAAGTTGCTATTCTCATTTGATGGCGTACGTTGCCGGGAGTTATTACTTTCGTCATCAACTTGAGTATTTAACCATTTTTTGAGCATACTCAAAAGCATTTGTTCTTCTAGTGGCTTAGGTAAATAATCAACCATGCCCGCCGCAAGGCATTTTTCCCGATCGCCCTGCATCACATGGGCGGTCATCGCAATGATCGGCGTCGTTTTGTATTGACCACCGGCTTGCCCTTGGCGGACAAATCGGCTGGTATCATAACCGTCGAGCTCAGGCATCTGACAATCCATAAAAATCAGGTTAAACGGCTCGCTGTCACCACAGGCTTTGAGACGCTCGATAGCATCGCGACCGTTTATCGCTATTTCACATTCCAGCCCAAATTGCATCAGCATTTCTTTACCAACTATCTGATTCACATGATTGTCATCTACCAGCAATATTTTACTCTCTGGATGCCATGCCGGGATATCCTGACTGGTAATATTCGTTTCTTTTGCAGCAGACTGGAGGAAGTTTCGCGTGACAAAATCTGATTTATTGTGGCTTTTGATGTTGGCTGTTGATACGCAAATAGCATTAAATAATTCAGACGCTGTGACGGGCTTTGCAAGATAACCGCTAAATCCAACTTTTTCTAGCGATTCTTTTCGGGCGCTGTCCGGAATCGATGTCATCAATAACAATTTTAACGACTTCAAGCGGTCAACCTTACGGATTTCTTTCGCTAATGTTTCGCCGTTCATTTCAGGCATCGACATATCAATGAGCGCGACATCAAACGGGGATTTATCATGATTTGCTAACATCTCCAGCGCTTCGTGCCCACTTTCTGCTAATGTAACCTTTGCTCCCCAATGGGCCAGTTGGTTGTGAAATATCTCTCGATTTGTCGCATTGTCATCAACCACCAGAACGGATTTTTCACTAATATCGACTAAGGGAACCACGGGAACTGACTCCTTGCTGTTTGATAACTTGACATCAAACTCAAAACAACTGCCTTTACCCAATTCGCTGGTCACCATCACATCACCGCCCATTCGTCTGGCTAATTTCTTGCAAATAGCAAGCCCCAGTCCAGTCCCACCGTAATGGCGAGTCGTCGAAGCATCGACCTGGGTAAAACGTTCAAATAATTTATCAACTTTTTCAGCGGGTATTCCGATCCCTGTATCTACGATCTGGCAGGTCAACCTCAAGCGATTTTTGGATACTTGATTAAGCGCAGCGCGAATTACGATTTCACCTCGGTTAGTAAATTTTATCGCATTGCCGACAAGATTAACCAATATTTGTCTCAATCTTCCCGGGTCACCCTTGACCATCGAATGTTGAATATCGACAGCGTCTAGAATTAATTCAATATCTTTTTCATTGGCTTTCACCGACATGGTTTGCGCGACTTCGCTGAGTAATGTTGTCAAGTCAAAATCAACTTCCTCCAATTCCAATTTTCCCGCTTCAACTTTGGAGAAGTCTAGAATATCGTTGAGCAACATCAGCAATGACTGTGCGCTACTTTGCGCAATCGTCAATTTTTTTCGTTGCTCGTTTGTTAATTCAGAATTGAGCAACAATCCCAGCATCCCCAGTACGCCGTTCATTGGCGTTCGGATTTCATGACTCATGCTGGCAAGAAATTCGCTTTTGGCGCGACTGGCAGATTCTGCCAGATCTTTTGCTTTAATCAGTTCTCGCTCCATCGCCTTTCTGTCGGTGATATCAAGGGCAACTCCAAGCACCCCCGTTACAATTCCAATTTCGTTTTTTAGTGGAATTTTGCTAGTCCAATAACTGTGAACAGTTCCGTCGGGATGGGGAACATTTTCTTCGATGCTTATACCCGTTTCAGTTGAGATCACTTCTCGATCAGTCCGCATCATTTCGTCAGCGAGTTGCGCGCTAAATACATCTCGATCCGTGTTGCCAAGTATATTTTCTTTTGCGACTCCACTGCCTGCAACAAAAGATTCATTGACCAACAAATATTTACCGTCAACATCTTTAAGGAATACGACGGCAGGAACATTTTCAATAATTTTTTCTAACCGATCTTCACTTTCCATGCGCCGAATTTCAGCCAGTTTTTGCTCGGTTATATCGAGAATAAAGCCATCAATATAGTCAACCTCTCCTTCGCTATCACGAATGATCTGGCCGCGTTCAAACACCCACCGAACACTGCCATCTTGATGGATAATACGATACTCAACACGAAAAAAACCGTCGGAATCAACGCCGTTTTTTATCGCATCGTCTACCCACAAAGTATCTTGAGGATGGATGATACTGGCATAACTGCGCACTTGATTGTCGATAAAATCGCTCGCAGGAAAACCCGATATATTTTTGATATATTCAGATAAGTAACGCATAGTCCAACTTTCATCGAAGTTGCAACGATACACAGCGCCTGGAATATTACCGACCAAAGACCGATAGCGGTGTTCTTGTACCGCTAATTTTCCGAGCGCTTTTTCGGTTACTTCACTAGCGTCTATTAAGGCTTGTTCGGTACGTTTTTGTTCACTGAGGTCAATATGCGTGCCGACAAATCGAGTCACCTCATGCGTTACCGGGTCACGGCAAACATAAGCCCGCGATAAAATAGGTACCCAGCTGCCATCCTTGTGTCGCATTCTAAATTCAATGCTAAATTCGCTTTGATCGCCATTGATACAGGCCTCAATGTACTCAAAGGTTATCGCGACATCATCGGGATGGCACAACTCTCCCCAAAAATCCACATGGCCATATTTTTCTTCCGCGGGATAACCTAGCATCTCCATCCAGCGCGCCGAATAATAGACTTCGCCGGTTTGATAGTTCCAATCCCATAGTCCATCATTTGCGCCTCGCATGGCCAGTTCAAATCGCTCTTCACTTTCTTTTAATTCCAGCGTTCGTTGTTCTACCCGTTCTTCCAACAAGTCGTGACCGGCAACGAGTTCTCGATTTGCGCGGCTGGCTACGACAATAGTAAACACGGTAAAAAGCACTGACACAGAAACCGTTATTCCCAGAATGACAACGATAGCCAGGCGAGCGTCTCTGTATGCCTCCATGGCTTCCGCTTCATCGACTTCCGTCGCCATGCCAATTCCGAGAACCTTGTCCCACAGCCAGGCTCCCATCACATTCACGCCGCGATAATCGCGATAGCCCGCCACATTACTTCCAGAATTGCCACTGATGGCACTTTCTGCCATGGCTGTCAGCGGAAGTTCCGCTTGATTTACTTTCTCAAACTCTCCACCTGTCAGATCTTTGCCCGGATCTTTTATTTTGACGGACAACACACTTTGCTCGTCCGGGCGAATAAACTTGGCCGCCACCAGATGTTCAGGAAAACGGCTACTGGTAATCAGTTCGCCGCGATAATTAAAGCTATAGGTTTCGCCCGTCTCGCCAATGCGCCCCAGCTGATGGATCTGGCTGAAACTCTCAAGTGGATTAAATCGTTCACTCAATACCGCAATGACTTTACCGCTCCGGTTGATTATGGGTACCGCAAAAAACATCGTGGGCGGCACGGCCTGATTGGCGATATTAGCCTGGCCACTTATAGGTACATCAGATGGAATGGGCGGAACAAAAACAGACTCTCCTTCTAACACACGAGCAAATAAGTCAGGTCGATGAATTTGCACTAAATTAGCCTGGCCAATGTTACTGTCGCGCATCGAAGCAATACTGGTTCCATCTGGCGCGATGATAAAAAAACCCAGCTGACTTTCATCATAATGTAAGCTATTAAAGGCTTGTCTCAATGCGGCCAACTCATCGGTATTATTTAAATCTTTTAGCTGTCGATGATTGTCCAGCTGCTGCAACACCAGTTTTTTAATCTGCTCATTGTTTGCGATGAGTTCGAGTTCGTGGATTTGCTCAGTGGTCCAGATAGAAAGCGCTTCATGTGAGGTTTGCAACACAGTCAATAATGAGCCTCGCACATTATTCTTAATATTTTCTTTAATGCTGGATAAAGCCCACCAGGCGAGTAATGCTGAAATTAAGATAAGTACCGATGTAAAAATAATCGGCAGATTTCTTGATGCTTTACCGGCAAACAAAAAGGTCATCGACTTTTGCCGTGACCGCTCAAAAAAGCGAAGTAACAATAAAATAATTACCACTATGACAATTATCGCGACGACAATGATGGCCAACGTTTGATAATCGACGACGTCAGATTTTTTCTCTTCTTTAGCCGACTGGCCTAAATTCAGAGATACGTCGGCCCCTGACTGCATCCACTTTTTATCCAACTGAATGATCTCTCTTTGCGTGATGCTATCCATGGCTTTTTCAAGTATCGGTACTAGTTCTGGCCAATCTTTACGAACAGCCAAACGATAGGAGTAATCAGCACCGCTGACATTTATCAGTTCCGATGCGATACTGAGATTATTAATTAACGATTGTTGAATCAGAAAACTGGCCACCGGCAATTCCATCAAAGTGGCATCGGCTTTACCAAAGGCAACTGCTTTAAGACATTCTTCATAATTGGCGACACCGACCAGTTCAATATCAGGGTAATATTCTTGAATAAGTTTGTACGCTGCGTCATCTGGTACTGCGGCGATTGAGCCACCCGCTTCAGCCAGCGCTTTTACACCTCCCGGTATTTCTTCGCCCCGCCGGGTCACCACAGCATTGACCGATTGCTTATAACCTTTGGTAAAATTTAGAAAGTGATGTCTTTCTTGTGGATAATTGAAGATGCTATGGAGTAAATCAATTTCTCGATTTTTTGCCTTCTGTATCAGCTGCGCAAAATCGGCCTGTACAAACTCAACTTTGATCCCGAGTTTCTTGGCAATAAGTTCAACGTAGTCAATTGAATAGCCGACAGGCTTGCCATCCCGCCGAAAATCATAAGGTGCATAATCTGGTTCATTCATCACCTTTATTACCGGGTGTTGGGCAAGCCATTCCAATTCCGCCGGGGTGAGTTGCAGAGTCAAATCGCCCGAATTTTTCGCGTTAAAATTCGTTTCCTGGTAGATAAATCCGCCCGGCATTTCGGTAGTTTTAACAATACCTAAACGCTGGTAAACATTTAAAATATCTTGATAACGCCGAGACGCAACGGTACCTAACGGCACTTCGTTAGGCGTCACCAGCCTTGTAGTCACTTCCGCTTCATATTTTAGATGGTTGATAGATAATTCGGGCGCATACTTTTGCTGAATCAGTTGAATGATTTCATCCTTATTCGACAAAGCATATTGCCAACCTTTTTGTGTCGCTCGAATCATCGCTTCGACACGCTCAGGGTGATTGGCTATTTCATCCTCACTGGTGAATAGGTTATCACCGTAAAAATCTATCCCATAGTGACGAGGATTAAGTGACGTGAAGGGTAACCCAAGTTCGCTCAACTCAAACGGTACCGTCGATATATGTGCCGCCATGGCGTCTACTTTGCCGGTAACAATTTCATCGAGCGTCAACGTCATGGCCGCTTCTTTAATGGCAAAGTCTGCTCCCTGGGAATCGGCGATCATTGCGATTATCGGTGCATGATACGGGCTGGCCCGTTTAATCATGATTCGTTTACCGACTAAATCCTGCGGTTTTTGAATATTGGCGTCTTTTCGGGCAATTATGACGTGAGGCGAATGCTGGAATATTTGTTTTAACAGGACAACGGGCTCACCCGCGATACGGTTTAACAGTAAACGCGTATCAGAAACACCATACTGCGCCTGTCCAGTTAAAATGGCATCCGTTTCACTTTGTTCAATTGCTTGCTGGACGAAAGAAACATCTAGCCCTTCTTGGGCATAAAAGCCTTTTGCTTTTGCTGCATAGTAGCCAGCAAACTGAAAACGATTAAACCATTTGAGCTGTAACTTAATCTGCTCAAGGCTGTCACTCGCAGTATTTTTCTCGTCAGAAGTCGATGGAAAGCTTACAACGGATAGTGTAATCAACAGAATAATTTTGAACAGGATTAAAGCATTTCTCATTGACTATTTTTCTAAGGTTGCGATCACGCGAAACAAGGCATTGCAAAAACCAGTTGTCTCAGCTTGTTAAAAACCGAATAAATCGTTCTTTAAGCATAGCTAAAAATCGCCATTTCGTCATTTAAACTTATACCCAAACCTCTGCGATAGCAGAGTTTTTCAATTACGCCGCCATTTTTACGATATTTGCTTAAATTTAAATCAAGACGGTTAATCGCTCACTTTTCTTTTTTTATAATTCTCCCCCCTCGTCACGAATATCATCTACAATAATAATTATTTACTCATCATTCATTCGCTTTTGACTCAGAGAATTTCCCATTTAGCCATCGCAGCCGTTTTTTATTACCTGTTTGGCAAATTCGGCCTTTCCTTGGCAATCCCTCCTGGCTTTGCTTCGGCAGTTTGGCCTGCATCGGGATTAGCGTTGTTTTGTGTGCTTCACTTAAAACGCCCATTTGCGACACTGGGAATTGGGCTGGGGTCTTTTGTATTAAATCTGGGCGTCGCTTCGGGCGATTACCAGAATATTACTTTGGCGACCAGTTTGCCTGCATTGGGAATCGCCTTTGGCGCTATGATACAAGCCCATGCAGGTGGCTATTTTTTTCAAAAATTCTTAACGCCAGATTCACGCCTTGACTCTCCTTCAGATATCATTCAATTTATCGTTTTCGCCTGCATGATAGGTTGCTTGATTGCGCCAACAATTGGCGTGACCAGCCTTTTTATCCATGACATTATCACCCTCGACAACTATGTGTTCAGCTGGGTTACCTGGTGGGCTGGAGATACGATTGGGGTCTTGCTATTCACTCCGATGTTGCTGACGCTATTTTCCAATCAACGCGTATTATCCTTGCCGCGTAAAATGCAAATAGCTTTGCCGACTATATTGATATTTAGTGGTGTGCTGTTTGTTTTTTATACATCGACCGAATCGCGACTGCAAAAGCTCACCGATGAGATTGACGAGAAAGGCCGCGATTATTTTCATCAATTGGAAGAGAGACTATTAATTTCGCGCAATATTTTACGCGCCTTTGAAGCCTATTATAAAGGTTCTGAAAACATCCTCTGGCCAGAATTTGAGACGTTTTCAGAAATAATGTTGCAAAACGATACGATTATTCAAGGCGTAGGCTGGACAGAAATTGTGCAACACAGTGATCGACAAGCATTAGAATCACGCTTCAGGAAACAGTGGTTCCCGGAATTTCAATTGACTGAATTTTCCCCCGAAGGTGAGTTAATCAGGGCGCCTCAGCGAGACGAATATTATCCTGTTCTGTATATTTATCCGTTAGATTCAAACCGGCGCGCGCTCGGGCTGAATCTTGCCGCTAATCCAACCCGTTTTAAATCCCTGATTCAGGCAAGCATGCAAGCCCAACCGATAGTCACTGAACCGCTGGTATTGGCGCAGGAATCGCAACGAGAACTAGCCATCATCATGTACATTCCCGTTTTTCATTCGGCCTCTGAACGCCAGGCGTTAGCCGAAAAAGGCTTATTTAATCCGCTCAAAGGCTATCTCAGTGGCGTGTTCAGGGTTAGGGGTTTGATCGGCGATATTGTTGACCAAGCTGCGCAAAAGCATTTTGCCATAAATCTAATCGATATCACACAGCCGGAATCTCCGCTTCCTTTAACTCGGTCGACACACCAGCCGCTCAGCCAATTTAATCCGACCGAATTACCACTCAGTTTTGGTAGCAGAGAATATCTGTTTCAGTTTTTCCCGACTTATCAGTTTCAAGCAGCCGTGAAAGACTGGACCAGCTGGATAATTCTAACCATCGGTTTTTTAATTGCCGCCATGTTGCAAACACTGATTTTGGTAATTACGGGTACAACGGAGAATATCCGCCAGGAAGTAGAACGAAAAACTTTTGATTTGCAAAAAGCGAAGTCGGCAGCAGAAAAGGCGAACAATGCGAAATCCGCTTTCACGGCCAATATCAGTCACGAGATCCGAACCCCGCTCAACGCCATAATTGGTTTAATTAATTTAAGTTTAAAAACCGAGCTGTCGCCCCAGCAATACGACTATCTGCAAAAAGCCAAACTCTCTTCCAATACGCTTATGGCACTAATCAACAACACGCTGGATTTTTCTAAAATTGAAGCCGGCAAACTAGAACTTGAATCGATGGAGTTTGAGCTGCCGGAAATCTTAAAAAAGATTCAGGCGATTTTTTCTGCGCAGGCGGTCCAACACGGGATCACTTTTGAAATGCAATTACCCGAAATGATCCCAAATACTTTAGTCGGTGACTCGTTGCGCCTAGAACAGATTATTCTTAACTTGTGCGCCAATGCCTTTAAGTTTACCAAACAAGGAGGCGTAATCGTCGGATTAGACATTACAGCAAAGCCCAATGATTCGGTTCATTTGAAATGGCGTGTAAAAGATACCGGCATTGGTATTACCAAAAGCCAACAGGCCTCTTTATTTGAATCCTTCCATCAAGCAGACAGTTCGATGAGTCGAAAATATGGTGGCACAGGTCTGGGGTTAGCAATTACTAAACAACTGGTCGAGCTGATGCAAGGTAACATTTCCGTTAACAGTGATCCAATGCAGGGCTCGACCTTTATTGTAGAACTAACTTTTCCTTTAGGCCCCAACAACAATGATATTACACGCCAACAATTGGAACAGAGTTTCGCCTTTTTTGATTCACAGCAGATCGCGACCAACGCCTCTTTAGCAACATCTCAGACTGCCACCTCCGCTGAGCAGGCTGATGGTCCAGCGGCACTCGCGCTCGCCAATCGCGCCATATTGCTGGTGGAAGATATCGAACTCAATCAGATAATCGCCCAGGCCATACTTGAAGAACATGGTGCTATAGTTCATATTGCGAATAACGGCTTCGACGCATTAGCCTGGTTATCACGCGACGAAAAAATCGACCTTATTCTCATGGATATACAAATGCCGGAAATGGACGGGTTTGAAGCAACACAGAAAATTCGTGAAGAAGAAATCTACGATCAAATACCGATAATCGCAATGACCGCTAATGCCCTGGAAGGAGACGTAGAAAAATGCAAGCACTTAGGTATGGCCGACCATATCGCTAAACCTTTTGAAGAAGACGAGTTGATCCAAACTATCCTCAAACATTTAGACTGAGTCACTAGTTCTTCATTAAAGCGACCCGCTTATTGCACAATAGACACAGCTTTTATTTGCGCGAACACTCTCATACCGATTTCAAGCGCAAGCTGCTGGCGGGAAAAACCAGACACGCGGGCCAAAAGTTCGTTTTGATTGAAAGTTAATCGGATCAGACATTGACCACTTTCACTCATCTCACCGATTTCGGTTATCTGGCATTCGATCACATTCAAAATACTGGTTTGCCGAGGGGCATCTAATGTCAGGCTGATATCTTTAGCGGCCAGATGCAGGCGAATGGTTTGATCCTGGCTGACATTTTGTTTCGGCATGCGAATTAATGTGCCATCGACATTGACTTCCGTAAGCGCGTGCTCCGTGCATTTTCTGCTCACCAGACCAAACAATAAAGTAAAAGGTTCATCGGTCATTGCTTCCTGCACGAGATGGCTGGCCATCACCGTTTGAATGTCTCCCTGATGTTTCACTTCGCCATTTTTCATGATAACAATGTAATCGGCCAGCCGAGTTACTTCGTCAGCGCTGTGACTGACATATAAAATAGGAATGGATAATTCTATTGGAAGCCTTTCCAGATATCCGAGAATTTCTTGCTTGCGACTATGGTCGAGGGAAGCGAGTGGCTCATCCATTAAAAGTAACGCCGGTTTGACCAACAATGCGCGAGCAATGGCGACTCGTTGCCGCTCACCGCCCGACAATTGTAGCGACGATTTATCTAACAGATGCGTAATTCCAAATAACTCAACAATTTGTGTAAACTCAGCGTCGCTACAAATCTGTGCCGCTCTCTTGCGACCATAGTTGAGATTTTCTCTAACTGACAAGTGGTCAAACAGGCTCGACTCTTGAAACACGTATCCAACTGGGCGCAAATGTGTTGCCCGAAATTGCGTTTCTGACTGCCACTCTTGATCGATAAATTTCAAATAGCCGGTGGTCGATTTTTCTAGTCCGGCAATACATCTTAGTAAGGTGGTTTTTCCAGAACCAGACGCACCAAATATTGCAGTAATTCCTTGGGCAGGCAGAGTCAGATCAACTTTGAATGTAAAATTGGGATACTCAATGCGATATTTGGCGACTATCTGATTGTGATTATCATGAGACCTGTCAGACAACATTAAGTACCTACCGTGTGGCTGGCCACCGAACTTCGGCGCGTGTATCGACCGCGATTAAAAGTATACACAATTGATAAAACGACAAAAGAAAAAACCAGCATTGCGCCAGCTAACCAATGCGCTTGCGCGTATTCCATGGTTTCCACATGGTCATAAATTTGCACAGATATAACTCGCGTCACTTCTGGAATGTTTCCACCCACCATGAGCACTACGCCAAATTCTCCGACCGTATGCGCAAATCCTAGAATTGTCGCGGTGATCAGACCGGGTTTAGCGAGCGGCAATATCACGGAAAAAAAACGATCAACCGGCCCAGCGCGTAGGGTTGCAGCGACTTCTAAAGGCCTTTGCCCAATAGCTTCGATGGCGTTTTGAATCGGTTGCACAACAAAAGGTAAGGAGTAAAACATGGAGGCGATTACCAATCCCCAAAACGTAAAAGGTAAAGTCCCAAGGCCCAGGGCTAAGGTGAGCTGGCCGATGGGCCCTTCCGGTCCCATCGCAATCAACAGATAAAACCCCAACACAGTCGGCGGTAATACCAGCGGTAAGGCGACTATTGCGCTGATGGGACCCTTTAAACGACTGGGCGTTCGCGCAAGCCACAAAGCCAGCGGTGTTCCGACGAGCAAAAGTAGTATTGTCGTCGTTGACGCTATTTTAATCGTCAGCCAAATTGCGGCCAGGTCATTTTCAGAAAACAAAAAAGGATGTCCTTAAGGTAATTGGTAACCATAATGGCGAATAATTTTTTTCGCATCTGCCGAATCTAAAAACGCCAGAAATTCATCGACCAGCGGATTGTTAGCCGCCGATTTCAGCACTACCCGGTCCTGCTTGAGTGGCGAATAAAATTCGAACGGCACTACCCAGGCGGAACCACGCTCAATTTTACCACGGTAATAGATTTGCGAAAGCGCCACTAACCCCAGTTGCGCATTGCCCGATGCGACAAACTGGTAAGTCTGTGCGATATTTTCACCATACACCAGATTATTTTTTAACGACTCCAACAATTCCAATTTAATCAAAGTCTCTTTTGCCGCCTGACCATATGGCGCCAGGCGAGGATTGGCGATCGCGAGTTTGCGAAATGCTTTACGCTCCAACGTTTTTTGACCAAAATCTGGTAGCGGCTCTTTGGCCCACAGGGCAAGTACCCCTTCCACATAAGTTGCGCGACTACCCGGTACAATAAAACCGGATTTTTCTAGCGCTAAAGCTTTGCTCTGATCGGCGGAAAAAAAGATCTGGTAAGGCGCACCGTGGCGAATTTGCGCATAGAGTTTTCCCGACGAACCGGAAGACAGTCTCACCTTGTTACCTGTCTGCTTTTCAAACAAAGCCACCAACTCGTTCATTGGGCGGGTAAAATTAGACGCGACCGCCAACGACAATGATTCTTTCGCCTGAAGATTTATCATTCCCGTTAAAATAACCAGACAAAATAAGATAATTTTATCTTTCATTCAGTTCACCGATTGCATCAAAAATTTTGTTGGTTTGCTTTTTTAGCATGATCAATGTCGGCCCCTGGAATTAATGATGAGTTGTCTCGTCAACCTTACCTGTTCGACCGAAGTACGTTTCTCAATCACAATACTGCGCGATTAATCATCCCCTTGCAAGTTATGAAATCATACTTGTTGCCGGCAATTAACCTTGATTCAGCAACACCCGCTTTTCAGATAATGGACAAGTTTACTGCTACAATAGATTAAAATACTAAAAAATTTTGGTCGCATATGAAAATATCTATTCTGGTGGTCGAAGACAGCGCCGCAATGCGAGCACTGATTTGTCAAATAGTCGAGAACATTGGTTATCATGCCCTGGCGGCAGAATCAGGCGAGCAAGCCGTCGATCTGTTTCGGGACAAGGATGTCGATCTGGTTTTACTCGATGTTGACCTGCCGGGCATCAATGGATTCGAAACATGCCGCCAGCTTCGCGCACTCCGCCAAGACGACTGGTTCCCGGTAATTTATTTAAGCGCATCGTCCGCCGATGAATATATTGTTCAGGGTCTCGAAGCGGGCGGTGATGCGTATGTTTCCAAACCCGTTAACGCCAGTGTATTGGAATCTATCGTTAAAGCCATGGGTAGAATTTCTGATATGAAAAAAGAGCTGGCAAAAGCGAATGAAAAATTATCGATGCTTGCCAGTCGCGACGGCCTTACCCAGATCCCAAATCGGCGCAGCTTTGACGAATCCTTAATTCGTTACTGGAAACAATCAAAACGAAACCAAACTGACCTGGCGCTGCTTTTAATCGACGTCGACCATTTTAAACCCTTTAATGATAATTATGGCCACCTTGAAGGCGATAAATGCCTGACGCAGGTCGCCCAAACATTGCAAGAAAAATTACTACGCCCTTTCGATCTGGCTGCCCGATATGGCGGTGAGGAATTTGCGGTGTTACTACCTGAAATTAATCGCGAAGGTACGTTGTTTGTAGTCAACCGCTTACTTAACGCCATACGCGATCTGTCAATTCCTCACCGGTTTTCGTCGACAAGTAACATTTTGACAGTCAGCATCGGCATCGCTTTTGCGCAACAGGCCAATGACATCCAACAGTTGATTACCAAAGCAGACAAAGCCTTGTATCAGGCAAAAACCAATGGTCGAAATCAGTTTTACGAACCAGCCTGAATATCAAATAACGCGCGTTTTTATCCAATGCCCTTCCGTTGGACTCTCGTGATGAATCTCCATTCAAGACTCACTTAGCCACGGCTATGCGGATATTGCGTTTAAGCTGGCAGTGAAGGGGACGAGAAAACGTGTTAACTCAGGATGAACCACCTAACGATAATGCGAATTCGCATTTACATTAGCATTAATAAAAGGCATACTGCCGCTTAAATTTAACCTAGCGAGGCAACTCCATGTTTAAAGCATTGTTCAATTATTCTGTTTTGATACTCTCGGTATTTTTCTCACCTGTTAGCAGCAGTGCCGGCGACGAATTTATCCAATACGCAGAACCAACTATCGCAATTACCAACGTGCGGATTATAGACGGCCGGGGCGATTCCGCGCTACAAGCACAAACACTGGTTATTCAAAATGGCAAAATTCAGCAATTAGGACATCGTCAAGACATCATGGTTCCTGAAGGAGCTACGCTCATCGATGGCACAGGCAAGACCCTTTTGCCGGGTTTTGTCATGATGCACGAACACATGTTTTACCCGACTGGCAAAGCCAATTACACCGAAATGCTTTACAGTTTTCCGCGTTTATACCTCGCCGGCGGCGCAACCACGGTCAGAACAGCCGGCACCATGGCACCATACGCAGATCTCAACCTTAATCGCGCCATTGCCGACGGTCAGATTATAGGCCCCGATATCGACGTGACAGCCCCTTATTTAAATGGTCCGGGTTTGCCCATTTTGAAAGTCAATGCGCTAGGCGGCGTCGATGACGCTGAACGAATGGTCAGGTACTGGCAGGACGAAGGCGTTACTTCGTATAAAGCCTATATGCATATTCGCCGAAATGAACTGGCGAGAGTGATTGAACTGGCGCACCAAAAGCGACATAAGGTGACAGCTCATTTGTGCTCGGTTACTTATCGAGAAGCGGCCGAATTGGGTATTGATAATCTCGAGCACGGTTTTGTAGTGATGACCGATTTTGTAAAAGATAAACAACCCGATCAATGCCCCAACGCTCAACAAACGGCAAAGTCCTTGACCACACTAGACCTGGATTCGCCTGAATTTAAAGGGTTAATCCAATTACTAGTACATAAAAACGTCGCAATTACTTCGACCCTGACTATCTATGAAACTTTCGCCCCCGGCCGCCCGAAAGCCTCTCTTGAGGCGCTGGCAGTGCTTATCCCAGAAGTTCGCAGGCAGTACGAGTCGCGCTGGATGAAGGTACAATCCAACACAGAAAGTCCCTGGGCAGACATATTTTTAAAAGCAATGGCCATGGAAAAACGGTTTGTAGAAGCTGGCGGCACCTTGTTGGTCGGCACTGACCCAACAGGATATGGTGGCGTTATCGCTGGATTTTCCAGCAAACGCGCGATCGAACTATTAGTTGAAGCCGGCTTTTCTCTTGAACAGGCAGTCAATTTCGCGACACTGGAAGGGGCCAGGTTTCTCGGGCGAGAATCGAGCATCGGCTCAATTGAAATTGGTAAACGTGCGGATTTTATTTTGCTCAACGGTAATCCTAAAAAAGATATTCGAGCCATTCACAATATTCAAACGGTTTTTAAGCAAGGCATCGGTTACGATAGCCAGGCGATTATTGATTCCATGGCAAACACAGTAGGCCTCCATTAATATGCAACACAAAAGTCAAAAATCTTTACTGGCGGCATTAGGGCCAGGAATTGTTTGGGCTAGTACCAGCATCGGCGTTTCACACGTCGTGCAATCGACGCGAGCAGGTGCAGATTTTGGCTTTACCTTGATGGCGTTGATTCTGCTTGCCAATATGATTAAATACCCCTTTTTTCAAATGGGGCCCCGCTATGCCGCAGCTACCGGTGAAAGTCTTTTAGGCGGATATCAAAAAATTGGTCGGTGGGCCTTTTTGACTTTTCTGGTCATTACGGCTTTGACTATGTTTTTTGTGCAAGCAGGGGTCACCATTGTAGCGGCTGGACTGGCCGCCAACCTCTTTTCAGGTGCACTGCCCGTGTCAGGTTGGGCCGCGCTCATTTCGACTTCGATAGTGATAATCCTTTTATTGGGACGCTATGCACTTCTCGATAGTCTTCTCAAACTGATGATGGTGGTATTTGCGTTGGTGACAATCGTTACCGTGATAGCTGCCACCGCGACAGCATCTCCAACCCAGGTCGATTCTCTCGCGCCCGTTTCGCTCACATCGGCGGCGAGTATTGCGTTTATTGTCGCGTTAATTGGTTGGATGCCGACCAGCATTGAAGTCTCTGTCTGGCATTCACTCTGGACGCTTTCTCGTCAACGGCAAACGAACCATCGCCCAAGCGTCAGAGAAGCCGTATTTGATTTTAACTTTGGCTTTATATTCTGTGTGCTGTTTGCATTAATATTTTTACTTCTGGGCGCTACTATGCTTTACGGAAGCGGAAATACATTAAGCGGATCGCCAATTGGTTTTACCGCGCAACTGATCGGATTATACGTAGATACGCTGGGAGATTGGAGTTGGGGCTTTATTGCACTAGTCACTTTTATCGCCATGTACTCCACGTGTCTAGCGGTCGCCGATGGCTTTTCGGAAGTGTGGAGCCGGTCCGCGAAAATGCTCGCAGGAAATCAGGAGGGCAGCTCGAATAAATTTTATCTCGCTATTTTGCTCGTGCTGAGTTTTGGTGGCTGGACAATAATCAATTATTTTGGCAGTAGCTTAAAGCAACTGATCGACTTTGCAACCACGCTCTCTTTTGTTTCTGCGCCAGTTTTTGCAATGTTAAATTTAAAAGCCATGTCCCTACCGCACGTCGCAGATGACGCGCGACTGGGCAAATATTTCACCGGCTACAGTTATTTTTGCCTGTTGCTCTTAAGTGCCTTCTCTTTGTTTTATTTATACTGGCGATTTGTCGCCTAATTTCAACGGCTGGAATGGAGCTGCTTTGCGACGCAGCTCAGTAATACTTCAGCAGCAAAAGGTTTCACAATATAGTCTTTCGCACCCGCGCCGTATCCCAGTTCGTTATCACTCGTGCTAGCGGTCAGAAAAATCACTGGAATTTCTCGACAGACCGGATCATCTCGCAACGCACGGCATATTTCGATCCCATTTAACCCTGGCATATAAATATCCAGGAGAATTAAATCTGGTAATTGATTCTTGATTAAGGCGATCGCTTTGCGGGCGCGACTTGTAACGATAACCCGATAGCCTTCATTGGCAAGGATCTCAGATAAAGTCGCCAAATTAATGGGCTCATCATCAATAGCAACAATCGTAAATTGACTATTTGCCCGCTGAGTTTCCATAGCAAGGTTGATTAAACCCCGTCGCTTTTAATAAATGCGCAAAGACGATCAAATTCACTGACGACCTGACTTTGAAGACTTTTGATTTCTTCTTTTCCATTTGTTGCGTTTTCAAGCTGCTCGCATAATTCACCAAGCAGGGTTGCGCCTATCGCCCGAGATGACGATTTTAATTTGTGCGCCAACATGGCAACTGAATGATCTCCTTCTCGCGTGGTGCTGGTCCCAAGTTCACTGACAAGCGCCTGACTTTGTAAAATAAATCGCTCGATAAATTGGCGATGCACATTTTCATCTTCCCCCAGATAAAGTTTCAGCTTTTCTTTATCAATGGGTGATGGATTATTCGAACTGATTGGATTCACGGGGACATTCTGCTCGTTTGGTTGTTGTTGTGAGATATCGGTATCCGACGGTAGGACTACTCCGTCAGACTCATCCGATACGTTAGCTTTGGGTAACCATTTAGCTAACACTCGTTGCATGACTTTTAGTTCAATGGGTTTAGTGACAAAATCATTCATGCCAATGGCCAGACATTTTTCCGCCTCTCCTTGCATGGCGTTTGCGGTTGTCGCGACAATCGGTGTTGTCTGGCCGCTACGCTTTTCTATTTTTCGCACCGCCTTGGTAAATTCAAACCCATCCATTACCGGCATATGACAGTCTGAAAACACCAAACCAAAGTGATATTTTTTCATAATCCCTAAAGCTTCCTGGCCGTTATTGGCAACTATAGACGCATACCCAAACACCTTTAATTGACGAGTGATTACTTCTTGATTGTTAACATTATCTTCTACCACTAATATCAACTGACCCGACTGTTCCGCTTGATTGATGCTCGGTATCGCTAATGGCTGCTGACTCTTCGGACCTGAAAACGTCATTTCAGGGCTGCGTAAGCCACAAGCGATCGCAATACCGTTATATATCTTCTCAGGAATGAAAGGATTGATATCAACTCCGTAACTATGCGGTGGCAATTTGCTTGCATCAAAACGTCTAGACTCATATAAAACGACTTCTCGAATAGGCAACTGTGGATCGCGGCGAGTCAGTTTCTCAAGCAATGACTGCTTATCACCCTCACTGATGCTTTCGGGTAAAATAATCGTATCCACCGGCTTATTCGGCGCTTGACCTTGCCACTGGCCGTCTTGTGAAACACACCAATGATTGATATTAAGAGAAGCAAAATCTTGTGCTAAAAAGGTATCAATAATCTCATCACTGTCAACCAGGACCAGATTCAATTTCGCGAAGTTACTACCACGTTCATTTTTGCGTCTTTCAGCAACGCTGTCCAATGGTAGTTCGAGGTGAAAAGCTGTCCCATTGTTAAGTTCACTTTCGCAGCTGAGTTGACCATCCATTAGCTCGCTTAGCGCCATACAGATGGACAAACCGAGTCCGGTTCCACCAAATTTCCGGTGGGTACTATCGTCTGCCTGAGTAAAGGGTTTAAAGAGTTTGGTGACCTGTTTACTACTCATCCCGATCCCATTGTCAGAAACCGTCAGACGAATTTTCGATGCCGTGCTAGCATGCGACTCTACTACCTTGACTGAAATGATAATTTCACCGGTTTTGTCATCCGTTGTATTGGTAAATTTGACCGCATTACCTAAAAGGTTGAGTACAATCTGACGTAATCGAACCGGGTCACCCAGAAGTAATTTATTCGCCTGCGGATCAATCAGACAATACAACTTGATATTTTTTGCGCGAACCTGTTCGGCGAGTAATTCTGCTGAACTTTCAACGATGGGCGACCAGCGAAAAGGGATGGACTCGATAGTCATCTTTCCAGCTTCAACCTTGGAAAAATCTAACACATCATTGATGATCTGTAATAGTGCGATGGCAGATGATTTAGCAACTTTAGCAAGATGATTTTGCTCTTTATTCAACGAAGACTGTTGTAATAGATCAAGCATGCCTACGACACCATTCATCGGCGTTCGGATCTCGTGACTCATGGTTGCGAGAAAACGCGATTTGGCTTCACTGGCTGATTCGGCTTCGATGCGAGCTTTTTCTAATTTTTTTTGTGATTCTTCAAGCTCTTTTGCTGCCAGTTCCGCTCTTTGCTTTTGTGCATTCACATCTTGCATAATGCTGAGTGCAGCTCTACGTGAATTTTCCAGCGCAATATTTTGCTTTTCCTGTTCTTTTTGCTGAATTTTAAGCTGTGTGATATCTCTGGCGATGCCGAGCAATCGGATAGGATTTCCTTTCTTATCCCGTTGCACCTCCGCTGCAATACTCAGTACCCTTTCACTTTTGTCTTCTAATAGCACTCTGAATTCTGTCTGATAGGGATGAAATTGAAAAATTGCTTTTTTTCTTTGATCGATAAACTCAAAACGGTCTTCCGATTTAACCCGGCTAATCACTTGTTCAAACGTCACGGGTTCGTTTGAAGGTTGCATTCCCATCAAACGAAACATCTCTTTAGAATAACTATACATGTCAGTCGAAACATCCCATTCCCAACTACCCAGCTTGGCAATTCGTTCGGCTTCTTCGAGCAGCTTGCGACTTTTTATTACTTCGGCTTCGATCAGTTTACGCGGCGTAATATCTTCGAGTATTCCGAGAAAATGACTCACTTGAAATTCACGATTTTTTATCGGTGATACCGCCGCGGACAGCCACCGGTCCTGGCCATCCTGATCACGGTAACTCAATTCCCCGTACCAGGGTTCACCATTTTGAAGCGTTCGCCATAAGTCCTGCCCTTCTTTTAAAGGCTTGGTTTTAAAACCAAACTCACGCGTATTTTTGCCTTGCAACTCTGACTTGGAAATTCCGCTTAATTTACTGAAAGACGAATTGGCATATTCGATTACCCCTTGTAGATCAGCAATCAAAATAGACGCATCACTTTGCTCTACTGCGCTTTTGAGTTGAAGCAATTTGTCTTCCATAAGGTGGAGCTTCGACAGATTGTTAATTAGCGCTGTATAAAAAACACCGTTAACTGTCGTATGACGGCTAATAGAAACTCGCGTTGGAAACGGATGATGATGAATATCTTGAGCGTGGAGTAATTGCATGGTTAACCCTACACCACTTTTATTTTTCTTGCGCCATCGAAGAAAATCCTGATTAATCATCTTGGGAAAAAAGCGTTCGATATAGTAACGAGTCGCTTCTGACTCTATACATCCAAAGAGCGTTTCCGCCAAACGATTGAAACTTCTTATTTTACCACTTGGCTCAAACGTGATAATGGCAGCCGCGGCATTATCTATCATTGAGCGAAGTTCATCTTCGGATTTGATTAACGATGATAGATTTTTTTTCTGTAAGCGATAAAGTGTGAAAGTGATCCCGCCGCCGAGCAATAGAATAAAGATAACTTGCCAGGCGAACGCGCTGGCAATTTGCCATTGGGATTTTAAAAGTTCTTTCTCATCGACCTCTGAGGCTATTCCAATTCCTAATTGCTCATCCCATTTCCATGCGCCAATCACAGGCACGCCACGATAATCGGGATAAGCGATTAATGAGCGGTCCGATATACCTGAAAGCGCATTTTTAACCATCAACGTAAGCGCCCCTGAAGGAATCATTTTACCTTCAACCAGATTGGGCTCTCTCACTTGAACGTTCAAAACACTGGTTTGGTTTTCAGCGATCAGGCCGCTTTTAACCAATTGTGCTTCGAACCGACTTTTGGTTAATAGCCTACCCTGCTTATCAAAAAGATAAGTCTCGCCAGAATCCCAAAAGCGATTGTTTTGGGGTATCGCAGAGAATTCTTCAAATGGATTTAAACGCACCAGCAGTGCGGCGATAATATCTTGTTGTGCGTCCTTAATGGGAACAGCGATAAACATGGTCGGAACGCCACGAGCCTCAATACCCAAATTATTCTTCAGGCGCACTTCGGACGGAATTGGCGGTATAAAAACTTGTTGTCCGTTAAAAACGCTGGCAATTTTTCGTGGATAGTACTTTTTGACAATATTGACATAGCTTAGGTTTTCATCGCGCATGGAGGCAAGATTTTCAAATTGCGGAGAAATAATAAACATTCCACGATTGCCGCGTGAAGAAAGCAAGGGGTCAAAAAACTGTCGAAGTACAGCCTGAGATGGGTGTCGAACCAAAGCGTCCTGGTCGCCCCCCACAGCAAGTAAAATTTCTGTGTGCTCGGTGACCGTCTTATTACTCGCCCAATCGACGGCGTCCTGAAAAATGACCTCTAGCCAAACCTGTTGAATAAACTCGTGCGTCGAATCGACCATGGCAGACAGCGTATCGACGGTCTGGGCACGCAACTGTCTGTCAATTCTGGTAACACTATACCAGGAGTAGGTTGCCGCAATTAGGACAAAAGCCAGAACCACACTTGCCAATCGACTAATCAGGCGTTTCTGCGGTATAAAGTTCTGATTCACCATGTAAACTTCAATTAGTTTGGTCGATTATTCAAGATTGGTGTAAGGCTCGCTTTTACCTAATGCTTTGGATAATTGATTCACTTCTTTTTTAAGTTCAATCACCCGCATTTCTCTATCGAGCATCGTATCATTAAATGCTTTTAATTCTTTTGCCTGCGCTTGAAGTTTTCTACGTTGCAGTGCCAGCTGTAGATGAACGCTAACTCTCGCTCTAAGTTCTTCCATGTTGATGGGTTTAGCAACATAATCTACTGCGCCCATTTCAAATCCTTTAACCTTATTAAATTCTTCATTCATCGCGGAGGCAAATACCACCGGAATATCTCGGGTCAGCTCTTGTTGTTTTAATCTTTGACAAGCCTCATAACCATCCATTTCAGGCATGTGAATATCAAGAATTATAAGATCCGGCGGATCTTCATTCACGCTTGCCAAAGCTTCGAGACCATTCATTGCAACGCGGACATCAAAACCGAACTCGCTAAGCATTGACTCCATCACCTGTAAATTGTTCGGATTGTCATCAGCAACCAATATGCTCGACATGGTTTCTTCTACAACCATCGCTATACTCCTTCAAGTAATAATTTTTTTATTCTGAAAAAATACCTCAGGACTGTGTTTTAATAATGCTATTCCTTATTTGACAAGAATAGCACTTTTAACTCTTTGAGCTGATAGTTATTGACCATTTCTTCAAAAACATCAGCGGTATCCTGATTCCATTCCCTTAATGGTCCGATTAACTTACGCAATTCCGCAATTTTGCCCAGTTTGAGTAATTTGACAATATGTTCATACAATTCGACCGGCATTTCATCGAAATCGACGGGAAAACGTGCTCTTAGCGAATGTAACAACTGCTTTTTTTCTGCATCCTCATGATGCTCTAATTGCACATTGGCAAACTTTGATAGATTTTGCAATAGCTCATCAATCTGAATGGGTTTACGTAGAACGCCATCAGCCCCTTCATTTAAAATAGCCTGAACTTCATCTTCCATCGCGCTGGCGGTAATCGCAATAATTTTCGTATGGCTACTTTCGTCCATCTGGCGAATAATGCGAGTGGCTTCGATGCCTCCCATTTCAGGCATTACGACATCCAGTAATATGATATCTGGCCGCTGAGATTTAAATAATTCAACCGCTTGCTTCCCTGAAGACGCTTCAGTGATGTTAAATCCGAAAGGATTCAGGGCCCGACTAATCAAGTCCCGATTGACCGCTATATCATCGACGACTAAAACCGAAGGAAGTTTGGAACCAGTGACGACGCTCACCAAGTGTTTAAACTTTTGTGAACCCGAAAGGTGGGCTGCGGTCGATAGAATCAGTTTAATACTCACCAGAAAACGACTGCCTTTGCCAACCTCGCTTTCGACGGTTATCTCCCCCCCCATCAAGCGGGCAATTTTTCGGCTGATTGATAATCCCAATCCTGTTCCCGTAGGAATATCTTCACGATGAGGTTGGTCGAACGGGTCAAATATTGTTTTCAAGCTTTCCGGAGCAATACCAATACCTGTATCCGCTACTTCCAATAAAAGCACCACTTCATCTTCCGTTTTGCTGCTCATATTCACGGTTAGCGAAACGCTACCTTTCGGCGTAAACTTAATCGCATTCCCCATTAAATTCAGGAGTAATTGGCGAAGCTTTCCTTGATCGCCATAAACATATTGCGGGACTTTTTCATCTTTTTTATAGTGAAGCGATAATCCAGCCTGGTCGGCACGAATGCGTAACATCATTTCGAGGTCATCTAATAAACCATGGAGATCAAAATCGATATTGGAGAGCTCCAGTCGGCCCGCTTCAATTCGAGACATATCCAGAACATCATTAATAAGTCCCGCGAGATGCTCACCACTACGAACAACCGATTTCACCATAGTGATGGTTTCTTCCGATAGCGTTTTGTCTCTTTGCAACAACTGCGCATATCCAAGAATAGCATTGAGCGGCGTTCGAATTTCGTGTGACATATTGGCGAGAAATGCATTTTTAGCCAAGTTAGCGGCTTCTGCCGCCTCTCGTGCTTCTTGCAATGATTTTTCAAACCGCTTTTGTTGGCTAATATCACAAATCACATCGCAGATTGCTGAGGCTTCACCGCTATCATCAAACATCAGAAAAAAATATTCGTAGGTTGGATAGACTTTGCCAGTGCGTGACATGATTTCAAGTTCTCCAGCCCAGCGACCTGATTTAAGTAATTCAGGCATAACCTGATTATCCAGGATTTCTCTTGCCCACGGCGCGTAGTAATCATAAAAATGTCGTGATTTGATATTACTAGGGTCTTCTTCCCCAATTATTTTTTGTAACGCCGGGTTAATGTATTCAATCGTGCCGTCGGGACGTGCCATTCCCATTCCTTGCTCGCTCACTTCAGCAATCGACTTAAAAAACTTAAGCTGACGCAGGTTATTCTCAAGTGTTTCTTTCGCCAGGTTAATTTCTTTCTCGAGCAATTTATTTTCAGTCAGGTCGCGCAGCGAAACTTGAAGAACTTTCTTGGCATCTCGCATCACTTGCACAATGAGTATTTCAGCGTAAAAATCTTCACCATTTTTTCGTCGAAGCAATGATTCACTCTGATTTCGCCCTTCGCGAAGGGCTATTTCTAGCGCTTTTTCAAGCGCATCTCTAGTGTATTGTTCGCCAGATTGAACGCGAGGAGTAAACTCAGACAAATGGATTCCAACGAGCTCTTCTTTACTGTCACATAGCAGTAATGAAAGCGCCATTTGATTGCAATCAACAATCTTATTATTTTCAACAATCAATGACGCATCAAACAGGCTATTCAGGTCGCAGTGCGCCTTTTTATCATTTCGGTCTGTTTGATCTCGCTCGGCTCCTTCGCTGTCAGCAGTGGCGACTTTTGTAGTGGTCCGGTTTCTTATTAAAAAGACCGCCAAGGCGCCTAACGAGGCAAGCAGTAAATAAAATCCAATGACGTTATATAGGACGCTTTTTGGTCCTGGCGACATCAGCGGCGCAGTATGTATTGGAATAAACACCTCAATAATGCCAACCGCTTTGCCTGATTCCCAAATAGAACTAGTTTGCTCACGCCGCGTCTGATGGCAGTCAAGGCAATAAGGTTGTAGCGTGTCGGAAATTGCATAACGAACGCCATCTAGGCCTCGCTTAGATTGAAATTGATGGTAGGGCGCTAACGCATTTTTCTGAAAATTGTGCCAGGCAGCACGAAGAAACTGATCGTCCTTAAAAAGCGCTTTGTTGTCAACATCGTCAGCCAAAGCGCTGTAAATTCTGACTTCGGCACCGCTGACATGTCTACCTTGAATTTTACCGAGCGCTAGCGTCAACTCATCAGAGACCGAAGACAAAGCTCCATATTGAGACTGGTCGTGATTATGGTGACGGTCCGATTCATTATAAAGCAGCGTGATTTCTCGCGTATGAGCCAATCGTAGCTCGCGCAATGCTCGGCTAACCATATTCGCTTGCTGCAACGCCAATTGCTCATTCCAGTCATCGGAAAGCTTTTCGACTAGCAACGCCGACAATAATCCAAGCAGTAGTGTCAGTGAAAAAATTGTTATCATTGGTAGCCGAGTTAAGCGACCGAATGAAGCGAACTTTTTCATTGAGTTCTCCTATTTGTAAACCTAATCCTTAGCTCGATCACAACCATCTCAAATGGAACAGTATTTTTCTGGACTTTAAACAATGATTTAGATTTTCAGATAAAACATTACAACTTCTATCTTATTCTCGCGCTTTGACTCGCTTTGAGAAGCACCTTACCAAATAATTTTATTAAATGACTTTATCAAATGAGCTTTGCATGCGCTTCTAGCAGGTTATCTTGATAAAAAGTTCTGTTTTTTCTGATTAGCGCGATTATCTTTTACTTATTATAGTGGATAATACGCGTTTAAACGGGGTAATTATCAGCTAATTACCACGACTGAGGCAGACATTGTCAATGGTGTATCCACTAACCATTAAATACCTAACGAGTTACAAGTAGCTCTACAGCAGGAGCCAGACATTCAAGCTAACACTTGCGATATCTGGAACCCTGGCTACGCATTAGTTAAGAAGAGTTCTTTGAGTTCTTTCAGTTGATAGTTTTTCAGCATCGTCTCAAAAGTCACGCCGGCTTCTAAGTCCCATTCTTTTATTTCATCGACCAGTTGCCTTAAGTTGGCAATTTTTCCAATTCGAATGAGTTGGCTTATCTGCTCTTTAAGTGGTTTTGGCATGTGTTCGATATCATTCGCCTGTAATAGACTCTTCTTACTAGACTTAGGGTGTATGCCACCTTTTTTCGACAGGTCCTCCAGGTAAATCAGTTGGAGTTGCGTGTGGTTTGCCACGGTCATGAGTAACTCGTCAATTTGTACTGGCTTGTGCAGCACTTCGCTGGCTCCACACCGGTAGATGGTCTGAATTTCGCTTTCTATAGCGCTTGCGGTCACCGCGATAATGACTGTCTTTTTGCCTCCGGGTAAGCTTTTAATTTCTTTGGTCGCTTCAACACCATTTAATTTCGGCATTTTAATATCCATTAAAATGATATCTGGCTGGTGTTTCTTATACATAACAATTGCTTCGAGCCCATCCTGTGCTTCAATAACGGGGAAGCCCATGGGTTTTAGGACACGATTTAAAAGGTCTCGATTGGTCTCTTTATCATCGACTATCATGACCTGAGGTATATCCTGACCTTCGGCTAGACCTGCGACGGGTCGGACTGATATGGCCTCCCTTATTTTTTCTGCACTCGAACGTTTCAGATTGACCGTGAAAAAGAAAGTGCTTCCTTTACCGGGAAGACTTTTAACCCAGATATCCCCGCCCATCAAACGGACAATTTGTTGACTTAATGGCAGGCCTAAACCGGTTCCACCGAGCTGTATACCCATTTGTGCTTGCGAGAAGGGGTTGAAAATATCGCTGTGCTTTTCTTTAGGAATGCCAACCCCTGTGTCCGACACTTCAAATTGAAGCGTATAATCATCATAACTGACCGCCTCTACAAAAACTCGCATGGCGATGGCGCCGTGATCAGTAAATTTAATCGCATTATTGAGCAGGTTAAGAAGTATTTGTCGCAATTTGGCTTTGTCTGAGAATACATAACGGGGCAGCTCATCACTGATTTCGACACTAAACGTCAGCTCTTTTTCTTCAGCTTCGATTCTGATGCTCGACTCAATATCAGACAATAATTGATATAATTCAAAATCCGACCGAATAAGCTCCATTTGTTCAGCTTCGAGCTTGGACATATCAAGCACATCATTGATCAGATCTAACAGTTCTTCGCCACATTTGTTGATAGTACGGATCAGATTTCGGTTGTCGTCACTTAAGGTCTTATTTTTTTGTAACAACTGAGCATATCCTAAAATGGCGTTCATGGGCGTACGAATTTCATGAGACATATTGGCTAAAAACAAGCTCTTTGCTTTATTTGCAGCTTCAGCAGCATTTTTAGCTAATACCAACTCTCCCGTCCGCTCCTGGATCCGCTTCTCCAGTCCAGCGTTTAATTCTCTGATTTCTTCTTCGATAGATTTTTGTTGTTCATCTTTCTTTTGAATTTCCTTCATCATGATATTGAAGGTATCGACAAGTTGACCTAACTCGTCAGATTGCATCCGTTTAACTCGAATTGAGTAATCCTTATTCTGTGCGATATCTCGCGTTCGAGAAACCAGATTGAGCACTGGCGCAATGATTTGTTTAGAGACAAAGACTGAGGCAATTAAGGCAATAAACGCGGCTACTAAAAATACAAGCAGTGCGATATAAATGGAGTCTTGCCAATATTTTTTTAGTGACTGTGTGCTGTGGCGCAATAAAACATTACCGACTGTTTTTCCGTCTAAAACGATCGGCCGATAAACCTCAAAATAGTCATCGGTGAAATATTCGAGATTGAGGGCGTTATTGGGTGCAGCAATGGATGTTTCTTCTCGATTAAATTCGACAAATGTCTCTAACACTTGCTGCTCAGGGATAAATCGGCTTATCGAAACAGCGACGACTTCTTCGTCTGCCCCATAATGAATCAGTTCGCTATTGAGGGCTTCGATGTCCTCGAAAACTACGGCCCCAACGCTTTTGCTGGCAATGTATTCCGTCTTGGAAATTGCCAGGTTCATTAAGGCGGTTCGCATATTGTTCTGGTTGTAATTGATGAGAATCAATTCGACGATAAAGATAGAAACGAGAGAAATCGCCAGTGTAAAAATAACGATTTTATGTCGAATACCGGCTCGTGAAAATAATGATTTAATCATCCAATCATACATCCTTCTATCATTTAACTAATTCCAAGACTATCACAAAACCTTGCAAAAAGAAGGTTTCATAACGAATTTTATTACACGCTCAATAAACCTGGACTTGCCGACTAAAAAGTCTAGTTTAAATCCGCATAATTGCCTATTAATTCAGACGGCCCAAACTTCAACAAAAGTTTGTGCAATTAGAATAAGCAACATTTTTCAAACGAATGAAACTTATGAGACGAAATACTCAATTTATTATTTTAATTCGCGACTATTTATTTTCATTCGTTCACGAATTATTCGCTTAAAAATATTTCTTTCAAACTTTTCAGGTCATAGCGACTGACCATTCCTTCAAAAAGCTTGGCTTTATCTTCATCCCAATTATTCAAGCTGATGACTAATCGTCGCAACTCTGACATTTTTCCGACCTTTAATGCAGCAACAATGCGACGTCTTAACTCTTCCGGAATGTCTACAAAAACGGTCGCTTTACTCGATTGAGAAATTTCACTCGTTGTGTCAGGCGCATCATTCTTATCATAGACTAACTTTAGTCCGGTCAGATCTGCAATGGTTATTAAGAGCTTGTCAATTTTGACCGGCTTATATAAGACCGCCTTTGCGCCCGCTTTAAGCAGTTCATTGGTTTCGCTTTCTAAGGTATTGGCTGTCACGGCAATAATGGCTACCGGCTTGTCAGTCGAACTTTGCTGACTAATAATTTTACTGGCTTCGACACCATTCATTTCCGGCATTACCGAATCCATTAATATCACGCCCGGCTGATGTTGCTGAAACTGTTCGACCGCCTGGCGGCCATTTTCAGCTTCTATGGTTGCAAACTGGTGACGATATAAAACTCTTTTCAATAAAATTCGGTTAGTCGCCTGGTCATCTACAACCAGTACTAGCGGTATTTCCTGACCCAGCGCGACTCCTTTCACCTGACTAACCCGATGTTTCGGCAATATTGATTTAGCACTCGAGTGTTTTAGCTGAACTAACACAGTAAATAATGAACCTTTACCCAGTTGGCTCGACACCTTGACCTCACCGCCCATCATTTTCGCCAGCTCTGCGCTAATGGGTAGCCCCAAACCGGTACCACCAAAGTGCTCTCCTCCATCGGCCTGAGAAAATGGCTCAAAAATTGTTCGCTGTTTCTCTTCTGAAATCCCGACGCCGCTATCGGCAATATCAAATTTAACCACAAAAACTTGATCTGTTTGCTCGACTATCGATACTGCTAGACTGACATAGCCTTTTTTCGTGAATTTAATAGAATTTCCTAAGAGATTAATCAATATTTGGCGCAGCTTGCCTTGTGCGCCGAACGCAAATACCGGAACGCTAGGATCAAGATTAATTTCTAACAACAAATCTTTATCCTTTGCGTTTACATCCATCATCAAAATGATGTCATCGATAAGTTCATGCAAATTAAAATCTTCTTCTACCAGTTCCATTCGACCCGCTTCAATTTTAGACATGTCGAGCACGTCGTTAATCAAAGCAAGTAAATGTTCACCGCTGCGATTTATGGTATCGACGACATAATGGTTCTCACTTGATAGAGAGTCATCTTTTTCCATTAATTGAGCATAACCGAGTATGGCATTCATTGGCGTGCGGATTTCGTGAGACATATTTGCCAAGAAAACGCTCTTGGCTCGCGTAGCGCTTTCTGCTTTCTCACGAGATGCTTCTAGCTCTTCTTCAATTTTTAATCGCTCTTGAATTTCGTTCGCCAATCGTCGATTCCAGATTACGATGACGGTAATGATACTCCCCGCGACAAAAAGAATTATCACTATAATTTTAGTAATTTGTTCATAGTCGATTCCTGTTTTGTACTCAACGGGCAACCACCGATTATAGATTTGACGATGCTCTTGCGGCGTCATTGCGACAATCGCTTTGTTGATAATGGGAATAGCCTGTTCAAACTCTTTCGCTACGCCAATACGAAGCTCGTATTCATATTTCGTTTCTCCTGCAATTTTTAAATTTTTAAGTCCAAGCTCCTGGATGTAATTGACTGCCACTGCCAAATGTCCCACAAACGCATAAACTTCACCGTTGGCTAGTTTTAACAGCCCTTCTTCAACGTCTTCAACTTCGATAAGATTGATTTCAGGATAGTTTTCACTCAGGTAATAATAACTGGCGTATCCTTTTCCCACGGCGACATTTTTTCCATTTAAAATATCCGTTGAGCGAATAAATGAAATGTCCTCTTGAGTTACGATAACCATGGGAAAAGATAAATAAGACTCCGACAATACAACTTCCCTGGTTGATTCGAATATACTGGAAATTGCCGGTAACATATCAATTCGACCGTCGCTAAATTTTTGTTCAACTTGGCCCCAGTTATCGCTTAATTGATACTCAAAAGTGAGTCCGGTTTTTTGACTTATAACAGCCAGGTAATCCGCGACAATACCGGAAAACTCTGTACCATCATCCATCACCATTGGCCGCCATTGCCCGCCGCTGAATTTTAACGGTAGGTTATTGCGAATAAATGTTTGCTCTGCGGTACTTAGTGGAATCTTCTCACTGACTCTTTCGGTTTGGTCTAGCGTCGGACGAATCCACTTGTTATCCAGGCGACTTAGCTCTTCGGCGTTTAGCTGTTGTCTCACTTTTTCTAAAATCGTAATCAATTCAGGCCAGTCATATCGGACACCGAATCGGTGTTCATTATCGGCGCTCGCGATTTGTTCTACTTCAGAAACAATTTTCAAATTATTTAAAAAGTTAGTGCGTATAATATAGCTGGCCACGGGTAATGAAATCAGAGTAACATCCGCCCGCCCAAATGAGACAGCTTTTAGCGCGGCAGGGAAGTCATCGACTTCGTAGAGTTTCAGATTTGGAAATCGTCTAGTGAGCTCTACGTTAAGGTCTTGATTAACCCCCACTACAGCAGCCACTTGCTGGTCTAAATCTTCAATGCCTCTGATGTTTTTATTTTCGCCGCGCGCAATCAATGCTATGGGGGCTGATTTATAAGATTCGCTGAATCGGAGATACGATCTCCGTTCCGGTGTTGCAGAAATACTGACTAACAAATCGACTTCTTTGTTTTTCGTCTTGTCGACCAAATTTCCCCAGGAGTCTTTAACATATTCGATCTCGAGGCCGACCTTACTCGCTAAGAGCTCAATGAAATCAATCGAATAACCCTGCGGGCTTTCATTCTCGCGAAAATCAAATGGCGGATAATCGAGTGCGTTGCCCACGCGAATCACAGGATGCTGAACGAGCCAATCCCGTTCCTGATCGGTGAGAATTAAATAGGATTTTGACAGATCTTCGGCGTACCATCGATTTAAAATGGCAGTTAACTCTGTTCTTTTTATATCGCGAATGGCTTTATTAATGATCGATAACAAAAAGGAATTGTCTGCTGATAATAAAAACGCGCCGTTTCTTGCTTTTGGAAAAGTATATATTTTATCCAGCTCGTTCGTCTGAGTTAACCTTAAATGATGGTAAGCAATTTCATTAATTTCTAAGAAATAGTCGGCTTCATCCGCTAACACTAAGCCGATTGCCTCTTGTGCGCTCGCCGCATCTATTCGCCGGTTATTGGCATAAAGCCTTTCCTCTAGCTGAATATCTAACCCTGGGATCTGCACGATTCGTGCATTTTTTATTGAGTCGATGCTTTCGATCGTTTTACCATTTTTCTTTCCGAAGAGCGACACGTACCCACTAACAAAAACATCTGTCGAAACTATTCGATCTGTTTGCGGAACGCCTTCAATCACGTACGGCCCGACAATAGTATTTGCGTTTTTCTCCAGGTTGAGCAATATATCCATAGTCGATAGATCGTGAGTATTAAAGACCAGCCCGGTACGTTTTTCGATTGCCGCCAGAATATCGGGCGTAATACCCAGAAGTTGACCATCGTCAGTCAAAAAATTATACGGCGCAGTCGCCGTCGGAATATAAGCGTCGACCTGTCGATTTTTATTAATCCAACGTTGTTCTTCTTGGGAAAGTTGAATGCGTAGCTGTGAACGCAACAATTCAGATTCGGTTGATAACTCTTGACTTACCACCGACGCATTAATCCACTTTTCTTCAATTTCATTCAATCGGTCGACGGGAAGCTTCTCAATGGTCTTGTTGATGATAGAGACAAGTTCGGGCCAGTCGCCTCTCACGCCAAACCGATGCAGGCTATCGGTTGTTTCAAATCCGACAACTTCATCGGCGACGCCGATGTTATTTATAAAATGATTTTTTATTAGATAGTTTGCAACTGGTAAGATTGCTATAGTCGCATCCGCTTTACCAAAAGAGACTGCTTTCAGCGCCGATAAATTATCCGGATAATCGGTCAATTTCAATTCTGGGTATCGCTGCTTGAGCATTTTGTTGAACTCAACACTTGAGGATATCGTTGCCATCACCTGATTTGACAGATTATCAAAGTCTAAAGAATTATTGGAAGTCTTTTGAGTTAAGAGTACCAAAGCTGTCTCTTTATAAGCATTGGTGAAATTAACGTTTTCTGCAGAATCTGTTTTAGCCATGCTGACAAGCAAATCAACTTCTTTCTTAGCTAACTTAGACCGTAATTCATCCCAATTTTCATTCACAAATTCAACGTCGATATTATGCTGTGCTAAAATCAGGCGAATTAGGTCAATAGAGTAGCCTAGCGGTTGGCCATTAGCGCGAAAGTCAAAGGGTGGGTAATCGGGTGAGCTTCCTACTCTCACGACAGGCCATTGTTCAAGCCAGTTTTTCTCTTCTTTTGTCAGGGGTATTTTTTCCGTTTGCAGGTCGGTCACATACCAACGACTAGCAATTGTCTGAAGCTCATTTTGACTAATATCGTCAAGAGCAATCTTGATAATGTCTGCTAGTATGGGCGCGTTTTTCGGTAGCCAAAACGTCCCTTCCATCGGCGTATCCCAGGTATATATTTTTTTAATATTCTTAACTTGACTTTGCTTGAAATAAAAAGCGCTCACCTGGTCTAGATGCATAAAGTATTTTGCCTCACCCGACAAGACTTTACCCAAGGCTTCTTCGGCGTCTTTGACTTTAAGCATCGTATTTCTCGCGATAAAATCATGAGTAAAGCTCAGGTCAAAATTCGGACCAACGGCAATGACTTCATTTTTGATATCTTTCAGACTGACATTTTGGGCATTTTCTTCTTTGCCGAATAAAGAAATATAGCCTTGTATAATGGTATTGGCCGGAAAATAGGCGCTTTTGTTTTCGTCAATGCCACGGTTGGGAAGTAACCCAAATATATGTTGTCCCGGCGCGAATAGCTTTTTTCCTATATCAAGAATATCGGTTTGCTGAACATCAAATTGTAGCCCCGTTCGGCTTTCGATGGCTTTAAGCATATCCGCCGCAATGCCAATATGCTGGCCATCATCTGAAAAATAGTTATAGGGCGGTGTGGAAGTAGTCGTATAAAACTTGACGACTGGATTGTTAGCAACCCACAATTTCTGCGATTCAGAAAGTATGGGTGTTTGAGAGGATTGTGTCGCATTAACATTCCACCGCGACATTATTTCCTGGCGTTGTTCAACGGTTACCGCGCTCACCGCTTTAGACAATATAGAAAAAAGCAAACGATTTTGTCGTGGAACTCCAGCGCCAAATCGGCCTTGAAATTCCCGGCTGATATAAATTGGCACAATATCCTGAATAAAATATTTTGTCAGGAAATAGCTGTCAAAATTAGCACCTAACATGAGATCAGCCTCGCCTTTTAAAACGGCGCTAAAAGCATCTAAAGTATTTTTTCGAGGAGATGTACTGATCTGATTGGATTTGAGAAAGTTATCTAATTTTAAAATATTCTGATTATAGGCAACTTTATAATGCTTAAGGTCGGCCAGCGATGTCACTTTACCCGCTAAGTCTCGACGCCCATACACTGTGGCCAGAGCCTCAAAAATAGGCTCAGTAACAACCACGTTGTTTGCGGCACCTATTTCCTGATCAAGGAAAGCAATGACATCATATTTATCGGCACGTAACTCTTTATAGATATCAGGCCAGTTAACATCGATATATTCAATTTTCACACCTAATATTTCGCCGAGTATGTCATAGTATTCGGGTAATACACCGACGATAGTATTTCCACTTGTTTTGATGGTTAGCGGCTCAAATTGGCTAGAGTGAGCGATCCGAATGATCGTTTTTGATTTTAGATAATTTTGTTCTTCTTTTGTTAAATCAATCGAATAGTTGTCGTTCGCGAGTATCGGCTGACTAAAAGCCAGTTGGAGAAATATCAACCCCAGATAAAAACATTTAGCAGTGTCTACAAGCTTTGTTCTTATACAATTCATGATGATTAATGCACTAGAATTTATCATTTTAATAGACTGAATTCACGCTAAATGCTTACCCTACTTTTATTGACTCAAATTAAAATACTTAATACAATTTTTTGTAGTGACCGCGTTTAAAGCCGCAATCACCCAAAAGTATGTTTTCTTTTAGTCTGGTCGAAAACGATACTTTCAATTTATTCAATATTTACACGCTGTTTGGAATTCTCAAGCCAGAGCTCAAAATCTTCAGCAGATAAAGGTTTAGAGATATAATATCCTTGAATTAAATCACATCCCAGTTGCGTCACCTTGTCACAATCAGCTTGATCTTCTACACCTTCGGCGACGATGGTCATTTTTAATTTTTTAGCCAGTTCTACACTCGCTTCCAGGATTGCTGATGCAGCGGGATCATCGCTCGCACCATGAACAAATGCCTGATCGATTTTTAACTCTGTAAAAGGAACCTGATTCAATTGCGCCATCGACGAATAGCCAGTACCGAAATCATCTATCGACAATCCAAATCCTTTTAACCTTAAGCGAGTGAGCACATCGAGACAGGTAGTAATATTCTCCATCAATCGGCTTTCGGTAATTTCTAATTCGATTTGCTGAGGCTCAATACCATGTGCGCTAGCGAGTTTAAACAATCTCTCAGGTAGATCGACGCGCTCAAGGTTATCCGCGCTGATATTAATGCCGAGGCTAAATTGATAACCAAGATTTAATAGTTTGCTAAAAATTCGCATGGATGATTCAAACAGTACCAATGTCAGGCGGTCAATTAAACCGGTTTCTTCTGCCACCGGTATAAAGGCGATCGGCGGGATGATACCCTTTTCAGGGTGTATCCACCTGGCAAGCACTTCAGCGGATACGATTTTAAGCTCACTCGTATTTACCTTTGGTTGGAAAAACGGTTGTATCTGATTATCCAAAATTGCTTGCAACAAGGCTTTGGTGTCGACTCTTTCAACCGGTAAATGTTTGGCTTTTTGCTGGTGTGGCTTGTATTTTTCGAGCAACGCCTGAATGGAGTCGACGGTCACCGGTTTACTTAAAGTACCTATGACGTTGAGATTGTGAGCGCTAGCCAGACTTTCCGCTGTCTTTAATATACGAAAATCTTCACCGCTAAATAGTGCCACTGCCCCGGTATAGTTAAACACAGCCAAATTGCGCATCACTTCAATGCCGTCCATTTGTGGCATATTCAGGTCGAGAAAAATAATGTCAAACCAATTACCGCTGGTTATGGTTTCTAATGCGGAAGTACCATTGTTGAGAAGAGAAATGTCGTTAATGCCGACTTTATTTAAAGTCAGCTGGATTTGATGCAACATGAGGTCATCGTCATCGACAACCAATACATTTAGGCTTTGAAATTCCGACATTTGTAGCACAAAAGGTAACCAACCTTGGTTTATACGGCAATAGTATCAAGTATAGCCGCTTTTTAGCCAATCAATAAGAATAGCCGAAATAAGCCACACCAACCGATTTATGACTATTTGGCCTAGCACTCAGACATTAATAACCTACTGATTTAATTGATACGCGCTCGTCGAATTAGCTATCCGATTTGTCCTCAATCAGCTAGGAAATACCCTCTCTTTTATCTTTTTACGATTATATTTGCCATTTGGCGTTCGCGGGTATTCGGAATCAGTAGTGATTAAACGAGTTGGCACCATATAACTCGGTAAGCGACGATTCATTTCTTGCGTGATAGCCTGAATGGACAAAGGTTCCTCAATAGAGACTAAAGCGCCAATTTCCCGTAAAGACTCATCTTCGCTGTCGTTAAAGACGACAACACCTTCGATTACGCCATTAATGGCGTTTAACGAGGCCTCTATTTCCCCGAGTTCGATTCGGTAACCTAAAAACTTAATTTGATCATCAGCTCGGCCGAGAAATTGAAAATCGCCGTTATCGTCCAGCTGAACCAGGTCACCGGTGCAATAGAGCGGGTCATGGTACAGATCATGATTGGGATTTTGAATAAAGGCTTTGCGAGTTTTTTCCTGGTCGCCTAAGTACCCATAAGCGACCGATGTTCCTCTGACCAGAAGTTCTCCGGTCGCGCCAATTTCCTGACTGAGAACACCATTATCCTGACGGACAAATAACTCCATGTTGTTACGTGCTTTGCCGATAGGAATACTTAAGCATTCTTCCGCTGGCCGCGCTTGCATCACATGATAACTGCAATCGACGGTAATTTCTGTCGGACCATACATATTGGTAAATTGTATATGCGGGTACATTTCCATCCACGCGTCTAAAATGTCACGGGGTAACACCTCACCTGCGCAGATCAGGTGCTTCAAGGAATCCATACTGTCAGATTTTAATCGGCGTGATTTAAGCAACATGGTCAAAACGGAAGGCACACAGAAAAACACGCTGATTTTTCGCTCTTTTATCCAGGAAACCAGACGCGGAATAACGGCGTTTAATTCATCATGAACCAGGTGAAGAGTTGCCCCACTTTTAAATGCGGTGTAAATATCAAAAGTCGAATTATCAAAATAAAGTGGCGCGTGATTGGCGACTACGTCATCGCTGGTTATCTGGTAAGTTTCGACACACCAATCAATATAATCGATAATCGCTTTATGCGGGATCATGACCCCTTTAGGGACGCCAGTCGATCCCGACGTAAATAGAACATATGCAATATCAATCGATAAATTTTTCGATTCAACAGGCGAAGTCTGATGCGGCACAAATGCTTCAACATTCACTACTTTCAGTTCAGTCTGATCGGGCAACAGCGCCTTTATTACTTCTTCACTCTCATTATTGACGACAACCACTTTAGCTTGCGTGGTTTTGAGAATTGACAATAACCGTTGCTGCGGCGAGTTGATATCAATAGGCACATAAGCTGCGTCCGCTTTCAGGATTGATAAAATTGACAATCCAGATGCGACGCTTTTCTTCATAAAAAACGGAACAAAACTGCCCCTGGTAACGCCGCATTGCTGCAAATTGCGAGCGAAAGCGTTTGAGAAGTCGTCCGCATCTTTAAAGGTTATTGATTGGTCTTCGCAGCAAATTGCGGGCTTATGAGGCGTTTTGAGAGCGGATTGAGTAAAATATTGCTGAACTAATGTAATCATTCCCTTTCCTTGTTCGGTTACTGCACGGCTTACTCATCTGAGTAGTTTTATTATATCTAGCACCACTAGCAATGTTGGCAATAATAGTGAAAAAAGCGCTGTTTGAACAGAGTAAATCAATATTCTCATTCAATATCAACGCTCGAAAGTCGATAATCTGCGAGACCTCATCATTTGTCATAACCGCCAATCTTGGAATTGCTGAGCCAATAATGGTATACCGAGTAAACTCACTCCTATTGATTCAAGGAAATTACCATGACTTTGAAAATAATTATTTCGCTAGCTTTATTGCTGGCGCAAGACGTGTTTGCCAAAAACTCTGGCACAGATTTAGAGCAGCAGGTCGCCAAAGTAGAGCGTGCATTTGCACAAACAATGGCTGACCGTGACTTTAAAGCATTCGCAACGTTTATCGATCAAGACGCAATTTTTCTCGCGGGAAAACAGGCAGCCAAAGGGAAAGCGGCGGTACTCACGCGGTGGGAAAAATACTTTGAAGCCGAAGCTGCGCCTTTTTCATGGCGTCCGGAAACCGTCGTTGTTCTGGCAGACGGTAACCTGGCGTTGAGTACCGGTCCGGTGTTTAACAAGCAAGGAAAGTTAACCGCTTTTTACACTTCAACCTGGCGAAAGCAGTCAAATGGAGTTTGGAAAATTATTTTTGATAAAGGCAACAAGGCATGTCCCAGCGTGTCCGCCAAAACAGCCGATAGCAATTAGGCGATTCGGGGTAGTCGATACCAAGTAGCTGATTTCAACTAGTAATATTCTAATGTGGTGTTTTTTCCTTTAAAAACCCGATAAGAGAAAAAGGTATAGGCAAGAATAAACGGCAATACAAGGGCAACGCCGTAAAAAACAAATTTAAGCGACGCAGTTGCACTCGCGGCCTCGGTTGCCAATAACTTCCCAGGAATCACCCAGGGATAAAAACTGTAGGCCAGGCCAATAAAACACAAAAGAAAAATAGCGCCTACACAACTAAATGGTAGCCAACAAAAAGCATCCTTGTTCAATGGTACGCGCTTAAAATATTGATCGGTTACCGCTAGCAATATAAAACTAAATATCGGAATCGGCATCAGCAGTATTGCTTCGGGGAGTCGTAACCACCGGTCGGCAACTTCCGGATTGATCAAGGGGTTGGCGATACAAATGGCGACGACGCCTATTGCCGTTATTAAACCGGCCAGACGACCTCGTCGTGCGGCAAAGATTTGCAACTCGCCTTCCGTTTTTAAGACTAACCAAGCGCAGCCAATATAAGTGAATGCTGCTGTGACGCCTATTGCACTTAACAGCGCGAACAAAATGGAAGGCACGCTATAGTCGAAACCCATCACATAGATCCCTAGCATAAACCCCAGGGCGTTCGATACCATCAGCGAACCTAAGGTAAAAACTTTATCCCAAAGGGGCGCCAATTGCGTCACGGCCTTCGCACGAAAATCAAAGGCGACCCCGCGAAGTATTAGTCCAACCAATAGAAACAGCGTAGGTAAATAGAGCTCTTTTAAAATCAGACTGTGCGCATGTGGAAACGCAATCAACAGTATGCCGACCGCCAAAACCAACCACGTTTCGTTTGCATCCCAAAACGGCCCTATCGATGCCACCATCTGATTTCGAAACGATTCATTGGTATGCGGTAGAAGGATGCCAATACCTAAGTCAAATCCGTCTAAAATCGCATACATTAAAACAGCCAGCGCCATCAGCAATAAAAATATATAAGGAAGCGCGCTTTCAAAAGTCATAAGTTTTGCTCCGTTGCCAAATTAACCGCTTGCGTTTGTTGATTGGCATGGACTGTCCGATGCCGGGAAACGCCAATCTGTTCAAATTCTTCAACATCGACCGAATGTCTAGCCATATAAAAAACGGTATGGAGGTAAGCGATCAATAGACTGATATACACTACGCAATAAGTGATAAAAGAAAACAAAATGTTTGCAGGTGGTAAGTCGGTAACTGCCTCTGCGACGGTAAGCACTCCACTCACCAGAAAAGGCTGACGGCCAATTTCGGTCACATACCAACCAGAGAGATTTGCGACCCAACCTGAGAATGTCATCCAGTAAAGAATTTTTAAATAAGATCGATTTAATGGCTTATTTCGCCATAGCTTCCAGCCAACAAACCAACTCACAAATAGCATCAACATGCCAATTCCGACCATCACTCGAAAACCATAAAAAACCGGGGCTACGGGTGGGTGCTGGCCACGAAACTCGTTAAGCCCTCTGATTTCTCCGTCCAGCTCATGCGTTAATATCAAACTCGCTAGATTAGGTACTGAAACTTCAAAGTGATTGAGTCGTTTATTTTCATCTGGAATAGCAAAAAGTAAAAATGGCGCGCCTTTCTCGGTATTCCAGATCCCTTCCATAGCAGCAACTTTTTGTGGTTGATGTCTAAGGGTATTCAGTCCATGTAAATCACCGACTAAAATCTGCAGCGGCATGATGATCGACGCGGCATATACCGCAGTTTTAAGTGCAATCTTTGGCGCTAATTTTTCATCGCGTTTAAGAATTCGATACGCGGAAACTCCCGCTATCAAAAATGCAGCGGTCAATCCTGAGGCGAGCAAAGTGTGTAGCAAGCGATACGGGAACGACGGATTGAAAATAATTTCAGACCAACTGAGTGGATGAACCACACCTTCTATAATTTCAAATCCTTGCGGCGTTTGCATCCAGGAGTTGAGCGCCAATATCCAAAAGGCGGACATAGTCGTCCCTAACGCGACTAAAAAAGTAGAAATCGTGTGAAGCCATGCTGGCATGCGTTTCATCCCAAATAGCATTGCGCCCAGAAAAGTCGCCTCCATAAAGAATGCCGTTAATACTTCATACCCAAGCAGCGGACCGGCAACATTGCCCACTTTTTCCATAAACCCAGGCCAGTTAGTACCAAACTGGAACGACATGGTAATACCGCTGACTACGCCTAATGCGAAAGATAGCGCAAAAATTTTTACCCAGAAACGATAGATTCGCATCCACACAGGATGACCAGACAAATCATGGCGCAATTTAAAATAAAAAAGAAACCAGGCCAGCGCGATAGTTATTGCAGGAAATAAATAGTGAAAGCTGATGTTCAGCGCGAATTGGAGACGTGATAAAAGCAGCGCGTCTAACATGTGTTACTCCGGCTCATAGAGATGGTTAAATAATTGACCTCAATCCGAGAAGTTACCAAATACAACATCACTTTTTTGAAATAACGCGATGCTTTAAGTCGAGGACTTTTCCGACTCCTGAGCCAAGTTTAAGTAACATCATCAGACTTTCTGGACTCATTTTGTGGATATCGTCAAACCAGGAATTAAAAATTTCTAACAGGTCGTATATTTCCTGTACACGATCCGCGGCGTATTCGGTGTCTTGATGTTTTTCATTCATCAGCTGACTTCGTAATAAAGACAAAGTTGGCTCGACTTCCCTTTTTCGTCTTTCAGATAACACTTGTAGTGCTAATTCCCAGATGCTACCGGCTGGCTTAAAGTAATCTTTGCGATCACCCGGCTGGTGGTGAACTCGTATCAATTGCCAAGACTGCAGTTCTTTTAATCCCATGCTGACGTTTCCACGGGAGATACTCAGAGTCTGGGCTATTTGATCTGCATTCAGTGGTTTTTCAGTGAACACGATGACGGCTAACATTTGACCTACTGTACGGTTAAACCCCCAGCGACTGCCCATTTCGCCAAAATGAACGACCAATGATTCTAATTCTGCCGGCAAGACCATAATCACCTCATATATTTTCAGAATTTTCTGAAAATTATAAACTTTCACTGAAATTTGACAATATGTGATATGCGAGCTCAGAGATTCAATAGCTTTATGCAATCAGATGCGTTCTTATGAGACTTAATTTAATTCTTATAATTCAATATGATAGAAAGGTAATGGGGTATTTTTTCCTGCAACAAATGGAGGTATTTTAGCCATTCGACCTGACCCTAATAGCCAAAAACAATGTCGTTATAATAACGCAATAGCGCCTAAAAACGCAGCCGCTGTAGCAATAGCGAGCAACACGATATAAACCAAAATGATAAATAGCGTTTTCGGTATGATTAACCAGTAGGTTTGTTGATAAACAACTTTTTGAGCTCTGGCGAGATAAAACGGCAATATCAGACTCAAAGCCGACCACCAGGGGTTTTGCAAAGCAAGACCGTAAATGATCAATATCATACCCATTAACCAGCTTTGGAAATGTAGTGAAAAAATTAAATGATCGAAATAAAGAATTCGTTTGAATAGATAGAGCGCCTTAAGCACTAGCGCAAACAAAGGCAGAAAAAGAATCAAAATATTCGGAACGACATCTTCCAGATTATTAAAAATTTTATCGACGATAACTTGCGGCTGGCCAGTTTTCATTGCCTCGATTTTGTCGTGAAATGTACGTTCAAACCATTCACCAAACTGTTTATCCTCTTCACCAAAGCTGACAAATCTGAAGGTTGGCTGCCCTTCAATGGGCTCTTCATGACCTAATAAGATGTTACCGACATAGACGTTCTGGTTTTTGACATCAGGAGATGGTATGTCGAAGACAAAAAAGAACAATAGGCTAATAACTAAATACATTCTTATCGGCGGTAGAATCGAAACGCGTCGACCGTCGATAAACTGCTTACTCAGGTAACCCGGCTTAAATAGCAACTGAAAGATACTTTTGTAAAACTTTGAGTCAAATGTGAGAACATCTTCCGTTGCCTCAGATAGCATTCGCCAAAATGGTCCTCGTCGTTCTCGCGCCGCTTGTCCGCAATGAGAGCAAAAAGGTCCATTTAACTCATATTGACAATTTGTACAGGTTTCAGTCACGCACAATTACCTTTGAATACTTTTTTGCATACTAACATTCAGGATTGTGAACATTCAAAATTAATAACACCTTTGTTATTTGACTTAATTTTCTGACAACGGTACCTTTTTAACCTATAAAATAATCACAATGGACTGGCTTATATGAATCACACTGCAAACTGTCCAAATTGTAATGCGCAACTATCAGGACTTTATTGCGCTAACTGTGGCCAGTCGACTGAAACTGAAATTGCACTGAAACCTGTTTTAACTAGCCTCATTAAAAAGGCTTCAGAATTAGATTTCCGGTTTGTCCGTGTCGTTAAAGAACTCTTTGTCAGGCCAGGTGCCATGATCAAAGACTATTTACTAGGCAAGCGTGTAATATACGCAAACCCGTTTAAATCGCTATTTTATACGGCCACTATTTACTTCCTCGTGGTCACTTTTTTAGATATACGCATAACCTTCGGTTCCCAGGAAGAGGATGCGGGAAAAGCGGTTGCCGCATTTATTAACTACCTTCTTTTTCCATTTCTCGCCTTAGCCAGCTTTCCTTTTATGCTGTTCTATCGAAAGCAGCAGTTAAATTGGGCAAAGTCTTTTGTTATTCTGTGCTTTACCTGGAGTGGTTACTTACTCATCGTCAGCCTATTAGCAATTATTTCTAAACTCTTACCAATGATGTTTGAAATTAGCAGGCTTGTCATTGCGCCCATTTACCTGTTTTTTGTTTTGAAAGTCCTTTTTGATCAGAGCTGGTGGTTAACATTAGTAAAATCGGTATTGTTTTATCTGTGTTACATGCTATCAAGTATGTTAGTCATGTCCGGCGTGATTAGCCTGGCCCACTACTTTCAATTTAAGCCTTTAATGATTTCTTTCGGTAGCTAGATATTTACTCAATAGTAAAGCGCGGGCATATTGTTATGGCTCTCTAAGACAATGTTTTTCTGCAACTTTTCATAAAATTTGATGAAAAACATCCGGTTATATCCAAATTATTGACTAAACTTAGAGCATCCTTATCTCATTGAGGTATCAAATGTCTCTTGCAGGCATTCTAGACATGCGAGAAAACTATTAATGACAGAGGCGCCCGAGCAGCCAGTGATTTTGCTAGTCGATGATGTTGCGGCAAACATTCAGTTACTGGCGAATTTCCTCAACGATAAATATCGAATCAAAGTCGCCACCAATGGGCGGCGCTGCCTCCAGCTAGTTCGGGACAACCCTGCTCCCGATTTAATCCTGCTCGATATCGAAATGCCGGAAATGGATGGTTATGAAGTCTGCCGACAGCTTAAGCAGGATCCTGCGACTTCCGCCATTCCCATTATTTTTATTACCGCAAAAGACGAAGATAGTGAAGAAGAACTAGGCCTGGAACTCGGCGCCGTTGACTACATTACCAAACCACTACGACCCGCTATTATCTTAGCGAGAGTTAATACTCAAATTATTCTAAAACAGCAAAGAGATCAGCTCGAAAAAATGGCGCTCTATGATCAACTGACAAAACTTTATAATCGCCATTATTTAATTGAGAGCGCACCGCTAAAAATTTCAAAGGCGTTACGGCACCAATATCCACTATGTCTCGTAATGCTCGATATCGATTACTTTAAAATCATCAATGACAACCATGGCCATGACGTCGGTGATAAAGTACTTAAATCGGTGGCAAAAGTGCTAAATGACAACTCGAGAAAAGAAGATATTTGCGCTCGACTGGGCGGTGAAGAATTTTTACTTTTATTGGATCACTGCGATTTAAAATCTGCTACTCACAAAGCTGAATACATTCGAAAAACAATTGAAGAATTAGTACCGCAGGGAATTCCCGTCACCGCAAGTTTTGGCGTAACTAACTTGAGTGGTGATAAAGACGATTTTGACCAGATTTATAAGCGTGCTGACCAAGCCGTTTACAAGGCGAAAAATAAGGGACGAAATTGCGTGATTGCTTTAAACAGTTGTGAAGCTGATTAAACTCTTGAATCAATAGAATTTATACGACGCTATTCGGCTGAATAGACAAAACGAAATGCAATCAAAAACGCCCATCCGTTAAGATGGGCTTTCTCTCTCAATAAATGCCTGGCGTTGATGTCCATGGATGGACTGTATGCAGTCTGCGCATGGAGCAGCAGACTGTGAGCTACTTTATGCTGGGCTTCCTGCCCGTCACCCTTCGGGCCAGCGTCGTACCGCCGCTGTTCAAATCTGCTCCCGGCAGATTTGTGTAACCTACATCCATGTAGGTTATCCATGTAGGTTATCCCTGTGGGACCGCCCTACCGGGCGTCTTAAAATGCTCCCTGCATTTTAATCACATGACGTCATTCGGAAAACTAGACAAGGCTAGATATTAGACGCAAAAAAAAAGCCCAT
>Ga0209692_10000216_pt1 | contig 182221 bp, 163 predicted proteins | sample tdDd472_FD_187129 | JGI IMG/M metagenome (GOLD analysis project Ga0209692, IMG submission 187129) | Marine sediment microbial communities from the Atlantic coast under amendment with organic carbon and nitrate - tdDd47.2 (SPAdes)... | ecosystem: Environmental > Aquatic > Marine > Coastal >... | reverse complement strand
AGGCGACATTCCCCCATAAATTGGTATGCGCGATCAGTTGAGACAAGAGTTGCCCCCCAACATTGTCAATCACGCCGCCAAACTCCCCCTTTTCCAATGGACGACTGCCTAACTGTAAATCTTCCGCAGAACACACGCGTGCTGCGCCAAGAGATTGTAGGTAACCATCAAATTGACGACGCCCACTGACTGCAATTGTTTCAAATCCCAGGCTCGATAAAATATCAACAGCCACCGAACCTACGCCACCACTCGCCCCGGTGACAACAATCGGTCCTTTATCTGCTGTCTGGTTATTTTCTTGCATGCGATGGATAGCTAAAGCAGCAGTGAAACCCGCTGTACCCAACACCATACATTCTTGCATGGTCAGTCCATCAGGTACGGGCATGACCCAATCTGCTGGCACGCGGGCCATTTCTGCTAACCCGCCGTCATGGGATTCACCGAGCCCACAACCATTAACTACTACTTCATCGCCCGATTTAAATCTGGAGTCACTTGAGGACTCTACAACGCCCGCTAAATCAATTCCGCCATTTAAAGGAAACTTTTTCAGAATTTGACCACGACCTGTGGCTGCCAGGGCGTCTTTATAATTCACGCCCGAATAATGGACACGAATAACGACTTCGCCTTGGCATAGTTGTTCCAGTTGCATCTTTTCCACACGGTGTTCGATGCCTTCACCTGTTTTATAAATTCGGCAAGCAAGAAAACTCACGGTTTCATTCCTCTGAAAATAGTTAACACGCTTAAAATTTGGGCGCTATTGTACCTGAACTGTAATTTTTGTCGCTTAATTTTTGTGCTATTTAGTCGTCTATTTAGCCCCGTCACTTGAATCGTGAATATTAATCATGACATCCGCCTGCTCAATATCTTGGTTATTTTTCAATAGCTTAGTAAAGCGTACTCGATTTCCATATGAAATCTTAACTTGTCAGACGCAGTCTAATCAGGGTATAAAGTCGGCTGTTTTATTTTAATTACAAAAGCGCTGGCAGAAAAATAATTATTCATAAGGCGCTTACAGAAATACAAATAGGAGCTCTATTCAATGTCAACTAATGTTCCACAAGGGGATTTTCTAGGACATCCTAAGGGACTTTTCCTGCTTTTTGGTACCGAAATGTGGGAAAGGTTTGGTTATTATGGGATGCGCGCTTTACTGGTACTTTATCTCATTGCAACAGTTCAAGATGGCGGATTCGGTTGGACTGAAGCCGAAGCGCTCAGTCTGTACGGCACATTTACCATGGCCGTTTACCTCACGCCGCTAATCGGTGGCTGGCTAGCTGATAATTACATTGGACAGCGGAAAGCTATCATTCTTGGTGGTATTTTCTTCTCTCTAGGATATTTTACGCTTGGAATTCCAAAAGACTTAATTCCAGGCATGGAAGAAAATGTCTTCTACCTGGGACTGATCTTGATCTGTACTGGTAATGGCTTATTTAAGGCCAATGTTTCTAGTTTAGTGGGTGACCTCTACCAAGAAGGTGATCATCGTAGAGATGGTGCGTTCACCATTTTTTACATGGGAATCAACTTAGGCGCATTCTTATCACCACTGATAGTTGGCTACCTTGGAGAAGAAGTTAATTGGCATTATGGCTTTATTGCCGCAGGTGTAGGTATGTTGATTGGTCTGGTGCTACAACTCACACTTGCCAATAAATATTTGGGTGATATAGGCGTCACACCATCAGCAAAATTAAAAAAGAATGCCAAACAAGAAGAGATGGCTGCATTAGCCTTAACTCAGGAAGAAAAAGACCGCACGAAAGTCATACTCATCATGTCTATATTTTCTATCATTTTCTGGGTAGGATTTGAGCAGGCAGGCGGACTGTTTAATATTTATGCGAAAGAGTTTACTGATCGTAGTTTAATGGGTTTTGAAATCCCCGCTAGCTGGTTTCAGTCTCTAAACGCCATGTTTATCATTCTACTTGCGCCGGTTATCGCTTCTATCTGGATCAAAATGGACTCAAAAGAACCGACGTCACCGGTAAAATTTGCCATCGCAATGGTTTTCTTATCGTTAGGTTTCTTTGTCATGGTTTGGGCTACTATGGTTCAAGGTGGAGATACTAGTGTAAAAGTAAGTATGCTTTTCTTAGTGTTTGCCTATTTATTTCACACCTTAGGTGAACTATGTTTGTCGCCAATCGGGTTATCAATGGTATCTAAACTTGCACCATTAAAATTTACTTCTTTGCTAATGGGAGCATGGTTCCTTTGTACGGCGGTTGCAAATAAACTCGCGGGGGTTGTTGGCTCATTTGTTGGCGAGGGGGATGCGCAGGTAGACAACGCCCTGACAATCTTCTTATCAGTCGGTATTGCTGGCCTGGTCACGGCGTTAATCGTTTATCTGAGTGCGAATAAACTGGTAGATTGGATGCACGGTGCTGAAGGAGACAACGAATCTCTGGAAGAGAAATACGATGAAGAAATGTCCGTAACTGCAACCCATGAAGCGATTGCTGAAGGCGAACGTCCTTAGTCACTGTTGTAATCTGGCTTTTCAATAAAAAAACTCGGCTGAAGCCGAGTTTTTTTTTGTATTTAGCATTAATTTTTTGCTTTTACTTTCTCACCAAGATTTTCTCTTAATTTAGTCTATACTAAGACTAACCATTTGTTTTGCCTGAGAAAACCATGACAGAAATTAACAAAATCATGACTTCAGCTCCTGTTAGTATTTCCCCACTGGCAAATGTCAATAAAGCAAGAATGCTGATGGCAGACACCAAGATAAGGCATTTACCTGTGGTGGATAGCTCATCGGGAAGAGTTGTTGGATTGCTCAACCAGAAAGCACTGCTTTCAAATGCGATTAAAATCATTAAGCAGCGAGGGTTCGAACAATTAGAACACGTTGAAAAGTCGCTTTCTGTTGAAAATCTGATGGATTCCGCGCCGGTTGTTTGCAACGTTAAAGCAACCGTCGTAGAAGTAGCCAAGAGCCTGCGCGAGAAACGCAGTGGCTGTATTTGCATCGAAGACCAGGGCAAACTAGTCGGCGTGGTGACTTCCAGTGACTTTGTAAAGTTAGCGGCTGAGCAGTTAACGGGCTAAAATAGCCCTCTTCACCATTACTGACGAGCCAACCTCGTATTATCCAGGTTGGATTCAAAATCGCTTCGCCATGGGTTGATATCCAATCCACCTCGCCGCGTGTAACGAGCGTATACCGTTAATTTTTCTGGTTGGCAAAAGCGTTTGATGTCGCTAAAAATTCGCTCAACGCATTGTTCATGAAACTCATTATGCGATCGGAATGAGACCAGATAAGCCAGTAATTTTTGCCGATCAATTTGCGCACCAAAATATTTAATTTGAATGGTCGCCCAATCTGGCTGACTGGTAATTAAACAGTTACTTTTAAGCAAATGACTAATCAAAGACTCCTCAACTAGTCGCTCCCCGGCTGCATTTTCTAAAACCGATGGCCGATAACTATAATCATTTAATGTGACTTCTTCATCGTCAATCAAATCACCCTTTAATTCCCCGACTTGATAAGCATGAAAATGACCAGGACGACATAGTTTAACTTTAACTGGCAGCTGACAAGACACGCTTAAGTCGCGCTCTATGGTTTGCGAGACCTTCTCTACCGACTCAAATCGCGTTTGATTAAAAGAGTTTAAATAAAGTTTTAGTGATTTCGACTCAACAATGTATTGGCTTTGTGCGCTAAATCGAAATTCACCAATGGCGACCTGAGGCAAACCATTGGCGTTAAGCCAGCTCAATTCATAGGCATTCCAGATATCTTCTCCAACAAAATTCAGGAAATTCTTATCCAGTTCGTCACGTTTCTCGCTTCTCGCTATCGGGAAAAGCAATTCTGGAGAATAGTGGCTAACGTAGTTTGTGGTACGACCGAGAGGATTTTCAGCCATCACTTACACCTTGCTATTATCCGGTTTAGGCATAGGAAACGCAGTGACCACGTCACCTTTGGCTTCACTTATTTTGGCGACGCCCTGCTTTTCCACTTCATCAATGCGAATGACGGCGTGCATGGGAATATTGGTTCGTTTCACTCCTTCAAATTCCGCTTTTAACTTTTCTTCACCCGGATCAACCACCAATCCTGAGCGTTCATTGAACAATAAGCCTTCGATTTCGATAAACCCATAGATGAGCCCTTGTTGGACTTTTTGGGCATAGACTTCATAGGTTTTACCGTTATTGATAAATACAATCCGATAAACAGGATCCTTGTTCATTAATACCTCTAAAATTCTTGATTGGATAGCACTGCGTTAGCGCGAATTTTATCATATAATAGCCGCCCTGAATCAACGACTTAACAAATAGCGAGCCTTTGATGTGCCCTTCTCCTGTTGCGGAAGCTGTAAAAATTCGTCAGCCATTAAAGTTAGATGCCAATCTTTATGGACACCAACTCACCTTTGAAACCAGCTATGGGGTTTTCTCACCGAAAGAAATTGACGAAGGTACTCGCCTTTTACTTAAGTACCTGAATGTTGAGGAGCACTACGACTGCCTTGACCTCGGGTGCGGCTATGGTCCTATTGGTATCTGGATGGCAAAAAGCGCGCCTAAAGGCAGCACCATTTTGCTCGATAAGGACTTTGTAGCGGTCAATCATGCCCAAACAAATATCCAGCTGAATCAGGTAACCAATGCCGAAGCGAAGCTTAGCAATGGCCTATCCGAACTAGGCAACGAAAAATTTGACTTAATCGTATCGAATATTCCCGCTAAAGTAGGTAATGAAATGCTTTATCTGTTTTTATATGATGCATTTCATCACCTGAAGCCTGGCGGAAAATTTGTCGTAGTGACGGTCAATGGGTTGCGACACTTTTGTAAACGAACGTTTAATGAAGTCTTTGGAAACTATAAAAAAGAGAAACAAGGCAAATCCTATACAGTCTCTTCTGCTGAAAAAATCGCCTAATTGGATTTCAGCTAATGTTTATCCCATCAAATGCGAAAAAAATCGTCATATTTAGCCAACAAAACTGAGAGAAATCCTGCTAAAAAGTAGTCCACAGATTCTGTGGATAACTTTGGGGAAAAGAATTTCAAAAGTGCTTCAAACCCGCAGAAATACTATGACCTTAATAAATTGCTCACTTTTTAACCAGCCAAATTTATCTTCTTAAAAATCAATAACTTACACATATTTTAAAGCAAATCAGCAAGTTACCGTCACTGGTTTTTTTTTGTGCAGAGCGCAACAAACGCGTTTGAAAATAGCTGTGGATTTTTGTTGACAATTATTGCTAGCGACGTTCTATATAACAAATTTATTACCACTAAAATACGATGTACGCTAATCATGTGGCTTTCAGCGTAAAGTGTCCACTTACGTGACCAAATTTGACAGTTTTTTACATCCTAAAGTTATCTAAAATTCGTACTTTCATTAGCCTTTGCTAAAGCAAAATTGATTTACATTTAGCAAAAATCCTGTTTACATTTCGCTCAACTCTAGCCGAAAAACCAATAGCCAGCGAGAATGGCTGCGACGATGCCAGCCAGATCAGCGAGCAAGCCACATCCAATAGCATGGCGAACGCGTTTTATCCCCACCGCACCAAAATAAACCGTCAACACATAGAAAGTCGTTTCAGTACTCCCCTGCATGACAGCTGCAATTTTAGCGACAAATGAGTCTACGCCATGCGTACTCATTGTTTCTAACATCATTGCCCTTGACCCGCTGGCACTAAAAGGTCGCATTAATGCAGTCGGTAAAGCTTCAACAAAACGATTATCGATTCCAAAATGCAACACAAAAGCGGAAATGCCATCAACGAGTTTTGCTAATACGCCAGAGGCACGCATAACACCGATTGCCGCAAGCATAGCGACCATATAGGGGATTATCTTGATGGCTATTTCAAACCCTTCTTTCGCGCCTTCGACAAAACCTTCATAAACTGGCACCCTCTTAAAGTAAGCAAAGACTAAAATCGTCACTATCGCGGTGAATAATAGCCCATTGCCAAAACTTGCTGAAACACTGGCCATTTCAGACGGCGGTAGACCACTTATCCAGTAAAGCAACCCTCCGACCAAAGCAAAGCCGATCCCAAAATAGGTCATAACAATGCGATTCATTAAGTTGAGTCTCTGGATCAGAGCAACGATCAACAACCCGACCATAGTAGAAGCAATGGTGGCTAATAACACTGGAAGAAAAATTTCGGTCGGATTAGCTGCGCCTTGCTGCAGTCGATACATAATCACGGTAATTGGAAAGATAGTCACCGAAGAAGTATTTAACACCAGAAAAAGTATTTGCGCGTTACTAGCGGTATCTTTGACAGGATTTAGTAATTGTAAGCTTTGCATAGCCTTTAAGCCTATCGGTGTAGCCGCATTGTCCAGCCCCATCATATTAGACGCCATATTCATGGTGACATACCCTAAGGAAGGGTGTCCTTTGGGTACTTCGGGCATGAGTTGTGAAAACAAAGGGCCCATAAGCTTCGCTAAGCCGTTGGCAAAACCTGACATTTCGGCCAGTTTCATGACACCACACCAGAAGGCCAGCACGCCGATTAAGCCAAGCGCTATTTCGGCGCTGAGCTTTGCCATATTAAACAAGCTTTCAATAATGGCATTAAAGACAGTATGATCTCCTTGCACCAGCCAGGTGTACAAGGCCGCAACAAAAGAAACGAGGAAGAATCCTAACCAGAGTTTATTCAGCATTGTTTCGATTATTGTTCTTGATTGTTTTGAAGGGATACTACGCGCTGAACTGACAGTTATCAAAACTTAATTGTCTTTTCCTAAAAAAGCTGCCGCAAGCCGGTATATTTTTGTATAATCGCTCACCAATTAACCAGGCTGTACACAATTGATCACATTAATGAACGACACTGCTGCACAAGACAAAAAAAACAAGATTGAATTCAATAAGTTACAAAAGCGACTACGAAGAAACGTCGGTAAGGCTATTGAAGACTTTAATATGATCGAAGACGGCGACAAAATTATGGTGTGCCTGTCCGGTGGTAAAGATAGCTATACGATGCTTGAAATTTTGCAAAATCTGCAAAAAAGCGCTCCAATTCATTTCGACCTGGTCGCGGTTAATCTGGATCAAAAACAACCCGGTTTTCCCGAAGAAGTCTTACCCAATTACCTCGCAAGTCTTGAAGTTCCATTTCATATTATTGAAGAGGATACTTATAGCATAGTGAAAGACAAGGTACCTGAGGGTAAAACCACATGCGCACTATGTTCGCGTCTTCGTCGCGGTATTATTTATTCCTGGGCACAAAAAAATGGTTGCACCAAAATCGCGTTAGGCCACCATCGTGAAGACATCATGGAGACGTTGTTCCTGAATATGTTTTTCGGCGGCAAAATGAAATCAATGCCACCCAAATTATTAAGTGATGATGGAAAAAATACCGTCATTCGACCACTCGCTTATTGTCGAGAAGCGGATATCGAAAAATTCTCTACCCTAAAAGAGTTTCCGATTATTCCTTGTAACCTTTGCGGATCACAAGAAAATTTGCAGAGAAAGCAAATAAAACAAATGCTGAAAACCTGGGAACATCAATTCCCAGGAAGAGTCGAAAACATCTTCCGTTCAATCAGCAATGTCACCCCTTCTCACTTAATGGACAGCCAGCTCTTTCCATTCAAAGAACTTACTAGTGAACTTCAAGTAAAACGTGATAGCGAAACTCTGTTTGATGAGCCAGAAGTTAAACAACAGAGTATTGACAAAATAAACCAGGAGAATCTGCTCAATATTACCAATCTTTCCTAACGCTAAAATGACCGCTCAAATAAGCTCATAGAAATGTTCGGTAAATAATTTCAACGTGACTCGACAGGTAGCTGTTGCCCAGCACCTGGCAAATGTTTTTCTTAAACTTTTCTATCGTTGGTGTGTGTAAAAACAACCAAGCAGGCTTGATCTAGATCACTTTTTATTCAACTATTTTACAATCACCCCGCTCAATTGGTCATAATATAACCAAACCAAAAATAAATATTATCAGAAGAGCGTTAGCTAGCACGCATTCTTTTAGTAGCCCACAGAATAATGTCGGAAAAATTTATTGCCAAAGGCGATAGATAAAATTCAAATCAACAGTCACGCTGAAACTGTTGAGTCAGTTTTGAATAATTCCGTTTTAAATAATTCAGTCTTGAATCAAATAGCAGTATCTCTAGTAGTACCTCGATTTCTGTAGCAGATTAATCGTTGCCGAAATTCGACCATAAAGTTGTAACTAACACATAAAGCAGTATCAAAATTATCACCTGTCGAGACTACACCATTGAAGGTAAAACAGTTCTCGCAAAATGGGGGTAGATACCAATGGACGCGATAACACAACGACAAACAGGCGGATACTCAATTGTATTTGCAATTATCTTGTCTCTATTAATTTTGGGTTGCGGCAGCGATGGAAGTGACGGTGTCGATGGTGCCATCGGTCCGCAAGGACCAGCTGGGCCTCCGGGCGCACCGGCTGATCCTCCTACCTCCGAAAATCCCGTTGAATTAACGGTGACAATCAATTCGATTACCATAAACAGTGCCCCGATCGTTAATTTTAGCGTTGTCGATCAGGATGGTTTGATTTTCACCAACTTAAGCGACCCGCGTTTTATGCTTGCCAAACTGGTCCCCGGTACTAACGGAGATTCAAGCTATTGGCAGAGTTATATCAATCGAGTGGAGACTGCAGACGGTAATGGTCCGGGTACCCAAGATACCATTCAGGCGACTCAGGACCGTGGCGGTAATTTAATCAATAATGGTGATGGTACTTACAGTTATACTTTCGTCAACGACATCGCCAATATCACGCAGCCTATTGTTGTGAGTTATGAGCCCAACTTAACCCACAGATTGGCCATTCAGATTAGTGGCAATGAACTCCCGGTAACTAATGTCATTTACGACTGGCTACCGATTGACGGGTCTACTTCACAACTGATAACGCGGGATATCGTCAAAACAGAATCCTGCAATGGCTGCCATGATAAATTGGCCATCCACGGCGGTGGTCGAACAGAAACCCAACTGTGTGTTACTTGCCATAACCCCGGCTCAATCGATGCGAATTCTGGCAATACCGTTGATTTTAAAGTCATGGTCCATAAAATCCATCGCGGCGCTCAACTGCCTAGTGTCATTGATGGCGGCGAATATGCTATTTGGGGATTTAGAGATACCAAGCACGATTATTCCGACGTCCATTTACCGATGGATATCCGCAATTGCAGCCAATGTCATGATGACGCAAATTCAGATACGCCCGACGCAGCTAACTGGCATCTAGTACCGACAATAGAAGCATGTGGTTCGTGCCATGACGACGTGGACTTTTCTCTCGGAGAAGCTGGTGGTCACGCTGGCGGCGTGATGGACGACAACAGTGGCTGTACGATTTGTCATCGTGAAGGTGGGTTTGCCGACAGTGTCGTGGAATCGCACATTATTGACAGTCAGGTTGCGGCACAATTATTTCAATTTAATATTCTGTCAATCGACAGCACGGCCCCTGGAGAGTTTCCAGAAGTTACCTTTTCTGTCACCAACCCGCAAGCTGATAATGCGGCATACGATATCCTGAGTGATCCAGAATTTACAGCCGCGGGAGGCGCATCGCGCTTAGCCATCGATATCGCTTGGAATACAGGTGACTACACAAATGAAGGATCGGGATCAGGCATTGCTCGTTCAGTTTCTTTGAACCCTCTAACGTCTGCAATTGACAATAATGATGGTACTTTTTCTGTTACCTCTAGTATTGCCATTCCCACCGTTCAAACTGGGAGTGGCGCGATTGGCATAGAAGGTCACCCAGCTGGCGATTTTGATGGTGACATGACTTATACAGATCGAGTACCTGTAGTCTCGGTTGTTGATTATTTTGCTATCACAGATACCCAACCAAATGCGCGGCGTGAAATCGTTTCAAATGAAAAATGCCTGGCTTGTCATGTTAATTTGAGTCTCCATGGAAACAACCGCAACGATAATACAGAGATATGCGTCCTATGCCACAATCCGAGTAACACTGATCTTGAAAGACGACCTGCTTCGCCGAGCGATAATTTACTCGAACAAACCATCGATATGAAATATATGATTCACGCGATTCATGCAAGCAGTATGCGCGAAACACCTTATATCCTGTATGGATTTGGTAATTCTGAACACGACTATAGCGATGTCCATTATCCAGGAATTCTAAATAATTGTGAGTCGTGCCATTTAAATGGTACTTATGAATTACCACTTGCTGATAGTGTGCAAGGCACCACTATTGATACCGGAGCCGATCCTGATGACCGAAGTGATGATATTAAAATCACTGCCACAGCCGCGGCGTGTTCTTCATGCCACGATGATCCATTATCAAAAGCGCATATGATCCAAAATGGTGGTGCATCTTTTAGTACAAGCCAAGCCGCTATAGACAATTTTGAAGTTGTCGAAACCTGCGTTTTTTGTCATGGCCAGGGCAATAGCGACGATGTCAGTCAAGTGCATGGGATCGACTAGCATGGGAAAAGGATAATTATTAGAAATAACAAGTATTGTAACGCTAGATATTGCAACAGGGTTCTTAAATGATTCGAATGACAATAAAAATCATCATGATAGTTTTATCGCTTTTCATTCTGAGCAGCGGTATTAAACTTAATGCAATATCGTCGGAATCCGATAGCAACAATGAGACACCAAAGGCTTCAACCGATTCTGAAAATGACGCCGAGTTATTGAATGAATTGCTTGATGAGTTTCGACTCGATAAACAATCAACGTTTGACCTAAAAAAATCGGCGCATTATTCCGAAAAAGGCGCAGATACTTGCCTGCAATGTCATGACGAAGACTCAACGTTTCCTGTGCTCGATATTTTTAAAACAGCACACGGAAACCCGGCGAGTCAACGAGGTCCATTTTCTCAGGGCGAACTGCAATGCGAATCCTGCCATGGGCCTGCAGGTGAACATTCTAAAAAAAGATTACGCCGCGGAGAAAGTCGCGAGCCCATGATCGCATTTAAATCAAGAGAAGCCGTACCGGTAGTTGAAAAAAGTAAAATCTGTCTCAATTGTCATCAAAAAAATCAACTCGGTCATTGGCAAGGAAGCGAACATCAACTCAATGAAACGACTTGTGTAGATTGCCACAAAATACATACTTTACAGGACCCAATGAGTGATAAACAGCGCCAAGCGAAGCAATGTACCACTTGTCATCTCACTCAAAAGCTCGCTTTAAACAGAGCGTCAACCCATCCGCTACGAGAGGGACAGATGACCTGTAGTGATTGCCACAAACCCCATGACGCCAATAACGAAAACCTTTTGATTGGCGATACATTAAATGAAACCTGCTTTGAGTGTCATGCTGAAAAACGTGGCCCATATTTATGGGAACACGAACCTGTGAGTGATAATTGCGCTAACTGCCATAATGTTCATGGCAGCAATCAACCGGCAATGCTCACTCACCGAGCCCCTTACCTTTGCCAATCTTGCCATAGCTCTCAAGGACACCCCAGTTTTGCCTTTGATTCGCAGGGGCTAGCCAATAACAGCCCATCAGTTTTTTTGCTCGGCCGTAGTTGTGTTAATTGTCATTCACAAGTTCATGGTTCAAATCATCCATCAGGCGCAAAACTTCAGCGGTAATGCGACAGGAGAAACATGATGCATCAATTCTTAAATAGGACTCGGTCGACAATGCAGATCTTGAGCCTGTTAACATTGCTTGCTAACGGCTGTTTTACCTCTTTGGTATCAGCCGGTGGTTTCCAATCGTCGACAACGGCGCTCGTTGATACCAGTGACTGGCAATGCGAATACTGCACTTTCTTTAAAGGGACAGAAACGACTACCCGTTTTACTTTAGCCAACCTGTCAGACGATGCGTTCAGATATGCGCATGCAACAGGTATCGAAGAAGGTACTTCCGCTTTTATAGACGGACAAGTAATCTATTTTGGCGAGAGCGCAGAGCACTTTAATCTGGACTACTCCCACATCGGCCTTGACTCGGCGGCGTTACATTCTACTTACGGTGTGTATTCACAATATCAGCTATCGTTTGACTATCTAGATTTGCCAATTCGCCAATACAAGAACCTTGTTACCCCTTTTACGAATGCCGGTGATAAAAATTTAGACCTTCCAGCAGGCTGGTTGTTTTTTAATGGCAATAACCCCGTCGCAGTTAATCCGAGTTGGTCGCAGTTAGACTTACAACGAGATTGGCAACAACTAAAAATTAATTGGCAGCACGCTATTGACGAATCATTTGACTATCAAATTAAGGTTCATCAGGTCGAAAACTCAGGAATCAAAGCATTTTCTGCGGCACAAATCTGGAACGCGACTTACCTGCCATATCCCGTTAAACATAAAACACAATCACTCAATGCCCAACTCAGTTATCAGCTAGACGACTTTCGAGGTACCTTTTTTTACCAATTATCAGAGTTTGATAATGGCATTGACTCGTTGACATACCCGAACCCTTTTGACTCTTTAGTGAGCGGTAGCGAGACAGCTCAGATTGCAAGCGAGCCAGATAACAAAGCGTACAAAGTTGGTCTGACGCTGAATTACCAATTGCAAGAAAATAGCTGGGCAAAGCTTACCGCATCTACCGGCCGCTTGACACAAGATATGCCCTTTTCACCTTACTCGACTAACCCACTTTTAAATACGGACTTACCACAAGATACTTTAGGTGCCAAAGTCGATACGACTCTCCTCTCATTACGAGTATATAGCCGGTTATCTCCTGAATTATCGCTGAAAGCCAGGTATCGCTATCACGATCAGGATAACCAAAGCGAGCAAAGGGTTTATCAACCGGTCATCGCCGATAGCTTCATTGGAGAGAGTGTCACCAATTTACCCTACGACTATCAAAGTGGAAAATTCTCTCTAGGTGGTGATTGGCGTTTTCTTCCAGGCCAACTGGCAAGTGTTGAATTTAGAACCGAAACTCGAAAACGAAATTTCAGTAAAGTCGAAGAATCTGACAATGAAGGCCTGGTGGGTAAACTTAGATTACAACACGATTCCGGCATTCAACTAAACACATCAATCTCCCGCTTCGAACGTGATGCGACCCAGATTAATATGGTCGATTTTCTGACTGTGGAAGAAAATCCACTTATGCAAAGATACAATCAGGCCGATCGGGATGAAGATAAAATTAAACTGCAATTTCTTGTCAATTCCTGGCAACCCGTCTCTGCCAGTTTAACCGCTGAGTATCTCGACCTGGAGTATACTGAAAGCGAAATCGGGCTACAGGAAAATCGGAAAGTACAATACGGTGTCGAATTCAACTGGCAGGTTGTTGAAGACATTAATTTTGCACTTTATTTAATTAACGAGCAATCAGATATCGACCTGGCTTCTAGCCAAGGGCCAAATGTCAGTGACTGGTTTGCTAGTTCAAATGATACTATCGATAACGTCGGTTTATCGCTACAACTTGCGAATCTGGTGGACCAGCAAATTGATTTAAGTCTTGAGTATAACCATGCTGATGCGACGAGCGAGATAAATGTTAACAGCAGTTCAGCCAACCGGATGCCAACGATTAAGAGCGACTGGACCACTGCTGCGCTTAAGGTTGATTATCACTACTCCGATGAATGGCGTTTTCAGATCGGCTATCAACTCGACAAATTTGACAGCGATGATTTCGCCATCGATAACGTATTACCCGGAACCGTCAGTAACCTGATCACATTTGGTGCGGAAAGTTATAACTATGATGTTGACTATTTTAGCATCAGTTTTACCTACCAGGCGCGATAAGTTAATTCCGTTTATTTCAAGTCAGGGGAAATTTATGAAACATCAAATTTTATCAACCGCGTTATTTTTGATTGCGCTAATGTTCACTAATTACGCTTCAAGCGACACCCCAGATTATATAGTCGCGTGTGCCGACTGCCATGGAAAAAATGGTATCAGCAACGAACCTAGCGTGCCGACAATCGCTGGCGCTTCCGCGCCATTTTTAGAATTTTCTCTTTTTGCTTATAAAGACAACCAGCGACCCGCAGTAGAATCAAAATATTTCTCCGGAGACCTGAAACGCCCCGCAACCGATATGAAAAAAATTGTTGAGCCACTAAGTGACGCCCAGATAACTAAAATTGCCGAATACTTTGCCAACCAACCGTTTAAAGCGGCGCAGCAAACTTACAATTCGTCATTGGTCGAAATCGGTAGTCAGGTTCACAACCGCAAATGCAAGAAGTGTCATGAAGACGGTGGCAGCAATCCAGATGACGACTCCGGTATTTTAGCTGGTCAATGGTCCTTGTACTTAAATCAATCAATGCAACACTATAGAGATGGTTCGAGGGAAATGGATAAAAAGATGAAACAAAAAATCGATGAAATGAGCGAACAAGAATGGGAAGCACTTGTTGCATTTTACGCCAGTCAACAATGACCGCTCCTGCCATCAATGATTAAAAAATGAGGACACATTATGAGCGTCTGGAAAAAAATTTGGCAACCGAGCAGTAAATGGTGGATGTTTGGAATGCCAAGCGGCGCGATAGCAGCCGTTCTTTTTGGCGTATTCGCGTGGGGCGGATTTAATTGGTCGCTTGAACTCACGAATACCGAATCATTTTGCATTAGTTGCCACGAAATGGAAAATCCGGTTTACCTGGAATACCAACAATCCATTCATTTTAAAAACGCGTCAGGCGTTAAAGCGAGTTGTCCAGACTGCCATGTACCTCGCCCGTGGGTTCATAAAGTTGCGCGTAAAATCCGGGCTACTAACGAACTATGGCATAAAATGCTAGGCACTATTGATACGCCAGAAAAATTTGAAGCCAACCGACTAGCCATGGCAGAGCGTGTCTGGGAAGATATGCGCGAAACCGATTCAAGAGAATGCAGAAACTGCCATTCCTTTGAAACCATGGACTTGGAAAAACAACAAAAACGCGCGCAGCGAAAACATGATCCGCAACGAATCGCAGAACGCGGCGAAACTTGCATAGACTGTCATCAAGGGATAGCACACAAAATGCCTGAAGAAGACTTTGTTACTCTGAGCAATCCACACTAACATTCGATTGCAGTAAAAGCAGCGAGTATCACAAAGGCAAAAAATACCGGCGCTCGCTACTATACTGCTCGTATTACACTATGAAGAAATCAAAAGGTGTATCTGGCGCCTAGTACAAAATTCCTTCCTGCTCTGGGTGCTAAATCTTTCAGAAAGGAGGTGTGATCGCGCGCCTCTTCATCGAGTAAGTTCTTACCCTTAAAAAACAGAAATAATTCATCATCGGAAAAAGGCAAACGATAAGCAATATCCAGATTTACCAGATCAAATCCATCCGTTGGCAACTCGTTATCCGCTACTTTAGACTTATCATCGTGATGCAGATAATTAATACTGGCAGATAGTGCCTGATAATCATAATTTAAAACTAACCCTGTTTTTCTCGGCGGTACACGTGGCACGTTTGAACCATCGTCAAATTCTGCCTTAACAATATCGGCGATAATTCCGACAGAAAACGCGTGCATACTACCTGGATTGAGTGGCATCATCATCTGAAACTCAGCGCCTTTAAAATCAGCATCCTGTTGTTGATAACAAATTAACTGTAACGATTCTGCAGCAGCTTCGGCAGCCGCGCCGACCGGCAGACAAGAATCATCATCTGCCACATTCGCACCATAAATAAAATCTTCAAACTGATTCCAGTAAAGATTAAACTCGCCATTGAACCCTTCTGTTTCAAATCGGTAAGATAAATCAAAATTGTTTGAGATTTCAGCATCCAGATTCTGATTGCCCACTTCATAAGATTGAGTCGCTACGTGTGGCCCTTGTGAATATAATTCTTCAACGCTAGCAAAGCGAAATGCACGAGAAAAATTTAACGCGAGTTTATTATGCTCAGAAATGGTATACACATTTCCAAAAGAAAAACTTAGTCCGCTTTTGTCTGCATCTGGTTGTCCGATAACTTCAATTGTATTTTTTTCAAAGCGCGCGCCGAGTTCCAGTTTGAGATTACCCACTTCTTTCTCTTCAACGACAAACACCGCCCTACTATGGGTCACCGAGGGTGGGACAAAGGCTTCATCACCGAGAGCTTCAAAATCTCTTTCAGTAAACTGCACGCCCCAAACACCCGACCAGCCGTGCCAATTTTCGTGTTTCACATAACTTTTAGCTTCCCAGGCTTGATTGCTGAATTGAGTACCGATTTCGTCGCCTTCCAATTCAACGTGCTCGTAATCAGTCAAAGCATAACCAACAAACCACTCTTCGAGCCCATTAACTGGCGAGTCAACTGAAGCTTGAAAGTCATACCGGGTTTGCGTCATATCAATTGCTACTTCTTCTTCGTGTTCTTCACCCGAACCCGCAATCTCTTCTTCTTCGTGATGACCATGTCCAGGCACACCATATTGTTTGTCAACAAAACTGACTGCAGCGCCAATGTGTCCCCAATCTTTGACTGCGGTTAAGCCGATACTGCCTCCTTGCGTTTCGCTTGCACTATTATCTAAAATACCCGCCGCAGAAGCTTCCTCTTCTTCTTCATGACCTTCTGATTCATGCAGAATTTCAGACTCAGATTCACCGGGAATTTCTAAATCATCCGTCTCACTTTTAAAGCCATCGAGATGCCAGTTCCAACTTTCACTGCCACCGTCAAGAGAAAACACTAACGCTTGTTCGCCAGTCGCTGAGTTACCTAGCCTCAGCTCGATTCCTCCGGTTATCTCGTCATTGATATCGGAATTAATTTTGCGATCCGTGACGTTGACCACACCGCCAATTGCACCGCTGCCGTAAAGCAAAGTCGCTGGACCTTTAACCACTTCAATTTGTTCTGCTAACAAAGGCTCTACGCCCACGTCGTGGTCGGCGCTGGTAGTCGATGCGTCTTGAACCGTCATTTGATTATTCGTGATGGTCACGCGCGCGCCACCTAACCCTCGAATGACCGGACGTGATACTGACGGTCCAAATGAAGATACGCTCAGACCCGGTTCGAACTCTAAAATTTCTCCAAGTGTACTTGAGCGTTTTAGCGTTAGTTCATCACCCGCGAGCATGATGGTGGGTGTCGCCATATCTAACGAGGTATGCTCTAAAGGATTAGCTCGAACAACAACTTTATGTTCAGCTTCGGTTTCCAGGGTAATTAAAAAAGGCTTATCCGTCTCTTCAGATACTTGAATGATTTGGTGAAAATGGGCCTGGCTGCCGCCTTCAATATCTAAAGTATGTTCACCGATGGGTAAATCGAGCTTGAACCGCCCATCTTCGTCGGTCTGGGTCTTCACATCGCTGCCCGTGACTTTAATGTCAACTTTGACCAATGGTCGCCCTTCGCTACTTTCCACTCTTCCACTAATTGTTTTTGCTGACAGCTCACCAGCCAATAGACTCGCTATCAAAGCCATTGTGAATTGATTTTTCATTTATCTATTCCTAAATCTTAATTAGCCATTAACCCCATTTGGAATTTGGCACTCAAATTGTTTTTTAATAATTGAAATAAAGATTTAAGACTGAAACGGTGGCGCGCGTGGACAGTGCGCTGAATAGCCTTTTTGTTCAAATCCCACCTGCAGGTCTCGAGAAGAGACTTCCAGCGAGGTATTGAGCGGTACGGCTAAAGATTCGAAGTCACCGGTAACCAGTTCATCAAGGTGAGCGGCTTGCGCAAGACAAATGTGACTGTTGGTGGAATTTAAGTGTTCTGAGCTAAATTCATGATGAATAGCAGTAACCTGGGTGGCTAGCCAACCCAGCAAAAAAACTGCTATAGATAATGAACGCTTAAATTTGGACATTCTGTTTAATGATTCACTTTTTTTCATCTTATCGACTAACCAGGTTTGCTGACCAGTTTGGTCAAAGTGGGCCGTCGATAAATTAGCTTAAGAGCCTTTTGATTGAAAGTGCCGGTATACTGCCACATGCAGTGGAATTCACTCAAGGAAAATCAAGCGATAAATTGTTACAAAGCCTTATTAGATAGGACGCCTGCACCATCATTTTAACAATTCATGACCTTCAGGCAGCTGCTTGGCAATCCAGAGCGATAGTTTATGCTTCATATTCAGCAAATTTTCCTGATCTTTGGCTAAAGGCTGAACCAATTTATCGTGGACTAAAAGGCGATAGAGGCTTTCGACTTTTTCTTTCGCTGAGTCGGTTGGTGAGAAATTCTTAAATCCACGGTTTGTGGCGTATTTTTCGCCAATTTCGATCGCCTTTTTTAGCAACGCCGCTTCATTTTTAAGTTTTTTCATCTTTGGCTCCTCTCAATTTTCTGCTACCTTAATGAATCTCTTTACGGAAGTAAACCACTGAATTAGCGCAAAATTCCTTATTTGAGGAAGGGTTTAATATTTTGTTGCACTTCCAGTTAAACTTTTCAGGCAAAATTCGTCTAAGCACTGGAAATACGCGGTATTATCAGTTAAAAATGCACCCCAACTAAAAAAACAACTTAAATAAGGCTCGATTCATATGTCGTCACATGATTCTAATACGTCACTTACCGAAAGCTTTGCGAGATTAAAGTCAAACCTGTGCCAACAAATTATCGGTCAGGAAGCACTCGTTGACCGATTAATGATAGCCTTACTAGCGGATGGACATTTAATTGTCGAAGGAGCGCCAGGCCTAGCGAAAACCCGAGCGATTAATGCGTTATCTAAAGGCATCGAAGGCGACTTTCACCGGATACAGTTTACTCCAGACCTGTTACCCGCAGATTTAACTGGAACTGAAATATACCGTCCACAGGACGGCAGTTTTCGTTTTGAAAAGGGCCCGGTTTTTCATAATCTGATATTGGCGGATGAAATTAACCGGGCGCCAGCTAAGGTTCAGTCAGCACTGCTAGAAGCAATGGCGGAAAGGCAAGTGACTGTGGGTTCTCAGACTTATAAATTACCCGCCCTCTTCCTGGTTATGGCAACTCAAAACCCAATCGAGCAAGAAGGCACTTATCCCTTACCAGAAGCCCAGCTCGACCGCTTCTTGATGCACGTGAAAGTTGGCTATCCAGATGCATCCGCTGAAGCGCAAATTTTAAAACTGACCCGCGCCGAAGCGCATAAAGCTTATCAAGATGAAGCATCAATCGAACTGACCCAGGATGATCTTTTTGAAGCGCGCGATCAGGTGCTAGATATTCATATGTCAGAGCAACTGGAAGAATACATTATCCAATTAATCGTTAATACTCGTGATACTGCCCGTCTGGATAAAGATCTCGATCGCTGGCTGGACTATGGCGCCAGCCCGCGAGCGACTATCTCACTAGACCGTTGTGCCCGGGCAAATGCCTGGCTAGCCGGTCGTGACTATGTAACACCAGAAGACATTCAGAATATGGCCTACGACATACTGCGCCATCGACTCATTCTGACCTATGAAGCTGAAGCCGAAGGAATCAATACCGATATGGTTATTGACCGTCTGATTCAAGTCACGCCACTTGCGTAGCCGGAGTATTATTGAATGACTGCCTGGTCAATTCCTTCCCACAAATTTGCTACCAGCAGCCAGGAAGAGCTGCCTCAGGATTTCAAATACGGTATCGACTTGTCGCTTGGTCAGCTCATAGAAATGCGCAATAAGCCCATTATTCAGTGGCTCGCACCTGATTCTCGCGTTAAAACCAACCGCGTTGGCGGGTTTCGCTCTCGCTTTAAAGGGCGCGGTATGGATTTTGATGAATCACGCTTGTATCAAATTGGTGATGATATAAGAAATATTGACTGGCGAGTTACCGCCCGTACCGGCGAGGCCCACACCAAGCTATTTAAAGAGGAACGAGAACGCCCCGTGTTTGTCGTGCTCGATCAACTGCCGAGTATGTTTTTCGGGACCGCACAAGTTTTCAAATCTCTAGTCGCCAGTAAAATTGCCGCTCAACTGATGTGGAATACCTTGTCTAACGGAGACAGGTTTGGCGCGCTGCTGTTTGGCGAACAAACACATCTGGAAATGAAACCCTCCAGTAACCGAAGAAACTGCATGCGATTACTCAATCGAATTGTCGAAAGCTATCAGAATATTCTCGAACAAACCTTTTCTTCGGCAGCGGCGGAAGAGTTAGCAGCAAAGGCTCACAATTCGACTCAGGCGGTCTCGGACAAACAGAATCAATTGAGCAAAACGCTACAGCGTCTTAAATTTTTAGCCAAACCGGGAACGTTAATCCACATTATTAGCGACTTTAATCAGTTTGACGATGACAGTCAGGGGCATTTATCCAAATTATCACAGCATGCTGACATTCACTGTATATTGATTAAAGATCCTATTGAGAGTGAGCTACCGCCGCCGGGTATTTACGGCATCACCGACGGCGTCCACAATGGCTTTTTAAATACCGAACAACATTCTCTCAGACAAGATTATCATCAGGCATTTGAAAATAAACAAAACCTGATTAAAGATTTTGCTTTAAGTCACCGAGGCGTTTTTACCTGCGTAGATACTAATTTTGAGCAGCAATCAATCGGCCATCACAGCGCAACCAAGTCCCAGACTCAAGCGGGAGATGAGCGATGAGCCAACCCGCCGCTGGACAAGCGCCAAACCCATTAGAACAATTGCGCGACATTCACTTACCCGAGTCAGTCAACGCCTGGGAATTGGCCCCGGGATGGTGGGTATTAATTGGCTTACTGGTCATACTGTTGGCGTATCTCGTGTATAGGTGGTTGAAGACACGTCACGCGATGCGACTATTAAAACCCGCGACTCAAGAACTACAAAATATTGCTAACATGGTCCCAGATAATCAGGCAATTGCTCAGCTGTCCGCTTTGTTAAAGCGAGTTTCTTTAATTTATTATCCCAAAAAAGAAATTGCAGCGTTATCTGGAGCACAATGGGTCGACTTTCTCAATCGGCAATCGGAACAAGTGATATTTAATGATGACCATAAGAAAGTTTTTAGCGAGATAGCCTATCAGCCACGAAAAAAGCTGGAAGCTTCGCTCTGGCAACAATTAGTCAATCAGAGCGAAATAGCTTTAGTCACCATTATTCAAAATGGCGCGAGGAAATCGGCATGATTCAAATGGCATTTCCGTGGGTGCTCGCCCTTATTCCGGTCCCTTTATTAATCTGGGCAATAAGCAAAGCCAGACAACCTCAGTTATCCCCTATTCGGACGCCGCTTTTTAATTCCTGGCAAGCTATGCAAGCGAGTCACCCGAGTTCTCGTACAAACGCGTTAAACCGGTTACTTCAATTTTTAGCCTGGAGCTGTCTGGTGATTGCTGCAGCGAGAATTCAGTGGGTCGATGAGCCAATTGAACTACCGGCAAGCGGTCGAGATTTGCTGCTAAGTATTGATATATCAGGCAGTATGGAAGAAGAAGATCTTAAATTACACGGTCAACCAGCCAATAGGCTTTCGGTGGTTAAATCGATTGTTACCCAGTTTGTTGAGCAACGCGAAGGCGATCGAATTGGCCTGGTTTTATTTGGTGAAAATGCCTACTTGCAGACGCCACTGACTTTTGACCTGACTACGGTCCAATATATGTTAAATGAAACCGAAATTGGTCTGGCGGGAGCTTCGCGAACAGCAATTGGCGATGGTATTGGACTATCGGTAAAGCGACTCAGAGAACGACCTGAACAAAACCGAGTGCTGATTTTACTCACAGATGGTCGCAACAACTCCGGTGAACTGGACCCAATTGAAGCGGCCAAACTCGCGCAACACGCGGGCGTTAAGATATATACTATTGGTGTTGGCGCCGATGAAGTGATCCGTCGCTCATTATTATTTGGCAATACCAAATTTAATCCCTCCGCCGAGCTAGATGAAAAAACGCTGACTCAGGTGGCTGAAATAACCGGCGGTCGATATTTCCGCGCGCGAAGTACTGAAGAGCTGGCTCAGATTTACGATATTCTGGATGAATTAGAACCCGTAGAAGATCAGCCAGAAGTTTATCGACCGATTGTCGAGCTTTATTATTGGCCAGCCAGTCTCTCGATATTATTTCTTTTGTTACCGATTTTAATCAACCTGATTGTCAATGGGCTATTCTATCGACAACAAGATAAGAAAAATGCGCCTGCGGTTAAAAGTGCGGAGGCTCAACGTGCCAGTTAATATAAATGACTTTCATTTTATCCGACCAGAATTACTGCTGTTATTAATACCAGCAGCTTTATTATTAATTAAATTTAGTGTCGACGCTAAGAAGCATTCTGCCTGGCAAAATGTTATATCCCCTCACCTGTTAGAATTTCTTTTTGTGGCCGGAAAAAAAGGAACCGCAAAATCCGGGTTTTGGTTAATGGCATTGATAGCGCTGGTGACCATAATTGCGGTGAGCGGTCCCAGTTTTCGACAGAAATCAGTGCCTGTCTTTCAAACGGAAAACGCTCAGGTAATCTTGCTCGACCTGTCGCTGTCAATGGATGCTACCGACATTAAACCCTCCAGACTTGAGCGAGCTAAATTCAAACTGCTTGACCTGCTGGAACAAACCAAAGAAGGTACCATTGCGTTAGTGGTGTACGCAGGTGATGCATTTGTGATAAGCCCACTGACATCAGACGCAAAGACCATTGCCAATATGGTGCCAACACTGACTACCGGGATAATGCCGGTACTGGGTAGTCGTCCAGACCTGGCCATCCAGAAATCGGTAGAATTACTCGAAAATGCGAAATACAACCGCGGCCAGATTATCTGGTTAACCGACGGCGTAGACCAACAATTTGTCAACCCGATTTCCCAAAGCATTCAAAACAGTCGATATGGTTTATCGATTCTGGCAATCGGTACAGAACAAGGCGCGCCAATTCCATTGCCCGACAAAAGTGGTTTCTTAAAAGACCGCTCAGGGTCAATTGTAGTACCTAAATTACAGACGGTGGAGTTAAATGAAATTGCCAACGCCACCGACGCCGGCATTATCGAGCTAACGGCGGATAATCGAGATATTCAATACCTGAAAGAAATACACCAGTGGCAAGACAATGAATCAGGCGTTGATGGCGAAGGCGAACAATTAATCAGTCGATGGATTGATGACGGCTATTGGTTGGTGTGGATAGTTTTGTTTTTGTTCCTTATTAAAATGATTCGCCAGCCAGCGGGCCAAACGCTGTCAATTACGTTAGTCTTTTTAGGGACTTCTTTACTACCCAATGACGTACAGGCAATTGGTTGGCAAGATCTATGGTTAACAAAAAATCAACAAGCAGAAAAAGCCTTTGAAGAAGGCGAATACGAAACCGCTGCAAACTTGTATGAAAACCAAGAATGGAAAGCAGCAGCACATTATAAAAATGGCGCCTATTCTGAAGCGGCAAGCGCTTTTGACCCGATTGAATCAGAACGATCTTTATACAATCATGCGACCAGTTTAGCTAAAGCCAATCACCTTCAGGAAGCACTGGATAGTTATAATCAGCTGCTGGAAAATAATCCAGACCACCAAGATGCAGCGTTTAATAAGAAAATTATTGAAGATTTGCTTAAACAACAAGAACAACAACAGCAACAGAATGAACAAAATTCCGATCAGGAAAATCAAGAGCAGCAGTCGCAAGATCAGCAACAACAAGACCAACAACAAAGCGATCAGGAGTCTGAGCAACAGCAGCAACAAGATCAACAACAAATGTCACAAGAAGAAAGTGAGCAACAAGAAATGGAAGTTTCTGAAGACCAACGTGACAAATCTGAAAAAGACCAAGCGCTAGAACACTGGTTACAAAAAATCCCCGATGACCCAGGTGGATTACTCCGCAGGAAAATGTATCGCGAATACCAACGTCGTGGCAGACAACAAAAAGAAGAGAAGCTTTGGTGATGTATCGAATGAAAAACTTGATTAAATTGATGACCTTAATCGCTTGTCTTTTAAGCTCAAATGCTTGGGCAAAAGTCATCGCGACCTTAGACCGTACCGACATCTCGGCCGGTGAAACTTTTGTCCTGGATATTCAGATGGATCAGGATAGCGATGCGCAGCCTGACCTTTCTTTGATTCCAAAGGAATTTACCATTGTTTCAAATAGCCAGTACCACCATACACAAATTGTAAATGGCCAACGCTCCACCCTGAAAGGATGGAAAATCAAGTTGAAGACATTACAGTCGGGCCCTATTACCATTCCTGCGATTACTGTTGGCAATGAAGCGACCGACGCCATTCAATTAGATATTAAGGATTCGTCGAACCAACTCGATTTGAACGGGCAATCAAAAGTTATTTTTCTCGAAGCGGAAATCGATAAAACAGACGCCTATGTTCAACAACAACTGATTTTTACGGTGAGCTTATACCGGGCAGTTAATACCCATTATGCCAGCCTGTCAGAGCCCCAGGCAGACAATAGTATCGTTGAAAAACTGGGCGATGATATCCAGTTTGAAAAATATATTAATAATCGTCGCTACGTCGTCACTCAACGAAAATATGCCGTTTTCCCCCAACAAAGTGGCAAGTTAACCATCAGCGCAGTCAATTTTACGGCCGATGTAAACGACACCAGCAAGCGCAGCCGAAGTAGCTTTTTAAGCGCTACTCGCCCAATTAGCATATCGACTCAGCCGATTGAAATTGCCGTTAAGAGAAAACCAGCCAGTGCGCCCTCACCCTGGCTGCCGGCAAGCGATGTAATCCTGGCCGACAAATGGACGCCAAATTCCAAATCCCTTAAAGTTGGCGAGCCCATTACCTGGACCATCTTATTGACTGTACAGGGTTTAAGCGAATCACAATTGCCAGAAATTCAAATTCCTAAGGTTGAAGGACTACAGTGGTATTACGATGCCCCGCAAAAAGAACGCCAAATTAACGACAAGGGTATTGTCGGTCAGCGAATTGAAAAACTGGCGGTTATTCCATCTAAAGAAGGTACTGTGACTATTCCAGAAATTACCCTAAGTTGGTGGGACACTAAAGACAACCAGCCAAAAACAGCAACGCTCGCTGCTAAAACCTTTCAAGTCACCCCCGCCGAGGAATCGGCACAGGTAGCCCCGCCAACTGTCGTACCCCAAATGGAGCAATCACCGTTATCGACCACCATTTTTTACCAAGAAACGCTCAAAAAATGGCAATATTTAACCGCCGCGTTTCTTGGTCTGTGGCTGTTGACCCTAATGGCATACTTCAAAAAATCTTCCGTTGCCAAAGAAGCGAAACGCAAAGCTGATCCGGTCAATCGCCGCCGCGACAACCCAACAGCGAAAAAAGTCTTTAATGAGCTCAAGGCGAGTCTTAAATCTAACGACTATAGACAAGTAGAAACATTGGTTATCCGTTTAATTAATTTAGTAGGATATCCTCAGATTCGTTCACTCGGCGCCCTGGCTCAACGGATAAAAACGGACTCAGTTGCCGCTAAACTGAAAGCCCTCGAAAGCCACCGATATTCCGCAGTGCAGCAGGATGAAAAAATTTCACTCGATAAATCCGATATCGATCAGATTTTACGCGATCTCGATCGCCGACAAAAGAAAGCGGCCTCCAGCTCAATTCCTCCTCTCTACGCCAGATAATCTGGTGCTTTGAGCAAATTTTAAGCACTAAATTTTCTCTATTTAGTGCTTTACTTTCGCCTATACCACCTATATATTGTGTCCCATACAGAATAAACAACACCAGATATAGTAATTATCTGATTTCTAAGCAGTTTCTGTTTTTGCACAAATTACTAACACTTTATTGTGGGTTTAGTCACAAATTTTCCAGTGATTTACCCACAGAACTTGGGGTGTGGTTGGCTGTTTTGGTGATAATTTGACCTGAAAACTAGCTCAACAACAACGACAATAAATTGATTAAGGGATGAGGGATTCCGTTAATGACCGCTTCTTTGAAAAAAGCTCAAACTCCTGAAAATTTTCAAATCGACTTTCAACCGACTTCTATCGACATCTGGCAAACCAAGTACCAATTAAAAACTAAAGAAGGCCAACCTGTCGATAACGATATTGATCAAACTTACGACCGAGTTGCTAAAGCATTAGCTGACGTCGAAGCTGACGACAAACAGGAAGACGTTTATAAGGAATTTTTATGGGCACTTCGCCATGGTGCGATCCCAGCTGGACGAATTATGTCTAATGCAGGCGCACTAGCACATAAACCAGCCACATCAACCATTAACTGTACCGTATCGGGTACAATTACCGATTCTATGGACGATATTTTGGGCAAAGTCCATGAAGCAGGTCTGACACTAAAGGCCGGCTGTGGTATCGGCTACGAATTCTCAACTTTAAGACCTAAAGATGCCTATGTATCAGGCGCGGGTGCGTACACGTCTGGGCCACTCTCTTTCATGGACATCTATGACAAGATGTGTTTTACGGTGTCTTCTGCGGGCGGCCGTCGTGGTGCCCAAATGGCGACTTTTGACGTCAGCCATCCGGACGTTATGGAATTTATTAAAGCCAAGCGTGAAGACGGTAGACTTCGTCAATTTAACCTCTCACTGCTCATCACTGACGAATTTATGCAAGCAGTCATCAACGATGAAGATTGGAATCTGATTTTTCCAGTCAGCATGAAAGAAGTTGAAGCAGACGAGCGCGACATTGCAAATTCGGATAAAATCATCTGGCGCGAGTGGCCGACCACTGAAGGTTATTTAACCAATGAATATGGTCAGGTTGCCTGCAAAATTCACAAAACGGTAAAAGCCAAGAATTTGTGGAATCTGATTATGTCATCCACTTATGATTTTGCCGAGCCAGGATTCATCCTCATCGATCAGGTGAATGATAAAAACAATAACTGGTTCTGTGAAAATATTCGTGCGACAAACCCATGTGGTGAACAACCACTACCCGCTTACGGATCTTGCTTGTTAGGTTCCGTGAACCTGACACGATTCGTGAAGAATCCATTCACTGAAAAAGCCGAATTTGACTGGGATAAATTCCGTAAAGTTGTTCGCATTTTTACTCGCATGCTCGATAACGTTGTTGAAATTAATGGACTACCCTTGATAGGTCAGCGTGAAGCCATTAATGATAAGCGCCGTCATGGTATGGGGTATCTTGGATTGGGCTCCACAATTACCATGCTAGGTAAAAAGTACGGCTCGGCAGAATCCATCGATTTTACCGAACAAGTTACCCGTGAACTCGCAGTCGAAGGTTGGCGCACTGCGTTAGACCTAGCCAAAGAAAAAGGTCCGGCCCCTATTCTCGAAAAAGAATTTGAAGTGACTGGCGCTATGCTGCATAAACGTCCAGAAATGAAAAAGGATGGATTTAAAGTCGGCCAGAAAGTAAAAGGAAAAGTATTACACGCTAAGTACAGTCGCTATATGCAACGTATTGCTGAAGTTGAACCTGAGTTGGTCGAAGAATTATCAAAAGTTGGTGCACGTTTCACCCATCATTCCTCTATTGCGCCAACGGGTACAATCTCGCTATCTCTCGCGAATAATGCAAGTAATGGTATTGAGCCCAGCTTTGCTCACCACTACTCTCGTAACGTCATTCGAGAAGGTAAGAAAACCAAAGAGAAAGTCGATGTTTATTCTTACGAATTGTTGGCTTATCGCTCTTTGATTAATCCAAAAGCGATGCCTTTCTCTGATAAACCTGACGAGCAGTTACCCGAATACTTTGTAACTTCAGACGCTATCACGCCAACTCAGCATGTGGATATTCAAGCCGCCGCCCAAAAATGGATCGATTCATCGATTTCCAAAACGGCTAACGTGCCGACTGAATTTCCTTATGACGAATTCAAAGATATTTATTTGTATGCTTATAAAGAAGGTTTAAAGGGTTGTACAACCTTCCGGTTCAACCCGGAAGTCTTCCAGGGGGTTCTGGTTAAAGAAGAAGATCTGGAAAATACAACTTATCAGTTTACGCTAGATGATGGTTCTACTGTCGAACTCAAAGGTAATGAAGAAGTTGAGTACGACGGTGAAATTCACACTGCCGCAAACTTGTTTGATGCATTAAAAGAAGGTTATTACGGGAAGTTCTAGACTTCCCAGAAATGAAATATTAATCAGCCTACTCCAAAGCGAGTAGTTAATTAACGAAAATATTGGAAAATCCTATGCCAAAGATTATCAGTAAATCCATAGTCGGGTATAAAGTAAGATCGCAAGAAGAAGAAAAGAAAGTTCAGGAAGAGAAAAGGACCGCAGAAATCGTGCAGATGCACGAAAGCGTAAAACGACCTGAAATGTTGTTGGGCTCTACCTACAAGGTTAAAACGCCACTGTCGGATCATGCTTTGTATATGACCATCAATGACATTGTTCTTAATCCAGGTACCGAACATGAATTACGCCGCCCTTTCGAGATTTTTATCAACTCGAAAAATATGGATCACTTCCAGTGGGTAGTTGCGTTAACACGAGTAATTTCTGCGGTTTTTCGTAAAGGTGGTGACTGCACATTCCTGGCGGAAGAGCTCAAAGCGGTATTCGACCCGAAAGGCGGCTATTTTAAAGCCGGTGGAAAGTTCATGCCGTCGCTTGTTGCGGAAATCGGTGACGCAATTGAGTCTCACTTAAAAATGATTGGTTTGTTAGAAGACGATAGTCTTGACGAGCACCAGCAGGCGTTAGTCGATGCAAAGCGCAAAGAATACGAGCAACTTCAGAGCAGTGGCGCAACAGAATACAACGGCGATTACCCTGAAGGCGCTCAAATGTGCAATAAATGCATGACTAAAGCGGCGGTATTGATGGATGGATGTATGACTTGCTTGAGTTGCGGCGATTCAAAATGTGGTTAAAACCACTGTTACTTATCATCTAGATTTAAGGGTAAAAAACACATAATAAAAAAGCAGTTAAACGATAGTTGCCACAGATTTTGTTGTACTTTCGATTTAACGTGCGCCGGTTTTTTCGGAAATCGGTAACACCATGACGGCCCGACAAATAATTTTGTCGGGTCTTTTTTTATCTCGCAATTTTATTATCTTGTCCAGCAATCTCTACTGACGTAGCGCTCTGAGCATCCAGGCGGTTTTCTCATGAATTCGCATGCGATCAGATACTAGAGCAGCAGTCGATTCATCATCAGCTTCCTGCGCTACTTTTAGAACTTCACGACAGGTCTTAACCACGGTTTCATGACCTAAGGTTAAATAATCAACCATCCGCTTGGCTTCAGGTACGCCATCCACTTCCTTAATCGAACTCAATTGAGCAAACTCTTTATAGGTGCCAGGTGCAGCCACGTCCAGCGTTCGAATACGTTCTGCAATATCATCTACCGCGACAGCCAGTTCGGTATAGTGCTCTTCAAACATCAGGTGTAATTCTCTAAATTGAGGGCCTGTCACATTCCAGTGAAAATTGTGTGTTTGCAAATAAAGCGTATATGAATCCGCTAACAGTCTTTTAAGACCATTGGCTATTTCGATACGATTTGATTCATTGATACCAATATCAATACCTGTCATTTTCCGCTCCTGATAGTGTATTTAACTCATCGTTAGAGAATAATACTATAGGTAAATCGAGTCGCTGTCGCGCCATTTGCTTTAGTCTATTGAGCGTATTGTCAAAGGCTAATATCGTTTCACGACCTTTAGTTACAACATCCTTTTTAACCACTATTAACCCTCAAAAGCGAGCCACTGGATTTTCAAATAGACACAATTCTTACGTATAATTTCCGAAATTGGATCACAGCTTATAACCCATTTAAGCAAAATGATTCACTCAATTAAGAACCCTTGTGACTTAAATTTTATTTCCTTCTATATCAACAACTCCCAATACCCAACATCAATCCATTCATTAAATTTTCTTCCTACTTCATGAAAGTGCGCGACTTTTTTAAACCCTAATTTTTCATGAAGCGCGCCGCTGGCAGCATTAGGTAACGAGATTCCTGCAATTACGCAGTGCAAATTTCTGAGTTTAAGTTCTTCGATAAGTTTTTTGTATAGCGTAAAGCCGATCCCTTTCATGTGTTGATTATTTTTTATATATACCGTACTTTCCACCGAGCGACTATACGCACTTCTTTCCTTCCATTGTGTCGCGTAGGCGTAACCAACGATTTCATCGTTGTCGATAGCGACAAAAAAAGGGTACTGAGTGCATATAGCTTCTATGCGTTTTAACATTTCAACGAGATCGATTTTAGTTTCTTCAAATGTGACAATCGACGTCTCAATGTAAAAATTATAAATTGCGCAGATCTGTTCTGCATCAGCGGGCTGGCATAGCCTTATATTCATATTTCTGATCCTGTTCAGAATTCCCCGCTCAAAGTATCAAAACCTCCAAAGCGCGTCCACTCTATCGAGATAAGTTCCGAGCCGTTTTGGGGTTGCCTGGATTTAAACTGACTAAATTGGCGTTTGAGAATCAAGCGCAAATATTCAGCATAGCGACCTGAGATAAATACTCAAATCCAACAAATACCGCGCTGTATTGACATTAGTGACTGGACTTCAAATGTTAGCAATGCTGTGAGCATCGCTTTGCGACAACTACTGCTCTTTTTCCCTATTTAACATACGTTGAGCCATTGATGCTAAAAGCTTTTCAGCGGCTTGTTTCTCTTGATCTTCCACGCCGCTTTGTAAAATTGCCTGGAGATAGCTTTTAGCAATATCAGGCTGGTCAAATTGTTCGATTTCCGCCAGTGCTTGCCAACACCATATCTTAAATAAGCGACGCAGGTAGTCTGGGTGCTGATTTTCTAGATTAAGAATACGGCGAAATAAATCAGCAGATTTTTCGTTTTGACCGAGCTGTTGCAATAAATATCCCTGAGTCAATAAAATCCAGCGATTATCTGAATATTTTTCCAGGAGTTTCTCACCCGCCTTTACGGCACGTTGTTTCAATCCGATATCGGGCAAACGGACAGCGACATAATGAAAGACGGGGTCAACTAATTCCACTGGTGACGCGCGAAAAATATATGAATTGATTTTATCTCTGGCATTTTCAATATCTCGGTTCCAAATATCGACTAGCGCTCCTGCAAATAATTCATCGTTAAAATCATAACCGTCTATAGCCAATTTTTGATCAGAAAATGCGTGTGAGAATAAGCCTATTTTAACGGCCATTGGATTTCCAGGCTTCGAAAAGGCAAACAAGCGTAAAAAGCTTAAGGCAAATGGAGATTTAGACACGTCGCCCATCATGAGTCGAAACGGGTCACTGATGGTATTAGCATTGGCCAGAATAAAAACTGACAAGTTTTTCTCTGGTAGCGTTAAAAGCAGCGCGCCTGAGTGTCGCGGTTCGTCCTGACCAAAACTCCAGATTAATCTCTGTCCTTGAATCGTTTGTGTAAACCAGCCGAGACTTGTTGGCAAAATGTCTCCCTTTGTCGTCTGAGACGGCTCGAGCAATCGCTGACCACTAGAGACTGAAATGATTTTGTGCGTTTGAATTGCCGATAAATATTTCGCCATTTGTTCGACATTAGTGACCAACCCGGCTTGTCCTCCCAATTGTGGCGAGTCAAAACCGTCCATGCCCGCCGGCCTGAAAATGCGTTCATTAACGCTTTGTTCAAAAGTTTTTTTCTCGATTGTTTCGATAACCTGAGCGAGAAGCCCGTATCGATTGGTGGCGTAGACAAAAGTTTGCCCTAAAAGATTTTCAGACGTATGGGTAAGCAGGTGTTTAATCGTCGCTTCTTTCGGTAATCGGTTGTTTACTGACTGCGCTGGAATAAACTGGTTGACTCGGTCATCGAGTTGCAACTTACCCTCTTCCATTAATTGCAATATCACCAACGCGGTAAAGGTTTTCGTGACTGAAGCAATTCTTAAGGCCGTCCGGGTAGTAAATGATTCGTTTAAATCACCTTGTATACTGCCAAAGGCATTCTTGCTGATGACTTCTCCATCCTGAACAATCGTATAAGCGACACCTGGAATTGTCAGCGAACTTTGTAGTTGTATAATATCTCGCTCAAAAGAGGCGACGTTAGCTGACCAGTCGGTTCTTTCGCTAGTTGCAACCTGCGATTCTGAATAAAATGCGAGTAAAGTCATCATAATCCCCAAGATAAAGACGATTCTAAATATCAACGCCAAATCCTTTAGTAAAATTCTTAGTCGGTCAGGGTTGTTTAAGATAAGACGTAACTAACACTAAAAAGGTTTGCACGGCTTGTTTTGCTAGATTGAGCAAAAGTGTTAACCTAGTGATACGGTAAAAAAATAAGAAGCAACCCCATGAAATTACCTAAAGTTTTTACATTTTTACTTTCGGCGCTAATCTCTTTTCCAGCCCTCGCTAAAGACGACTCATACTTCCAGATTAGCTTGTTGAGAGCCCATCCTGGTAACCTGCCTGCTTTAATCGAAGACGTAAAACTCGAAAAAAAACGCGTTCAAAACGAGATGATTATAATGCGCCACAGTCAGGGTGATCATTGGGATCTGATGCTCGTCACACCCGCGACAAGGCATTTAAAAGCGCCTCACAGCTATAAAGATAAAGCAGACTTTCAGCATGACTTCCTGGTAATAGGCAATAGCTGGACCCAGATAAAACAATTGTCCAAAAACGCAGGACTCTTTCATATTGAAATGTTTCAAGCGGCGAGCGGCCAATACGATGCACTTTTAAAGCAACGCTACATGGAAAATGATTATCTGGTTGCCACTCAGCGAAAAGCCAACGAGGTTTTTGAAACAGTATTTGGAAGTGATGTCGATTTATTGACTATCGGATTCTATCAAAACATGCAGGAATTTGCCGCCGAACCAGATTTAGCTCAGTCGGTATTTGAAAAAGCCGCAAAAGACGCCGGCTTCAAATCGCGATCGGATATTGGCTTTTACTTGCGTCAATTTCTGGTTGGTCATCAAGACACATTGGCAACACAAGTTCAATAAAGAATAAACCGCGTTATTCAGAGGTGAAGATGAACCTTATCCGCCATTTACAATGCACCGGTTGCGGCGCAACCTACGCGCCAAACCAATTAATGAACCTTTGTCCTGTTGATAGCAGACCACTCCAAGTCATTATCGATATAGCGCAAATAAAAGCGACCAAACCGAATTTTGATTGGTACCGTCCCGATATCAAATCCATGTGGCGGTTTGGTTCTTTGCTGGCTTTGGATATTAATGACTCACAAGACGCAAAGCATATTTTATCGCTCGGCGAAGGCTACACGCCAGAGCTCTCATTGGTTAATTACCCTGAAGCAAAACGACACGGATTTAGCCTATTTCTCAAAGACGAAGGACAACCACATTCAGGATTTGGGGCAAATCCAACCGGTAGCTTTAAAGACCGCGGTATGAGTATGGCAATTTCAATGGCCAGGTCATTTGGGATTCATAAAGTTGTGGTACCGACACAGGGAAATGCTGGTGACTCGATGGCGGAATACGCCGTAAAGGCCGGTTTGGAGGTCGTTGTAATAATGCCTGAAGATACCCCCATGCCAATTTTAGGACGGGTTTCGGCGTTAGCAAAAATGCGACCTAACGTCGAACTCGAACTGGTCAAAGGCACTATTAAAGAAGCGGGCGAATTAATGAAACAAAAGTACCTTCCGCTAGGTTATTTTAATATGGCCACGTTTCAAGAGCCCGGTTGGCGTATTGAAGGTAAAAAAACCTTGGGCTACGAATTAGCTGAACCGGCAAATGGATTATCACAACCGTGGCAACTCCCCGATGTCGTGCTCTATCCAACAGGTGGTGGCACCGGGATCCTGGGTATGTGGAAAGCGTTTGACGAGTTAGAATGCATCGGGCTAATCGACCAAAGACGTCCCCGGATTATATCAGTACAGTCTATTGAGACGGCGCCGGTAGTCACAGCATTTAACCACAACCAGCTAGACACCACGCCAGCAATGCCCGGCGAAACAATCGCGACAGGCCTGAATGTCCCCGGCGGTGTAGGTCACTTTAAAGTACTTGAAATTGTGCGCCAGAGCGGCGGTACAGCAATAGCTGTCGATGAAGACTCGATTGCCAAACAACTGAAATCGGTTTATCAGGATTATCATATCTGGATCTGTCCGGAAGGTGCGGCGACACTTGCAGCTATCCCTCAGGCGATAGAACAGGATCTCATTAAACCCGGAGAAAAAGTCGTCGCATTTAACACAGGAACATTTGAAAAATATTTACCCAATGTTCGGCACCTGTTATTTGACTGATCAAATCGTAAATCTAGCCAAATTTATCTACCGCGATGTTCTCAGGTTCAACACCCAGTTGTTCCAGCATTTTGATGCAGGCGTCAACCATAGGGGGTGGACCGCAAAGGTAATATTCGATATCTTCTGGCGCCTCATGGTCACACAGATATTGGTCGAATGCCGCTTGATGGACAAATCCGCTTGGACCTTGCCAGTTATCTTCGGGAAGCGGTGAAGACAATACCAATGTCCAGGAAAAGTTATCATGCTCATGCGCTAGCTGTTCAAACTCCTGCTGATAAAAAGCTTCAGTTAAACTTTTCGCGCCGTACCAATATTTGATCCTACGACTGCTCGCAAGCCGACAAAGTTGATCGCGAATAATTGAACGCATCGGTGCCATCCCTGCTCCGCCGCCGATGAATACCATTTCAGCGTCACTAGCATGAGCGTGGAGCTTTCCAAATGGTCCAGAAACTACTACCGAGTCTCCGGCCTCTAGCGAAAAAAGATAAGAAGAAACAATACCCGGCGGCACATCAGGTTTGTCTTGCGGTGGAGGCATTATCCTGACATTCAGCATGATTATTCCTTTTTCATCTGGACTATTCGCCAGTGAATAAGAACGCGTCGCTTTGACTTCATTAACGACCTTAAAACGGTTTAGTTCGAGCGCTTGCCAACGCTTCTGATGACGCGCTTCGATTTTGATTGAAGCGTAATCGAGCTCATAGGGTGGACACTCTACCTGAATATAATCGCCAGCTTGAAAAGGCAATGTTTCCTCGGCGGGCAATTCAAGAACAATTTCTTTAATGAAACTTCCAACCTGGCGCGACGATCGAACTTTGCAAGACCACTGACGGATTGCTAAAAACTCCCTCGGAAGCGCGATTGACAAATCATATTTCACTTTTAATTGGCACGCGAGACGGGTGCCTTGCCTAGCCTGTTTTTTATTAATAAGGTCTTCTTCTACCGGTAATATACTGCCACCGCCAGACAATACCTGAACTTTACAGGCGCCACATATTCCTTTTCCACCACACGCTGAAGGGATTAAAATTCCCTGGTGGTTGAGAGTTTCTAACAAGGTATTTCCGCGGTTGATCGCTTGATGATCGGATGTCTCACCGTTAATCACCAATTTGATTTGTCCTGAGCCTACTAACCAAAACTTTGCCAGCTGTAATACGACGACCAGAAAAGTGATAACAACGACAAATCCTACAACGCCTGCCAGAAAAGTTTCCATCACGCGTCTCCCTGAAGAGAAGTCAGATACTTAACCGAATATCGCGTTTTCGTTTACAACCACAGCAACCCGACAAACATCAGTACCGGAGTTAACAGATTGACTAAAACATTTAAATGCATATAAGGTTTTAGCCGATCCAGATCTTGTTGATTCTTTAATATACCGAACACCATGGGAATCGCTATGATCACCGTCAGTAAACCGAGCAAAACGCCGGTAGGTAAATATCCACCAATAACTCCGAAAACGAGACACGAATAGGCGAGCACCAGATTAACGATAAAAATCATGCCACTACGTCTCTTTCCAAGCATAATAGGCAAATGGCATCGGCCAACTTTACGATCGGCTTCAATATCAGGAAATTGATTAAGAAGTAACAGGTTGTTGATTAAGAAAAATGGTACAAGTGACGCGATAAAAACTTGCATGGAGAAAGCGCCAGATAATACGAAGCCGGTACCCATTAGTGTCAATGGTCCCATCGCCAATCCGGGCGCTATCAGGCATAAATAAGGCGAACGCGTAATATAAGGTGTATAGCTTACCACTAATAATAGTCCGACCATGCCAACAGGAATTAACTGCCATCCCACTTGTAAGGCGAGAATCAGACCAATGGCAGCGGTTAAAATGCAACTTAATATACCGATATTAAGGGTTGCTTTTGCAAGCTCCGGTTTTTGAGGTAATGCACCGCTTCCACCACTAAATGGCGTCTTAATTGTGAGCAAATCAAGTCCACTACGGAAGTCAAAATATTCGTTAAAAGTGTTAACGCTTATAGTGGCCAATATGGCACCAGCAATAATTAAGGCGCTATAGCCGCCATGAAAATTCTTGCTCGATTGATAAACTACCGCCATCGCCAGTAAACTACAGATGGGAGTTAATAGAAGAAACTTCGGACGCGTAGTGGCAAATAACAGGGCAACATTTTTATTGTTCATCCCCATAAGCCATTCCTAGCCTGCGATCGCATGTGTAGGCCTCCTTATTTTTGTTATTGCTGGTCAAATCATACAATGACCAAAAATATTTGTATAGTTGATCAAAATGATCAATCAAAATAAGCCTGGTGCTATCAGAATTCTTGTTTTAGCAGTGCATCGCTATCCCGTCGAGCGATTGAAAAAAACCTCTCATCAATTGCGTTAGAAAATTCGCCTAAGTAAGCGCAGCGAGTTCTCTGATTAAACGGTCCATTGGGAAATGGACGCCAGGGCATAATGTGGACTCTCCGGGCGTTAGACCATGACCAGAAATACTCGCCAGAGGAATCTGATATTTTTCCATTAATGTTTTACACAAATTCAATAATGCCTGATATTGCGCTTCTGGCACTCGATGTGATTCAAAATTTCCGATCATACAAATGCCGATTCCACGAAAATTTCTATCGGAATTATTACCTGAAACGTGGGCACCCCAAAGATGATTTTCTCCTCGCCAATCACTGGCAACCTCGCCCATTTTCATTCCCTTACCGTTCCCCACTACAAAATGATAAGGGATCGCATCGATGGGATCTCCCGCCTGGCGCTCGCGGTGAACTTGTTGTAAAAAAGGAATATTGCCAAAATTTCCGCCCGAATGGTGAATGACGATGTAACGCCAACGACTCGGCCAATACCATGCCCCTAACGCGCTCAATGAGACTCCGGCGAAAATGTATTTAAATATCTTACGGCGAGAATTTTGTACTTTAGTCAATTCTTCGCGAGAATCGGTAAATTCAGAATCCTGTTGCTTATGTAGGCTTTCCATAGAAGGACTGTTTTTTATGAAACTGATTTGGTATCAATTATGACAATTAAAAACTCATTTTTACTCAAAAAAATAACTAATCAACAGACGAAAAAAAAGCCAGCTTAATCATAAGCTGGCTTTTGAGCCGTTTTGTACATCCCAAAGGCGGGATGTGGCGCACTTGTTATAGCGCTTCTTTTAATTCAGGTAAAACCTTGAATAAATCTGCCACCAGACCATAATCTGCAATCTGAAAAATCGGCGCTTCCTCATCTTTGTTGATGGCAACAATAACTTTACTGTCTTTCATACCAGCAAGATGTTGGATAGCCCCCGAAATTCCGACAGCAATGTATAAATCTGGAGCTACAATTTTTCCGGTTTGACCGACCTGATAATCATTTGGAACAAATCCAGCATCGACGGCAGCGCGCGAAGCACCAACGGCCGCACCTAGCTTATCGGCAATATCTTCCAACATGTGGAAGTTTTCGCCACTTCCCATACCGCGACCGCCAGAAATAATGATATTAGCAGCAGTTAACTCAGGGCGCTCTGACACCGTCAGCTCTTGCGAGGCAAATTTGGCGTTAGTCGAAATGTGAGCATCGGCATCGACTGCAACAATTTCAGCACTGCCGCCAGTCGCCGCTACCGCGTCAAAACCGGTTGCACGCACGGTGATGACTTTAATCGTATCGGTAGACTGAACGGTGGCGATTGCGTTACCGGCATATATTGGTCGCTTAAATGTATCCGCAGCTTCAACGCTGATGATATCTGAGATAGGTTGCACATCCAGCTTAGCACCAATGCGCGGCATAAAGTTTTTACCAAACGTTGTCGCTGGTGCAAGAATATGGGTATACCCTTGTGCATTAGCTAATACGATAGCAGCGAGACTTTCAGCAGTGGCGTGTTCCAGGTCACTATGTTCTGCATGAATGACTTTGCTAACACCAGCAACGGCTGCCGCAGCCTCAGCAACGGCTCCTGTGCCATTACCAGCAACCAGAAGATGAATGTCACCCCCTATTTGCGCAGCCGCAGCGACGGTGGTCAGCGTAGCAGCGCCTAATACTTCGTTATTGTGTTCTGCAATTACTAGATTAGTCATTAGATCACCTTCGCTTCATTTTTCAGTTTATCGACCAGCTCTTCAACACTTTCGACTTTGATACCCGCTTGACGTTGCGCAGGTGGCTCAACTTTTAGCGTCGTGGTACGTGGCGCAATATCAACACCCAGGTCTTCTGGCGTTAATTCTTCGAGCGGCTTACGTTTAGCTTTCATTATGTTCGGTAGTGAGGCGAAGCGAGGTTCGTTTAAACGTAAATCAGTCGTAACAACAGCCGGCAAAGTTAAATCAACCGTTTGTAATCCACCGTCAATCTCTCTTGTTACGGCGACCTTGCCGCCTGCCACATTCACTTCCGAGGCAAAGGTGCCTTGTGGCCAATCTAGCAGCGCAGCTAGCATTTGACCAGACTGGTTATTATCACCATCGATAGACTGTTTACCCATAATGACCATTTCTGGCGCTTCTTTAGCGACGACTTCTTTTAGAAGCTTCGCGACACCCAGAGGCTGAACCTCCTGGTTGGTTTTTACGAGTACTGCCCGATCCGCACCTAGTGCCAATGCTGTACGTAACGTTTCCTGCGCTTGAGCAGGACCAATAGACGCTACCACAATCTCGCTAACAACACCTTTTTCTTTCAATCGAACCGCTTCTTCAACAGCGATTTCACAGAATGGGTTCATGGACATTTTAACGTTTGCAGTTTCAACGCCGGAGTTGTCGTCTTTAACACGCACTTTAACGTTGTAATCCACAACTCGCTTAACAGTTACCAATATTTTCATGCAGACACCTGTTTAGGTTGTATGGGTTTTAATCTGAGAGCATTGCTAATCGGTGTTTGAGACGGTGTTAGCAATACGTCTTTGCCACTGGCATCAAAGGCCGTAGCAGAGAAATCTGTATCTTTATCGGAATTCCCTATAACCGATAACATGAATCGATATAGAAGAACGCGGGGATCTTGCCGCTTTATGCGTTTAACGTCAACCAAAATCAGGTATAATCCACTACTTTCGAGCTATAACCGGTATACATTTGACCTATGTCAGCGCCGGTAGCTTTTACTTTGTTTCTCAACCGCTTAAGTCCGTAACGTCAGACACTACTTGGACTGTAAAACTTAAGCAAATGCTATTAACAATTATCAGGGGGTATCCATGGAACGCGAGTCTATGGAATTTGACGTTGTCATCGTTGGCGCAGGCCCGGCGGGACTATCGGCGGCCATTCGTCTGGCACAAATTTCTCAGGAAAATCAACAGGAAACCACAATATGCGTGGTTGAAAAAGGCTCGGAAGTGGGTGCCCATATTCTTTCAGGCGCTGTGTTTGAACCAACAGCGTTGAACGAACTGATCCCCGACTGGAAGGAAAAAGGTGCACCCCTTCACACGGAAGTCACTGGTGACGATATTATGCTATTGAAAAATAGTGATAAAGGGCTCAAGATTCCATCGTTTTTCGCACCGAAAACCATGCACAATCATGGTAACTATATTATTAGCCTCGGTAACCTGTGCCGATGGCTGGCAGAGCAAGCTGAAGCAATGGGCGTGGAAATATTTCCCGGCTTTTCTGCAGCTGACCTTCTTTTAAATGAAGATGGCAGCGTCAAAGGCATTTTGACCGGTGAAATGGGTGTTGCTATGGATGGTAGCGAAAAAGACGGTTACATGCCCGGCATGGAACTACACGCTAAATACACGGTTTTCGCGGAAGGTTGTCGAGGTCATCTGGGCAAAAAGCTCATCAGTCAGTTTAATCTCGATCAAGGCAAAGAGCCTCAACATTACGGGATCGGAATTAAAGAGCTTTGGAAAATCCCTGCGGAACAACACCAACAGGGAAAAGTTGTCCATACGGCAGGCTGGCCGCTCAAAGAAAGTGGCAGCGCTGGTGGTGGTTTCCTTTATCATCTGGAAGACAATCAAGTCGTCGTCGGACTAATTACAGACTTATCCTATGCCAACCCACATGTTAGCCCATTTGATGAATTTCAACGGTATAAGCACCATCCGCAGATATCCCAGTATCTCAATGGAGGTGAGCGCATTTCATACGGCGCTCGCGCGATTACAAAAGGCGGTATTCAATCTCAGCCGGAAATGGCGTTTCCCGGTGGTCTATTGATCGGTGATGATGCAGGCACTCTAAATTTTGCCAAAATCAAAGGCTCCCATACGGCGATGAAATCGGGCATGATTGCCGCGGAATCAATAGCAGACGCTTTAAAAGAAAACCGTGCCAGCGACCGATTGGACGCTTTTACTGCCGCATACAAAAAAAGCTGGGCGTGGAAAGAGCTGCATATACAGCGCAATTTTGGCCCAGCTCAACATAAGTGGGGTAATATCCTTGGCTCGGCTTACGCCTTTATTGACATTAATATCTTTAACGGTGCTTTGCCCTGGACTTTGAGTGACCCTGAGCCTGACCATGCGCAACTGAAGAAAGCTGCTGACTGCGAAAAAATACAATATCCGAAGCCCGACGGCGTTTTGTCATTTGATAAGCTGAGTTCGGTTTTTATCTCAAATACCAACCATGAGGAAGACCAGCCGGTTCATCTTCAGTTAACTGATAAAGACATTCCGATCACGGTGAATTTAGCAGAATATGACGAACCCGCACAGCGTTATTGCCCGGCTGGTGTTTATGAAGTGATCAGAGATGAAAGTGGTGAAAATCCACGTTTTCAAATTAACGCGCAAAACTGCGTCCATTGTAAAACCTGTGATATCAAAGACCCCAGCCAGAACATTAACTGGGTAACGCCTGAAGGTGCTGGTGGACCAAACTACCCTAATATGTAGCGTATCTGCACTAAAAAAGCCGCTTTAAAAGCGGCTTTTTTATCGCATTATCTGTTTGAAACAATCATTAACTTTGCTTTTTGCGCAAGCCCAATAAACCAAGGAACAAGACACTCCAGAGAAGACTTCCTGAACCAGAACTGGATGCTTTATCTGGGTCTGGCTGACATGCTTCTGCATCGCCGGTCCGAGGCATCAGCATAAAGGCATGGCGCTCTCCATTTAAAATTCCGTTGCCCACTATCACGCCGGAATTATTGATTGCAGTCGCTTCATACAAGACCCAATCAGGTTCACCTATTGCTTCTTCAGCAGGGTCAACTTTACAGTCGATTAAAGTGTTTAAATCTTTTGTTTCCCCGTTCTCGAAGATAAATGCGTGATACGTATTAGGCACCACCGAGTAGATAACTCTGCCGACCACCTGATCTAAATCGTTAATATCGAGAGCGGCCGATTTTTCAAGCGTATTTTCGGGAACAAGCCCTTCCGTCAATACCGGGATATCGGTCAACACTTGCGCCTGAGTATCATAGATATAAGCGAGCGAACAGAAGAATCCTAAGTTACAGTCCTCTACTTCACCTTCGTATTTACCCACGATTTTGCCGTTGTTGTTAATCGCAAATGCCGTGTTATTTCGCTTATCGTCAGTAATCGGCAATTTGGTCAAGTTTTGTGGATCGGTCACATCAACAAAATAACTTTTCACATACACCGAACTATCATGCAGTTCATCGGACCAACCAACCGCAATCCCATTATCATTCACATCACGTAATACTGCTCGTAGGATTGAGCCGTCATAATTTAATGGATCTAGCCGGGTTAGAGTGTCAGCCACGGAATCATAGATAAAAGGTCGCTCTAGAAGTAGATCGGCCACGTTGCCATTTAAATCTAAATCATCATCTGGGTTAAACTCACCGTGTCCAACGATAATTCCGCTATTATTAACACCTTGAGCGCGCATATCGCGGTTATCACCCGGCGCGAGTTCCGGCACAGATAGGGTAGTATTTGAGCCGATGGTCGAGTAGATGGCACGTTCATAATTACCAAACTGCTCATTACCATTAATATCTAATACAGGGTCGCCGTTTTCATCAACCAGGAGATACTCTGCGTTTGAAAAACCCACAACAAGATTATTGTCATTGAGATCAAATGCTAGACTTCGACTTAAACTGGTATTCGGATTCAGTATCGAGTTATCAATAGCGCCTAAATCAACTAATGCATCATTTTGATAAGCCACCGCGTGAACGATATCATCGGCCGGACCTTGAGTAGTTTGTACTATTCGATAGGAGTAACCGACAGCGACATTTGATTCATTGACGCCAAAAGCAAACACTGAATTCTCATCGAGTTCACCCAAGTCAATAACATCATAAGAATCTGCGGCTGATAAACTACTGCTGGCTAATGCGATTGTCGCGTATAAAAAATTTCTTTTAAGTTTATTCACAATAACTATCTACTTCTTCATTTCGGACTTTTAGAGTCACTTAATTAAGTTTAATGTAAAAACCCAAATCAACTGACAGCATCCGGTTGACTTTCGGGAATAGCGTTCTGAAATCGTTCAAGTTTCAAACAATTGTCATTAATAGCTGCTAGCCGAGGGAATTCATCCACCGGAAAATTAAAGCGGTGTGCGTTGTAAATCTGAGGGATAAGACACGCGTCGACTAAAGAAAGTTCCTCACCGAGTGAATAAGGCCCTTCAATCCCTTGAGCTTCTCGCATTTTGTCAAATGCCTGAAACCCTTCTCTTATCCAATGGTGATACCATTGATTCTTGTCAGCTTCTACAACCCCTAGCTGGTCAGTTAAATATTTCAAAACCCGCAAATTGTTGAGCGGATGAATATCGCATGCGACCAATTGACACAGCTGCCGGGCAAATGCCCTGGCTTTTAAATCTTGTGGAAGCAGTCTCGGACGCTCATACTTCTCTTCCAGATACTCCAATATTGCCATCGATTGAGAAATGGCATATCCGTCATCAATTAAAGTTGGAACTAATCCTTGTGGGTTTATCGCTCGGTACTCAGGTTGATGTTGTTCACCGCCATCTTTTACCAGGTGAACCGATTCCTGCGAATAAGAAACCTGCTTCAAGTTAAGCGCAATTCTCACCCGATATGCGGCTGTTGAACGCCAATACCCATATAATCGAATCATAATCATACCCTCAAACTACAACTAACCTTTCAAGACAGCTTAACTTTTCGGTAGTTTTATTATTTATAAAAAATTCAGCATATAGCTGAATTCAAGCCAAATTAATCCCAAAGATTCAATAACTTAGTTGAAAGAACTGAGTTTCACTCACACAATAATCAATAAGTAGCAGGCATTTTACACGCTTAACCCACCATCACAAAGAAATTTACCGACCTGGACAGAATACTCACCTTATTGGCGAGCCCTGTTTACTCCCACTCGTCCTCCTGTTCATTTTCTAAATGATGCAGATGTCGATCGAGTTTATTGAGTAAATGCTGTAATTGTTCTTTTTCTTCATAGGAAAAACAGGAATCAATCAAGTCACCGGTTTCAATCCGTTTAGGGGTAATCAGATCGTGGAAATCGGCCCCTTCCTGGGTCAGATAGATTAATTGCTTCCGCCTATCTCGCTTGGAATTACGGGTATCTACAAACCCAAGTTTTTTGAGCACTTTTACCGCTCTTGTGACCGTGGCCGCGTCGGTTTTTAATACTTCAGCCACATGGCCATTGGTTAATCCGCCGTAGGAGCCTAACACGGAAATCACTCGCCACTCTCGCTCACCGATAGGCACACCGGATTCAAGCAATAAAGTGGAGAGTTTGTTACCAGCCTGCGACATTTGGGTGGCCAGCCGGTACATACGGTAAGGTAGAAAACTCTGTAAATCTAATGTGTACTTAACTTTTCCCGCCGGTTTTCTTAACCTGGAGGGCGATTTCACCGACGCCGGTTCTGTTTGGCTCTTTTCCGCTTCGCTCAATTGATTTTCCTCGTTTTGACGCCGTATTCAGACACTCAAAAGTCGATATTAGCGCGAATTGCCTGTAACTTAAACTGGAGGCAATAAATCCTACCCACTTTTTACAGGCAACTGGTGTCGACCTCCGGCCAGATCTTTGCTCCAGCACTCTGCCGCAGCGTGGCCAGTTTTGCGGCGACCGTATCTGCTCCCATCACCTTTCCCTGAAACATAGGGCCGCCTTTGTGTCGCGGAAACCCATAGCCATGTAGCCAGATGACATCTATGTCAGAAAGTCGCTGAACGATCCCCTCTTTATAGAGCGCCAGTCCTTCGCTGATTAACGCTAACAATGCCCTTTCGACAATTTCCTCATCGGTAAAACTACGCTGAGGAATCGCCAATGATTGCGCTTTTTCACGAATGAGCGACGCTGCCGCTGGATCGCTTTCGGGTTTACCATCGACATATTGGTAAAATCCCTGCCCTGTCTTTCGGCCTAACCGGCCATTTTCGACCATTGTCGCCGCTGCTCTAAAATAACCTGGATCGTGTTTTGGAAAAGGCTGTGCACTGCGCGCATTGTGACCAATATCAATACCGGATAAATCCTGCACCGCCAGTGGGCCCATCGCCATTCCCCATTTTGTCATGGCATTATCGATTTGCTCAATCGCCGCCCCTTCCAATAGCATCTGCTGGATTTCACGGCCATAACGGGTATACATTCTATTCCCGGCAAAACCAAAACAGACGCCGACTAATACGGCGACTTTTTTCAGCTTCTTAGCCACCGCCATCGCAGTAACTAAAGCTTGCTGCGAGGATTTTTCAGCTTTTACGACTTCGAGTAGTTTCATGATGTTGGCCGGGCTGAAAAAGTGCATACCAATGACGCGTGCCGGATCAGCAACAACGGAAGCTATTTCGTTGATATCAAGGTATGAGGTATTGGTAGCAAAAACACATGTCGGCTTACAGGCATTATCCAACTTTTGGAAAAGTGTCTTTTTAACCTCAAGATCTTCAAATACCGCCTCAACAACCAGGTCACAGCTCGCCAGCGTTGAATAACGGGTGCTGGCGATTAGTCGGGCCATGCAATCATCGGCGAACGTTTGAGACATACGGCCACTTTTGACATTACTGGCAAAATTACTAGCAACTCTTTCAACGCCGGTATCGAGTGCTTCCTGAGTTTGTTCAATAAGGTGAATAGTATATCCGGCGGTTAGAAATGCTGTGGCGATCCCTGATCCCATATTACCGCCGCCGATAATACCAACTTCTTTCACTTCCATCGGCTCCGCAGTCAAGTCTGTTTTGGTTGCCTGCTTTTCCGCCCCAAAAGCAAATCTTAAAGCGGCAGATTGTTCTGACTCACGAAGTTTTAAAAACTCGGTACGTTCGACCTTCATACCCTCGCTGATGCTGAGGCCCGTCGTCTGTTTCAGAACTTCAGCGGCGACGACAGGAGCATCTTTGCCACGAGCTTTCTTTCGCACTAATTCTATCGCTGAACGCCAGTCGAATCCTGCATTCTCGATGGACCTTTCACCGACACGATTGAGTGCGAGTTTGTTTTGTTCGATTAGCGATTGAACAAAATCTATGGTTTGCTCATCCAGGTCGACATCGTTTTCAAATAGTGCATCAAATAATAAATCATCTGTAAAGGCGGCGGCGTCATAATGTTTGCCACTCGTTACCATTTCCAGCGCTTTAGCAACGCCGACGATGCGAGGTAAGCGTTGCGTGCCACCCGCGCCAGGAATAAGTCCGAGATTTACTTCTGGCAGGCCTACTTTGGCATTTTTCAAGGCAACACGATAATGACAGGCCAATGCCACCTCAAAACCGCCGCCGAGCGATGTACCAAACATAGAAGCAATTACCGGTTTTGAGCTGGCCTCGATTCGATTAACAACATCGGGTAAGAAAGGCTTGGTTGGCGGTTGTCCAAATTCTTTGATATCAGCACCGGCGATAAAAGTTCGCGATGCACAACGAATAATGATGGCTTGAATAGTGTCATCGCCTTCAAATTTTTCAATTCCATCAACCAGGCCTTGGCGAACTTCTTGTGATAAAGCATTCACCGGCGGGTAATTAATTTCAATAATGCCAATAGCATTTTTGGATTCAAATTTTACTTGCTGAGTCATATTTCTTTCTCTAAAAGCATGGGCGAACTGAACGTGTTGTGGATTAATTTAAGCTTAAAATTTACTTAAAGCGTTGTTTGAAATTATTGCTAGCTTTCGGTAAAAACCCATCAATATTTTGCATTTTACTGATGATATAACGACAGGATGATTTGGCCAAATTAGCGTAGAGTTTTTTAACTAATTGCGTCGCTACATATCCCGGCCATTTTTCTGGCAACATGTTTTCAGGTAATTCATGATCTTTTAACAAGATTCGACGGTACTCATGAATCACTAGCGTTCTAATTAGAAATGCCTGTTGGTCTGATATTTTATGCCCTTGAGTCATTGCAGCCAATAGTGGCCGATAACAATCAATGAATTCCTGATAATTTATTCGTAATTCTGAGATGTTCCACTTTTCCTCGACTAACTTTTTCAGAACGCTATTAGAATCACTATCAAACGTCCTGCTCTCAAAAATAATGACTGCATCGGATAAGTGCATTTCTTTAATTGTCTCGTCCAACGAGCTACGTTCTATCGATGGATGGGCAAAAGCCCCCGAGGCTAGCGTACTAAAACCTAACCAGCGTAGCTGACGCTTAAAACTAATCAATTGGGATTCGGGCACAAAAGTGGGAAGAACGATTAACCAGTCTCCGTCTGAATGCTGTGTCGAGGGTGCATAAATACGCCTGGCGGCTTTGGTATAATGTTTATTCGCACTGTCAGTAAACCCGTAATAACTTTTACGTCCTTTTTTGGAGGCTTGCAGCCAATCCTCCTTGACCAAACGAAAAACCGAAGTCCGAATCAATCGCTCTGAAAACCCTAACGGCTCTAACGCATCAATTAAACTTCCTAGCCACACCGAGCCACCGTGTTGTGATATGACATCACCAAACACGGTTACAATGTGTGATTTGCTACTGATATTACCGTCTTCAGCCCGAGTCGCAATAAACGCATCGATATCAAGATTTACATCGCCAGTCGATTGCATTATTTGGTTAACTGAAATCAAAGTCCACTTCTACTTCATCAGTAACAGGATGCGCCTGACAAGTTAAGATCATCCCTTCTGCAACCTCTTCCTCGGTCAAGGAATGATTCAGATCCATTTCTACCTGACCTTTTATCACTTTTGCTTTGCATGTTGCACACACACCACCTTTGCAAGAGAAAGGTAAATCGGCACCATTGTCCATTGCGGCGTCGAGAATATTTTCACCTCCCATCGCTAATTCCATGGTAGTCTTGCGCCCCGCGACTTTTACCGAAACCGTGGCCATTTTCTCGCCGTATTTGCTGGCACGCTTTTGTTGATTTTCTTGCGCCTTTTGCTCAGCCGAACCTGCAAAAAACAGTTCGTAGTGAACCTTGTCTTCGTTAAACTGATTGGCTTTAAAAAAAGCGACCATTTCATTGATCATATCTTCCGGACCACAGAGAAAAATATCATCTATTGACTTAAGGTCGATAACCCTGGCTTGATCAAGCTCGATTAGTTTTTGGGCGCTAATTCGACCGTTAAATAATTCAGCGTCGCTTTCTTCTCGGGTAAATAAATTTACTAATTGAAAACGATCGAGATAGGCATTTTTTATGAAACTGATTTTGTCTCGAAACATCATAAGAGCAGATGACTTATTACCGTAAATTAAAGTCATTGTTGATTTCGGTTCAGTTTCTAAAATCGACTGAACATGGGACAAATTCGGTGTAATACCGCTACCCACTGCGATTAACAAATAGTTTTTTTCATTGTCGGCTGAAAGTTCGGTATAAAAATGTCCATGTGGCGCCATCACTTCTAACACCATACCTTTTTTAAGTTCTTCATTGGCATAGTTTGAAAATACACCCTGGTCTATTCGTTTGATGCCCACAGTCAATTTTTGATCCCGCACGCTATTGCAAATCGAATAGGAGCGCCGAGTATCTGCGCCATTAATATCTGCCTTTAAGGTTAAATGTTGTCCCTGAACATAGCGGTATTCGTCAGCGAGTTCAGCTGGTAATTCAAAAGTGACAGCAACAGCTTCTTTCGTTAGATTTTCGACGGCAGCTATTTTCAGTGAGTGAAATTCTGTGCTCATAGTTTTAACCTTTTTCCATTATTCTTGTGTTTTTAAATCACTATTAAAAGTGTTTAAAGTAGTCAAAATTTTCCAGACAATCGTTACATTGGTAAAGCGCCTTACAAGCAGTCGAACCGAACTGGCTAATTAATTTCGTATTACTGCTATCACAAAGTGGACATGCAACGTGATCGGCTTCATGCGGTGGTGCGATATTAATACGCTTTAGATGGGCTTTTCCCGCCGGCGACATCATTTCTGTTGACCAGGCCGGCGCTAAAACCAGGTTAACCTTGACATTTTTATAACCGGCATTGCTCATCGCTGTAACGATATCATCATTAATCGTTTCGACAGCAGGACAACCGCTATAAGTTGGCGTCACATCAATCACCCAGACATCGTCAACTTTTTTAACATCTTGTAGAATGCCGAGATCCCAGATTGTTAAACCTGGTAATTCGGGGTCGTGAACCTGATCGAGTAAATCCCAGACAACCGAATATTGCGAGTCATTTCGATAAGCTCGGCGTTGCGCAAATACGGGATTCAGCGTTGGAATAATTGTGTCTTTTGATTCTGGCATCATTAATTCATCGATTCGGGCGAGTGGCAAAACTCGCCTTTACAAAAGTTTTTACCACTGAAGGCCTGGCATAGTTCGCTGAATGTATTGCATTTCGCTGAGCATATGACCGAGGTGTTCAGTATGGATCCCTTCTCGACCACCACGAATTTGTAGCTGGCTGTCGGGAAATTCTACTTTTGATTCGCTAAGAAATTTTTGTACATACTCATCCCAGCCTTTTTGAAGACTGGCTCGGTCTACAGCAATGCCTTTGTCCGCCAGATCTTTTTCCCAATCTGACATAATAAATAACTCACCAACAAAATTTTCCAACTCTTCTAGCGCATCCTTTATCCGTTGCAGACTTTCTTCAGTGCCTTCCGCAAGTTGCCTGATCCAGGGTTCGCTTCGTTTTAAATGATAACGGCTTTCTTTCACTGCTTTAGCGGCTATCGCAGCGATTCTTTCGTCTTTAGATTCGGTTAATTGCTTTAGATATTCACAATAAAAAACATCGACAAAGAATTGCCTGACCATAGTGAAAGCAAAATCGTTGATTGGTAACTCATGAATTAGCAGGTTAGTGTATTCCCGCTCATTACGGAAATAGGCAATATCATCTTCGCTTCGGCCTTTGCCTTCGACTTCTGCGGCGTACTGATAGAACATTCGAGCACGTCCAATGTAATCGAGTGCTACGTTACCCAGTGCGATGTCTTCTTCCAGATATGGGCCATTACTGCACCACTCACAAAGGCGGTGACTCAGTACCACAGCATCGTCTCCGAGACCGACCAGGAAACGATAGAGGTTTTGTTGATCTTGATTCATCATTACCTGCCTTACATATTGTTAACGCTGTCAGGCAACACATAATGGGTCGCGTGACGATAGGGCTTGTCGTCCATCGGTTCAACAAAGTTTTCCGTGTCTTCTTCTTGTGAGGCCGTAATGTTTTTCGATTCCACCACCCAGATACTAACGCCTTCGCTGCGACGAATATAACAATCGCGGGCATACATTAACGCGTGTTCGGGGCTTTCGGCATGTAGGCTGCCAACGTGTTTATGGTCAAGACCGCGAGCAGAGCGGACGAAGACTTCGTATACGGCTAAATGTTCTTGGCTCATTTTTTTACTCTCTCATTGTTCCAGTCGGCAGCAATTTAAGCCGCGCTTTCTGTAGACTTATTCTGTTGTTTTGCCCGGTAGGCACGAACCGCTTCTCGAACCCACTCACCATTATCGTGAGCCGCCTTGTGGTGCTTAATTCGTTGATGATTACAAGGTCCACTACCATTGATTACCTGATAGAACTCTTCCCAGTTAATCTCGCCCGAATCATAATGACCACGTGCTTCATTCCACTTTATTTCTGGATCGGGCATTTCAAGACCGAGTACCTCAATTTGTGGTACGGTCTGGTCGATAAATTTCTGCCGAAGTTCATCGTTAGATTGACGTTTGATTTTCCATTTCATCGATTTCCCTGAATGGGCTGATTCACTATCATGGGGTCCAAACATCATTAACGACGGCCACCAGAACCGATTCATCGCATCTTGTGCCATTTGCTTCTGTTCGGGCGACCCTTTCGCCAGTTGGTACATTATTTCGTAACCCTGACGCTGATGAAAACTTTCTTCCTTACAGATACGAATCATGGCGCGTGAATAAGGCCCATAAGAAGTTCGTTGCAAAGAAATCTGATTAACAATTGCAGCGCCGTCCACTAACCAGCCTATGGCACCCACATCGGCCCAACTTAAGGTTGGATAATTAAAAATCGAAGCATACTTGGCTTTACGTGTTTGCAGCGCTTCAATCATTTCGCTTCGGGAGATGCCGAGCGTCTCAGTGGCGCTGTAAAGGTATAACCCGTGCCCTGCTTCGTCTTGAACTTTAGCCAGTAATACGGCTTTGCGTCTTAAGCTAGGTGCACGCGTAATCCAGTTGCCTTCAGGTTGCATGCCGATAACTTCAGAGTGCGCGTGTTGCGACATCTGGCGAATCAGATTTTTGCGATAATCATCTGGCATCCAGTCGGTTGGCTCTATTTTTTGCTCATCGGCAATTTTACGATCAAAGTCCGCCTGCAGTGCGGCATCATCAACTGTTTGCATCGTAATTTCTCTCCCATTGTGTCAATTCAATCATGATACCAATACGTAGCTTTTTGATCAATTTGTGTATCATATTAAAATTGGAAATTTTGTGTATTTTGTAAAATTTGTAGGGTTCGTTGCGCGAACCCTGACGTTGTCTAAATCTTAAACTTGATTGCGGGAATTCAACCGTTATTGGGCGCACGCAATGCGCCCCTACAGACTACTCCACTCGCTCGATTATCAGCGCTATCCCTTGTCCTACACCAATACACATAGTGCACAGCGCGTAACGACCTTTGCTGCGTTGTAGCTCATAGGCCGCAGTGGTCACCAAACGTGCACCGCTCATACCAAGCGGATGGCCCAGCGCGATAGCACCGCCGTTGGGATTGACACGCTCATCATCGTCTGCGATACCTAACTCCCGCAAAACCGCCAAACCTTGCGCGGCAAATGCTTCGTTTAACTCAATCACGTCCATTTGCGCTAACGTGAGATCGTTATTCTTAAGCACTTTCCGCGATGCTTCAACAGGACCATAGCCCATTATGCGTGGCGCTAACCCAGAGGTTGCCATGCCTACGACACGAGCCAGCGGCTTCAAACCCTGTTTTTCCATCTGCGTTTCGCTCGCAAGTAATAGTGCGCAAGCGCCATCGTTAATTCCCGAAGCGTTTCCAGCAGTTACCGTGCCGTTTTGCTTAAAGGGCGTCGGTAATTTCGCCAATCCTTCGAGGGTACTTGCTCTCGGATGTTCGTCGACCGCAAATTCTCGGGTTTCCTTGCGGTTTACTTTGACGGTGACCGGTACAATTTCTACGTCGAAAATACCTTTCTCGAGTGCGGCTTGAGCCTTATCCTGGCTATTTAAGGCAAACTTATCTTGATCTTCACGGCTGATATTAAACTGTTCTGCAACGTTTTCGGCAGTTTCCGGCATAGAATCGACACCGTATTGCTCCGCCATTTTTTTGTTAACAAATCGCCATCCCATGGTGGTGTCGTAAATATTCGCCTGACGAGAAAATGCACTTTCGGCTTTTGGCATGACAAACGGGCCGCGAGTCATTTGTTCGACCCCGCCAGCAATCGCCATGCTCTGCTCACCACAGGCTATTGCCCGCGCTGCGGTGCCAATTGCATCCATACCGCTGCCACACAATCGATTAATGGTCATTGCAGGAACAGATTCTGGTAGCCCCGCAAGTAACGAACTCATGCGAGCGACGTTTCGATTGTCTTCGCCTGCCTGATTCGCACAGCCATAATAAATATCGTCAATTTCCCGCCAATTAACTTGCGGGTTTCGATCCATCAATGCTTTCATTGGAATAGCGCCAAGATCATCAGCACGCACACCCGATAAGGCACCACCGAATCGACCAATAGGCGTTCTGACCGCATCACAAATATAAACTTTGTTCATTAACTTAACCTTTCGATAATAATTTCTTAACGGAGTGTTCCGTTTTTGCTAATTAACTTGCCACGAACAATGGCAACAATTTTGTCATCCTGATTTGACACTTGAACATCACAAAACAAATTTCGGCCGCTGATATAACTGACTCTTGCCTTCGCCGTTAACTCGTCACCGAGTTTTGCAGGCATCAGATATTCTATCTGGTTGCTCGCCGATAAAATGGTTTCGCCTTCCATCGAACTGGCAAAAGCGCTGGCGGTATCTGCCAAAGTGTAAACAAAACCACCGTGACAAATATCGTAGCCATTAGTCATTTTTCGATTGACCTTCATTGAAACAGTGCAACTTTCTTCATCGATGTCGACCAGTTGAATGCCCAGCATTTGCGAGGCAGGATCGTTTCGTAAGAGTTGTTCGGCTATCGTCATAAGCGTTCCAGTTGCTGGTTTTTATCTAAGAGATAATTGGAATTTAAATTCATTTACCTTTAAAACTGGGTTCACGTTTTTCGATAAACGCCGCAACGCCCTCGCGATAATCGTCACTTCGACCCAGATGTTGCATGGCTTTTCTTTCTCTTTCCAATTGTTCATTCAAGGAATAATCAAATGATGTATGCACCAGGGTTTTGATGTTGGCTAAAGCCTCTGTCGGTTGAGTTGCCAGATAACCTGCAAGTTTTCCCGCTTCGTCCATCAGTTCGTCATCTTCGACTACCTGATAGATTAAACCCCATTGCTCCGCCTGTTCGGCTTTTACTTTACTGCCGAGCATGGCCATTGCTTTTGCTCGCGGCAAACCAATAGCGCGGGCAAAATGCCACGAACTACCTGAGTCTGGCACCAAGCCGACTTTGGCGAAGGATAAAATGAAAGACGATGAGCGTGCGGCGATAACAATATCACACGCCATCACGACGCTGGCACCCGCTCCGGCGGCAACGCCATTGAGTGCACAAATGACCGGCATTTTTAAATTGGTTAAACGACGAATGAGCGGATTATAAAATTTCTCAACTGACATTCCCAGATCCGGCGCAGCTGAATCAGCACTTACTGCACGGTCATTTAAATCCTGGCCCGCGCAAAAACCACGACCAGCGCCTGTTAATAACAAACAGCGCGTTTCACCGTCAGTTGCTATATCGTCTAACGCAGCATGCATTTCTTCATGCATTTGCACATTAAAACTGTTTAATCGATCTGGACGATTTAATGTGAGCCTGGCAACGCCATCGGCTTTTTCAAGAACAATCGTTTGGTACATATCCATGCCTCATTTATAATTCGAATAAATCTTTACCCCCCGCGAATCGTCGCGCCGCCTAGCTACCCATTTATAAAATGGGAAAGAATTTAGACGAAGGAGCTTTAACCTGTGCCTATTTACGCAATCGATAACTTTATTCCCGTTATCAAGGAAAATACCTATATTCATCCCAGTGCAGAAATCATCGGCGATGTTATCATCGAGGAAAACTGCTATATCGGCGCTGGCGCGGTATTACGCGGCGATTTTGGGCGTATATATGTTGCTCATCATAGCAACGTTCAGGACAACTGCGTACTACACAGTTTTCCCGACAAAGACTGCCACCTGGAACCCTACAGTCATATAGGCCACGCAGCGGTTTTACATGGCTGCCGCATCGGCGAAAATGCCCTGATTGGCATGAACGCCGTAGTGATGGACGATGCCGTAATCGGCAAAGAATCCATCGTGGCCGCCAGCTCTTTTGTACGCGCCAAATATACTTGTGAGCCGCGCTCTATGGTCATGGGTATTCCCGCTAAAGCCATCCGCGAAGTTTCTGATGATGAAATCCGCTGGAAGTCGATGGGTACTCAGGAGTACGTTGACCTTGCCAAACGCTCAATAAATACCATGCGCGAAATTGAACCTTTAACTGAAATTCAAGCTGACCGACCGAGATTTCAGGAGTCTGAGCATCAGATTAAAAAAGATGCGTAATCTAGTCTGTAGGGACAATCGCTTGTGGTTATCCTTGAGATGATTTAGCGATCTGTAGGGGTTCGTTGCGCGAACCCAGTCACTACTAAAAGCTTTGACTCTTTCTAAGGTTTACAAATCGACGGGCGCAGGCAATGCGCCCTACATATCATCTCGACTAATCCTCAGTCTGCCGCTCAACCAAAGTCAAAATATCATAAATTGCGACGGCTTCGTCATTCTGGTTTTTCACTTCCACATCCCAGATCACCACACCGGTGTGATATTTGTCATCGGGTTTCTTCGATTTCTTGACTTTGCGTTTGCAGGTCAGTCGCACCTGGATGGTATCGCCAATGCCAACGGGTTCAACAAATCGTAAGTTATCGATACCGTAATTTGCGATAACCGGGCCAAGCCCCGGGTCTACGAATAAACCGGCGGCTGCAGAAATCACAAAATATCCGTGCGCTACACGCTTTTCAAAGAAAGAATCTTTCGCTGCTATTTCGTCAAAATGCGCGTAGAAATGGTCGCCAGATAAACAACCGAAATTCACGATATCCGCTTCGGTGACCGTGCGGCGATGGGTCAATAATGACTCGCCGATTTCCAGTTCTTCAAAGTATTTTCTAAACGGATGAATACGATCTTCTTTGAGATCCGCGCCTTTCACGTATTGATTGGTTACAGCCATTAGCGATGTTGGCGAACCTTGAATCGCGGTTCGTTGCATATAGTGTTTAATGGCACGCGCGCCACCCAATTCTTCACCGCCACCGGCACGACCAGGACCACCGTGGACCAGACTGGCAAGTGGAGAACCATGACCCGTAGATTCTTTAGCACAGTTACGGTCGATAACTAACATTCGGCCATGATGAGATGCCGTTCCTAAAATAATGTCGCGAGCGTAATCTCGACTGGCGGTAAATACCGAACCGGCCAGACTCCCTTTACCCATTTTGGCCAATTGAATCGCTTCTTCAATACCGTCATAAGGCATCAATGTGCTGACCGGCCCAAATGCTTCGACTTCATGGGGTGTCGTAATGTTCATTGGATCTTTGCAATGCAACAGGGTTGGCGCCATAAAGGCTCCTTTACCGCCTTCAACACCCACGGCTTCAAAACCACTCATACCATCGAGTAGCATCTCACTTGATTGCATTAGTTTCTCGACCGCAGCAAATACATCTTCTCGTTGGCTTTTACCGACTAACGCGCCCATGCGGACACCTTCTGCAAGCGGGTCGCCGAGTGTCGTCCCTTGCAGTCTTTTAATCAAAGCTGCGCTGACGGCATCTATCATATTGGCCGGCGCAATTGCGCGGCGAATTGCGGTACATTTCTGTCCGGCTTTGGTGGTCATTTCACGCGCAACTTCTTTGATATACAAATCAAACTCAGGCGAGTCTGCAGTCACATCCGGCGCTAAGATACAACAATTGAGCGAATCCGCTTCCATAGTAAAAGGGACACTTTTCTCGATGATATTGGGATGAGCTTTCAAGCGACGACCAGTGGACGCCGAACCGGTGAAAGTGACGACATCTTGTTCGGTAACATGATCAAGAATATCGCCTACGCTTCCACAAATTAACTGGATGCTACCCTCTGGAAAGATTTTTGACTCAATCATGGCCTTAACCACAACTTCAGTCAGATAGCAGGTCACGGTTCCGGGTTTGACAATGACTGGCACACCAGCGATTAAACTTGGCGTTATTTTTTCCAGCATGCCCCAAACAGGGAAGTTAAATGCATTAATATGCAGACTGACACCTTCTTTGGCAGTCAGAATGTGTTGTCCAACAAAAGTTCCTTCAGCAGACAATGGCTCGACCCCACCTTCAACGACAAACGTATCGTTATTGAGCTCACGCCTTGCTATCCCTGAATAACTGAACATGGTGCCAATTCCGCCTTCAATATCGACCCAGGAGTCAGCCTTGGTTGCCCCGGTCATAAAAGAGATTCGGTAGAATTCATCTTTGCGATCGAGCAGATACTTGGCGAGAAATTTAATTTTTTCTGCGCGTTCGTGAGTTGTGAGTTTGCGAAGCGCTGGGCCACCGACATTGCGGCCGTGCTCAAGAATGGTGTCGAAGCCAGTAGTCAGTGAATTCACCTCACCGATGACAGCGTCATTAACTGAATTAACCAAAGTGTCGGTTCTACCATCGCCACTGCACCATTCGCCAGCGACATAACTTTGAATTTGAGTCATTGTGTCAGACATGTTTGATCCTGAGCCTTTGTTGTTGCTGTATCCGTCAAATAAGTGATACAGGATTTTAACTAATTTTAATTTTTTTGTAATGCTTTTAAACGAGATATGTGGGTGTTTTTTGTTGTGGCAACCTCTTGTATTAGTCCTTTTTTGAATTCAAAATGTAGGGACAATCCCTTGTGGTTGTCCGTTCTAAATTCAAACCATTAGCAGTTCTAAAATCTTTGAGTTCTGCGGGAACCCACTAGGGGCTCCCCTACAAGACATAAGTTCGCTACTCGGCTACCGCCCCCAGTTCTCAATCGTTTCCACAAAAACACTGAGAAATTTATTCGTCTGGTGGGCGTCGAGTGCACGATGGTCGATACTGAGCGACACATAACACTTGGGCCGAATAACCATAGTGTCCTGACCATTAACTTCTTCGACCGTTACACGCTTTTCAAGTTTACCGATACCTAAAATGGCAACTTCTGGCTTATTGATGATGATCGGTGTCGCAAATAGACTGCCGCTAACGCCATGGTTTGAGATAGTAATTGTGCCATTTCGCATATCCGCGGGTGTCAGTTTACCGTCACGCGCTTTAACCGTTTGTTCATTGAGTCGTTTAGCAATTTCAAACAAGCTCATCTCTTGTACCTGTTCTACCACGGGAACGACTAGCCCCGAATCACCCAGCGCGGTACCCACACCGATATTGACGTCTTCAAAAATTTCCAACGCATCTTCATGAAAACGAGCATTGGTTTGTGGTACTGCCTGAACGGCTTTTACCATGGCTTTCAGGAAATATGCGGTAAAAGTCAACTTAACGCCCATTTCCTCAAATTCTTTTTTGTGCCACTTTCGATGCTCGATGATGTTGCCCATATCCATTTCAAATACGCTGGTCACATGCGGCGATGTGTGCAACAAACTTTCAACCATATGCGCGGCAATAGATTTACGCATCTGGCTGTGCTTCACTTTATGCCCTTTTAACGGTCGACTTTCGCGATGTTCATTGACGGCATAAGGTGAAGCTAACAATGGCGCGTCGGGTAATTTGATTTGCAGGATCTCATCGGCTTTTGAATCAACCGCTTTATGCGGAGTTGGCTGGGCTGTTGCAGGCGCCTCGGTACTAACTTTATTATGGCTCGATTCAGCAGCTAACTGATTTACATAGGCTTGTGGATTTTTCAGATAATTTAAAACGTCATCTCGAGTCACACGCCCTCGTTTACCGGTGCCTTTAATTGGGTCTATCGTCAAATTGTTTTCGCGCAGCAGACGCCTTACCGCCGGGCTGATAAAATCGCGAGCGTTTTGATCTCCTTCTTCTACAGAAACGCCCGAATCAGCGGTCTCCGCGATTGCAGTAGTTTCAACCGACGCGGCTTCCGATTTAGCGTCAACCGTCGCTGAAGCGCCCGCGGCAATTTTGCCCAGCACCTGATTTGTGGCGACTTCATCGCCGATATTGGTTGTCAGGGATTCAACAACCCCCGTTGCAGTGGCGCAAATTTCCATAACCACTTTATCGGTTTCCAGTTCAGCGATCGGATCGCCTTCTTTGACCGAGTCGCCGACTTTGACTAGCCAGGCGGCCATGGTCGCTGAAGTGCCCTCTAGCTGACCTTCCGGCAATATGATATCTACTAGTTTTGACATTGTTATTATTCTCCCAGTTAGATTTCCAGCATTTCCTGCATGGTAGTCTGAATACGTTCCTGCGTTGGTACGGCAGCGTTGAGAAGATGAATATTATGCGGGTTCGGCGTGTCTGGCATGGTAAGTCGCTCTATCGGCGCATCCAGATCGAAAAACGCTTCTTTGGCAAGTATGGCGGCAATTTCGGCACCAAACCCGGCGGTCAGATTGTCTTCATGAACTATCAGGCAGCGACCGGTTTTCTTAACCGATGCCAACACGGCTTCTTTGTCCCACGGCTGAATAGTTCGAAGGTCGATAACTTCAATGCCATTTGACAATTCCAGCGCTGCGGCTTCACATCTTTCGACCATGGCTCCCCAGGTTATTACGGTTAATTTATGCCCAATGGTCAATGTTTTTGCTTTACCAAAAGGAATGATATATTCGTCTCCCGGATAGGGACGACGCGCCCAACGGCTGTCCAACAACGAACGATGTTCAAAAAATATCGTCGGATTGTTGTCTCGCAATGCATAACGCAATAAACCAACCGCGTCTTCGGCGTTTGATGGCATAACAACCTGCCATCCCGTCTTATGTGCCCACTCGACTTCATCAGACATTGAGTGCCACGGATCACCACGTCCGGCAAATCCACCTGGAATACGAATCACCATAGGTGCAGCGAACTGGTTATTGGTCCGCCAGCGCATAATGCCGGTATCGGTAATCTGCTCTGCGGCGGGTTCAGCATACTTTCTAAACTGAATCTCAGGTACCGGCATTAATCCCGCGAGCGCCATACCGACAGAACGGCCGATAATGCCTTCTTCGGAAAGGCTGGTGTCAAAAACTCGATGGTCACCGTATTTTTGATTTAAACCTAGTGTCGCCGCATGGACGCCGCCTTTGGGACCGACATCTTCGCCGAACACTAATACCTTCGGGTTTGTCTGTAATTCAAAGTCTAATGTCTGCCGAATCGCAGTTAACATATTTAGACGCGCCCCTTGCGGATTGGGGGTTTCACTTGAAGTTGGAAAACGGTGATCATCAGCATGAAGTCCGCCGCGTAGTTGAACTTCAGGATTGTTATAGGCATCTTTTTCTGCGTAAACGTAGCGTTTTAGCTTTTTAGTATCGGGTTCCGGCCTGGCTTTCGCTTCATCAACAGCTTTTCGCACTTCATCATACGCTTTTTCTTCCAGCGAGGCCCATTCAGATCCACTGATAACGCCATACTTTTCGAGATGATCTTTCAGTTTCGGCAATGGATCTTTCTTTTGTTCTTCCTCAATTAATTCCGCTGGTTTATAAGTTTGCGTGTCCTGGAATGTATGACCACACAGACGAGGAACGTGTAGTCGCAACATACAGGTACCCAATCCGGCTCGCACGTAATCCACAGCTTCTTTAATCAATTTCGGCGCTTCAATCGGACAGGTACCGTCACCATCAACAATTTTCAGATTCTTGTATGCGGCCAGGTTGGCGACCTGATCTCCACCTGGCGTCTGCACCTCTTGCGGCACCGATATGCCATAACCGTTATCTTCAATATAGAAAAGGTGAGGCAAATTATTGGTGGTAGAAATATTTAGCGCGGCCCAAAATCCGCTAGTCGACATGGACGAGTCACCACCCATTGAGATTCCTAAAGCGCCTCGATAGTTCTGATCGCCGAGTTCATCGCGGTGATAAACAATCGACTGAGCCCAACCTGAAATTGGTGAATACTGTGAGCCGACACCGCCACACATTGGAAAAAGCATCGCCCCTTCGCGTTTTACATTCGGATAGTTACAAACCACACCAATATCGCGTCCATCACTATATCCACCTGATTTAGCCATCGGTGAGGCGACTGCATCAACGATATCCAGACCTAACGACAAAACAAATGGTCGCGAGCGATAGTAGCCAGTCGCGCCATCGTGCGGATGTGTTAACAGCGAACCGATCAAAATTTGCGCTAAATCGTGGCCACGTGCAGAAAATTGGTTGAATACCAACTTAGCGGGAACTAATTCTTTTTCCTCAATATCATCCATCGCGCGGGAAAGTAACAAAAGGTATGCTACCTTTTTCCAATCGTAATCAGGTAATGGTGCATTCATATCAAGAGCTTCAACAGCCATGAAATTGTCCTCTAGATTCGTATGAGCGCTCTGTGTGACTGGACTTATGAAATTGCCAGAATCTGAGCAAAATAGTCGTATTTTTGATGATGATAATTATAGGACAATTGGAATTGTTTTTACAATCAATTAATTGCACCTGCAAGCATTAGCATGAATGTTCAATAGAACGATTTTGTATAAAAACAGCAAATTCGGTTTCTTATTTAATAAAACCTTTTGTTTTACTTTTAAGGAATCTCACAGAAAAAGCATGTAAACCGATGAATAATATGATATTTTTCTGAACAGGTTAAGAATACCGCAAAAATGACTTTGGAGTTTTATGAATTTAATTAAAACTATTTTGACTAATTTAATATTGATTTGGGGATTTTCAGCTCCGATTGATTTTGCGCTGGCTTATTCGAGTTCACTAAATATTAAAAATGCTAATTCCCAAGAGGATCTATTCCCTAGGTTCGTAAAAATAGATTCCCAAGTAGCTAAAGAAAAGTATGCAGATCTCGTTTCTGTAGGATTTGAACCTAAGGAAAAAGGATATTCTTGTGCGGGTGTAGAGATTTACTTTCCTTCAGTGAGGAAAGGAAACGGAATTAAAGATATATCGCTTATTTCTTATGATGAGAGCAAAAATGTTTCTATGATTGCTTATTTAAACTCTTCACCCCCACCTCCTAGGGCCCCTCCTGAACCAGGAGAAAGTTTACCTCCTTTAACAGAGAACGATCGAAATCGTATTTATTTTTGTGTAGATGAAAATCAGCTTGCAAATACCGAAATTGAAATTCGATACGGTGTCCCTAGAACTCTGTGCTTAGGAGGCACAATACAAATAAATTTAGGTTTGTTTCTTACAAAAAGATTTATAGAAGCCGCAAGCATGTAAGTTGGGTTACAAAACCCAACGATTGGCTCAACGCGGAAGGTCTGGTTAGGATTCCTGCGTGATTCCATACATGGAATCAGAAATTACTCACCAAACCGCCGGATTGACCTGATAGACCCCCGCCAACTGCTCATAAAGCGCTGAATGTCTTCGCTTCATTTCTAACGGCCGCTCGAAAAACACCTCACTTGCCACGGCAAAAAACTCCGCAGGATTTGTCGCGCCATAATGGTCAAGTAAGGACTCCTGCCCTCTTGCCGCCTCAGCGCGTAATTTTTCGAACTCTTTAGCCAATACTTCTGACCAGCAGTGTCGCTTTTTATGGGATAAAAAAGGCGCTCCGTTTGCGACGCCGGTTTCTTGATCCAGTTGGTGAGCGAATTCATGAATTACAACATTGTGACCATCGTTAAAAACAAGGGCACCATGATGACTATCTTTCCAGGATAATACGACCTTTCCTAACTCCCAGCTTTCGCCACTCAATACACGATGATGATCCTGCAATACACCAGCAGAATCGTGACTGGAATGCTTAGCAATAAATGCCGCTGGGTAAACATATATCGATTTGAGTTTAGGGTAATAATTCGTTTTGCGGTTTAAAAGCAACAGACAGGCTTGCGCCGCAATCGTAACCCTTATTTCATCATTAATTTCAATCCCTTCAAATCCATAAAAGGCTTTTTCGTCCAGAAATACGAGAATATGTTGCTTAAGTTGTAGTTGCAGATCAGCGGGCATCGAATAAAAATATGGCACGTTTCTTCTGAGAATTTGCCGCCATTCTTTTGGAAATGGTTGGCTCCGGATTTGGTTTCTTTTTCGTTCAATCCATTTGGGTTTAAAAAGAATGTACCCGATTAAAGCAATGGTAATGATTGCTAAAATGATAATTGGGGTCATAGACGCTCTTAATCGATGAGTGAATCGTATTTATGGTTACTACAGTTCCTCATTTCAAGGGTCAGATAGAAATTAAACAGGCGATGTTATTACGGCACGGTAAACGCAAAATAAGAATACGCATCGGGATGATAAAGCGTATCGGAACGACTAATCACCCGCGAAAGCGCACCGATGACCGGGATTTGATTACTCCACACGCCCCTGGGTGTTAATTGGTTGTACTCCGCCCTTTGCCCTACATAATAAGCTCTGTCTACGGCCAACATTGCGTTATGCGCTAACTCATGGACAAAATCTCTCGCTTCACGGGTTGAATTAGTGCTCGTCATAAAATATGGACAGACATGAATATTCGACCAATACGTATAATAAAGCCGTTGACCTGAACACATACTCGCGTTGGACTCACATTCTACGGTTAAATCGTCGTCAAATTCTCGTCGAATCGCGCGAAAGTTCGCTAAAACGTCCGGCACAAATTGATCGTCAAAACCTGCTCCTGTGGGGTCGTAAAACTGATTGAAAATCGATTTCTGGCTGGCACTCATATTATTCCATCCACGACTCAGCACCTGAATCGCGTGTTCGACTTTTCTTCTACCTACCGGAATTAACGAACGAATTTTGGGTAACACGCCGGGACCACAATCTTCAAATGCAACATCTTGAATAGCATTTCCTAATATTCTCATCGCGCGGGCATATTCTTCATCGGTCAGGTCATCACGTAAATGTGCAATGAGATCGCCATATTTAGCACGGTAAGCCGCTTCTACATGGCGAATCTGACCGGTAAAGCCGCGCATCGATTCAAGTACGCGAAACAAAGTATCTTCGTCTGTGCCAATTCCTCTCATCGATAAATAGAGTTCATCCTCAGGACGCAGCATGCCCTGATTCAGCAAACGGATTGCGCGAACCAGATCAGTGCCAGATAACTCGTCACGCAAATCAGCCTCTAACTCGTGTTGGGTCAACCGACGGTAAGCATTTTTAATCGCCGTTCTTTCTGCATTAGTCCTTCCCGACAATGCGCCAAAAATTGAGGACTCATCAGTGCCGACCTGATCCATCGCGTTATGTAATTGATGGGCCACCATATCTGCGGCATTGAGGCTTTGTCTTGCTGGGTTACCAGAATTTGCAGTAGGAGAATAAATTGCCAGCCTTGCCATTTCTCCATCGGTTAAATCATCTCGCAAATCGTCAATTAACGAACGACTAAAGAGTTGATTGTAGACTCTCTCGATAGCGTCAACCTGTGGCTGAGTACGACCGGCAAACGAAGAAAAAATTCGTTCTTCATCAGTTCCTGGACCACGCATGGCGGCGTAAAGTCCTCTCGCAATCTGGCGAAGCATTTCTTCACTTAAACCGCCGTTTGGAGCAGCCGCCGGAGGAGATGTCGTTGAAGTACTGGAGCCTGGCGTGGTTCCTGAACCGCTGCTACTAGGAGTTCGACGAATCGTTTGATTAGAATGAGGATCTGAACGCTGCTGCAACACATGGGTTAATTCATGCGCCAACAAATGGGCACCTTGTTTCGATTGTGGTTTAAATTCGTTGTTATCGAAAACTATATGATTGCCTAGTGTAAAAGCTTTCGCGTTTATCGATTGACTTGCAGTTGCGGCATTGGTTCCCGTGTGAATTTTAACATGGCTAAGGTCACGACCAAAAAATTGCTGATAGCGACTTTTAATTGACCCCGGAATGGGTTGTCCACCTTGCAAAGAGTTTTTGATAGCGGATGAATCACCTTGATTATCTGGACTTCCTATCGACTTCGCCTTGCGCCTTAAGTGGCCTAGCTCTTCTTCTTCGCAACCAGCGCACATTCGTTGAATTACCCTTTGCGGCGATTGGGTAGGAATCACATTACTATTTTGCAGATGGTCATTTGTATTTGAGTCGACGAAACTGTCAGCAACCTTATCGGCCTCTTTTTCATACTGATCATTTTGATCGCCAATTTTGAGTTTTGCCTGGACAACATTCATGCCCATTTGATTGCCAAGCGCTCTATCGCTCATTGAAGCTAAACTAAATTCAGAACGTGGCGTTTTTGAAACTAGGTTCCTAAGTGGGAGTTCAGTTTTTTTTTGACGATGACTTGAATAGAAACTCACAAATCACTCCATGAATTGTAAATTGACTGAGAGCCATTTAGGCTAGTGGTGTGAAAACTATTCTATCAACTATACAATTCTTGGAAAGCATTATTATCGGAATATAATAAGCAGAAAATCAGCTAGCTCGATAAAATATATAACATCTCTTTATATAATAAATCTGAAGAATCTATTTATTGACCTTCGGGCGCAGTATCAAGTCCGTCTTGATATTTGTCATTTTATCAATCGCTAACAACTTATTAAACTCAAACAAGGTTCGCTAAAGAAAATATTATCTAATTAGAGATATGTCGTCGAATTCAAAGATAAAGCGTCCTTGCTGATTTGAAATGAGTTGTCGAATTTGGGCCATAAATTCTGCAGGCACATCATTTGAGTTAATAGTGACACGCCATCGAACTCTGGCTTCGCTGAATGCATCTAGCGTTTCTATATCCTTGCGCATCTGACGTAGAATTTTTATACTGTCAGAAAACTCAGAAACAGTTTTACTTTCGCGAAGCACTACATGATTACCATCGAGGAACATATGGTCGATAAACCGACCACCACCGTTCCGAGGGCGGAGGTAGACCTGGGTCGCACCATCACTTCCAAACCTGGCTGCAAAATCGGTCAAGCTAAATGAATCATTAGGATCATATAATCTGTCAAGTGCTCGCCTTCTTTCCAATGCCGAACTAACAATTTCAGAGTGAGACCTGGGTGAACGACCTACTTCTGCGTGCCTGGCCAGTTCTCCCATTGCGCCAGTAGAAATTGCATCAGTCGGATCGTTCACTTCCGGAGTCCGAGTGGCGCGTGTCGAATCAGCCACACTAGCCTGAGAGCCTGAACGAGCCGTAGAGCCAAGCGCTCTTTGATCGTCAAAAATTGCGCGACGATCCGCAACCCGCCGCATCAGTCCATCTTCAAACACATCAAGAGCGGCTGGTAATTCATTTTGATGTTGATGAAAAAACTCTCCTATTCGATCAAAATCCAAATTAAGTCCAACCTCATCAGCCCGTTCCAACATAGCATCGAAGCGTGCGTAATCTTCTAATGTAGCTGGCGGTATAGGTGGCAAACAGGGTGAATTGCAAAATTTAAATGCACGTGCAGCGTTGGGATAACGCTCAACAGCTTCACGTAATCTTGGACTGTCTATCAGCAGCTCTCTGGTCTCAGCGTTAACCCCTCCAACGGTTTCTTCCGCCGTTTCTGCCGCAACCCTTTCGGTAGTCGAAGCATTGCGGACCCTTTCACTCGTGCGGGTCGCGCGCGAGCTTGTTCCTCCATCCATCCCTTCAAGTTCATCCAAGGTTCTGGATAAATCGTCGAGATGACCTTGCGCAGTTGCATGATCACCTGTAGACAGTGCTCGCTGTGCAGACTGTTCAAGCTCTAATGCACGCTCAAGCGCTGTCGCTATAGCACGTTCTGACTCTTCCATTTGATCGATTGCTCTTCTCATACGACCTTCAGCAGTTATCGCGGGAAAACGATTTCGAATACTTCGCAATCGCTGACGCAATGCATTTAAGCTTTCACCGATAGCTTGGGCGACGTTAAATCCCTTTGCTACAATCGCACTTCTGGCCAGGCGACGTATGATCGGCATAAATGTTTCAGACACTTTCGCGAGCAAGCGTGTACCTCTAAAAGCTTTCAGAATCCAACCTAATCCGACAAAGCTCAATACAACCTCTGTTAATGCAAACCCCATCGCATGTCCTATAGTTCGGCCATACTCGAAAGGCGAAGCCGTACCTAAACGCCGAACTTCATCTGCACTTGTTTGCCCCATCAATTGCCCCATCAAATAGCGAAACCCATTCTCCATAACAAAATCAGGTAAAAACTCAGTAATAAAAGTGTATAGATCCCGCCAAAATGAAGGCGTAAATAAGTCGATAATAGCTTTGACATTGGAAATAAGGGAATCACCGATTCCTTGAAGAAACCCAGCGACGCCAGCAGCTCCAGCTATGGCCTGCTCACCGACGTTAAATTCCCTTTCCGATGCTGGATTAGCAATCAAACTTTCTCTCTCCCCCCTAATGACACCTGATAGAAAACCTTCTTCATCAGTCATATAGGCCTGGAATCCTCCGAGTCCTCTTTCGAGCAATGATTGGACTGTGCGCCCCTCATACAACGCTTCATCAAGTAATTCGGGATCGATATCGAATAGTCTATTAAATACTCTTCTAATTTGGTCAGCATTGAGCGCCGGTTGATCATTGACCAAAATATTCGCGATTAACGTACCGTGGATTCCAACAGCATTTCGACTTGAATGTTGTCTCGCTACGTATTCTCTTATTCGTGCGACCTTCCCTTCGATAATAGCGTTTTCGCGAGTTTCTTCGTTTGCTGCGTTTTCTTCCGCTATTCCAGCTTGAATGAACGGGGTCGAAGTTAGTGCTTCTGCTTCCAAAGCAAACGACTCGCGCTCAGTTTGCCAGAATGCAATATCGGTTCCGGTGTCTCCTTCCATGGATGTGATCAAGGGCTCTAAATAATTTAATACCTCTGTGATTTCTTCTAAATAGACACTGAGTGAACGAGCCGATTCCTGAAGTCCGTTTTCAGTAATTTCAGCGGCGGTCCGGCGCGTTCGTCCTAACCAGCCTTGAACAAAAAATAAAGCATTTGAATCAATCTGGTGTCGTCTTAGCGATGATATCTCATCGTTAATACTACTAATTAAGGTTTCAACGTTTGTTCCCAGATTTGCCACGCGAACAGGAACAGAAAGCGTTGGAGCCGTATCAGGCTCGTTAAAAAAGACATCTTCTGCCGCTTCTCCGCCGAGATCATCGAGAGGTGTTCTCCTCAATACCTTTGGGCCCCCAGCTGCATATCGCTGTTGTAATACATGAGTTAGTTCATGGGCCAGTAAAAATCTGCCAGCAGTTGTTGTAAGCTGATATTGATCTTTACCGAATACAATATGATTACCCAATGTAAATGCTTTAGCGTTTACATTCCTAGCATCTAGAGCAGCTTCAGAATCAGTATGAATCCGAACCGCATTGAAATCACTCCCGAACCTGGACTCGAAGAATTTTCTCTCCTTTCTCGGTATAACATGTCCACTTTTCGATAAACTTGGAAGAGCGTGAGAGGATTGTGTATTCACATCATCATTTTGAGATAACTTTTTTCTTAATAATTTTTTTTCGTCTTCTTCCTCGCAGCTATCACACTTTCGCCTTAGTGTTTTACCTCGAGAATCTGAGTGTAACTCTCCTATTCTATTTTTGCCAAAGACAATCTTTTCAGCCATTTTGTCGGCTTCATTTTCAAGGGGATCAGTATCTTGACCGATTGCTAGTTTCTTTTCTTTCGAAGTATTATTGACTTGAGCATTTTTCTTAAACATCAAGTTTGATGATTGATTGCCCAAAATACGATTACTGGAAGTGTTTCCAGTATGCCACATAGACGAGGTTTGCTTTCTACGTTGCTGCGATGATGGCGACCTTTTCTTCTGGAGTAGCCGCCCTTTAGGTTTTCTGATTTGCATTTTCATAAATCATTCAGACAAATTGATTCGCTTGCAAATATAAATTACTTCACTCATCTTTCGAATCTCCTTTTTCAAGCGCCTTTACCGCATCGTCAATTCCTTTTTTATAAACACTCTCTGGCATTTTAGGGTCCGTCTGAGCGTTAACGTAGCCACCATAATACGTCATCAACAATCTACGGAATTCTTGTCGCGTTGCACTACTCTTCTTCAGTTTTGCCACAACAACTTCATTTTTTGCATTTCCCTTTACGTCTTTGCCCCAAAAGCCCCAAAAATACTCAAGAGAACGATGTAACACACTATGATGAACAGTGTTTTGAACTGGCATACAATGCTGGTCGGGGTCCCCCCCTACATATTTAGGCCACGTATGGTGTCCTTGTGTACCCCATAAAAACGAGTCTACGCTGGTCGTCCATTTTCCCAACTTTACTTTCCGAGGTTTATATTGAGTCACCCCTTCGCTGTCAGTTGGGAAGCAGAATCGCAACACCCCTTCGGATGAGAAATTACTACAGATTGATTTCGTAGGATTTGCCACCCCCTTTTTCCACTCCAAAGGCTTTTTGCAGCTCTTCCGTCTCCGGCGATTGGTAGGAGTGGCGACTTTAGTCCGCCTTTTTGGTTTTGGTTTTGGTTTCGGAGCAGCGTCAACGATACTTCTTATAATCGGTTGTTGACGAAGCTGCTTATTCCTTTTTGCTTGCTTAACAAGTTGCAATTGAATCAATCTGAATCTTTTTCGACCACCGGGATCAAATTTGCTTGGGTACCATACGAGATCTTGTGGAAAAGAAACCCTAAGACTTGATGGCGGCAGATTAGCCAAGTCCATTTTTAATAGGTCTTCTAAGGTAATGACGTCTGGATATAAATATGAAATCAATAGCTTTTGCAGATCGGCATCAGTTCGAACTTTCAAAACATCTCTTCTTATCGCGCTTTTTACGTGAAAGGTGCGCGCTTTAAAACGTATATAAAAAGTTTGTTGACTGGTAGCTATTTCAAGTACGTTTTCTACATTTCCTGTTGTAACAAAGGCTTTGGAATGAGAACCTCCGCTACTCCAAACGGCAAGTGGACGCTCGGCCTCCCTTTTCATTTGTCGCTTTGTTTGAACAGCCCTCATCCTCTGAAATAATTCCATAAGTGGATGGAATTGGCCTTCCCATGCTGGCATTACCTGCCAGCCAGATTCGAGTTGATTGGGTCCAGCGCCATATTGATGTGTACCGCGCCTGCGAGGGTTTGTTGTATTTGGTACTATACGAATCTGAGGACGTGCTCGAAGAATCGGGCGAAAAACCGGCCCCGGTTTTCTTTGAATTTTATTGGTATTATTTCTGTCGCTACTCTCAACCGAACTTGCTTGAAGTGACCGGGTGGAGTTTTGTTTTACAATAGAATGTCTTCCGGTTTGTTGAATAACATGAACAAGCTCATGGGCGAGTAATTTTCGACCATTTTTTGTTCCAGGCTTATATTCTCCACTTCCAAATATAAGGTCCGAACCTAACGTAAAAGCTTTGGCATTGACATTATTAGCCAACAGTGCAGGTTTACTACCTGTGTGGACTCTTACTCGACTAAAATCTTCTCCGAAACGAGCCTCCATAAAATTACGCGTCATTGGCTCAAGAGGGCTTCCACCACCTTTTAATGAAAGAATCTGTGAGGCGGTTTCTGTAGATAAACCAGCACGCGTCTCTCCTCTCGACTTGGCCTGTACCGCATTATTCTCGAACTCACTTTCTTTCTCCTCTTCGAGCTCTTGCTCGAGACTAATCAAGTTTAATGAAGAACTTTTTTTTGAAGCTCCAACAGCATCTTCTTCTCTAGCGTCTTCATCTAAATTCGTTTGTCTTTGTACCAACGGGGTAACTTTTGGTGGATTTGAGAACGCATGTTTCGTGTCGTTAATTTTATTTGCGCCTTCCATTTGTACATCATCTTGATCTGGTTCACGCATTATTTGTTCTGCTAGCTGATCTGCCTCTTGTTCATATCTATCATTGGCAGAGCCAACCGTTAGTTTTTTTTGAAGGCTTGCCAGGTCTTCCTCCGGCATTCTATATTCAGAATTTGAACACTCGTTGCACTTACGCTGAATTTTTGATTTTTTGTAGTCAGCATTGATAATTAAGGTGCTTTTTTTGTCATTTCGTCTGGCGGCCTCATGATTATCAGAATCTTTTCGGTACAGTTGCATTTTTTCTTCACAATCTGTCCATTTGCAACTTACGTCTGGCGCAGATTTTTTGGTAAAATTATGTCGCGGTGGATTTAAGGGATTGAGATTAGCTAGCACATTATCGGCCACTTTTTCGGCTTTTATTTCTTCTTTGTCACCAGGTTGACTAAACTGCAATATACAGTCTGATATTCCTTTACAATTACTAAAAACTTTAAATGACTGGTTACCACGGATCCGAGCGGACTGGACCTCGCCATCATTCGCTGGCATTTCGACCGAAGTCTTGCGAGACAGTTCTGCACCGGACTTTTTTTGCGCTGATTGTTTTTGATTATTCGATAGCTTTTGAATCATACGTTCACCGTTTACTCAGAACGAGAGCGAGCTTTATCGCGAACATCACTCGAACGTTTAATTAATTCTTCGCCTTTCTTTTTAAGTTTATCAGCAGCTTCTTCTCGGCCATTGTTCCTTAATTCTCTAGACCAATCGATAAGCAAAGCGCCAACAGTTTCTAATTGATCTGCTTTTTTGTGGGCAGCGCTTTTAGGTTTAGGTTTCTCTTTTGGTTTAGTTGTTGGTTTATTACTCGAATCTCCGGATGTTTTCCCAAGTAGTTTATCCAACCACTCCTGATCTTGCTTGGTCCACTCTAAAGGCTTATCGTCTTTTTCTGGTGGAGGCGGATTTTTCGAATCCGGTTGACTATCCGGACTACTCGATTGATCTTGTTTATCTTGCTGCTCACTGGGTGGCGGAGTGCCTTTTGGTGGCTGTGTATCTGGCGGTTGGGAATCAGGTGGTGGTGTGCCTTGTGGCGGCGTTTTGCCTGTGCTTTGTCCCGATGGAGGTTCTTGTTGTTGTCCTGAATCGCCTTGTTGATTTGGACCACCTTTCGGTGGTGACTGCTTATTCTGTCCACCACCCGGAGGTGGTGGTTTTTTATTAGGTTTAATGTCAATACATGCTGAGCAAGCTGAAGGCTTAGGTTCGTTATCGGGAACCGCGGGAGGCGGAGAGACAGCATCTGCAATCATATCGCTCAGTATGTATTTACCTGATACGTCACTGCAGTTTCGATAATGGATTGCTTTGATGACACCTAAACTGAGCTTATTGGCACTGGCCACATCCAGAAACTTCTGAACATCCCGCCACTTTGCCGGCACACCAGCTACGAGTTCATAACAGGGCAGTGGCTTTTTAGATGCATGCTTATTGATGGCATCTTTCGCTTCATTATAGCTTTTGGGTGACTTGGATTTTGGCGTTCCATCTGGCCCCTCCTCTTGTTTTGAGCCACCTCCCGCTTGCGGCGATCCGAAACCTCCACCGCCTAATGAGGGTAAAGCAAAGCAGTCAGGGTCGTTATTGATATGACATTTTATTTTTTCAGTGAAATCGCACGCAGCCCCTCCTGCTTTCATAATCTCAGCTAAACCCAACTTGGTGACAAGCCCTTGAGTCCATTCAATCAAAGAAGCCATTAGCTGAGTCTCCAATATCTTGCATGACATTCGATTAAGCAGGGATTGAAACTCACAGACCTGAGTAACAGTCCATAGGACAAAGGACATAGCGAACTGGCCGACTATTCCCCACAAACAGCCCCACCCCGGAGGAAAGCCACAGGATATTGCTTGAAAAATACCTCGTATCGGCCATTCCAGATCGCTGATAAATGAAGTAATCTTTTGTCCTTCTGTGACTGCTGTTTTGAATGTATTGAACACCGACTCTAAGCCTTCGAACTCTTTTTTAAGATTTTCCGCAAGGTCCTTAACTTTTTCGGCGGCATCTTTAAACGGCTTAATCAGCTTATCCAACTCTTCATCAACTTTGGTTTCGTCTGCAAGAAGTTTCCAAAACTTATCAATCGCATTTGATAATATCGCTTCGAAACAATTACTAAACAGACGGGCAAACAGTGCAACAACGATTGAAAAGCCTTTGGTCAATCCCTTTAAAATGGTCACTAATACTTTCTTTTTCCAACCTCCTAGCTTTGCATCACCGGCCTTGGGTAATTTATCTTTCATCTTGCTGAGTTTCGTCTTAATTTTTTTCAGAAACTCTTTAAGTCTTTGCCAACCTGCGCCGAAGTAAAAAGCTATTTTAGCGATAATTTCACCGGTCTTGCCGCTCCAGAGTCGTATTCCGCGTAGCGACTTACTATGTTTTGCCAATGAATCAGAAGATGTCAGCCCCAGCATTTTATCAATATCAACCTTAACTATCGTCGCCGACTCTTCGGATAAAAATGGCTCGGCCTGATCAGTTGACCAGGTCTTGCGTTTTTTCTCCCACGCAGGCAATCCAGTTTTATCAGTTTTACGTTGTACACGGCTGCGAGAATTCGGAATTGTAAACTCATAGGTAGAAGCAGATATTCGTCTGGCTTTTCTGCGTTTTTTCCATCCGAATACAGGTCTCTGCTGTTGTTTGGCTCTGATATTGCCACGACTGTTGATTTTTTTGGCTGAACGTCTGACAGTCTTAACTTTCTTTTTTCTGGGGATTTCTTTTTTCAATTTATCCAGATGTTCATCGACCGATTTTAGTCGAGTGGAAAAACCTTTGCTGCTGACATTCTTATGTAAGTCAAAATATAACCAAAGTCCATCTCGGTAGGGATATACCCATATTCGATGGTCAGATCCTTTAGGATAAATAAAGGCCTCTTTCTTTTTTGTGCGTTGGGTAGAAAACTTCTTATAGTTGATAGCATCCGGTAAATCTAACTGGTTATTTTTGAGTACTTTAACGTCGACTGGCTGCCGTTTGGCATCACGCGCAAAAGATGAAAATCCAGTCTGATAGTTAGTTAGCTGTCTGTTACCACCTAATATAGAAACCCTTGAGGCAGGTTTTAAATCGCCGACCCATACGGTATCTGGAAACTTGCCTCTTTTGATCTTGCCTTTTTTTCTGGGTGACCGCGTTAAAGCCTTTTTTGAACGCGTTGTGTGACTTTTTACGATATCTTGCCTTGGATAGTCCTCAGGAAAATTTGCCCACCCTTTATCTTTATTTGTCGTTGCATCTTTTTCGCAATCATAGAATATGCCACTTATAGTTCGGTCTGGTTTAGATTTATAAAAATCAGCCCATCCCACCTTACACTTATTATATTTCTTAGTAGAACTTGCGGTATTTCCTGGAATGGGAGCTTCCGTAACCAAATTGTCATTTCCGGGTTTCTTGAGTATAAATTCTTCGACATGCAAGTGGATGTCTGTTCCGGGCATCGGTCCTTTCACGAGACGTTTGTATGGTTTTGTCTTGGGTTTTCTTTGTATTGCCGGTTGACCACCCGCTTGCTGGATTACATGAGTTAACTCATGGCCTAATAATCTATCGCCAGATTTTGTTCCCGGATTGTAGGCTCCGGGAGAAAAATACAGATCGCTACCGTGAGTAAAAGCCTCTGCAGATAGCTGCCGCGTTAAATTCGTTGCTCGCTGTCCAGTATGGATTCTGACGTTACTCAAACCTGCCTGAAAATAGTCCTCAAAGCCCTGTCGAATTTTATCTGGTAGTCTTCGGCCACTATTATTACGGTTAAGCTGATTCTCAATATTTGAGGGCACGGGTGTATTGCTACTTGAAGTATCACCTTTTGCTGATGAGACTTTCGGTGATCTGGCGATCGAAGTATTTGCGGGTTGACTGATACCTTTAACACCATCAGGATTTGTATTATCATCTGCATCCGCAGCCGCACCAGCATACTGTTTGGCTACAAAACCTTCAGCCAAAGTATCGGCTTCAGATTCCAGACTATCATATCCAGATTCCACCGTTAGCTTGGATTGTATTGTTATTTTATTCTGGTGAGTTGAGTGATTCTGCGCTCTCTCTTTTGATGGTTTGTTCGACTTGTTTTGTTCGTTAGTCGGCACATTCTGCTTCAGCGACGGATTTTCCAATTTGTTTGTAGATTCACTTGGTGATCGCTTTGCTTTAAGTTGTAGCTTATCGTCTTCTTCGCTTTTACCAGTTCCCTGTGAACACTGGGAACATTTTCGTTGAATTAACGAACGAGAATTGTCGGTTCGTTGTAAGTTAATTTGGTTAGGTTGAGTTAGCTGCTGAATGTTACTCAGGTGACGTTGCATGGATACTGCAGTTAAAGACGCGAATTTAGTCTCTCGACTCTCTTTTCGGTTCAAAGTGTGCGGTTTGGGTTTTGAACCCTTCGTTTTGGTGGCAATTGCTTGGCTTTGCATGCTTAATTACACGCGAGCTCAATCACTTGAAGCTAAAGTTTGACCCGCATTACTGATGACAAAATCAAAGTCATAACTGGAATTGGGATCAGGGATTTGCGCTGGGGCCGAAGTCGTTTTATCCGTAGCACCAGCGGCAGAACAGGTTATGGTACCTTCGGTCTTTTTAGTGACTATAGGCTCTCCATCTTTCGTGACAACTTCCGACAAATTTGTTACTGATTTTAAACTTTGAAAAGTTAAAGTTCCGAGTAAATAGGTAGTTTCGTTATATGGTGAAGTGTAAGTAGAAAAAGATGCTTCAAGATCACTCTCGAGGAGCATTTCGTTACTATCACTTGAAGCAAAAGGTTCTGATGGTGCGAGTGATAAAGTATGGGTCGGTACGAAACCAATAACCGTGGGTGTGGCTGCAGTCAAGGTTACCATCGCCGTTTTGACAACAACTTCATCTGCCATTTCATTACTCCTTTGAAATTTTAAACATCTAACGTTGAGAAAGCTCCCGACCAAAACAATGTGCACAAAAATCGTAACCAGCGGTAGTTGCCGCCTCAGGACTTGAAAAATAAAAACGCCGGTCAAAATCGATTTCATTAATCTGGCAATTGGTTTGCTGATTATCGAGATCATGCAACTCTCTAGAACCTGAGTTTCCGAGAAATCGAGTTTCAATTTGTCCACCGCCTGACGAACGTGGCGTCAGGTCTATAACAATTTGTCGTTCATAGGAATCCGCAAGCGCTTTTTCTACTCGCGCAAAGGTGAAATAGGAAACCAGTCGTTCTTCATCAGCTATTTCGTTTGAGACTATTAGACCGCACTCTCGTATAGTCCCTTCTCCCTCCTCCGCACCGAAAGTAACCCGAAAAGCGAGGCTGGTGGTCTCAGACTCTGAATCTTGTCCTTCCGAGTCGAGATAAACGATATTAGATAGTTCTACTGGTTTTCTGTAGATTTCATTGTTCAATGCTGTTGTTGTGCGGGAATAAACTGGCGGACGGCGATCCCAAGCAGGATCACCTCCACCGATTGCTATCACAGGATTAGTCCAGTAACTACCAGCACGAACGCTGCGCGTTAACTGCAAATAAAAATCATTGGTTAACATGTGTCAGCCCTTTAAGCTTTCTTGCGACAATTGATAATGACAATCAAGAGCAAGAGGATCAGAATAAATACCAACCACCACATCCAGTCCGGGATATTCTCTGTATGCTTAGGTGGCTCCTCACATTCTGGGCATTCTGGCATGACTGGCTCGCCTTCAACGACTACGATAACCGTTGGCGTACGTTCCTTACTCTTGTCATATTCGATTAGCTGCGCATAGATTCCGTTGTTATAGTCAAGCACTGGCCCGCGTTTTATAGCTCCAGCAACCAGGAATTCAATTTGATCTGAATGTCCGGGACCAAGGTATTGACCATTAGCAGCCATAGGAATGATTGAATGCTCCTCCAGTACGATTGTTCCTTGCGTATCAAGAATTCGATCGCTCACTGGTGAACTCGCGGGATCAATATCGAGACGAATGTACTCTCCAACTTCTTTAAGCCGACGGAAAGGCTCGCCGTTCGCCATGGTGCCATTGGCGCTGAATCGAAAAACGTAACTGCCTTCAATTTCGGTATTATCAAAACTCAAAGTATAAATTCCGTCATTAGCGATAGCGTCGCCGTTGGTACCATCATCAAATAATTTAATGCCCGTATCTTTTGCGCGGTTTAGGTTGTCTTTTCCGCAAGCGTTGAGCAGTTCCTGCATTAAGGAATAAGCCGGCGGATTAACGTCACCATTTTGAGACGAAGGCTTGATGTTCAGGTTTGGTGAAGAGAAATAATTTCCTCTCACCACCGAAGCTGTTGTCTGTACATCGTCTCTTACACCTTTCCTATATTCAGGCAACTGAGGCGTTATTTTTTCACAGGTGTTTAGCTGTGTTGTCGATGCAACCGTACCAAATCCTTCCTCTGGCCTGAAAATATCAACTAGAACTTCCGCGCCTAAAATGGGTTTACCATTTTCTCTTAAGCGAGACTGTAAATTAATTGTACTGCTGGTACCGTGAGGCTCATTGTCAATTGCAAACCTTGCTTCGACCAGCAAATCAAGCAGTGCATATTGCCCGTTGCCGACTGCCCCTGGCGCGTTATAATTGGTAAAGGTTCCCGCAATTGGGTTTTCCACCAGCAGATAGCAGTATCCCAGATCCGCCGGGCAGGTTCCGTCCAGGGTTGTACTATTGGGATCATCAATTTGCAAAGATGTTACTGCGGAAGTGTCGGCCCAGAATGCAAACAACAAAAGACGTTGTTCACCTGCTTTTACCGTAATATTACTGCCGGTGTCAGTAACCAGATTAAGGTGATAATAAGGATATACCGTTTCAAAGTAGTAACGCGTTAATTCTGCCGTCAATTCTGGCTCGTCGGCGCCAGCAATATTATAAATATTCGTTAGCCTGTCACCCGAAAAGCAATCTTTGATCTGATCGAGTTTACCTGTATCGACTGTCGCGTCTGTTCCAATCGCTGCGGTATTCACTCTTACTAAACTATCTACTGCCATTGCTGTATCACAGTTGGGTTTTACTGGTAAATATTCAAAATCGAAACTGACATCGGATGCATCGTGATCAAAATCTAATGTTGTACTTGGACTATTGTGCTTTCCATCACTCAGAAGCATAACCACTTTCTTGCGAATCAGAATTGGATCCGTGAGCGCTGCATCACCTAACGAAGCAGCGCCTCCCCACATTTCAAAAGATTGATTTACCCCCGAGCCCATCGGGGTTCCGCCTCCAGGTGAATCTGGCAAAATGCCGGTATAGTCACTGGGAGTGCTGTCTATGACTGCCAGGGCGCGTTGCACGTCAGCACCACCAGATAAACTTGTTGAAAAAGTCGCGAGGCCCAGTCGGTCTCCACCGCCTGTCACTGCAAGCGAAGAAAATTCGGCGCTTAGATTACTATCATGAATTTGCGACAAAACCGCTTGTAGATGATTTCCTGCTCGTTTGGCTGATTCCCATTTATCTCCCCCCATACTGCCGGACTGATCAATCACCATGATAAAATCTATTGGGGGACGTGTGACCAGATTGGCCCAGGTATTGGGATCTGCAACGCCGGTGGCCGGCCATACACTAAATTTTGCGGTTCCACCGCTATGATCGTCAGCCAGAACTTCCACCCCCATCAGACTATTAAAATTAGTCAGACCTATGTCTTGCGGTAGAATTCGTGCTTCCATATACCAGACGGTGTCAACTTGCTCTGACACGCAAGTCCTTGCAGTAGGCAATGCAGTTTCCACCTGAACGTTTGTGATGTCGCCGTAAACTGATTCAACGGTATTGTTGCGATTAAATCGAATCCCCCGATCATCACTGGCGTCAAACGAACTTGTATTAGCAACTGTGTGGTCATGGGATAAATCGAACATCAATACCAGATTATCAATGTTAATTGCAGTATCAGAAGTCGTATCGTCTAGCCGAAAGTAAACATAAAGCTCTTGGTCATCCATGGGATTATCGGGATGATAAATAAGCATCTTTCCGATCCCATTTGGCCCACCTGTTATAGAATTGAATGACGGTATACTTAGAAATTGCCCGACTCCCGCCGGCCAGTCGGCATCAGTACATTGTGTGATACCTTCGTCTTCGATGGTGATTGTTCCGTCGAGTTCAGGCAGGGCGAAGTGGCCGCCTAAAGTCGCCGCAGCGGGCGTCGCAAAGGCCATGGAAAACGCGCAAAAAACGGAGTAGAACCAGTTTTTGCAAAGCTGTTTCGAATCCTCATTTTTAAAGTTTACTTGTTTCATTTTACTATCCCTTTTGTTGTTTAACCTGACCTAGACAGTTTCGAAATCCACGTCGATGACTTCTTGATCAGGCAAGGCGACAGGAGCGCCGTCAATTTCAATCAACCTCACTGTTAATGTGCCCTGGTTTCCGGTTACATCTCCACCCGTTGGGCCCATAATACTGAGCGGTAGCGTATTCAAACCGCCAGCGGGCACGATTACAGCGTTACTGTTTTCAGCACCGGTTATAGGTGTCCACCCAGTCTCATCTCCCACTGACAAACTAATTAGCCACTCAACCGTATAGGTATGACTCGAAACAGTATTGTTGCTGAAAGCAAAATTGACCTGTGTACCAAATCCACTGGTTAAAGCTGCTCCACTGAGTTCCAATCGATTCGATACGTTAAGCGGTGGCCCCGCGTATTGCATAACGTTTCCGGTCAGCGGTTGGACGCCTATTTCAAGGTTCAAGGGTAGTTGAGCTGATACAATCGTCGGATTTCGACGAGGCGAGACGACAACACTAAATTCAGAAGTCAAATTGGCGGCATTAGGCGTTATTTCAAATTCAACAATTCCGCTGGTCGCTACGCCGCCTACATTATCCAGAGTAATTTCTGCAGTGGTTGTATTGAGTTGCCATAAATCGGATGATAATGCAGCAACGACGTCAAAGACTTCATCATCCTGATCTGAATTAATGCCACTATTGATTTCTATAAAGAATGTATAGGTGGTGCCAGCTACCAGAGGCTCAGCAGGATTAACGGCCTGGAATTGTAACGCAACACTGCCCTCTGGCAATGTTCCACCAGCGGCACTTAGCCAGGCATTGAGCGCTTGTTGTGCCTGATAACCACCGAGTAAATCGTTGTCATTAATTGCTGTTTGTACATCGTCAATAAATGGCGTGATGTATTCCGTCACAAATTGATCTTTAACAACACTAACGACTCCGTGATCAACTAATGCGGTAAGAAAATTAGTTTGTGAATTAACGAGTGCTTGCAGCACTAATAATGCATCGGAATTGGTCAGGCTGTTAGTCGCGGCCTGTAATGCCCCAGAATTACAAACCTGCGTAATTTGCTGTAAGGCGAAATAAACGATCGAGCGAGCATGATCAGTAACACCTGTCACAAATAACAACTCATCTTCCAAACGGTCTAAGAGAATGACTCGGAGCGCTTCTAATAAATCGGCAAAGCGTGCACTGTCGACAAAGTCCCCTGCTCGCTCGACATAGAGAGGAATTTTTAAATATTTGCTGACGTTGACATCAATTCGGCGTTGATCAAATATTTGTGCAGGCCTGATTCTCTCGTCAGCTGCTTCTCTGCGTACAAGTGCTAAAGGCATATAGTAGTGATCTGCTTCCATGATGATACCGGAAAGATCGGAGGCGCCTTCTGCGACTCTTACTACCCAGCGGCGCTCAAGTCGCCTCGCCGTTTCAATACCAATTGCCGGGTTAGTCAATCTTTCATCAATTCTTTCCAGACCACTAGGCCCAAGTTCTTCATGCCAGATATCAAGATAAATAAGATCTTCTCTTTCACCCGCTGGAGGCGCATTCAAAGCCGGTAAAGTAATACCAAGTTCTGTTTCTTGGCCAAGGTAAGTCAGATTACTGATTTCATTAAAAACCAATACTCCTGATGCTAGCGCCATGCCGACGTTAATGGTGAAATTGTTATTTTCAGTAACAGATCCAATTCGAAATCCATCATTATCTGAAGGGATACCATCACCAAAAAAGTTACGCAGATTAATTTGGTTCTCAATGCGTTTGATATCTTCCAGTTCGTTCCAATCGGCATCAATTAGTGGCACCGCTTGCTGCATTCTAACGCCCACGTAATGTCGCGAGTCACTCACAGCGTTACCCGTAAGCACCTGATGCATGACATTAGTTAATTGAAAGGTGTCTCTTGAATAATCACCCATAGTCCTTTCCTGCTTGGTTAAAAGTTGAGTTGAACGCTACGTTCAAGCGTGTCCCCGATGCCAATGTTCATTACTGGATGACGAACATAATCAATCATATAGTCATCTATTCCTATCTGTCCGAATAATGCAAACTCACGCAACGGAAAAGTTTCATCGCCAACAATTGGTAAGCTACTACCAACAATCGCTACACTAACCATAATTCTTTGACCTGGCGTAGCGGTAACAACACCTAGATTGTCAACAAAATCAACTGTCATATCTGGACTTGACGCTAAAATCGTTTCTGGAGAAACATCGACAAGCTCAAAGGTTGATGCCGATGGTGCTTCATACGGCAAATCGTCCCAAATCGTTTCTCCTCTGCCGAGAGCAATATACTGAACGCCGGTCACTGCATCGCCTTTCATAAACGAAGCCAACAAAGTGCGGCACCGATCAACGACAATATTTGCGCGCCAACCAAAGTCTTCTACTTCTCCGTTTGAGCGTAAGAGTCGATCGTGATAGATACCTTTAATTCCTTGATGTCGCATGTCTTACTCCAAATTATTAGCGAAGTCTTCGCCATCACTTAACACTGTTTCAATGAAGTCACCATTAAACACATCCTGGTATTCACTTAAGATATAGTAGGAATCACCCGATGGAGGTAAGTCGTAGGTGTAAACATGTTCCAGATGAACGTCAGACTCAGTAACAAATACGGAACGGTCAGTGAGGGGTATAAACTCATCGATGACAGGTCTTAGCCTTTCGATTCCAGCCTGGATTTTAGCCGAGTCATAAGTATCTGTTTCTAAAAACAGTCCCAGGGTATCTCGCGCAATTTTATTGTTATCACTACGTTTATTATTTTTTCCGGTATCGTAGCTGTAACAGACGTGGTCGAAGAATCCACCGATATACTGATGTTTTAAAAACTCGCGCTGGTCAAGTGATAACCCCCCGGAATATCGGAGATCGTTCGACTCACTAGCCTGATAAACTTCGCTGGTGTATTGCACATGACGATTATTACGATGAAACAAAATAACTTGTTCGCCATCAATGACTGGCATTGGGTTTCGCTGCGCATAACTGTCCTGATAAAGAATCATTTCACCATTCCAATTATTCGTCGTGTAGTCGTTGAGTCTGTTTTGCCACAAACTCCAGCCGAATAAATCACGATTCGAACTGAAAAATACTTCGACCTGATCGTCAATAACAATCGCCCAGGGTTCACAATCATCGTGGTCATCGCTTACGAGATCTTTTGGTAAGTTTTGTACGCCAGTCCAGTTACCGCTATCCAGGTTGAAATCTTCTTTCACGCGATAAGCGACTTCCCACCTTACCTGCCCAGGCAAAGAAGTTGTCGCGGGCCGCGACCAGAATACATAAATTAAGGGCGTTGGATCTGGCCTGATAAGCACTTGAATATCTTTGACTACTCTAGGATCGTCTCCTGCATCCAATGGCATAGTGACTGGCTGCCCCCAAACAAGGCCATCTCTTCGGTTGTAGCGCAGCTGCCATCTGCCAGCTAACATCTCGAGCCAGAACAACCAAATTCGTTGAGAGTCATCAATCACAGCAAAAGGATATTTGCGTTGGCGGCTGGCATCGTACACACCAGCTTCTGCAAATGGATTTAGAGCAATATCTATACTTGCATCTGGCTCCGATGGGCCTTGCTGTCCCCATCGGGCATCATTGTATATTTGATAACGAATACTCCAGAAGTCATTTGCTTCACTAAAGCGACTGGCAAACAACCAGGTTTCACTATTTTGACTTACCACGGTCGGATATTTAAACAGATAGTTTTCATTAAGCATTAAAGGTTCACTTCCTGAAAATTCAGCAAGTGGACTTGAGTCGTGAATGATCCAGACCGCACTAAGGCCGACTTCTATCAAATAGTGTTCGACACCATCTACGATTTCCCACAGATTAGCTGACAACTGATTTAGTGTGGCTAACTGCGACAGATTGAAAGACGTTTGCTTGATGGCATCGCTCAGTAATTCACTTAACAACCCCGCATTGAGTTCACTCTCTAATGCAAGCGGTAGCGGTTCTTTAGGCGCCTGTTTAGCCCAAATCTGCCAGGTGTTTTTACGTTGAGTGTGATACACCAGCCAGCGGTTATTATTGCTGTCAATGGTAAAGCTGCTGCTACCCTCATGATTAGCATCCAGCGATTGCAGTTCAGGTTCCTCTCGCCACGTGCCGTCGACATCCCGGATCAATTGCCACAAGTTGAGCTTTCCGGGCCGGTTGCTGGTAAAAATATTGTGCAGATATTCCTTAGTTCGGCTTTCCCAGCCGCTAATACGTTTGACCGTTGCTTCGACCGTGGGTAGTAACTGGGTTCGCTGATATATTGCTGGGGCATTTTTTATTTCTAGCCGCTGTTGATCGACCTGTCGTTTAAAATCTGTTTTCCATCCAATCCAGTCACCGAGTAATGGTAACAACTGTGAAGGTGCCGTTTCGATCGCTTTGATTTGCTGGAGAGAATGACTGTAGCTATAAAACTGATCAAGCTGGCTGCCGATGACCGAAAGATAGCTATTGAGCGATTCGATTCCAGCGTCATAGCGTCGGTAAATTGAAGGTAGTTGTTGATACAATAACTCACTATGACCGTGATTGCTTGTGACATAGGCGTTAACATGAAAGCGATTTTCGAGATCGTAGACAGCCGGGCTTCCGCTATAGGGAAAAAGCGTATAATAAAAGTATTGGTCGCTTGCCAGATCTTGATCAATTGCCAAACCGGTAGGCTTGCTAATATCTGCTACAAACACGCCATCGTCATAATGCTCCGGAAAACTTCCCGCTTTGCGAAGGATTCGAACGCCATCATAAACTGAGTCCGGTAAAAACTCCCAACTCAGATCAATTCGATTACCGAGCGGATAAGCACTTGCTGTAAGATTAACGATACTCATATCAATAACCGCCAACTATCTCCCCGTCAATTTTCAGACCATTGATATACTCCAGATCCTCAGACGAATCTTCTACCGCGATCCCCGGAATTCTCGGTACTTCATTTGGACGCAGAATAATAACGCCCTGTTCATCATCTTCACCGGCAGTACCCGAGCGTGAAAACTGCGTTATTGTCACAAAGGTCACGCCTTCAATATCTTCGATAGCTTCATAAAATTTGCTCAAATAAATTGCCATGCCAAAACGTACCTCATCAAAACTTAATATTTTGGCAACGGCTTTCTCAACTTTACTTTGCATCTCAGATTTCGAGTAATAGCTTTCAACACCTACTCTGGCAGTCACATAAATTTTCACGTAATCAACGTCTTCTATTTCAATCAATGTAGATAGCGGACGTTTGTCTTCAAAGTAGGCGAGCAAGTTTGACGCTAAAATATCACTGACCATGCCACCACCTTGAGGTGCCACATAAAGGGTTACTCGATTCCAGTTGACAAGTTCAGCACGAACCTTACCTACGCCGTTGAATCGCAACGCAAGTTCTTCATAGTCTTGCCGAGTGACGGCACGTTTGAATGAACGAAAGACACCGGGCGCATGCTCAATCGCATGTTGAATAGACTCTCTATCCGAGCCGCCAGTAGCGGGTTGTTTGTTGTAAACTTTGGCGCCTATCAGGTTGAGTCCAGGCGCGTCGGCGATGGTCGAAATACTATTGGCGGCAACGTTGCCAAATCGTCCTCCACCAATTCGGTAATCGACATAGATAGTAGCGCCTGCCGGAACGACTGCGCCGAAGCCTTTGCCGCCAAAGACTAGCGTCGCCTGGTCAAACTCATCGATTTCAATTATGAAGTCCTGAGCATCTTCGCGACTAAAAGCCAGGCTTTCCTGTAAAGTCCAGTCTTCATCGATCACGCCGCCTAAGTCAGTCCACACCTTGATGTCCTGATTAACTTCTCCACTACTCCCTAATGAGCGCATTATCATGCCTTTGAAATTCATCTGGAATCGTTGATTGGCTGTACCATCGGAGGTGCCGACTACATCAGCTTTAATCAACTTGCCCTCTTCAACGGCAATATCGAAATACTTTTTATTGGTCGTTGCATCGATCGCCAAGGTACTGCAATCAAGCGAGTAGTTTGCGCCAATATATTCGAACCTGACTGATGATTGAGCTTTACTACTTTTAGTGGCAAAAGCATCGCCTTTGCTAATCTGTACAATATCGTTGACTGTATCGTTGATTTCTAATGTTAGTATTGTCGCCGCAGGCGTTGCGGTTGATAAGCGATAACCAATGAGTTGCAGGTGTTGAATAATACTCCTTCTCTCTTTAGCCGTCGCAAGAAAGCTCTCGTTTATCATTCGGTCCTGATAAAAAGATAAAATGTCGCCCATGTGGGCAAAAAGCTGTAACAGCACGTTACCAAAATCGGTTTCTTTTTCGTATTCGGTCCAGTCCGGCATCAGATCTGGAATCACCTTGCGCATATTCGCCAGCAGGCTTTCGTAATCACGCGCCATATAATCAATCAATTTTCCGTTTGCGCCTGTCTTAATTTCCATAGCAGTCACTTAAAGTTAATTGGGTAAATTTACTTAAACTGAATTCTTACCGCCTGTTGCGATAAATCCTGTTTTCGTGTGTAGACAACTTCTACCTTGATGTACTCACTGTCAGCCGCCGGTTCAACGTTAACCGCATCAACTAATATTTCTTCGCTCAACCAACGTGCCAATGCCTGGCCGATGGTGAATTGCACAGCGCCGACTAGTAAATCGCTATTGGGCTCAAATACGAGATTAAAAAGTCCGCAGCCAAATTCTGGTTGATGAACTCTCTCACCTGGGGCAGTAAACAATACCTGGATAATTTTGCCTCTTAACCTTTCACTACCACCGTAAGCAAAAACGCTTCCTACTTCATCTACTGCAAATGGAAACTGCATGCTCTTAGAATTTTGAATTTGTCGTAACGCCATCTACCGCCTCTCGTTTTTGGTCCTGTTTTCCGCTCAAGCTTTAGTTAAACTGATTGCATCAGCTTTTACTTCAAAGGCTTGCCCGCTAGCATCAATAGTCATAGCCACTGCCGAGGTAATGTTAAAAGCCGAGTCGCTCATCTCAATAATATTGCCCGTTAAATCCGTCATTACCATTCCGGTCTCCAGCATTTCAAACGAATTTCCATGATAGTCTTTAACCACTATTCCAGTGGCGTCCATCACGACCAGATTGATGCCATCGTCGCTTTTCTGCAAAATGGTGATGCGCTCTTCGCCTTCAGCATCTTCTAGTTGAATCGTGTGGCCGCGTAATGTCTTAATAATTTTGCTTGTGACTGGATTTTGAATTTCAGTTTCCTCACCTTCTGCGTCGTTGGCTAACGGCAATTCACTTTCGCCATCGGGTTTTGTCCAGTAGGTTCCGGTCCAGATAGGAAATTCCAAATCACCTTCTTCAAACTCTATCCAGACTCCGGCGTCAACTTCAGGTATAAATAAAAATCCTTGATTGGCGGCGCCGCCATAGGGCATACATGGCATTGCCCACCCGGTTACCACCTCGGGTCCCAAAACGCTGGGAACCGAAACCTTTAAGCGCCCCAATTGCTCAGGATCTTCGTTATCCACGACTACGCCGCGGTATTTGCCATAGAAATGTTTTTCCAGGCGTTGAACCAAACTGATTACTGTTCTTTCCAGACTCATCAGACTTCCTCGGTTATTGAATCGATGACGATTAAATGGCGATAGATAATAATCCTTCTCCGCTAAAATCCTCTGCCCCTGTCGGCAACATGCCATTGCGTTGTAATTTCACGTACTGGGTGTAACCATCGGGGACAAACACATGCCGTGTGTGATTAACGTAATAGACACCGCTGAACTTTTCTCCAATTCCTCTGACGGTAACAAGTTTGCGCGGCATAATTACATGGCTGTAATCGTTGGCATGGATCTCCGCCTCGGCATTCACAAACCAGTCAGCTTTGTGATACAGACCTTGGCAGAGTGCATTCATTTCTTCATTGGCTGTGGCACTGTTCATACCGACGAAAATCTGGCCTGGGTCCATGCCCTGAGCGAGGATGCCTGATGAATCCGTATCACCCAAGGCGTCGAGCTCGGTAGCGGTTATATTTACTTGCTGAACTTCTTTGCTCATGCGATTCAGTTGAAACATGCCGACACTGGCCGGTGCCATCCCGTCCAGGTTTACTTTAAAATTACTGGCGTTACTCTCATCGCCAAAATGTATTGACAGCACAGGTTGCGGGTCACTCGTAAAATCAGGTGGTCCAAAATAACCGATATCACCTTGCACATAACATTCGTAACCATTGCGAAGTGCTAATCGTTTTAAAAACTGCATATCGGTTTCTCGTTGGATAATGGTCGATATTGGTGCTTCGTGTACCAGTTCTGTCGTTTCAACACTGGGCGTTAGTCCGTGGTTGGAAAATATCTCGGTAGCAATATCGCTATCCATCTTATCTGGCCAGTCTTTCAACATTTCGATGCGATCCAGTAATACGCTTTTATCCATACCCCAGACTTCAAGTACTGCTTCTTCTGGATTAGCACCAAAATCCGGCCGGAGCTGGGTAATAAAGCCGGACAAAAGTTCTTCATAGTTGTCTTGAAAACCGGCGCTGATTGTAATTGGTTTCCACACAGCAATATGGTCTTCATCAAGATTGGTCCAGTTACCTTGCGCTTTCACCATGCATAGACGCAACTTAAATGAGGCTGCCATTTCCGTGTCCAGCTCGACTTCAAGCCGAATTAAATCGGTGTAGACTGTATCTACCTCTTCACCATCAAATGTTATTTGCAGAAAATCGTCTGCCATGATGAGTATCCTTGTTACCCGCTAAACTTTGGCGGCACCAAAACAGGTTTGCCGACTCGACCGATAAATGAATGTTCTGTAACGACAAAACCTTGTGCTTCGATAATCCTTACCAGATCTTCAATCTGGTACCTGAGTGAATTGAATTCCACTTGCAATGACCACTGAAAAACGAGACTAGTTTCAAATATTGCTAGCGCTGCCGGTGGTCCAGTGTTTAAGTTTATCTGGTGGATTTCCTGTTCATCATTGTCATCAATCAACCACTGTGAATCTGCCAACTTGCTGACTCGTAGATTACTACTCGGGTCTATCGAATTTGCTTGCAGCTCAGTGACAAGCGCGGGCGGAATGACTTGCGATAAAACGGCTTGCTCCAGGTCCAATTCAAAAGCTGGCGCTATTGTGGCCACAAGAGTCGCAAGATTGACTATGCGTTGTGGCTCACTCAATTGCCGACCACCCAACCACGCGTCACTCGTGCCTACCTGGCGTTGAACCGATTTCAACAAAGATTGCCATGGCGGCAAGTAACCCATCCATTCAATCTCCAGCAAAGCCATTTTATCTGGATGCTGACCGAGCAATTTTAACGGCGATTGAAATTCTGGATTGGCATCACAGATTCTCCACCACTGCTTGCTATTCCGGTAAAATTTGTAGGCGAGTTTATCTAACCTGTCGTCCGACTCGAGATGATGAATAAATTTGCCATTAACTTCACCGCCAACTCTTAATGCTTTACTTTCACGGTTAATTCCCCTGGAATCCTGAGAGACCAGAGACGGCAAGCGATAATATCGTGATTGTCGACTAAACATGATTCACCCCGGTACCACAACATTCGCCAGGTCGGTAATATTGGCCAGATTAAGAACCGACATAGCTTCTTTTAAAACTTTCGAGTAGGTATAAGGCACATTTTTACCTTCAATGACCGTCATACTTACATTGACTGTTGCGCGCGTGGGACTGAGTATCGTATTAAACTCAGACTCGGTAATACTCATGCTATTAATATTGACCGGAAGCACTCGCGAGTATCCCCACATAAACAGGACAATCGGCGGGCGATCCGTATCGGTAAAACTAAATCCACCGCCGCTGCCTAACATGTCAACCAAACTCCCCAGCAAACTATCAGCTTTCGAATGCATCATCAATTCAAGGGTTGATAGCTGTGGTAGAACACCAACCGTACCAGCCAGCGCATCACCATCATTCATGGCTTCGCTCGCATCCAGTCGAATGTCAAAACTAATCGTCTCTTCCTGGATTTCTGCATTTTGCGCATCCCTGATTGACAACAAATCATCTTCGCCTTCAAACTCCCTTTGATGCAGCGCTCTTAGTGATCGACAACGGCTATTACTTCTTGCCTGAGTAGTTTCTCCATCACCACTTTCGGTAGTTGTTGTTGTCGTTGCGCTATCTCCGGTTAAACCATTGAAAGTAACACTTCGACTCCTCGATAATTGTTCAGGATTAAACTGAAAAACGACAAATAAGGGCGGAATACTGAGTCCGTACTCAACAAATGCACCGCGTAGTATTTTCGGTTTATTAGGAAATCCGTCGGCCATTAGTTCATATCTCCAGATGGGGGAACATAAATATTTTCATCCCATAGCTTGCCAATTTTTGAATATTCGATCCGAGCGCTTTCAATCAAATCAATCATGGTTATCACGCCGCCATTTGCAGCAGCATTAAACGCGGCATTGAGAGCAATATTTTTGATACTGCCGCCAGCAAGGGTCATGCCCTTGGCCAGAATATCGAAATCGACATCTTTTGCTACCGGCGCTTGCTTGGGAAAAGACTTTTGCCAGATCAGGTTTCTGCAATGTTTATCTGGAAATGGAAACTCCACAATAAATCGAATGCGCCTGACAAAAGCTTCGTCCATGTTGTTGCGTAAATTGGTTGCCAGAATCACAATTCCGTCATACTCTTCCATTCGCTGAAGCAGGTAGCTAACTTCAAGATTGGCATAGCGATCGTGCGAGTCAGAAATTTCTGTGCGCTTGCCGAATAAAGCGTCAGCTTCATCAAAAAACAAGATCGCATTACTTGTGGTCGCTTCATCAAACACCTTGCGTAAATTTTTTTCAGTTTCGCCTATGTACTTACTGACTACCGTCGATAGATCAATTTTATAAAGCTCCAGCCCCAATTCTTTAGCAATGACCTGAGACGCCATCGTTTTTCCGGTGCCTGGTACGCCGCTAAACATGACACTTAATCCTCGACCATATGGTAATTTTTGTGCAAAACCCCAATCGCTAAAAACCGTCGAGTTATGGGCAATCTGGTTACAGATAGTTTTTAACGTCAGTAGTGTATGTTCAGGTAATACGATATCTTGCCATTGGTATTTGGGTGCTATTTTGGTCGAAAGCTTCGCGAGTGACTGGCTGCTAACTTGTCGACACGCTTCGAGCAATCTTTCTGCCTGAGTGTGTTGTTTCGTATCGAGTAACTGAAAAGACTGATATAAATGGCATGCTTGTTTGATTTGAATCGCAGACAACTGGAATCTGTCCGCACATATTTTTAATAATTCGACTTTTGGTGATTTCACCCGAGATTGTAAAAATACGCTTTTCCATAGTTTCAGGCGTTGAGCCGCTTCAGGGAGTTTACAGTGAACTCTATGGCAGGCCAGGTTACCTCGTCCTTCAGCAAAATCCACCTCGCTGTTAGCCGCGATAAAATAGAGCCAGCCGTATTGTTCCAGTTTAAGCCGTAAAAGATGAAATAATGATTTTTGCTGACTCGACCCTAACAGCGTTTCGGCGTTTTCAAAATAGACAGGCATTTGTAACAGCAAGCTTTCCGTGAGAACACTGGTCAGTTTGCTTTCAAATGATTCCAGCGCTGAATTTTCCATTAAAAGACTTGAATCAACTTTTAACAAACTCAGTCCCATTGCATCACAAACTCTGGTCGCAGTTTGTAGCCTGCCACTGCCGACATTCCCGCTCATGTGAAGAAGTAATGGGCAGCCGCTGCCCGAGTCATCACTAAAACGATGTGTTCTCACTAAATTGATCACGCGATCGGCTTGCTGTTTATCAAAACAATCATCATCTGAATCCGCTAACTCACACGCGACTTCACAAATCGTGATTAGTGACCGGTCGAGTTCATAGCTACCCATCAGATAATTTAGGATACGCGGGTTGATAGTAATAAATCGCGCTAGACCACTTGATCCTGAAGGACTATATTTATCGTCGATAAACTCTATGAGCTGAAAGCGAATCAGGTTCGAATTTTGCTCAAGCAGCAAACGATTTTTCCATGATTGCTCAGGAGAGTCGCCAAAGAGTTCCATCACCAGGTCAATACTTGGTTTTTTACGAGTAATATCATCTTGCAAATACGCATATATTTTGTCGTAACGTCTGCTCAGTTCAGGCGCAATGCAGGCAATTAAAATATTCACTTCAAACCGGCTTAGATTGAACAATCGAGCCAGACTGACCAATGGCAAATTGTGCCCCTGCTCCAGAGCGCTGGAAATTTTTTGATCGAGTAATTGTTGTTTTTGTTCTAACTGAGCGGCAAGAACCTGATGTTCGTCTTGCAACTCTGTTTCTTCGCCTTGCTCTCCCATTAACCACAACACTTCTTCGGTGGAAATAAACCCGGGTGATGGCGCAACATAACTTTCCTGTTTTCTATTGAACGCATAAAAAATACTAATTTTTAATTTTAGATAAAGATCAAACACTTCGAGTTCGCCAATGAGGTGCTCAAAACCGCTCATTAAAGCAGATTGTTCGGTGTAATCTTCCAAACTGGCAACCTCAATCATGGTGTTAACTCAAAGAAAAATGTGTTGCGGTAAAGCCGGGATATGTCCACTCTTATCTGGTGAAAGCCGCCAGGAAATCCTGCCGGCACTGTCGCGCTGAAGCTATCTCCGGAAATTGTCTGGCCATCAAGAATACGCACGCCATTCATGGTCACATAAGCGCTCCAACCGTTGAGATTTTCTCCTTCAAAAGTGATCACGGTTCCGGCTGTTCCACTGATGGGCGTCAGACCAGAAACCGAGGGCACACGATACGGCGACTCTACGTTAGGTATACCTAAAGTGGTTACCCTGGTCGGTATGTCCTGAGTATTTGTTGGTTGTTGGTCGAGCTGCACAACGGAAACTTCATAAGGAACGGATAAGCGAAAAGGTTCGTTAAACGTACTCCAAACTTTACTTAATTCATCCAGATCAACATTGTTCAGGATTACCTTAATGCTTTCTCTCGCGTCACCCAGGCCTGGAACCAGATTGACCGCCGGAATAATTGCATTTTCATTGAGAACTCGCATCGCTTCGCCGAGGATGGCGTGTGCTGTAGCATTGCCATTTTGCTGATCGTTCTGTGCATAAGCAGTCAACAAATAAAACAAGTTGATACTGAGCGGCGGTGGCGTAATCTGGTTAGCATTAGTGCGTGACACTTCCCAGTCCTTATTTTTCAAATAAGCATTCTCTTCTACCTTGTATAAAAACAGATTAATTCTGCGCGCCGGCCCATTTTCATCTGGACCTAACACTGTGACATTCACCGACGGTATAATCTGCATTTCATCTTCTAGCAGATCCCGCAATGATTCACTTACCATACCTATCGCAGTAGAAGCACTCATGCATCACCATTTATACATTCGAATATTGCTGTGGCCGCAATAATGGCGTTGAAAGCTAGATTCTCTTGCATTAACTGGCGCCGCCACTCTGGTTTGGCGAACCTGGCGCGTTTCAGTAACCACGGTTTGACGCGCATTCTTTCGGGCTGGCTGTCGCTCATTAACTGGATGCGCGCTATTGCCAACCGGGTCTTGACTATAATCCTGAGACAAACTTGCAGGCTGCACATATTGCGATAATGCGTGTGCAATCTGTCGATAATCGTTAGTGTTTGCAGGTAATTCGGGTAAAGCTTTAACCGTGTCCTGAATTACTTGTGACCTATGGATGCTAGGTTTTTGCGAAAGTGTTTCCTCGTCAGATGGAGTGATCGGTTTGCGGATTCGAGGCTTTGCAGAATACTCGGACGTTTCAATCGAAAAACTGCTGGGACCTTTTGAACGGGTTTCGCTGGAGCTTTCCAGATTAAAGCTTCTATTGAGCACACTCGACGTTTGCTCACCAGTCGCTCGATTCTTCGCTTTTCTCTGAACTTGCGGCATTGAACTTACCGAATTTTGTTTGGCCAATGAAAGATTGGATTGATCGGAAGACTGATGACTTTCATGTTGTGCGTCAGTTGGTTGCCGGCTGTTAAGCACACTTTGATTCTGGTCAACGGCTGGAGGCGCTCCACTAAGCGCGGTGCGATTATGATTTTCAAGCGATTGTCCGAGCTGGGCCAGAAAGTCACCGACTTCGCTACTCCGCAAGCGAGACTGATTGCTGGTTTTTTGCTTCGGTTCTTTGTGAGCAGGTAATGCCGAAGACGATTGCTCGGCTCCCGGTTTCAATGACGTATTAAATGATTGAACGTCTACACTGCTTGCGTCGCTAAAACGATTCGGCGAACTTTGACTACGACCGTCCTGCTGACCTAATAATTGTTTTGACTTTGTATCCTGAGCAGACTTTTCGGTTAAATTTTGGTTAATGCCTTGCTGACTAATCGTTGAGTTATGAACTTTTGGGTCCGTTGTCATTGGCGGGCTAATCGAGCTCGAATGAATTTGACTGCCGCCAGTCACAAAATTTTGCGGCATGTGAAGGTAATGTAAGCCCATCGCATGAAAAAAATCGACTGGCCGAGAGATCGCCATAACGTTTGCGGTATTCATTAATCGCGACACACTTTTTCGGTATTGAAAAGGCCTGGCTCCAGATAACATGATGCTATGCGCATAATGTTGTCCCAGGCGATGATTTTTAAGCGTGCGCATCATTCAATTTCTCTATTTCGCTTGATAGAATATCAATATATTGTCGACGTTTTTTTTTCGGCATGGCCATTATTTCGCTTTCGCTCCAGTGATAGTGAAACGCCAGGTAATGAACTTCACGCAGCAATAATTCATAGTCAGTCTGAATTTCACCGAAAAAGAAATCCTGGATCTGGAACGGCGCGACAAACTCCCTCTGACAATCCGGGCATTGCATTTCCATGGTCAGATCCAGATTAGGTGCGTGGGCTTCCATCCCCTGATCGAGTTGTCTTTTTTGTTCGGGAGAAAGTTGATCAATAAAGGCTTCAAGTTCTCCGGTCTGTGAAACGCCAGCATCAGATCCAACGCGCGTAATACATCGACTCAGCAGTTGGCTTAATGCATCTGCAGGATTGTGGATGCCGAGTTCGCTGAGCGCGATTTGATCTGCGCCATTGGGCAGCCGAACATAAACTGTTTGAAGGTCTGTTGCGTCAACGGTTTCCAACAAATCGTCTTTCAAGGGCCAACGGTTGATTTCCACAGGGTATTCTGACTTTAACGACTCAACCTCGGTAATCGGAATATCCGAGAGCTTAAAATCAATATCCAGTTTTTTACCACAATCCGGCCACGGGCAGAGTAAGCTCGATTGCACCCTGTTTCCAAAAGTCATCTGGCGCAGTTTCAGCAAAATAAACTCTCTATCAGCGATTAACAATTGGTCGCAAATAGGTTCGTCAGGAGAATCGATCTGCCCAAGCGATTGCAATGACTGTGCGATTAATTGTGACACCAGACGCGCCGGCAATTCATCTGGAGTTGCCAACAAGGCTTCTTGCTTTCCGTCCAACGCAGACAAAACAATACGACGGTGACGCTCGCCGTTACCGTCGATAAACCCTGCAGGTAATTCAAAGATTCGCGAATCCATCCAGCTACCCCAGGCGTCAATTTATGATTCAGTCGGTTCGGTTACTGCCGGGTCGCGCATCCAACCTTCATTTTGCAAAGTGATGGTCTGAATCATAATTGCATTACCACTGGCATCAAGTTCAGGAAGCGCCTGGAATTCTGATACCCAACAACGATAAACAATATAGGAAATCGCAAGAGAACCTTGCAGGTTAAACACATCGATTACGATATCCTTACGAAAATCTTTCAGCGACATAGCCGCATCACCGCTAAAGTTATTAACTTTATTCGCCCATTCCTCAAATGCGAGATCGTGAGTGACACCAGCTTCCAGGGTAATGGCTTCGTATTTAGTCATTCCTGGTAATTTATGGCCGTGTGAAGGATCACCACCGGTCCGCCAATCAACCACATCAACAGTCTTTTTTAATGCCCCGCATTTACTCAGTCCTGCGACATACTCATTGTCCCATTTCACTTTAAATTTAAAGTTCCGGTATGGGTCTTCGCGGTAGGCGTTGACAGCAAATTGAGCCATATTGATAACTCCTTTTCAGTTTCTTTGAATAATTAAAATTTAAGCAGCCTGGCCCGCTTTCTGGCTCAGTTGAACCATGACGAACTCAGCTGGCTTCAGTGGTGCAAATCCAATTTGTATATTAACGATCCCTGCATCAATATCAGCCTGGGTCGTTGTTTCACTATCAACCTTGACGAAAAAAGCGTCGTCAGGAGTCGCGCCCTGAAATGCACCTCTGCGATACAGGGTCATCATAAAAGAACTAATATTCAATCTAAGCTGAGCCCATAGCGGTTCATCGTTGGGCTCAAATACCGCCCATTGAATGCCTCGATAAATACTCACTCGCAACAAAATAGCCATGCGCCTGACAGGAATGTAATTCCATTCGGTATCACTGGTTATCGTTCTCGCGCCCCATAACACGCGGCCGGCTGCGGCAAACTGCCTGATAACATTGACATGATAAGGTGTTGGATTGAGTAATCCCTGCTGCACATCTGTCAACTCAACGGAAAGTCCCGTTGCGCCAGCTATGCCGACTGATACGCCTGCGGGCGCTTTCCAAACGCCGCGTCGATTATCCGTTTTGGCGTATAAACCGGCGACAAAACCGCTTGGCGGCACGGCTATTGGCTCAGAAGACACGCCGGTCGGATCGTTCATTAACAGCCAGGGCATATAAAGCGCGCCATAGGAATTTTTCGGCGACACCGAACTCACAAAAGACTGGGCCTCACCAACAGTATCAACATCGAGCGGCATTTCGCCGATAACAAAACAATCACTCAGCGAACGGTTTTCACAATAATTTATGGTGTCACCAAAAAGGGACGGCGAAGATACACCTGGAATTGAAATAAGGCTTACATCGTTAACAGTATCCAATAAATTTAATGCACTAGAATAAGGAGTATCATTGATTATCGCCGCGCCATCGGTACCAAGTTGGACACTCGCGACAGCGGCTATAGACGCATCATGCAGGCCAATCAGGTAACGCGGAGTTGCAGCGGTATTGGCGAACGGTCGAGTTATCGCGACCCCTAGGGATTCTATCCCTTGTTCCAAAACACCTAACTGTAAATAAGTAGTGGCATCCGCCGCGGCATTGGTTGCTCTTTCAATAACGACCGCAGAAGTCGCGCCTGGCTCACCAGAAGTTAATAAGAGTTCACCACCGGTATCGACAACCGCGGTAAAATTATCGAAGGTAGTCGCAGGTGTGGTTGCTCTGATAGGTGTTAAGACTTCCTGAACGACATACTGTAGCGCTGTGGCGATATTAGCGGCAGTTGTTAGATCAGCGGCCTGCCCTGGCGTAGCACCCACACCATCATTAAGGTCGATATCCTGGAAGCCATCATTATTGATATTGATCCTTAGTTGCGCCTCTGCAGGCGGTAGTGGAACTGTCGGCGCTTCGGCGCCTCGACTGGTACCGCGCGCATCATTGGTTGTGAGCGTTGGGCTGGTGGTATTGACCGTGATTCTGATGTAATTTGAATTTGCGGTCGCTGTGTCGGCGAAATTTGAGCGAGATTCGAGCATACTCAAATTGTCAAAGCTCTCTATCGGTGCGACACTCCCATTCTGGTAAACAGAGACATTAAATTCATTGGCAGGATCCACCGTTCCATCGGAGATTACAACTTCCAGACTATTTCCCCAGATACCGGGATTGGCGGCCGAAATTGTAATACTATTTTCCGCCGTGCTCGCCCTGTCATTGACCACAATATTAGCGCTCAATGCTCCCGCACCAGCGACTCTTACAATATACGCAATTGAGCCGCCATTAGTAAAAAATTGAAATACAGAGTGTGCAAGATACGAATTCGACATAAATCCGCCAAATATATTTTGAAACTCTGTGAAATTAAAAATGCGTACTGCTCTATCAGTCGGCCCTCTTTCCGCTTGACCAACAAAAGCTGCGGTTGAAGTGCTTGCGAGTGCAATAGTCCTGACTCCGCTCGACACTTCTTGAATGTATACGCCCGGGTATGTCGCTGTCGCCATGTGAATGCTCCATATAATTTGTAAAAGTCGTCGAAACCCTACTTAGATATTGTCTTAAATTTAAGGTTCTATTTTTTACTGCTTACAGCCTTTTTGCTGCTCGTTTTTTTCTTCACCAACGGCTTTTTCTTGCTACTGACCGCCTTTTTTTTGACCGCTTTCGAAATTTTTTCTTCACTCTCGACAGGCTTTAGTGAAATCAAATGTTTATCGATGAGCTTTTTTATCATTTCATTATTGCCAACAAGGTTGTTATCTACTTCACAACTATATTTCGGTGGTAAGTGCATCGCTTTTCCGTTACTGCAAATAATTGAAACCGGCCGACGGGCGAGATTTTTTAAGTGATATTTCATATTTCATTCTCCGAATGAGTCCAGGTGTGATAAGCCCTTAAACCGTGCGGCACCGAAACCGTTCTAAGCCATTTTCATTGGTTCAATAGCTTGATATAAATATGCTTCTGGTTACTTTTGGGCGAGCGAGTAAATAGTGTTCCCCGATTGCCCTTTTGTTTTTATAACTTTGCCGTCGTCACACAAATATTCTAAAGCTTGTTCAACCATTTCTAATGGCACAGATGGATGACGTTTTGTAAGCCACCATTTAGCTATCCCCTCCAGGCTATCAGCAGCGCATGGGTGAGTTTCAAAATAATTGGTAATCTCAACGACTACAGAAGAGAGTTCTTGATAATCTGGAGGCACCCTTTTTGCCCTGTTTTTAATCAATCCATAGATTACAAAATTGCATTTGTTACAAAGCAGAATTTGTGCCAATAACTTGAGAATAATAAGTTGCTGATAAAACTGAAATAATTAAGAAAGGAATCTTCCTACTGGGTCAAATTCCACCCATCAGGGTTAAATACTACCCGCCTGAATAGACTGGGTAGTTGGAAAAACATTTTAGTTAATGAATGAAATGATGAACGAGTGTTCTAAAAAACCAGAAGATTTTACAAGTAACTATAGCGATCAATACCGTGTTTTTTTAAGAGCTTGCCAAAGGCTCGCCGTTCTTTACAAGCCTTTTTGGCTGCGAGCGTTACATTACCGGAAAACTCTTGCATCAGTTGGCTCAGATACTGTCGCTCAAAATTTTCTATCACTTGAGATTTGGCATCGTTAAAACTAATGTCGGTCGCAAATCGATCATCAAATTCAAATGAATGATTATCGCAGAGGCTTACCGCCTCTTCGGTTAGATGAGATAACAGAATCTCAGTGCCTTCTGAAATCAAGAACGAACGATGGATGATATTGTCCAACTCTCGGATATTGCCAGGCCAGGAATATTGACACAACCATTCGACTGATTCACAAGATAGCTGCTTATCAAGTTGATGATACTGATTGCGATATTTGTTGAGAAAATATTGAGCAAGTAATTTGATATCATCTCCTCTGACTCTTAGCGGCGGCAAGGTTACTGACAAGATATTAAGCCGAAAAAAGAGATCTTGTCGCATCGTACCGTCGTCAACCAATTTATTCAGATTGATATTACTCGCAGTCACCACTCTAACATTCGACTTAATCGGTAAATTAGAACCTAACGGTTTGTACTCTTGCTCTTGTAGAAAACGTAATAGCGCTACTTGCGATTTAAGCGACAGCGCTTCCACTTCATCGAGGAACAAAGTGCCACCGTTTGCCTGACCGACGAGGCCTTTTGAATGAGATTTCGCATCGGTGTAGGCCCCCCGAGCGTGACCGAACAATTCGTTTTCGATCAGGTCTTCAGGAATCGCGCCACAATTTACCGGAATAAAGGGGTGGTCGTGTCGTTCGCTATAATAGTGAACAGCGCGCGCTATCATTTCTTTGCCCGTACCCGTTTCTCCTTCAATGAGAACAGGCGCATCACAGCTCGAAAAAGTCCTGATACGCTTCAGTACTTTTCGAAACTCCTCAGAGTTACCAATCATCTCGTTACTATCTTGATACTTGGCAAACAATGCTTCTCTTTCTTGGTATCTTTCTACCAACGAATGCATTCGAAAAAATAGTTCACTTGAATCACACGGCCAGGTGACAAAATCTGTACAATAGCTCAGTAACTCAAGATTAAGCTCTCCTTTCTCACTGTGAAGTACAAACAGACATGGAATATCCAGGCATTTTTGTTTTATTTGCTCGCTGAACATACTTTTATTAAAAAAATCATTTTCGATGTTGACGATCAATATTTTGTTGCCTGCAAGGTTAACCTTGAGATGCTCAGTTACACTGGACTCTAATATCGGATGGCCAACACGAATCAGCAACTCTTTTACATTGTTTCTGTTTGCTGAAGATGAATAAGATGTAAATACGATATTCAGGTCTTGCTTTCGAAATCCTTTCAAAGCGATGCCCCTTTCTATGCGTTTTCAATTAAAGATTGGGTTGAGGTCAAAATCCCTCAAGTTGAGCGCAATGCTTCCTAATTACGCCAATCGCAATTTATAAACCCAGTTTGGCCATTCTTCAAATAGTTTTTTGAGATAACGCATTGAGGAACGAGATAATAAATTAATTGGTAAAGAGAATCGTGAGTTACATGTTAATAAGCGCCGCACTTTCAATGCGTTAAGATAGGCTTCGACTTATTATGCGTGAGACTTAGGGAGTTATTTTTTAGACTGTTTTATTAAATTCTTAATGCGTGTCAGGACTCAGCTTTAACCTTTTATAAATTTACAACGGCTATATGTTCGATGAGATATTTTATCGTTTTAGTAGAAAGCTTTTAACTCAAAGTTTTTACTGCCTGTAAATCGAGCGGTAACATTGGATATATTTCGGGCGCAATCGCTTTAATTAGCGTGACCAGTTCTACATCTGTAGGAAATGGGCTTACCTGTCGTATTCGAGAAAGAATTTCTACGCCATTAGTTAAACGAGATAAAGCTAATCGATTAATTTCATCTAAACTGAATACAAGGGCCTTCGCTTTCTCTTTGCTTGGCTCAGAATAATAGCAAAGAAAATGACGGTTTCGCTCATCATTTTGAGCGTCATTGAGAATATCCGGGATCCTGTGCAATGGATGATGTGCGGGCAATGCTGTTACCATGTCAGCCGCCGGCGCCAGTGTCGCAAAGAACCCGATATGGTAGTCAATTATTTTATTAAGCGAAAGTACTAACGCCACTTCAAGAAGCGTATGATGAAAATTATATACAATTGTTGCCGCGGGTAATAAATAATAGTAAGGGTGCAACTGCTCACTCCCCCACCTTTCAACAATAAAACTGGAATCAGCGGTTGTTCCAGATATATCCGCACCCACTAATAAACCAAACAGTCGGTCAATTTTAAGTATTGAACTACCCGACATCGCTCGCTTCATTTCCATGCCACCGCGTGTAGACGGTCCCTTTTGAATATGAGGTTCAACGGGAATAAGCCCTCTTCCTGTTTTTCCTCTAACGCGATAAGCTTTCCCCCAGATGGCAGCCGCTCCTTCTTGCCAGTGTTCTCCAGCCCATCCGGTTGACGATTGGTCGGCGGCATAAGCTAATACCCCGGGGCGGTAGGCTTTCTGCGTTGGCGTTACTTGCTCCATCGCTTCTCCCCATGCGCCGAGCAAGCGAATTAAATCTGAACAATCAGATGCATTAAAAGTGGGAAGCGAATCGATCATGCGCCGCGTTTTGGCACGCGTATCATTTTCGGCAGGCAAATTTGCTTTTTGTAAAACGTCTAGAAATCCCTCTTCTCTAAAGGCATTTTCTCTTGCCTCATCCGGGCCGTCGCGCATTTCTCGTAGCCCATTTGCAATAACGATATATAGGTTTGATAGAACGAGGTCATCATCAAAAACTTCGTATAAATTTCGTACCAGCGTCTGCTCTAGCACTTGTTTATTTTGCTGAAGCTCGGCGATGGCCTGCGGGTCATTAATTATCTCAGCCATTGATTACTCGATCATTAGCTTAAGGGTGGAGCCCTATAATCAGGGCACTATCTTTATCCCGCAATTCAACTTTTGCCGTCAATAAATCATCTCGCGTTAAAACGTTTTTTGGATTATCGAAGGAAATGGCGATTTGTCTATCGGTAATGTAATCAATATTTTGTATCCCAACTTGATCACCATCAATATAAAACTGCCACGATTTTTGTGGTAGAAGATGTTTGAATTTTAATTGCAGTGTCCGTGAAGACTTGTCTGGAATAATACCGACAATCCAGTTACTTGCGCCATTGGATTGACCTAATAAGTTCTGGGCTAAAGCTAACTTATACTGAGCTTCAGCAGCTTTAAGTGACACTTCGGCGGCCTCTTGTCTGACCCGTTGAGCGCGCATATCCTCTGAATACGGTTCTGTTGCAGGTTGAACCCCCAGGGAAGAGTCAAGATAAAGCCCAGGCGCGACGATCAACAGGTCTTGTTCGGTGCCCTCTAATGCTTTTTCATTATTTAAGGTTGCACTACGAAGACTTTCCGCAATACTTTTCAAGTTGGCTTGATATTCGTCGTACTGCGCCTGTTCTTGTTCGTTTGACAAATTACTTGTAACTACTTTTGGCGATTGCGACGATTTAAGATTTTTTGCTGCTGGCTTTTTTGTCACCGAGCTTGTTTCTTTTGCGGACTTTACGCTTTGGGAACTCGCCTTATTGCGAGCCTTAGAACTTATGTTCTGTTTAAAATCAGGCTCATTAACACTGAGAATAGACACAGTGGTGAGGGCTAAGTTGGTCAGCAAATCTCCGGCAAATGATTGCTTTGATCTTGATTTGGCTTTTGGCGCTTCAACACGGCGATACTCATTGTTAATTAGTTCAAAAATGGCGTTTAGAACATTGTTAAGATACTGATATCTGACAGCGTCCGGTAAATGCATTGGCAAAGCAATATCGCTAAACTCCCCCATCATATCCTGAAAACTATCGAATGAATAAGTAGCGCTTTTCTGAATGCCACTACCTGCAATAATTTCTGTGCTCGAAATCACCTGAAACCTAAGCCCTTCGACAAACAGTCCGCTTTTGAAACGATTGAAAATTCGATAAAACATCAGGTTAAGCGTTCTTCCCTGATTAATATTTTCAATCTTTGCTTCTGTTTCGTCAAAAGTACTCACTTTTACCTGATTAGTGCTAGAGGAACTAACCTCTTCTCTCTGTTTCTTATTTATTGCTTGCGATGATTTTCGAGCAACTTTATTGATTCCCTGACTAAAGTTCTTCAGTGAATTTTTTGAGCCGTGGCTGGCATTCGCCGAGCCACTAACAAAACCGTAACTGCCCTTTACTTCGACACTCATACTCGTTTCATCGGAATGCTCAGACTCTCGTCGCATTTGATTTTCAATTTCATCAGCAAGGTCATTTGACTCCTGCCTGTCGAGGTCAAAAATAGAAGAGCGACTTTCGGTTACGGTCGATTCTCGCTCGTATTCTTTACGAATGGTGATTGTACGTGACTCGCCTGGAGCAAGATTTAACGAATTAACCAACTCGCCGAGTCGAGAGCCAACCCATGCAAGCCGGTAAGACAATGACTCGATTAGAGTCAGTCGTGGCATGGTATTGGGTTGAATTCCTGGCAGTGGCTTTTTGAAGACATGGTATTTTACCAGCACTTTATCGCCAGTCATCGACTCTTCATAAATGGGCAGAACGACCGCAGTTTCCAATCGCACTGATTCATTACGTCCGCACTCTTCCATAACACTTTCGAGACTGACATTATCTTGAGAAATATAACTTTGCGCTGTTTCGCGGAAAACATTCACTTTGTAACCCAGACGACGCAATTCGATCACTTTATCTTCTAATAAGTCCTTGCTGGTATCGACAAGTTGATAGTCCTCGACTATTTTGGAATGTTGCTTTTGAACCTGTTGCTTTACTACCCGCTTAACTTTAACCTTAACAAATAGAAACTTAAGGACCTTACGTACGGTTCGATTGACCGTTTGAGTTGTAGACCACTTTGCAGTCCGTTTGTACTTTCGGTACAAATAACCCGCCTTAGCTTCGATTGTGGAACCGTCCGGCAAAGGGAATGGTTCTTGGTCTTTGTCGAACAGTAAATACCCTAGTTCGTTGGCTTGATTAACAAGGCGCTTTATTCGTTTGTCGATCTGGTAATCTGCCATCTTGAGCTGTAAAGCTTTATTTTGTAGCCGTTCTAGTTCATTCAGTTCAAGACCACTGGCTGCCGCTTGTTCTAACATCGTATTGATTACAGGATCAGCTTTTTGTAACAAGTTAACCTGAAACGCTTTTAGTTGTATGAGCTCTTGAAACTTCTCCTCAATTAATCGTGCACTCAGGTCAATTTCTTCGAATTCAGAGCTATTTTGTAGCGCTTCATCTTGGCTCAAGTAGACCAGTTCAATGCCAGATATTTTATCTCGCCATACCGATTGATAACCTGCTGGGGTCGCGAAGTCAGCGGCTGTAAATGCCTCACCTTCAACCGGCAAAACAAGATAGCTTCGACCGCTACCGTGCTGGAATACAACGCCAGACTTCACCGGTGCCGCACTCACCTTGACTTCCGTTTTAGCCTCTTTTTGTTGGTCATCAAAATCAGGCTTAAATACGATAAAAGGAGACTCACCAACGTCCGTCAAATCTTTATAGAATGTCTTTAGTTTGTCAATGTCTGCTTGAGTTATCTGAGTTAAAGGCGTCGCGCCAAATCCCACTGATTGTTCAAAATCAAAGCGTAACGCCTCCACCGATTCTTCAACACCGCTCTCGATTTCAGTAAATACTTTACGCCAGGGAATTTCGATATCTCTTTTTCGTTGAAATAGCAAACTTGGCGGGGTTTCCTCGGGCGGTTTTGGCGTTTCGATAACCAACGCCTTTCTCAAGTCTTCAGCATTACCGCAGACTTTGTAATTGTCAGAAGTTGGAATTGCCAGGTTGTCATCAAGCACAAGTAAAACTCCTTAAAATAGTTGAATGGGAATGGTAGATTAGCGACTTGAAATCACGCCATATTGAATATAACCAGGATCACTCTAGCTGTTTTTTTGAGCCACCAAACCAAAAGCTCAATATTTGTCCAACGCCAGCCGTTAGCAAGCCCATAAAAATTTGAAGTTCGCTCCAGAGCGACTCCTGCCCGGGTGTTTTGCCATAAGTTGTAAATACCGCCACATAGAAAAGTGAAGCCAAAAACGAAAAATAAAAAAGTAGGAATACGACACTCATATAAATTTGCGGTTTGATGTTATTCGACGCTAATTCACGAGCGCTTTTTCTATCGTCGACTTCTAATGAAAAAACATCAATTTCCAATTTAGCCATGTCTTGTTTAAATTGCTGGTCTAACTGCTTGAGCTCCGCGAGCTTTTCCGGGCTGTCAATGACCGACTCTAAAATAGATTCCAACCCTTGATGAGCAGCATCAGCCGACCCAAGAAATTTCTTCGCGATGACTTGTGTTACCATTCCTTTAAGCGGTCCAGTCGCACCTGCCGCAAGCGCTGGAGCTATCCCTTTTAACAGGGTCGATAATTTAGACATAAGTTACCTTCTTGTTATTGTATTCATTAATGAGGAGATTCTTTTTTAAATGCTATTATTGCTGCTATCCGCCTACCAGCACGATTCGAACAGTTTTTTCGTATCCAGATTTCTCGAATCCGAAATGCCCGTTCTTCGACACTCGGTCGCACAGACATTCCATTGCCCATTTTGAGCGGCTGCAACCATTTTGGGAAACTTATTTATCAAGCCGCTCATCCCAAGGTTAAACGCCATGTCGTAAAGCGCTTCTTGCGCCGGCGGCGGAAAATCATCAAAGCCCTGAAAGTTTGATTTAAGCCCTTTGGTAAATTCTTCGATATGTTGGTCAAGCAATGATTCAATTTCCGTATCGGGCAAAATCAGCTGAGTATAGGGTTCATAGCTGGTTGCTCTCAGACCCACAGGCTGTTCTTTTAAGATATGATATTCATTGATTATCTCGTCTGCGGTCGCCATGCTGCCATTGCGACGAAATACAAATGGCAGCTCTCTGGCATGAGCGGGATCGCGTATCAGATGCCCCACTCCAACGGTCACATACCCCCGCGTATCCAGATACATGTGGTTGATGCACCCTTCTTGTATTTTTATTTTTTCCTTGAGTTCCTCAACATCTACTGCCATAAACCTATCCTTGCTATATGCGTAGTGAGTAAATATTTATCTGCGAATGATGATAATCAGATATGACAGGAAAGGCCTATTCATTTAAAGAAATCAAGGCATATCTAGAGTGATATTATTATTTTATACGCGCAAGACCGTCAGCTCGCAACTCTCATGTTGAGATAATCGTTTATCATAACAGGAAATTAGATGCGTTTATGCGAGATATTTCTGACCAGCTTTATCACGTATTCAGGAGCGACTGCAACTTCGCAGAATGTTGATGAATCCATATTCTTTTGCCCAGGCTTTTTGGGCGTCATTACGTAACAAAAATATCCCGCCATAGTTAATTCCATTTAAAAAAATATGCTCAATATTGGACTGGGTTCTTGGTAGCAATAGCATCCAGTTATTTTTTACTAACAGATTGTAAGGTGCGCAAGTTGTACCGTCGAAAAGATTGAGACTTTGAAGTGCCGACTGATACTGACGATACAAGTTTTCGGGACGGCCGCCGTCAAATTGAAACAATTGGTGCTGAAACGGCAATTTACCGCTCAATATTAATGACTCAAGCGGTAAGCGAGTTTTAACCAGTTGCATATGCCGGTGTCGTTGACTGGCTCCAGCGAGCGGTCCGCCATTGTAAAAACCAAAGACATCGCCCCCGTCGATCCCCATTAACCAAGCGCTAAAATCGGCCTGTGTAAGCGGTGAGTTTTGTGCCGCAAACGCTTTAGTACAAATTAACAGGTGATCGGCTAAGACCGGAAATCGATTCAACAAGCAGACGTGTTTAGAACCGGCATCAGCAACATACATACTCTTCTGATAGGGTAAAAACGGATTCTCAGTTGAATGCTTTTCTTTAATCTTTTGCCTTAAATTGTGGTTGATGGTATGAACGACAAAATCGACACCATTCTGAGAGACAATATCAGGATTGGTAGCAATGGGAAGAAGCGCTTTTGACGTTAATGCTGTCGATGCGACTTTGTTAGCGGTTTGCCAAAACATAATTTTTGAATCAATGCAGCTTAGTTAAGGTCAATTGAACAATGCAAGGAGTCATTCTATCGGCCTTGATAAAGGGCAAGAACTTTATATAAGTCTTCACTTTCGATGGGTTTAGCGACATGGGCATTCATTCCAGCATCCCAACAGCGTTGTTTATCTCTATCTAAAGCATGGGCAGTCATGGCTATAATAGGCGTCTCGCTGTATTTGTCTATCATCCTCAATTGGCGGGTAGCATCATAGCCATCCAACCGTGGCATCTGGATGTCCATCAAAATTATATCAAATTGATTCACGATAGCAGCGTTTACCGCTTCTTCACCATTTTCGACCATAGAAACTTTCGCCCCGACGGCAAGCAACAATTCCTCGATAATTACTTGATTGACCAGATTATCTTCTGCAACAAGGATAGATAGATGAGATAGATCAACCTCAATAAGCGACTCTTGTTCACCATTTTCTTTAGCATCATCTTCCGCAACGGTATAAGCGATCGAAAAGAAAAACTCGCTCCCTTTCCCTTTCTCGCTCGCTATTTGAATATTACCACCCATCAATTCAACTAACTTCTGGCTGATAGTGAGACCTAATCCTGTGCCACCATATACCCGCGTTGTTGATGCATCCGCTTGCGTAAACGAGTCAAATAAACTGGAGAGCTTTGAAGCATCAATTCCGATCCCGGTGTCGGTTACACGAAAACAAAGATTTACTCTATCTGTAGCCTGTTTAGTCAATTCGACATTGATTATAATACTGCCTTCATTGGTAAATTTGATGGCGTTACTCACCAAATTCATTAATACCTGATTGAGTCGTAATGCATCACCAATGACTTTCACCGGAACTTCCGGTTGGACAAAATAATCGAGCTGTAGTCTTTTTTGTTGCGCTTTTAAATAATTAACAGACACCACTTGTTCTATTACATTTCTAATTTCGAAAGGAGACGATTCAATTTTAAGTTTACCCGCCTCAATTTTAGCGCCATCAAGAATGTCATTGAGAACCCCCAGTAACGAGCGCGCCGACGCCTGCGCTGTTTGAAGATATTGTTTTTGTTTATCTGACAGCGTATTTTTGAGTGTAAGTTCTAACATCCCTAAGACATGATTCATAGGTGTTCGGATTTCATGGCTCATATTCGCCAAGAACTGACTTTTTGACTCATTTGCCGACTCGGCAAGTTCTTTGGCCTTTCTCAAGCGCTTTGCCAACTCTATATCATCGGTAATATCTCGGCGGGTGCCTACCACTCTTAAAGGCTCACCATTCTCATTTCGCTCAACAGTTTTGGTATTAGAGCGAATCCAACGATATTGCCCATCTTTCGCCTTAACTCTGACTTCAAACTGGTAGGCCTCTCCACTGGTTATTTTTTCGAAGGCTTTTTTTGACGCGGGTATATCTTCCTTGTGAGTCAACTCAAACCATTTTTTCAAATCCGCTTTAAATTCATTTTCTTGGTAACCAAGCATGGTTAAACACTGAGGACTGTAATAAATTTCCTGAGTGTTAAGGTTCCAATCAATTAGACCGACCTGGGAAGCGGCAACCGCTAACTCAAATCGTTGTTGCTGTTTTTCTAGTTCTTTTTCTGCAACCATTCTTCTTTTTATCTGTTGCCGGAGCCGTCTGTTCCAATACATGACAAAACCTGTAATCAAAAATGCAATAATGCCGACCTGCAGGGCTGCCGTTTTAAATTTTTCGATTCGCGCATTTTCTTCCAGTTGCACTTTAAACCAGCGATTTCGCAGCTCCGATTGTTCTTCGCGCGATATTGACTTCATCGCTTTGTTTAAAATTGAAACTAGCAAGGGCCAATCTTTTCTTACCGCCATTTTTAACGCGACAGTATCATTAATAAATCCAGCAACTTTTAGGTTGGTGATCGAGAGCTTTTGCATGACGAATGAACTGGTTACCAAATCATTGGCAAATACGTCTGCTTTTCCGGCTGATACCATCCTCAATGCCTCGTCAATTGAAGGCGCGGTTAATAAATTGATGTCCAGATTTCTTGATTTTAAATTTTCTACCACGGAATAACCTTCGACCGCGACAACGGTTTGATCGGTTAAGTCTGCTAGCTCGTTAATTGCGAAATTTTCTTTTTGAGTCACTAACACTAGCGAAAAGGTCGAGTAAGGATCTGAATATTCAATAAATGTTTTTCGAGAATCCGATTCTAACGCTAAGGGTAATAAATCAATGCGCTTTTCCTTTAGTGCTTGCAAAGCTTCGGGCCAGGAGAGATTTTTAGCAATATCAAACTCGACACCCAGACGCTTACCGATGAATCTCAAGTAATCGGCACTGAATCCCTGATATTCGCCATTGCTATCACGAAATTCAAACGGCGGGCTGGCTGGGTCATAGGCGACTCGAATTATTGGGTGAGAATACAACCACTGTTCTTCCTCAGCCGAAAGCGCCAGATTGAATTTCTCGCGTTCTATTTGTACTAGATTTTCATCAACAAGCCATTTGTTTTCGAGCATCTTAAACTCTTGTGCTGAAATAGCCGCCATTCCTTCGACGACAATGCTTTTCAATGCTGGTTGTTGAGGTAGCAAAGCGGGCGAAAAACCTTGGAAACCGGTATTTTCTCGGCTTATACTTTCAAATTGCTCTTGTATACCATATTGATTCAAGTAGTATCGACCAGATTTATCGAGGTCGTAAACGGCTAATATTTCACCCGATTTTAACGACTGGAAAAGTAAATCCAGCGTCGGAAAGGTCTTTATCGTTACATCTGGTGACCACTGTAGAATATCCGTTTCAGTATTAGAGCCCTTTTCTACACCAATCAATACTGACTTAAGGTCATTAATATCTTTGACAGGTGCTAACTTGCGATGATAATAAAGCCGTGGCTCAAACGCTAAGACACTGTCTAACAGGTCAAAAGTTTGCATACGTTCAGGACTTACCCCCATGCCCGCGTGTAAATGCGCCTTTCCTTGCTTGACTTGAGTAATACTTTCTTCCCAGACTTTCGCAGAAAACTTGACCGGAATTCCTGATTTTTTTGACCATAAGCGCCAATAATCGATCAAAATACCCGCAGGATTGCCTTCGCTATCTATAAATTGGAACGGCACCATATCCTGACTGTGCGCAATAATGAGCGGTTGACCAGGTTGCCAAGGTGACTCTTCAGCGGAAATAAATGCGCTGTATAATAGAAAGTTGAATAGCAGAAAAATTAACGTTTTTAAATGCATGAACGCTTGTTAGTTATAGAGACGATTACAAATATTATAGTGCATTAGGGTCTCTGTTATCTTAGAAGTTATCATATATGATAGAAACCAACCTACCGAGAGTAAAAAACATCTTCAAAATATGCTTCAAGCGCGTCTTTATTTTCTCGCTCAAACTATCAGAGAGTTCAAGGACAAGGATTGTATCCAGCCCTCGATGAAAATTTAACCGCGTCTTCTATTAGAAGTTCTAACGACTTCACTTCACCATAGTTATTGAGGTTGTTTTGCCAATTCGCGAGCAACTCGGCATCGTACATCAACAACTTTTGGCTGCTCCTGTAGGGATCGCTAGAAAACCTTTTTTTGCTTAATTCTATCCGTTGCTTCACTCTTTCGTGTTCTTCAGTCAAACCTAAATTTTTAGACGAATACTCAATCAATCTCTGCCCTAACCTTTGAGTTATGAGCGTTTGAGAATCCGACTCTAGCCTTCGCCCTAATTGAAAACAGGCTTCAATAATATCTTCCGTTTGTTCACCATCTTTACACAATTTAAATAATTCAGTTTGCGGCCCAATATTCAGCTTTGTATATGATATCGCGATTTGGGCGCGGTCAAAGTGATTCCCTATACCTAATTCTTCGAGAATCGACACATACATTAGAATCTGATCCGCATAGTATTCATTGTAGATTGGCACTGTTGCAGCATATTTCATAGCTTCGAGCATTCCTTGAACATCGCCTTTCTCAGCTTTCAAACTTGCAAGGACATACCATTCAGCACCATTATGACTACCGTATTCACTTATCGAGTGTTCATATAAATCAATGCACTTTGTATTATCTTTGATGACATCACAACTTTCGGCCAACAAAATATTGACCAATTCAAAATTAGGATGTTTGGACTTGAACTTATTTATCTGCTCTATTCTACGATGGAATTCGCTTGATAAGTCGAATACCAGATTAAAATATTCGAATCGCTCGTCTTCTATATTTCCCAATTTTAATCGAAATTGCTTTTCTATCCCATCTCGATGAGCAAGATATTTTTCATAAGATTCTTCATCTCCGTATAGTTCTGGACACTCTACGACAATTTCTTCATTTAGTGAAAGGTCAACTATTTCAGTCAGTTCTTGCGTATCCGCCTGAGAACTATTTTCTTTTAAAAAGAACTTATTCTCAACTTTAAGCATTGCATTGCTTCCAACTTCAACTTTTTCTGAAGTCGCAGATCCTACCTTATGCTCGTCTCCTTCCTTCTCATTTAGCATCGCCTCTGAGTAATATAAAAAGTAAAACAAAAAAACGACAATAGCTGTACTAACCAAACCAATGATAATTTTATTTTGCATCACAAATGTATTATTTTAATTATTAGTTAATAACGACTCTTTCTTAGCTTCCAACTCATCCCACAATTCATAATCTTTGGCGAGTTGCTCTTGAAGTTTTTCAAATTCTTTGACCGTCTGATCCGCTTTTTCTCTATCTTGATAAAAATCAGCTTGAGCCATCTGCGTTTCAATTTCAGCAATCTGCGATTCAACTGCTTCAATTTTTTGCGGTAATTCCGCCAGCGCTTTTTGCTCTTTATAGGAAAGCTTTGCGGCCTTAGGTTTTACCTTCGATTTTTCATTTTTATCGACACTCACCTTTTTTCCAACCGGCATGGCGCGTTCGTAATAATGAAGCCAATCTTGGTATCCGCCGACAATCTCAATAATCTGGTATTGTTCCGAATCGGTTTGAAATAACGGCGGCAATTGATTATCAAAAACTAACAGTTCAGAACAACAATTTTCCAGGAAAAGTCGATCATGGCTGATAATAATGACGGTGGCTTTCATTTCGACTAACATGTTTTCCAGAATTTCGAGCGTCTCGACATCGAGATCATTGGTCGGCTCGTCGAGAATAAAAAAGTTCGCTGGCCGCGTAAATAATTTGGCGAGTAGCAAACGGTTTATTTCACCACCCGATAACGAACTGGCCGGAGCTCTAACATTATCCGCCGTAAAGTTAAATTCTTGCATGTAGCTGATGACGTGACGCTCTTTTCCATCGACAACTACAAACTCACGACCATCTGCAATATTATCCGACACAGTTTTGTTTAAATCGACCGCTTCACGAAGCTGATCAAAATAAGCAATCTCTAAAGTATCACTCGTTTCCAGTTCACCAGCAAAAGGTGGCATTTTTCCAAGCAAGGTTTTAATAAATGTCGTTTTGCCGCAACCGTTATTGCCGAGAATACCGACCTTATCACCTCTTTGGATAATTCCACTGAAAGGTAATGTCAGCGCGCGCTCAAAACCGATTTGCATATCAGTCATTTTAGCGACAATTTTGCTACCACTTGTACTCACAGTCGCCTTAATGTTGCTGGTTCCAATTTGATTTCGGCGATCGGCGCGTTCTTGTCGCATTTTCTTAAGCGCTCTCACTCGTCCTTCATTGCGCGTTCGACGGGCTTTAATACCTTGGCGAATCCAGACTTCCTCCTGAGCTAACTTTTTATCGAACTCCGAATTTACTTTTTCCTCTTCTTTAAGTTGTTGCTCTTTTAAGTCGGTGTAAGCTTGATAATTTCCCGGAAAAAATCGTACATGACCACGATCCAATTCCATGATAGTGTCCGCTACCTTGTTTACAAATTGACGATCATGGGAAACAAAGAGCAACGCGCCTTTAAATGCTCGAAGTTGCTCTTCCAGCCACTCGATGCTACTCAAATCGAGGTGATTGGTTGGTTCGTCCAGAATTAATAAATCTGGTTCCTGTACCAAGGCTTTAGCGAGTGCGGCCCGGCGACGCCATCCACCTGACAACTCCGCCATTTTTATTTCGCCATTCAGCCCCAACTTGGAAAGCGTCTGGTTAACGCGTGTTTCGATTGTCCAGCCATCGTGAGCATTAATTTTCGATTCAAGATCTGCCAACCTGGGAGACTCGTGATCTTCCATAATGAGAGCTTGATAATCTTCTACCCACTGTTTGACATCGCTAAGGCCCGACTCAACGTATTCTCTAATGGATTGCGGTGTTTTTTCGGGAAGCGCCTGCGGCAAAAATCCAATGCGATGATTTCTCGAACGATTTAAATTTCCGTCGTCAGGCATGACCTCGCCATTGATTACCTTCAGTAAAGTCGACTTACCCGTTCCATTGCGACCGACCAGGCAGACTTTTTGGCGCTCTTCGAGTGCGAACGAAGCATTATCCAACAACACTTGCGGCCCGTACGAAAGAGATAATTTGTCACCACGAATTAAAGACATGAAGTTCCTAAAACAACTGAGAAGTATTGCCGCGCATTCTATCAAAATGGCTTCTAAATGGCACCGCAAAAAAAGGTTTTCGCTGATTAGACGCTTTGAGTTGTGGTCTGTATGGCGAATCAGGTGAGTTCTGGATAAAAATTATTGTCGATTACCTGTAGATCGGGCAAGATGGCATTTGTACCCTAATGGAATAACACGACAAGGAAACCGATAATGAAAATTCTAAGAATTCTGGTTGTGTCCTTAATATTACTGGTTAGTCTGGCAGCAGGCTTTGCCAAGCTCTTGGAGGTGCCAGAAGAAGCGGCGTTTTTCCGGGGATTAGGACTAAATTTGTTTATCATGCAGATTTTTGGCGCGACGCAGATCATAGGTGGACTCTTGCTAGGTCACCCTAAAACGCGCTTCTGGGGTGCGTTGCTAACCACTTTAATGTTTTGTCTATCGACCATAATGATATTTCTTGCCGGGCAGATTCAATTCGCGCTCGTTTCGTTATTACCCGTAGTGCTGTCAGGAGTGATTTTATGGCATGTTTTCTCGCGACCTGAACGGACAACACCAGTTAGCCCTGCGAAGGTCCCGCCGACCTAAATCAATTATTAGATTTTGCTTTTCATTTAATCGTTTATTGCCCATATCTAAGTCAGCACGGCAATAAGCGCAAGGCTGCCTAGAACAAAACTTGCGTTAAGGCTTGCTCTGAGTGCCCAGGGGTACCTGGCAAAGTTCAGCCCAATTTTTCGCGATATGATTACCAGAGCAGCCATTAAGATAAACCAGAAGGTACAAAAGAGTTGCCATTGACCCACTAAAATCAGAACAGCAAGGTCATGCAAAGCGCCACTTACGGTAAAAGTCGACACTAATGCGAATTTAGGCGACATATATCTTAGCAACGGCGTATAGATATATTTTCCAAGAAAATAGCCCCAGATAGGGTTCCAGTATTGCCAAAACCGTGAAAAAGTTGCCGCACCTAGCGAACGAGTAAGCATATTGGTCAAAGAGCCGCTCTCCCCAAGCGCGAGGCCGTTTCTTTTCTTAACATATTCGCCTAATGTTAGTTCGCTTGCATTTGTCATCTAGAAGATTCCGCGAGCAGGTCTATCAATCGATACCGACTGAAATATCGATACTACTGCCAGCGCTATCGTGGCCAAAACCTCCACCGTCTGAACTCTCGGACGTATCTAAGATAAAGGCCGAGCCTAAAATTGCCGTGTTTGAGCCATTCGATCTTTTCACGCTAGTCGACTTTTCAAAGGAAGCAATCAACATAAGAGCCGACAATGAAAAAATCGCAATCGCGTATTTTGCCTCTGCAGCCAATAGCAAAACAACCAATGCACCCAACATGCCGCCAAAACTCATTAATCGTAACCTTTTTTTCATCGATAAAACCTCGCTAACTGTTCAACATAATCGCGGAATTAAAACCCAAATAAAGTCTTAACCCAGAAAATCACAAGTCCAATTAAAATGATGATTAACCCCATATTAAGCCTCAACTTCGTCCTGAAAAATTTCTTCGATCTTAAGTTCGAATAATCGGGCTGCCTTAAACGCCAAGGGTAAGCTGGGGTCAAACTTCCCTTTCTCGATAGCATTAATCGTCTGCCTGGAAACCCCTAACGCGTTCGCTAAATCTGCCTGGGTCCAATCTCTTTCTGCTCGAAGCACCTTGAGTCGGTTTTTCATTTGTACCTCGCCATGCCAACGATGATGGAAATTAAATAAGTTATCGCCATCAACATAACCAGGAATGATATTTCCGCATCAGTTGAGATTAAGTTAGTTGTGTCCATGGTCGAATAACTAAGCCCTCCGACGAGGCCAACGCCAAGGGTAATAGCCATAGCATCCAGATGCACTTTCTGCTGTAACTCATCGAGCCCTTTTAAATGACGTTTATTAGCCAGTATCATCCCAACCCCAAAAAGCGTATTAATCAAAATGGCGACCCCGGTAACGATTTTAGATTCCCATAACCACATTGGACCAAATACTGATACGGCCATGCTAGATACCCAAGCAAATGTCCAAATAGCCAGGTTTACGGTATTGCTCTTAGTGCGAGTTTGAAAATTGCCTGAATCAGCAGGTTTTGCATTCATCGGTCTATGTCCTTTTACAATATGTAAACTAAACTTTACATGTTAAGGTACATAAAACCAGAATTAATGTCAAGCATACTTTACATTGCAGTCAAGACAAGGGTCTATTGAGGTGATATATAAAATTGCGGCGCCTCAAAGAGCCGCCTCACAGAGACACTCAGCACTCAGAAATGAGTGCAAAAGACCAGTTTAAGCGTTTACAACCAAAGGCTGCCCAATATCATTACACTCCCTGACACCCAACGAATGGCAAATCGCATAAGTTAAGTCAGAACGATTCAGCGTATAAAAGTGGAAGTCCCTTACCCCTTCTTTTGCTAATACCTTTACTTGTTCAATCGCGACATTCGCGGCAATCAAGTTACGCGTCATTGGGTCGTTATCCAATCCCTGGTACATACGGTGCATCCATAAGGGAACATTTACGTTGGTCATGCCAGCAAATTTTAACAATTGGTTAAAGTTGGTAACGGGCAATATTCCCGGAACTATTTCAACGTCAATTCCTGAAGCGGCACAACGGTCACGATATCTAAGGAAGGTTTCAGTATCAAAGAAGAATTGGCTAATTGCCCGGTTAGCGCCAGCATCCACTTTTCGTTTTAGATTAATCAAATCAAATTGCGGATTCGGCGCTTCGGGGTGGACTTCCGGGTAGGCTGCGACGCTTATTTCAAAATCAGCGACAGACTTAAGTAGTTTAACCAAATCTAACGCATAGAGTTTTTCTTTTTGGCCAGACACTTCTTTTTCTGGCAGGTCGCCTCGCAGTGCAACGATATGACGAATGCCTTGCTGCCAATAAGCCTGAGCAATATTGACCAATTCTTCTTCACTCGCGCCAACACAGGTTAAATGAGGCACCGGCGTTAAATCTGTTTCTTGCTGAATCTTGGATATAATTCGGTGCGTCCTCTCTCTTGTCGAGTTATTGGCACCATAGGTTACCGAAACAAACTTGGGTGATAAGTTTTCGAGCCGTTTAATTGACTGCCACAAAGTTTTTTCCATCTCGGGAGAGTTAGGTGGAAAAAACTCAAATGAGACATTAACTTTTCCTGTCAGATCAAACAGGTTCTGATTTAAAAGTTCGACCTGCTGTGCATGATTAAAGCCCATCTTAAGCATAAACCCCTATCGTAATATCGAATTCATTAACCTCGCCAGCATCCACTTGAATGTTTTCGATATTTGACTGGTGACAAATTGAATAAAAATTGCTTAATAATTCACTTGTTTCTGGCTCGTTAGTAATAATCTGAATAATATGTGATGAGTTTTTCGCCAGATAACGAAAATCAAATCGACTAGCAAGCGAAGACTCAAACCGATCAATCAATGGCTTTCGCAACGCGACTTTGTTACCGATTATCGCGATTAAAGTTCTTGGTGTTTTAAAGATTTTATAGGTGAACTGCCGAGTCACCAGAAATTCTACAGTTTTTGCAAGACACTCTTGCGCGACAAACAAACCTAGCTGATCAGCTTGCGCTGTGGATTCATCTTGAATGGCAACAATATGATTTTCAAACAACTCATGGCACAGCTGCTTTCTGTCTTCGTGATTTGAAATCGAAATTTCCAACTTTATTAATTTATCTTTTAACGCGACGGACGAAACCCAATGAGATTCGGGTAATGCCTTACCCACCTCGGTTCCATTTTTTTCCGGTTGAAAGGCGCTTTTGACCCATAGCGGGATTTCACCCTGCTGTAAGGGACCTATCGTCTTTTGATGCAAAACGTTGGTACCTACAGATGCCAATGCGCGCGCTTCCTCATAACTTAAATGTTCAATTGGTGTTGCCTGCTCGATAAGGCGCGGATCGGCCGAATAGATGCCACATACATCCGTCCATAAAGTTACGCTTTTCGCACGAATAAAATACGCCAATAAAGTTGCTGAATAATCACTACCATTTCGACCAAGCGTGACAGTCTGCCCGGCACGGTTTGATGCTATAAAACCAGTTATTATCAAGCGTTTTTTAAAATTTCCGTACTGATGCCTTTTTAAGCCACGATGAAAATATCCAGCATCAAAGTCGTGGTAATTGTCAATTGACTCTGTTCTAAACAACTGCCTGGCGTCGGTAAAAAGAGCGCTAACCTGTTGTTGATTTAATAACTCGGTCAAAAGCCTGGCCGACCAAACTTCACCAAATGACAAAATGGCTTCTTCTGACTGGTAGCTCGACTCAATGCATTTTAAATCTTCCGAAAATGCCGTTAAAAGATCACCTGGTTGTTCGATAAGATCGGTAACAAGTTCACCATAGTATTGGCTGATTCTTGCAATCGCTGTTTCGCTGCCATCGATGTATTCAATAAGCCAATCGGTAATATCGCCATTGGCCGAAACCACAATAAAATCATCGACTGTGGTGTAATTTTTTATAATCTCAACGGCGTTTTTCAGTAACTCTGCAGAGGCCAGGCTTGAGCCGCCAAATTTATGTACTGAAATCTCGAGAGTTTCATTTTCGTCCTTAGACGACAGCTGCAGATTGCTATGCTTAGCCATTTGAAACTTCCTTGACTTCACCGAGTCGACATTGTGCGAATCCAGCATCGAGATCGGTTAAGATGTCCTCAATATTCTCGATACCAATTGACAGTCGCAAAAGATTACCTGTGATACCTGCTGTTTCTTGATCTTCAAGCGACACAGCTGCGTGCGTCATGGTCGATGGATGGCAAATCAGACTTTCTACTCCGCCTAAGGACTCCGCTAATGAAAAGACGCCAAGCCCTTTTAAAAATCGTTTTGTGTCTTCTAAATCACCCTTTAGTTTAAAAGAAATCATTGCGCCAAAACCTCGCTGTTGACTAGCAGCAATGCTGTGTCCTTGATGGCTCTTTAAACCGGGATAATAAACTTGATCGACCTGCGGGTGCGCTTCCAGATATTCGGCGACTCTTTGGGCGTTTTTATTATGCCGTTTCACTCTGACATCAAGCGTTCGCAGCCCGCGCAAAATTAACAGGCTGTCGAATGGCGCGCCAGTAATGCCGGTACAATTTGCCCACCATTTTAAATCTTCATAAACAAGTTCATCTTTAGCCACTACCGCCCCACCAACAACATCGCTATGGCCGTTGATATACTTGGTCGTTGAATGCACGACAATATCGGCGCCTAATAATAAAGGCTGCTGCACCACGGGCGATAAAAAAGTATTGTCCACGACAACTAAAGCACCAGTCGCTTTTGCTTTTGCACTCACTTTACGGATGTCGACCAGTCGCAAAAGCGGGTTGCTGGGCGTCTCTATCCAGACGATTTTTGGAGAATTCGCTAGCGCCTTATCCAGTGCAGATTCATCAGTCTGGTCGACGAAATCCACTTCGATCAGTCCCCTTTCGCGAAATGAACGAAATAAACGAAAACTCCCCCCATAACAATCATGTGGTACTAATATGCGTTCGCCTGCTTTAAGGAGTTGTAGAACCAGAAAAATCGCAGACATGCCACTCGAGGTAATGACGCCGCCCGCTCCTTTTTCCAAATCAGCTATTGCTTGCCCTAACAAAGCACGGGTAGGATTCCCAGAACGGGTGTAATCATATTCACGGGGTTGATCAAACCCTTCAAAACTGTAATTGCTGGACAAATATAAGGGGGGCGTAATTGCCCCATACTGGGTATCAGACTCAATGCCCGCGCGGACTGCTATGGTTTCTAAAGCAGGATTATTGCTAAGTTGGCTCATGATAATTTCCTCGATTGTACGATTCTGGTCCAGATTACTGATCGAGAAGAACCTCAAAAAGCCGTTTGGACGTCTATATGTCCAGCAGTATATTGGGATTTATTTATCTGTCAAGATGTTTAGACGGCTAGAATTGTGTAAAATAACCACGGATTATTTACTTCAGAGGATTTTATGGCTAAAGACTGGGACGGGGAATTCATCAATCCCTACGTAGAACACGGCGAAAAGAAAGAAAATGTAAAGAAGATTACCGTTTCCATTCCTTTTTCGGTTCTTAAAATTCTGACCGACGAGCGTACTCGTCGACAGGTCAGCAACCTGCGCCACGCAACGAATAGCGAGCTTTTGTGCGAGGCTTTTTTGCACGCGTATACTGGGCAGCCTTTACCGACAGATGAAGATTTGTCGAAAGCGAAGGAAGATTACGCAACCCGAATACTGCGCGAGCAAAAAGGATAGAAATCGCGGTAATCGGAGCGGAGACGATATAAGCAAAAGTTCTGGCGAATTTACCAGTTTGGATCGGCTCGAACTTGTGTTGTCTCTGGTTAACGCCTCGATGCTGGAATAAACACCAGCTCGAGGCGACGGGTTTTAATTAAATTTCCCAAACATCGTCATCAGAACCTTCGGCAATATCTTCAAACAGGAAAGTGCTCAAGTAACGCTCACCAGTATCGGGCAGCATAGCGAGAATAGTCGAACCTTGTGGCGCGGTTTTGGCGACTTCTAATGCAGTCGCAAAAGTTGCCCCTGCAGAAATTCCACAAAAAATCCCTTCACTTTTTGCCAGTGCAAGTGAGGTATCTCTCGCCAATTCATCATTTACTGGTAATACTTTATCAATAACTTCTTTATTTAACACTTCAGGGATAAAGTCTGGCGTCCAACCTTGAATTTTGTGCGGAGACCATTCTTTTCCTTGCAATAAAGAAGCGCCCTCAGGCTCACACCCGATTATCTGAATTTCAGGTCTCGCCACTTTAAGCACCTCGCCGACGCCGGTAATGGTCCCGCCGGTGCCATAGCCACTGACAAAATAATCCAGTCTTTCGCCGGCAAAGTCGTTAAGGATTTCAGGTGCGGTTGTGTTGCGGTGATACTCTGGGTTAGCCTCGTTTTCAAATTGTTGTGCCAGAAACCAGTCATTCTTCTCAGCCAGTTCAGCCGCGGCGCGCACCATACCCGAACCACGCTCTGCAGCCGGTGTTAACACAACTTTAGCGCCAAGTGCCCGCATTATTTTCCGCCGTTCAATTGAGAAGGTTTCCGCCATTACCGCGACGAAAGGATAACCTTTTGCCGCACACACCATCGCCAATGCAATGCCAGTGTTTCCGGAAGTCGCTTCGATGACCGTTTGGCCTGGCTTGAGTCGTCCTTTTTGTTCGGCGTCATTAATGATGGCGTATGCCAGCCGATCTTTTACCGATGCAAGCGGGTTAAAAAATTCTGCTTTAACATACATGGTGACATGCGATGGCGCCAATCGATTAATTTTAATCACAGGGGTTTTGCCAATCGTTCCCAATATTGATTCATATTTCATGTGTAGATTCCTATTAAGTATTAAATCCTAAAGTTTCAAAAAATATTGTCTGTTATTCGTTGACAGCTTTCGGTCGCCTGATGTCAGCATGAATTAAATCGCCATGGCGGTACCAGGATAAATCAAGCGCGAGTTGCGCCACTTCACCTACAATAATAAGCGCAGGCGCTTGCAAATGATACTGACTAATTATTTGAGGTAAATCAAGAAGCTGACCAACAACAGTACGTTGTTGAGGAGTCGTTCCTTTTTCAATAACTGCGACGGGCGTATCAGCAGCTTTCCCGTTTCGGATCAGTGAATCGGCGATTTGCTGATTACGCATCAAGCCCATGTAAAAAACAAGCGTTTGCTTCTCTTGTGCCAAATTTTTCCAATCAACCGATTTTTTATAACCAGGCTGGTTTTCTGATTTTTCATGAGCCGTAACAAAACGCACAGACTGCGAATAATCTCTATGAGTAAGCGGTATTCCGGAATAGCTTGCGCAGCCTGCTGCAGCCGTTATTCCTGGAACAACTTCAAACTCAATATTCTCAGCAGCCAGCACCTGTAGCTCTTCTCCCCCGCGACCAAATATAAAAGGATCGCCGCCCTTTAGGCGAACCACACGCTGGCCTCGTCGTGCATGTTGAACTAACAATTCATTGGTTTGTTCTTGTTTAACGCTGTGATGATTGGCGCGCTTACCAACGTGGATTAGTGTTGCATCTTTACGAACGCAATCGAGGATTTCAGGTGTTACTAATGCATCGTATAAAACCACATCCGCTTTTTGAATAAGCTTCAGCGCTTTAACCGTTAAAAGTTCTGGGTCACCAGGACCAGCGCCTACCAGAAATACTTTGCCTGCGGATTTGTGTTGATCGTTAAATCGTTTGATAAGCTGGTCATTGGAGGCGCCCAACTGGCTTTCATCTTCAATGGCTGTTTCGATAAACCACTCAGAAAAGCTCCGTTTCTCTTTGAAATCATGGAATTTTTTTTTAACGGTCGGCCGCAATGATTTTAACTTTTGCAAAAGCCGGCCGAGATTTTTAGGCAATAACCATTCAATCTTTTCACGTATCTTGCGGGCAAGCACTGGCGAAACACCCGAGCTGGATACGGCAATTAATAACGGCGATCTGTCGATGACTGCCGGCATAATAAAAGTAGAAAGTTCTAAGTCATCGACTACGTTGACCCAAATATTTCGACGCTGAGCAGCAACGCTAACCTGCCGATTCACCAGGCGATTATTTGTCGCCGCTATCACCAGATAGTGATCGCCCACTCGCTCAGGACTAAATTCTCCAGTGATCAAAGTTACTGAAAAATCAGCTGCTAGACGACGGATCTCTTCGCAAAAGGATTTGCTCACCAACGTCACACGACTACCCGCCTTTAACAGGTGTTTTAACTTGCGTGCCGCCACATCTCCACCGCCTACAATCAGGCAGCGTTGATTTTTCATATTTACGGTAATTGGTAAGTAGTCCATCTTGGCTATACGTAATCATAAAATTTATTGATTTACTATCAGAACACTTTTGCCGAAAGACCAGAAATAGGCGTTCGCTCTTTGAACATAACCAGTAGAAATACCGCTTAACCACGCGGGTTTGATAGCATAAATAGTGGTTAAGACCTATTATGAATAAAGGTTGCTATTCCCGCGCGAGGATGTTACATTTGCGCCATCTACACGTTTAGACGTCCATATGGAAAATTAAATATTCGCATGCGCCTTATTGAAACACTGAGCGCAAGCGTCGGTCTATCAGTTATGAAATTACACCAATTAAAGTATCTGGTCGCCATTGTTGATAACAATTTCAATATCACCACGGCAGCGGAAAAAATTTATACCTCACAACCCGGCATCAGCAAACAACTGCGTTTGTTGGAAGATGAACTGGACTTAAAAATCTTTGAAAGGAGCGGCAAACAACTCGTTGGCTTAACGGCACTCGGAGAGGATGTTGTTAAGCATGCACGCCGCGCTTTGCAAGAAGTTGAGAATATAAAACGCCTATCTCAAGATAAAAACAAAGTCGAAAGTGGCAGCTTTAGTCTTTCAACCACTCAGACTCAAGCAAAGTATGTGTTGCCAGCAGTGTTTAAGCGATTCCATGCTCGCTACCCTAATTTACAGATCGACATTCAGCATGGATCTGCTGACCAAATGAATGACCAGTTAGCGAAAAAACAAATCGATTTTGCTATCGCTTCAGACAACACGAATATGTCACCGGATATTGTTAAAATCCCCTGCTACTACTGGGATCGTTCAGTGGTTTTTCCGCACGATCATCCTCTCGGGGATCTGACAAATCCAACCTTAGAAGACTTGGCGAAATATCCTATTATCACCTACAAGGAACCCGCTGTGGGTGAGTCGAGTCTGGTAAGAGCGATGAAAGCTAAAGGACTGTCGCCTAACATTGTTTTTACCGCCAGAGACGCCGATGTAATTAAAACTTACGTACGCAATGGAATGGGCATTGGTATTCTTGCTAGCATGGCGTTTAATCCAAAAATTGATAACGATCTTATCGGCTTTTCAGCCAAAGCAATTTTACCAAGATGCACAACCTGGATCGCGTTTAACAAGAACCTCCTACTACGCAGTTATATGTATTGTTTTATTGAACTTTTCGCGCCGCATATTACTCGGGACTGGTTGCAAAGCTTTATTAATAAAGATAACCCTATCGAACATTCCGACGATGCAAATGAACAACAATTCGCACTGCCCATGCACGAGGTTTGAAAAACAATTTTCAAACTGACGAAGACGCGTAATTTGGCTTTGTAAGATCAGGCTTCCACGACTGAAAACTTCGCAAGCATGAGAATCATCAATAATTCATATCATAATATTTTGGTAATTTAGAATGACAGACATAACGGATCAATTAAAATCACTTCTTAAAGAGAGAATCTTGCTACTCGACGGTGCCATGGGCACCATGATCCAGTCCTATCAATTTTCAGAAGGCGATTATCGCGGTGAACAATTCAAAGATTGGCACTGTGATCTGAAAGGCAACAATGATCTGTTAAGCATAACTCAACCAGAGGCAATCAAGTCGATTCATCGAGAATATCTTCAGGCGGGTGCCGATATTATCGAAACCAACACCTTTAACGCTACCACAGTTGCTATGGCCGACTATGATATGCAAGCGATTAGCGAAAGGATTAATTTTGAGTCGGCTCGTATCGCGAAAGCGGTCGCCGAAGAATTCTCGACACCGGAGAAACCGCGATTTGTTGCCGGTGTATTAGGTCCAACCAATAAAACCAGCAGTATCTCTCCAGATGTCAACGATCCTGGTTACCGTGCGATTCAATTTGATGAGCTCAAAGCGGCGTACTATGAGTCGGCTAAGGCGCTGGTTGAAGGTGGTGCAGATATTTTGTTAATCGAAACCATCTTTGATACGCTCAACGCAAAAGCGGCAATCTACGCCGTTGAAGAATATTTTTCTACAGAAGGCCAGATTCGGCCCGTTATGATTTCGGGAACCATTACCGATGCCTCGGGACGAACGCTAACCGGTCAAACAACTGAAGCCTTCTACAATTCCCTGCAACACGCAAAACCAATCAGCTTTGGCCTAAATTGCGCACTCGGCGCAAAAGAACTGCGAACTTATATTGCTGAGTTATCACGCATAGCAGACTGTTTTATTTCCGCTCACCCCAATGCAGGTTTGCCAAATGAATTTGGTGGCTACGACGAGACGCCTGAAGATATGGCCAATGAATTGTCAGAATGGGCCGAATCAGGATTGCTCAATATTGTCGGTGGATGTTGCGGTACCTCACCTGCGCACATTAAAGCGTTTAGCCAAATTGCTAATAATTACGCGCCGCGAAAACCGGTCGAACCTAAACCCATATGTCATCTTTCCGGATTAGAGCCACTATCGATCGAAAAAAGCAGTCTATTTATCAATGTGGGTGAGCGAACTAACGTCACCGGATCTGCAAAATTTTTACGTTTGATAAAAAGTAATGACTTTGAAACCGCCCTCGATGTCGCTAGAGATCAGGTAGAAAACGGCGCACAAATTATCGACATCAATATGGACGAAGGCATGCTGGACTCCATCGAAAGTATGCAGCGTTTTCTAAATTTGATAGCCGCCGAACCCGATATTTCGCGCGTACCCGTCATGCTGGATTCTTCGAAATGGTCAGTGATTGAAGCCGGCCTGAAATGCATACAAGGCAAAGGCGTCATTAATTCAATTTCGCTTAAAGAAGGTGAAGCTGAATTTATCGCTCATGCACAAAAAGCATTGCGCTATGGCGCAGCAGTCATAGTGATGGCGTTCGATGAACAGGGTCAGGCAGACACCTACCAACGTAAAATTGAAATTTGCCAACGAGCTTATCGTATTCTGACTGAGCGGGTTGGCTTTGCGCCGACTGATATTATTTTCGACCCTAATATTTTCGCGATTGCGACAGGCATCGATGAGCACAACAATTACGCGGTCGACTTTATCGAAGCGACTCGCTGGATAAAGCAAAACCTGCCTGGAGCGCTAGTCTCTGGTGGCGTTTCAAATGTTTCTTTCTCCTTCCGCGGCAATAACCCAGTTCGAGAGGCAATACACGCCGTATTTTTATACCACGCCATAAACGCGGGTATGGATATGGGGATTGTCAACGCTGGGCAGCTGGAAGTCTATTCGGAAATCGATCCGGAATTAAGGGATGCTGTCGAAGCGGTTGTGCTCAATCACAATGAGCATGCAACAGAACGATTAGTTGAACTGGCCGAAAAATTTCGAGCAACGACTGAAATCGTTAAAGATGACAACCGTCTGGCATGGCGAGATACGCCGGTAGGCAAACGTATAGAGCATGCATTAATAAAAGGCATTACCGAATTCATAGAAGAAGATGTCGAACTGGCTCGTCAATCTGTAGAGCGCCCACTACATGTGATCGAAGGGCCTTTAATGGATGGCATGAATATCGTCGGCGATCTGTTTGGTTCGGGTAAAATGTTCTTACCGCAAGTCGTTAAATCCGCGCGCGTGATGAAAAAAGCGGTGGCCTATCTTGAACCTTTTATGGAACAGGAGAAAAAAGATTTAAACCTGGAAAATAAAGCCAAAGGAAAAATTTTACTTGCAACGGTTAAAGGTGACGTCCATGACATTGGTAAAAATATCGTTGGCGTAGTCTTACAATGTAACGGTTACGAAGTGATAGATCTGGGGGTCATGGTAAATTGTGACAAAATCATTGAGGTCGCTAAAAAAGAAAAATGCGATCTGATTGGGTTGTCTGGGCTGATAACGCCTTCCCTCGATGAAATGGTCTATGTCGCCAAGGAAATGCAGCGACAAGGATTAAATATTCCATTGCTGATTGGAGGCGCAACGACTTCAAAGATTCATACGGCAGTTAAAATCGAACCAAATTATGAACATTCGGTAATTTATATTACTGACGCATCACGTGTGGTCACTGCTGCCAGCCAGCTTTTGAGCGACGAATATAAAACCGCTTTTGTGCAACAAGTAAAAGAAGATTATGAAGCCATGCGCATCGCGCGAGAAGGCAAGCAAGCCAGAATAAAACACACAGCTCTGGAGCTATCCCGCCAATTTAAATCAAAAATCGATTGGTCATCCTTTGAACCTACGAAACCCAGCTTCATTGGCAGTCGCGTATTTGAAGATTATCCGTTAGAGGAGTTGGTAGAAAGGATCGACTGGACGCCATTTTTTAGAAGTTGGGAACTCGCTGGAAAATTTCCTCGAATTCTCGACGATCAAGTGGTTGGCGAATCGGCCCGAAAACTCTATAACGATGCGCAGGAGATGCTACAGCAAATCATCGATAAAAAATGGTTGCAAGCAAGAGCAGTGATAGGATTCTACCCTGCTAATAGTGTCAATCATGACGATATAGAAATTTATCAGGATGAGCAAAGAAATATAGCTAGCCACAAACTCCATTTCTTGCGGCAGCAAAAACAGACAAGAGATGGAAAAGCGAATCATGCACTCGCCGATTTCATCGCACCAAAAGAATCCAAGGTCAATGACTACATTGGCGCCTTTGCAGTGACCGCAGGCATTGGCATCGATGAGCATATCAAAAGATTCGAAGAAGCACACGATGACTATTCTGCAATTTTACTCAAAGCACTGGCTGATAGATTAGCAGAAGCATTTGCAGAGAAAATGCACGAACGTGTACGCAAGGAATTTTGGGGATATGCCAGTGATGAAAATTTGTCTAATGACGATCTTATCGCGGAAAAATATCGCGGTATACGTCCTGCGCCAGGCTACCCTGCTTGTCCAGACCATACAGAAAAAGGAACCCTTTGGGATCTGCTAAGGCCCGATGAAAAAATCGGATTGAACATTACCGAAAGCTTTGCCATGTATCCGACTGCGGCCGTTTCGGGTTGGTACTTTGCCCACCCTGAATCACAATATTTTGGCGTTGGAAAAATTTCTAAAGAACAGGTAGAAAGCTACGCTCAGCGCAAAGGGTGGCGTATTGAAATGGCAGAAAAATGGTTAGCGCCTAACTTGGGGTATGATGTTTAAAACAGCGTCTAAAGCGCCTCTCTTTAGGAGAGGCGTTAAGGAAAGCAACATCGCATCTAGATGCTTAATTTGTCAACATTACTCAATTACAGAAATTAACTATTTCTCAATCACCACAAGAACACGCAATCTTGCCATCTTGTCTCCATTCTCGATAGTCCTTACAGGTTGATTGATAACTAAAACAATTGGCCTCATGTCCATAGGAAGTGGGATTACCGGTAATGGCAGTCATAATCAATCCTTTAGTGATTTCGCTTTTCGATTGTGTGTATATCGAAGAACACCCTGCTAATAGCATCGACATTATTATCAACCCAAACGTTGTCGTTCTATACTTTTTTCGCATCATTTTCCTGAATTACGACTGATAGAATTACTGTTCCAAACCACCGTCAATTACGGTCCAGTTAAAAACACCTGTTAAAATATCTCTTGCAGATTGCGCTGCACTAGAATAAGTACTGTCTCCGCCGCTAAATAAGACATCATTTTGTAAGCTTTGTGCGCTCCAACCCAAAAGTAACGCGTCGTAGTTGCTTGTGGAAAGCGCGATATCTTGAAACATATTTTCCATATCTGTTACAGACTCAACGTTCCAGACTCCTAAATTTTGGTCGAAAGAATCTGCGCTGCGAAACATCTCTTCCATATTAGTGACTGAACTTACGTTCCAATTGCTGATATCTTGATTAAAAGCCGAGGCGTCTCTGAACATAAATCGCATTGTCGTCACATTGCTTACGTCCCAACCGCTAATATCCTGATTAAAAACAGTCGCTCCCCAAAACATTCGTTCCATGTCCGTAACACCACTAACATCCCAACTCCCTATATCCTGATTGAATGCTATCGCGCCTTCAAACATTTCTGACATTTCAGTTACAGAGCTCACATCCCAATTACTAATATTTTGGTTAAATGCAATCGCTTCTTGAAACATGCCTCGAATATCAGTAACACTACTCATATCCCAACTGCTAATGTCCTGATTAAATACCTCGCTACCGGCAAACATCCACCCTATAGAGGAGACAGCGCTAACATCCCAACTAGACAGATTACTATTAAAAACCGCAGTATTACCGAACATGCCATTCATATCGGTAACAGAACTTACATCCCAGCTGTTTAAATCTTGATCAAATAAATCTGCATCTCTAAACATCCAGCTCATATCAGTTACGTTGGAAACATCCCATGAGGAAATATCCTGATTGAATACACCAGCACCCAAAAACATAAAGCTCATGTCAGTTACTGAACTTACATTCCAGCTACTGAGATCTTGATTAAAGGAGTCTGTGCCAGCAAACATGCCCGACATATTGGCAACAGAACTGACATCCCACTGACTTAAATCCTGGTTAAATGCGTCAGCATATGCAAACATGTATGTCATATTAGTCACTTGGCTCACATCCCAATCGTTTATTGGAAAATTAAAACTATTTGCACTGAAAAACATATAACTCATGTCTCGTACTTGAGATAAATCAGGCTTATCAGTGGCGTTAATAACTAAATTACTACAATCGTAAAAAGCATGATTCATAGAAGTCCATTGATTGGTTCCCCACTGCTCGATTGAGATTAGTTTTTGCGAATCGTAAGGCCCTGCCTCAAAATGATCAAAATATATTCTCGGAAAATCCCCCGTAATCGTTACGGTGTAAGTCCCCGGAGATGAGTAGGTGTGAAGGATATCACCTGTAACATTAGAATCTGATGAACCGTCTCCCCAATCGACTTTATAATTGTAACCAAAACCTCTGGTCGTTAGATTGATTTGATTTTCACGGGATTCACCCCAGTTATCCGTCTTCCATACCGTAATAAACGCATCTGGGTTCGCCCCACCGCTTCCTCCAGAATCACATGCCGTGATACCGATAAGCAACAGAACGATCAAACATGAAGAAACAAAGCTGCGGTAGTCCATTAACTATTCCCCTCTTTTATATTTTTAATCAGTCGAAAGCGGTAATAAGATGAGCTAAGTGTCTTGAGTGATATTTTAAACTGACTCAAATCTTATTAATAATACTTCCCTGGTTGTCGGAAAATAAATCCACGTCTCTCTAAAGACAATGACGATTGAAAAAAGGTTACAAATGGTTTTCACCATATTTTGTATTGGCAGAAAAGGAAATATTGACACGCCCCGGAATACCAGAAAGAAAGTGCAATGACTAGACTAACAGGATATTATGTTTTTACCATCTGAACGGCGATTAATTAGCGCTGGCTAACTCAAGCATCCGCACTGGCTTACCCAGATAAAAACCTTGTACCATGTCGACTTCCCGCGCGACCAGCAATTCTAATTCTTCCGCAGTTTCGATATGAGTTGCAATAACCTGTACACCACTGTCTTTCGCTGTTTTCACAATTGCGTCTATTAGATGTGAACGTGAAATACTGGACGCCAGCTCACGAGTGAGTGACGTATCGAGCTTTATCGCATCAACCGGCATGTGCGGCAGGCCTAAAACGGACTGAGAGTTCATACCAAAGTTACTAATCACGACTCTAAAGCCAAATTCACGCAGTTGCGTTAAATGCTTCTGCCAACCGGAAAACTGATAAAGTTGATCTTCGCTAATTTCAAAACTGAGTTGCGCGGGACTGAGTTGAGATTGCTTCCAGAGCAGAAATAACTCATTGCGAAAGCCTTCATCACACAAAGATTCTGTCGATAAAGAAACGCTATACCACTGCGAAGACGCCGCTTGCGTAGTAGCACAAATTTGTATGAGCTTTTCCAGCATTAAGCGATCGATATCTTTGATAATATCGAATCGTTTCGCGTTAGACATAAAAATCGCTGGCGAAATCATAACCCCCTCTTCTTCCAGCCTTAACAGACAATTCACGCCGACTTGTTTGTGGGTATCTGTCGTCAGAAATACGCCTTGTTGCAGCAGCGTAAACTGTTTTTCGCGCATGGCGTTTGTTAAACGCTTAAACCAGTTTCCTTGTTCAGTCTGATACTCGCTGGTTTGGGTATAAACTGCCCATTGATTCTTGCCTTTTTGCTTTGCCTGCTGGCATGCTTGATCAGCTTGTGCCAGAATTTCTCCCATTGAGTCAACATATTCATCGATAACCGCCACACCGATTGAACCGGTGACTCGATAGCTGTTGCCTTCCCAAAAAAGGTTCGACTCTTGTAGCAACTGACGATATTTTTCCGCCATCTCCGCAATTTGATCGGGCGCGACACTGGTTAAGAGCACAACAAATTCATCGCCCGCTAGTCGTCCTACAAAGTCAGTATCGCGCGCGCGTTCGGATAGATTTTTCGCCAGATTCGTCAATAACTCATCACCAGCGGCGTGACCTAGTTTGTCGTTGACCATTTTGAAGTTATCCAAATCAACAAACAGTAACAACCCGTTGTCTTTGGTTCGTCGCACCCGGTTTAGCTCTCGCCGTAGCACATCTTCAAAGGCGTTTCGATTTAATAATCCGGTCATATGGTCGTGACTTAATTGCCACTGCCAGTTTTTTTCTAACCTCAACTGCTCGGAAATATCTCTAAAAACGACCACTGAACCCTGGTTATTATCGACATCTCCCAAAAGCGTTACACTACACTCAACTGGAAATAATGAACCATCGGCGCGCTGAAAAAGCGTACGCCAGTCTCTCAGTTCATCACCTAACAAGTAGGCTTGCTGTAAAAAACAGTGGTCAAAAGACGTTTGCTGACCAATGTTATCGGTTGGATGAATCACATCATGGGGAAAACGACCGAGCAAATCCACCATGGATTGGCCTAACAATTTCAAGGTTGCAGGATTAACAAATTGAATGCGCCCATCTGCGGTAACTCCGAAAACGCCTTCAGCGACAGAATACAAAAGTCCAATGAGTCTTGCGCGTTCTTTTTCCACTTGTCGCTTTCGTTCAACACTACGAATAAGCGCTCTAACACGGGTCAAAAACAGATCCTGTGATTCATTTTTGAACATACATTCTCGCGCACCGGCATTTAAACACTCGTCTACTACCGACTGTTTATATTGAGCGGTTAGAATCGAGCAGGTTAGATCGTAGGTCGCTTCATTAGCCTGCAAATTACGACAAAGCTGCGCACCGTTATCTCCGGGCATAAAATAATCGATAATAGCCAGGTCGTATTTATTAGCGAGGGCTTTTTCGAGCCCTTGCTCGGCATTGTCTGCAACATCAACTTTAAAACCGTCATTCTCGAGAATTTTCCGGTACTGGAGTTGTACCGTTTTTGAATCGTCGACCAGTAGCAATCTGCCAATAACCTGTTGCTCATTTGGGCTAGAGAGACGATTGACGAAGGCTTTAAGTCTGAGCGCCAGTTGTTCTTCACTTTGCTTTAGAATTGAGAGGACTGGAATCTCTGGGTAGCGAAGCGAAAAACGGATTAAAAAATCTTGATAAATGGGGGTCGTAAAATCGACGATAATCCCAAGCGGCTCAGCGTTAACTTCGATCCAATGTTGAAATTCAACGACGTTATTAAACACCAAAACAGGAACGTTTTGCTGTGCTAACTGCTGAATTAAAAATTGATGAGGGTTGTTTTTATCTAATAATACTACTATCACTGCAACTACACTGATGCCTCTGTTGGCTTATAATTTTAATCGATATGACAGCTTGCCTAAATGCCTAAGGAGGGTTTTACACTGCAAAAACAGTAAGTTAGGTAAAACATCCCTATCTGCCTAAAGGTTCGTTTATTGTACAGACAAGCACCGGCTGGTGGCAATAAATCTGCGGAAATAACTCATCCTTGCTTAAGAGCGCTATGTTGAGACCTGAATGCGACTCTCGCCAATATTATATCTCACTATGCGAAAACAAAAACCGGTGACAAGTCTCAATTTCAGCCTCTATTGCCGCTCAGCGCTTAGATCAGGCAACAACTCGGCTCGAGTTTCTCAGGAAGATTCGTCTCAGGAAGATTCAGGCTCGACTGTCTCAGAAAGATATTCTCAGTAAAAAATAATCGGACTAAAGCTATCGCATAAACGCGACGATCGCCTGGTCATATTCGCTGTACACTGATAAATCATTATGACCGGCTCCAGAAATAACGACTTTGGTGAGTAATTCGGCTTTTATCACACTCGCTAACTGCTCACTTCTTTCGCGGCGAATAATCTGATCTTGTTCACCAATCAACATTAATACCGGTACGTTGATTTCAGGTGCACGCTTAATCGACTCAAACTTATCTCTTACCAAAAGTGCGACGGGAAAAATCGGATAGTGTTCTTTCGCCACATTAGTAATGCTGTCATAAGGCGTCACTAATATCATTTTTGATATTTTCCGCTGTGTGCCCACAAAGGTAGCAATACCTGAACCGAGGCTGCGACCCATCAGCGCTATTTGTTCATATTGCGGCTGTAACTTATCAAAAATTGCCAGTGCGTCACCATATAAATTGGACTCAGTTGGCTCACCATCATTATTGCCGTATCCGCGATAAGGAACGAGATAGACGCTCCATTCAGGCAACAGTCGCTCAAAATATTCGGCGTTATACTCGACAGGCTCGGCATTTCCGCCGTAATAAATCAATGCCTTTGATTTCCCAGGATTGATTATCCAGCCTGACAGTTGCTGCGCTCCATTCTGAATTGATATTTCTGGATAGTTTGCCAACTGGCTTGCGGATTGAGGAAAATATAAAAAAGCGCGTTGAAATAGAAACAAAAGAACGCAAAACAATCCGTATGCCAATAAAATAATTATGAGTGTGCTTTTCATCAATCCTTAATCTTATTATTCAGAGCCATTGTTTTAAAGTTGAATCCGACTGCTAAAAACGGCTTACAAGCTGCTTCCCTCAGGCTTCTCCATTGGTCTGAGTAGAGTATGCCTGAAAAGAAGGCATTCGGATAGAAAATGAACAACATGAGAATTTCTGAATCGCTTTTGATAAATAACCAATTAGACGTTAAGCACCAGGCACGTTAAGCACCAGGCACACATCATAAGCACTCGCCAGACAAAAAAACGCCTTAACCAGCGAGAGCTGGTTAAGGCGTTTAGTCTGTCTTGTCAATTGACTGAAATTTATCGCTTTAATTCATTATCCCGATAATGAGGGTCAAGCCAGCACTTAGGTAACTCCTCTCCTGAAGTAAACATCAAATCAGATTTATGAAATGTCTCTGCTACCATCACTTCGTCACCAACTCGATATCTTCCTTGTAACTCTTCATCGTATAAACTAAACAATTCACTTAAATACAACACTTCCACAGTATTGCCAGTCGACTTTTCTTTCAGAAACATTTTTTCCTCCTGAATATCACTTTCTCAAATCGATGAGTGACAGACCTCTTGAATTAGCCCTTAAATTCAACTTGTCAGTTCAGCCAACATGCGGGTAACTCTTCACCCGACATAAAAATGAGGTCTGATTTAGCAAAAGGCTCATTGTCCTGATCCGCTTCACCTATTTGATATCGACCTTCAATTTGGCGCATAGCGGGATCAAATAACTCTTCGACCTGGACCACTTCGACTAAATGACCGCTATCTCGTTCTTTTAAAAACATATTTCCTCCCTTTCATAAAATGGCTCGAAAAGCAGATAAAAACAATAATTTCTCAATTGATATGACGAAGGGATCTAATTTAGCTTGCTGTTTATAGTTACCAGCGTTAAGAATCACACAAGTTTAGTCTAGACGATGAGTCGCTCTTAACTTGGCGAGTCTGGCTTGACATCGCTCTGACGAGCGAGAATGCTGAATACATTGTTGTAGAATTTCACTGGCGCCTAACCAATCGCTTTGTTCTAAAAAGTGAATACTCCAATTTAAATAAGCACTCTGAATATTTTCCTGAAACAAATTTGCAGCTTCTCCCTGAGGTTCTATGGTGAGAAACTCCTGGTAGCGATCAATAACCATTGGCCAGTTTTTACTTTGCCAAAAATAGCCGGCCCAACGAGAATAGAGGTGCCTTAACGTGCTAATGCAGGCAGTTTCACCTAAGCATTGGCTTTCGCTTCCATTAAAAACCTGTCGCGCATTGGTAAAATTTTGATTTTTGATTTCGTCTTCAACAAAGCGCGAAAGCGCAAAATACAAATTGTTTTTTATCTTGTCAAAATCATCAATCATGGGGTCAAGCTCGGCGAGCTGCGCCCGCACCAAAGCGATACCATCTTCTCCCCGTCGGTTTTTGATCGCAGTTATGGCGCGCTGCGAATTAACCCAAGCGAGTAAGTTCTTAGTTTCGTCATCCAGCACGGGATTAAGCGCCAGTGCGTCAAGAAATGGTGCAATGGTGCGGTACATTTTATCGAGTGTCTTATAATCGTTTAATTCTTTAAGGCGCGCATACTCACGAGAATAAAATCCAATGCGAATTTTATGCGATTTAATATCGTCGGGAGCAAGTTCAGATACCAGCTCAATTAACCGCATTCTATCGATATATGACATACGTTCAGGTCGCACATGCTGATTCTTCATGTTCTGGACCCCCATTTCGAATGGCGAAATGATCTCGCGAGACTCGTAGTCCGCATAAGTCGATGGTTGCAACCCGCGTTCGATAAACCAGTTACGCGATTCGGACTGGTCATAAAATGCTTCATCATGCACCCAATCGTAACCGGATGCTGTGGTTGTTTCTATTTCAACATATTGTTGATTTTCGAGCTCAAGTTCGATAAATACATGAGACGGCAACAGAACGCCGCGTGTCGACAAATCCATTTTGTGAGCCAGCACTGTAAACAATAATGATGCGCTGACACAGTTAAATTTTTTACTGCGAAATACCTCACTTAGCTGGCTTTGCTTAAAGTCATAGCCTTTGCCGGCATTTTCTCCTAGATTACCATCGAGAAAAAAACCGCGATGCATCTCTCGATGTAGTCGGTAACCACGACGCCAAATACTGTCTTCGTTATTAATGTCATTTTCAACCTGGTGAATCCAGTGATTGATTTTTTGTTTAATTTGCTGAAACTTAGTCTCACGCCTGACGTCACCGGCCGATAACAGATACAGCCGTAGCAAAGCGTCGCTATCTCCTGCTTTCGCTTTTTCAACACCCGCCAACGCTTTCTGTTCAAACCTGGTCAATTCACTCCAAATAGGATATTGACTGTTGCCATAATTTTGTGCTCCCACCTTCAGCGAAAAACACAGGCTTAGTGCCACAATAATTCTTGCGCCATAAAGCGTTGATAGAAATTTTAAACCAGGTGGATTAATCATCTGCGTGAGTAAATCGAAAGTCATAATTTGGGAAAGTCGCATCAATCAAAACTGAGTGTAATATTGGGCGAGCTTTCAGGTCAAATGACATATGCATTGAATTGTAAAGGAATGTAGTCAAAGCGTGCTTTTTTGGCAGGAAGCTCGATTAGAGGAATTTTATTGATCTACAACAGCATGTGCTTGCATGTAATTTCTTATTATTTGCACCAACAATAGTGTTGACCAAATGGAAAAATGCGGTGAGATATACAGTTTTAAGAATTGGCTTTGCGTGTCTGGTTTGCCTGGCGTTTTTGTTGAGTGCCTTTGCGACTCTTGCCGATGGCAGTTCTTCTAAAAAGATATTCGTCAGCGTGTCGGTTGACCCAGCAATCTTGCCCGATAATTCGGCGGACTGGCCTCTTTACGTTTACGCAGCGAAACCCAATACTCGTTTACCGTTATCGTCATTTAAAGCAAAATTGGGTGATTTACCACTCGAAGTCACACTCGACGAGTCCATGTACCTCCTACCGCATTTAACGTTAAAGGATGCCGACCAGGTTGTCATTGTCGCTAAAGCGAGTAAAAGTCAGGACCCGCATAAGAAAAGTCCAGAAGATCTCATTGAGATTTCACCAGTCGTCAATTTTGAAAAATCGGCGCACTTATCCCTAATATTGCAGATAAAACACACGGATTCTTCGGTCGCAACCGACAAGCGTTAGTTTTTTTTACGCGGATATATTTTTTCGTAACTTTTAGGGTCCAGCGGTGTGGTAATCTGGTTGAGCTCTTTAACTTGCTGTTCAGCTTCTTCCATGCTTTTCTCTAATAAATCTAGCGTTTCTTCGCTTACTCTTCCTATTTGTTCTACTTCTATTCGAATGACTTGCAGGTAATTGACAATATTATTTACGATATGATTAACGGCCGACACCGCCATTTCAAACGAAGCAATCGACTGCTCCTTGACGGCCAGCTCTTTTTCTTTTTGATAAAGCTTTAATACCCAGCTTCGCATAACGGCTGCAGCTAAGGTCGCAATTATCGAAGTGACAATAATGGTTATTGTGTGAGATTCCCAGGGGGTTAATGCGCCTTTAAAAATCCATTCTTTAATTGCTTCATAGATTGTCATCATAATTACAGAAATAATAAAAACAATCGGCAAGATACGACGCGAATAAAGTTTCGATTTAGATTCCATAATTAAATCAATATCTTCTTATATTCCATTATTTTAATAATATGCATCCGTAGGCTAAAAAGCCAATGTAATTGTTATACATTTTGACAAAAGGCTTTTATTTAAATGTATTTGGGCCGGCTTTGCGGTTAAAACTCTCCGACTACTTCGACTCAAACTGTTCAATCTTGTCTACAATGGATGACGGAATCAGACAGGTTTGTTGTTTTCGATAATCAAAAAATATAATCTCGCCGCTCCCTGTTGCCACTTCACGTGATAACTTATCGCTAAACACCGTGTATTGCATAGAAAAACGTTTTTCTTTAATTGCGGTCACACGCGTCGCAACGGTTACCGTATCTGGCCAGGTTAACGGCGCTAAAAACTTACATTCTGTGGAGCCGAGAATCGGCCCCACCTGATGACTCGCCATATAGGCGTTGATGCCGGTTTCCTCAAAATAGTGAATTCGTGCGTTCTCGAAATATTGGAAATAAACCGAATTGTTTACGTGTTGAAAAGCATCCATTTCTCCCCATTGGACCGCCTGAGATAAGGTTAGTGAAAATGCTTGTCGAGAAAGTGTCATGATATTTTCCGGTCTGGCAATTGTTAATCAATTTTTGGGAGATTGATGCGAAGCTTCGTACTCTTTGCCCCAATCACACAGTTGGTCCAACACAGGGTTAAGACTATTGGCCAGCTGAGTTGGCGTATACTCGACTTTCGGTGGCACCTCAGCATACACATGGCGATTAATCAGCTTATCTTTTTCTAATTCGCGAAGCTGCTGAGTAAGCATTTTCTGCGTGATTTTGGGGATCCGTCGCTTTAATTCACCAAAACGCAGCGTCTGACCGCGAAGCTGGTAGAGGATAATCACTTTCCATTTACCGCCGATGACATCGATCGCCGTGGTCACAGGACACTGGTCAAAGTCGCTACACGCTTCCTGATTACCATCTGCCGCTAAATTTTTTTTCTGGCTAGAGGCCTTTAAATCAGCCATAAGACACCTCTTGGTAACTATGTATCATTTTTGTGCGTACTTGTTAACTCGATACCACGACATTATAGTTACTAAAGTATACTATGTACCTATTAGATACAAAAGCTATTTTTCACCCTTACCTATTATTTGGCAACTTCAGGACAAGTTATGGCGCTTCAACCTATTGAATTAATCAGTTTTAACCTATGCCCTTTTGTTCAGCGCTCGGTTATCACATTGCAAAAGAAAGGCATCGACTTTAAAGTGACTTACATCGATCTGGATAATAAGCCCGATTGGTTTCTCAACATTTCTCCCCTCGGAAAAGTACCGGTTGTTCGTTATGACGATGAAATACTTTTTGAGTCGGCGGTCATTAATGAGTTTCTGGATGAAATTACTGTCGAACCCCTTATGCCAACCGAGCCGCTGGCCAAAGCCAGAGATCGTGGCTGGATTGAATACGCCAGCCAGGTGATTAGCAATCAACACCTGTTTTCCGTCGCAAAGGACGACGAGACTTTGCAGTCTCAGCGAGAGGCTTTGCTCAACAAGTTAAAACGGCTAGAAGCTAACACTCCGGATAATGGTTATTTCAACGGCGACAGTTTTAGCCTGGTCGACTCTGCACTAGCACCACTATTTACCCGTTTTGACATCATCGAACATCGCTTTGGCGAAGATCTGCTAGCCGATTTTCCGCGACTGAAAGAACTCGGCAAACGCTATCTCTCACTCGACTTTGTGAACAAATCCGTGATTAGCGATTTTGAATCGGTTTATGTGGATTACCTGAAAGCTAAAAACAGCCGCCTTGCCGCTTAGCCTTTTTTGCTTTTTTATTTTTAATTTTTTATTTTTTATTTTTTAAACTTTTGACAAAATTTGTAGGATTATTATGCCTTTAGAAAAATTATTTACGCCAGCTAAACTTGGTCGATACACGCTTCCCCATAGAATAGTAATGGCGCCGCTCACTCGTTCTCGTTCTGCTCAGCCCGGCGATATTCCGCAGGACATTAACGTTAAATACTATGCACAACGTGCTAGCGCGGCTTTAATCATTACTGAAGCCTCTCAGATTTCCCCGCAGGGTAAAGGTTATGCGTTTACCCCGGGGATTCATTCGGCCGAACAAATTGCTGGCTGGAAAAAAATTACCGATGCCGTCCACCAACAAGGTTCGAAAATCTTTATTCAGCTTTGGCACGTTGGCCGCGTCTCACACTCTAGCCTTCAGCCGGATAATCAATTACCGGTTGCACCTTCAGCCATAGCGGTCGAAGGCCAGGCGTTTACCTATGATGGCATGAAAGATTTTGAGATCCCGCGCGCGCTGGAAACTGTGGAATTAGCGGGCATCGTCGAACAATATCGTCAAGCGGCAAGAAACGCTTTAGCAGCAGGCTTTGACGGCGTTGAAATTCATGCAGCCAATGGCTATTTGCTGGATCAGTTTTTAAAAGATGGAACCAACAAACGCAGTGATAGTTATGGCGGTTCGATTGAAAATCGAGTAAGGCTGACACTTGAAGTTGTCGCAGCGGTCACAGAAATATTAGGCGGCGATCGAGTCGGCATTCGCCTGTCTCCAACCGGCACATTTAATTCCATGTCGGACAGTGACCCGCAATCTCTTAATGACTATCTGGTTGCTCAGTTAAACCCTTACCAGCTTGCCTATATTCACTTAGTGGAAAGATTTGCCGGTTCGGAAGACGGCGGATTTCATTTCAATCGGCTAAGAGAATTATTTAACGGTGCCTATATCGCCAACGGTGGTTATACCGGCGAGTTAGCAGAACAGAGCCTGTTAACCGATCGAGCTGATTTTGTCGCTTTTGGTGCCCCTTTTATTGCTAACCCCGATCTGCCGGCGCGATTAAAACAAGGCGCACCGCTAGCGGAAGCCGACCCAGACACATTTTATGGCGGCGACGAAAAAGGATATACCGACTACCCGACTCTAGAAGAGACGCTAGAGATGGCATAGTTTCTTAAAAGCGTGTCTGCTAGCGACAAACGAAACTCCATCCAAGTCTTGCCCCGCTACTTCAGCGGGGATTTTTTTATTCGTTTGAGCTTTACGTTGGTTTACTGGTTTTAATTCGGTCTGTTTTAATTTGGTCTGTTTTAATTAATCTGCGCGAAGCCCCTGTGCCTGCTTGAATCTCATTAACAAGGGTTATAGCGACAGAATCGACGTCACTTTATCTTTGATAGCCTGATACAAGATTTCATGACCCTGACTATTAGGGTGCAAGCCATCACCTGCTAGAAAGTCGTATTTAGCATTGATGCAGGACGCGTGTAAATCGAGGTATTCGCAATCAATAGCGTCGGCAAGCGATCTTAATATCTGATTATAGTGCCGTATATCCGATTGACGCCGTAGCTCACCATGCTGATTGATTTGATTATCAGTAATCTCAGCAATGGGGATCAGATTAAGCATCAACACCATTGCCCCTGCCTGTTTAGCCTGTTCAATACACTCGGTAATATTGCGTACGAAATAACGCTCAGGGACAATATTTTTATTTTTATGGATCACAATGTCGTTTGCGCCATATTGCAAAATCACCAAATGGGTCTGACCTTTAATAAACCGCGCTCTCAACTCGTTCCCAAAGCGTCTTCTTAACCCGTCGCTGTTCTCTCCACCGATACCAAGATTAAAAATATTAATTTCCTGATAACAGGCATTGCATCCTTGCGCAAAAAAGAATTGTTTTAGTCGATCGGCCCAGCCGCCTGCTTCACTGTCCGCCTGGCCGTGCGTGATACTATCGCCAAAACACAAAATATTGATCATGACTTTGGTTTACCTGAACTGGTATTAATCTGCGCAAGGCTGGCATATCGATAGATATCCTGTTTATTGCGCTTTCTTTCAATAATTGAACGCCGATATTAACAGCCTGAGTCGTTGCATCTTAAAACGAATGCTGCATTTTCCGAAGTTTATTTCTCATAGCGTTCACCTTTCCTGCTTTAATTTTACTTATATAGAACCATTCATACTTTATCCGACTTGCGTCTATCAGCTTGTTTTATAAGTATATATTACAATCAGACCCCGCTATTTTTATATTTTGAAACATTTAACTGGCTTAAGTATACGCTAAAAACTAATGAATTAGTTGAACTTTGAAACCGATAGGCCTATAGTATTTAAAACTAATGAATTAGTAGGTAAATCATGGCGCGCAAAAAGTCCGAACAGCTCACCGACAGCGAGCAAAAGATCATGGAAATTCTGTGGCTCAAAGGCCAGGCTTCGGTAAAAGAAATTACCGAAACCTTATCTCAGGATAAAAACACGGCTTACACCACCGTACAGACCATGTGCAAAATTCTGGCCGATAAAGGCTATGCCGATTTCTACAAAGAAGGTCGCGCGTTTATTTACAAGCCCAAAATGACGCAAAACGAAGCCCGTCAGGGAGCATTGAAATCTTTATTAAATCGCTTTTTTGGTGGCTCACCAGAAGTCTTAGCCCAGCACCTTATCAAAGAAACCGATTTGCAACTCGATGATCTCGAAGAATTGCAGAAAAAGATTAATGCTTCGCAGGATTAGAAGACCAGGGCCACTCAGGAAAAAATCATGCTGACTCAACTCACTATTCTATCCACCATGGCAGTTCATCATGTTCTCATTGGAGGCGCATTATTGCTGTTATTACTTTTGATAACCCGCGCATTTAAAATTAGTTCAGAATTGCAAAGTTGGTTATGGTTGACAGCATTTATTATCGCCACTCTGTACCCTGCCAGTTTGTTAACCAAGTCACCATCAGAATCCAATCGTCTAGTCATTAAACTCGCGGACAAGCAGACCATTAAAAAAGTCCTGTCCGATAAAAACAATGCCGCCTCCATAACAATCAAGCAAACCCCGACAGCATCAAACATAAATCTCGCGCGACAACCTGAATGGCACTTGCCTAATCGAATAATATTTCAGATGAGCAACATCCTCATGTTGTTAATCGGAATCTGGATTCTCGGATCTATCTGGCGTTCGATTCAAGTAATGGCCTCGTGGTGGCGAACGCGACAAATGATCCACCAGGCGACACCGCTGGATAACAATCATCCGCTTAACCAGTTGTCTCACTACCCTTTAAGCGTTAGCGACACTGCGTCGAGTCCGATGGCTGCAGGATTGATCAACCCGGTCATCTTAATGCCTCATTCATTACTCAGTCATTTAACCCATCAACAGCTAACGCCGGTAGTTTTGCACGAAGTCGCTCATATTAAGCGAGGCGATCTCTGGTTCGGTGTTTTCCAGGAATTGATTGCAATTTTATTCTGGTGGAGCCCAGTTGTTCGTTGGTTAAACCGTCGCATCCATATTAATCGAGAAATCGCGTGTGACATTCGCGCGGCTCAAGAACTACAAAGCGGTAAACTTTATGCCCAATCGTTAATCGATTGCGCCAAATTAATGTTAACTCAACAAAGGAATATTTTAGCTATGGGATTATTTAGCCACAAAAAAGATCTTAATCACCGAGTGGAAGAAGTGCTGCAAAGTAATCAAACAAGCCGGCCTAAAACCATTGCTATTCTAAGCGCTTGTTTTATGGTTGCCGTTGCCACAGTATCAACGGCCCAGACTTACGCGCCGAAAATCAATGTCGATTCGGTTGAACAACAATCAAAATTTTTCTCAAACCTTTCCGAAGAAGAAAGTGAGTTGCTTTTAGCGGCTGTCAGTAGTAACAATTTAAAAGTACTTAAAGTGTTATTAGAAGACGGCATTGATATCAATACCCCTGTCATCGGAGACGGCACGCCACTGATTATTGCAGTAAAACGGGAAAATCTTGAACTCGTGAAATCACTAATCGACCTGGGTGCCGACGTCAATCAAGCCGCTCGTGGTGATGGAAATCCGTTGATTACCGCCGCCATGGTCAATAACCTACCGATTGCAAAACTACTGGTCGAAAATGGTGCTGATGTTAACGGTATAGTCCCTGGAGACGAAACGCCACTAATTAATGCAACTCGCGGAGGTTACATGGCGCTCACCCAATGGCTGGTCGAAAATGGTGCCGATGTGAATCTTAAAGTAAAAACTAACGCCTGGGATGGCTTTGAAGTACGCTCGCCATTAAATCAAACAAGCAGCAATGAAATTCGGGAGTACCTGATTGCCCAGGGTGCAACGGATTAAAATTTAATTTTTCTACAACCTTTTTCGCTTTATTTTCGTCTTATCTCAGATAAGGCGGTCGGATCCGCTCGACTGATAATAAAGGAACCAACAATGAAAATAACAGAATTCTATTTTAGAAGTCGGAAAAAAGAGGCCAATTATTATGATTTTTAATACGCCGATATTTTTCCTGTTTTTTAGCATTTTTCTGCTACTTTACGGATTTATATTTCATCAACACCGCGCCAAAATACTGTTAATTCTTACCGGCAGTCTGATTTTCTATGGCGCCTGGAATTATAAATTTATTCCTTTACTGGTTGGTAGCGGCGTCGCAGATTACTTTATCGCCCAGGCTATCTACAATGCCGGAGCAAACCAGCAACGCAAAAAAATGTTTGTCACGCTATCGCTGGTCATTAACCTGGGGATACTGGGCTTATTTAAATATGCCGACTTTGTCCTACAATCCGTTGCCGATTTCTTACTCGTATTTGGCGTTGAAGCTTCTCTCCCAACGCTGTCATGGGTGCTCCCGGTTGGAATTTCTTTTTACACCTTCCAAAGTCTAAGCTATACCATAGACGTTTACCGCGGCGATATGAAACCAAGAAAAGGCCTGACCGAGTTTGTCGCTGCCTTGTCCTTTTTTCCGCAGCTGGTGGCCGGTCCGATCCTTCGGGCCAGACAAATTCTGCCGCAAATGCATAATCTGGCGTTACCGAGCTGGAATGACGCTAAACACGGCATTCTATTGTTGACCGCCGGTTTAATTAAAAAGACTGGCGCAGATTTATTAGCGGTACCCGCGCAAAAAGCTTTTGAAGCGCAAGAAACTATTAGCACGCTCGAACTATGGACGGGAGTCATCGCCTTTGCCGGGCAAATCTATGGTGACTTTTCAGGTTACACCGATATGGCAATCGGTATTGCCTTGCTGTTAGGGTTTAAAATTCCACTAAACTTTCGGACGCCCTATTTCGCGCTCTCCCCGGTCGACTTTTGGCGACGCTGGCATATTTCACTATCGAGCTGGCTAAGAGATTACCTGTATATTTCGCTAGGCGGAAACCGGACAGGCCATCGAACGCGTAATGTTTTTATCACCATGTTACTCGGCGGCCTCTGGCACGGCGCGGCCTGGACTTTTGTTGCCTGGGGCGCATTTCACGGCGTGATTATTACCGCCACTCACTATCTGGGTAATCTGGCGGTATTTAAAGGGTTTAGTGATTCGGAAAAGCCCTGGGCACGAACGCTTAAATGGAGCATCACTTTTTACCTGATTTTAATCGGTTGGGTTTTCTTTAGAGCTGCTGATATTCACACTGCGATGCAAATGCTCGCCAATATGCACTTTTTAGGTGAAAGTGCCGAGGTTGGTAATCATGCCGTTGCGGTATTCTGGATTGTTATTGTCTGGACTTTTTTAACCCATCTGATGGATTACTTTATCTTAAAAGGCGGTGAGACCTTTGTTCAAAAACGATGGATCTATGCAACCCTGATGATTTTAGGCGTTGGTATCAGTTTATTTGTAGGAGAACCGAGTAATGAGTTCATCTATTTCCAGTTCTAGAAAAATATATACAAAAATAGCGCTGTCGCTTTTATCGGTATTTGGCGCGGCGATGGGCATCATTCATTTTATTGCCTATCTGCACGATGCTAACGCTGAGAATATTCTAGGGCGCGTAGTGGAAGCCCGGCAAGCGCTCCCAAAAATTCTCGACGAGGAACATGACCTGGTGATGATGTATGGCTCGTCGATGACGCGCGCTGGATTTTCGCCTCGCTTGTTCGACAAAGAGGTCAATGCGCAAGGAAAGAATATTAAGTCGTTTAACTGGGGAATCGGCGGTTTAAATCCGTTTTTTCAGGACTACTTGTCAAGACGTGTCAAAGAAGCCTTCCAGGCAAAAGACCGACGACTTAAACTTGCCATTATCGAGTTTAACCCTTTCCAGACAACGCAAACCCGCTGGCGCAGAGCACTGCCTATTGTAGATTCATTTTTGACCATGTTGGCCACAGACGCCGAGCTATGGGAAATCGCTAAAGAAGACCCAACTCGTGGCGCATTGCTGTTCAACATCAAGTATATTCGCAACGATATTTCTGCAGAAATGATTACCAGTTTTTATGCGGAAGAAATCTTTCCGCCAGACCGCAGTATTCTGCACGAAGAACCGCAAGAGTTACTAGATAAACGCCGCGAGTTGGGTAATGAATTGAACGAGTTATTTGAAAAAGAATACCCGGATTATAAAGGCGAAAACTGGCATTACGGCTGGCAAGGTGGTGGGACTATTCCTGAAGAACGGTCCGAGCGAACCTTGGAAGTATTCAAGGAGTATTACGCAACTTTTCAGCATGAGACAATGAAGAAAAATTTTCGACAGCGACGTATTATCAGCGCGGACATCATGGATTTAAATTTTGAGCCATTGCTTGTCGAAAGTTTTATTCAGATGGTGGAAAACTTTAAAGAAATTTCTGACAGAGTCGAAGTTGTCATGTTACCGAGAAATACAGAATGGATTCAATATTCGCCAGAAGCACGCGCAAGGCTTGATGCGGCTATTAAGCAAATTGAAAGCGCGACCGGAATATCCATTACCGATCATCAATCGATTCCTGAGATCACGCCAGATATGTACAGCGATGTCACTCATCTTGCCAGGTATTCTGGCGACGTGGCTTATACAAAATATCTAGTGAAGCAGTATGCGGATAGGTTGTAAGGTCATAGCTGCTTAACGCTAAACACTGTCACAGTATAAAAAAATTAACTCCATCCTAACCCTCCCCCTTCTCTGGGGAGGGAATCATTCGGGTAAAAATCTAAACTTAGTCTTCCTTAAACAAAGATAACAAACCAAAGTACCAGGACAGCATTTCAACGGTTCCGTGTCGTTCTTCTGGAAAATATTGATGCTGAATTTTCAAGTTTTCACCAGCATGTTCCTTTAGCTTAGCAATAAACTCATTGCCCCACGCGCGGTTCGCAACGCCGTGCTCGCCGATATGGTCGTTGTTCGCGAGCGCAAAGAAAGCACTAATTTTTCTTTCACTTTGCTTTTTAATAAGATCGACTTTTAGGCGATTCAAGTAGTTGTTATCCCAGACGTAGGTCGCATCGGTGACAAGGTAGTCGCTAAATAGATCAGGTCGTGTCATCAGTACATGAGCGGTAAATAAGCCACCAAACGACTGACCAACTAAAGCGCGTCGACCGTTCGTACGGTACTCCTTGTTAATCTTCGGAAGTAGTTCATTTTCCAGGAATTGAATAAATGTATTAGCACCACCACTGATTTCAAATTCGGCTAGCGTTTTGCCATTAAACACCAGATTGGTTTCAGTCGGAGTGAGGTCTCGGACCCTGTTGGTATTAGGAACAGCGACGATTATAAATTCAGGGATCTGTCGTTCAAGATTATAAGAGCTTAATGATTCTACAAGCCCGCTAATCCCCCTTAGGCGCGTATTGTCACCGTCTAACACAACCAGAGTTGGATACTTTTTGTCAGCTTCTCTCACATAACTTGGCGGCAGGTAAACTGAGTACCCCCGCTCTTCAGTTAAAACTTTTGATTGAAGCTTGTATTGCTGACCGGTGATAATCGAGCTATCGGCTTGGACAGCGATTGAAGCAACACTTAAACCAATACTGCAAAGGTCTTGAGTAAACGCATTAATTGTCCTTTTTAATTTATTTTTAAATGTATATTTAATTGTAGGCGACCCACTATATCCGAAATATGAACAGCAGGTATATATTGAAAATATTTAATTTTTAACCGAGGACTGACGTTTTGGCGACAAAGCAACTTCAATCAAGACATTTATAGCTCAACCTCGTTAACGATAAAAGCACAAGATTTCGCGTGATCGATAAAGTTTTTCTCATCTTCTAGCAACAAAGCCCCTAACTTCTCTCCTTCAGGAGAGCTCATGGCTTCCATCATATCTTGCTCAGAATCAAACCAGACCTCGGCGACACCATCAAACTCAGGTTGCATGTTGCGCGAAGCTCTTAATCCTTCGTTTAGTGGGGAGTCGATGGTTTGCGACTGTACATACTTTTTGGCCCGCATTATCCTGGCATTTTTCATAAAAAATGGACCGTGTTTATTTTGCCAGTAATCCATAAAACCTTCGCGAGTCATATCGGGGTGACGGGTTAAACACATTACAAATTTAATCATTTTGCTTTGCTCCTGATTCTAAAACTTACCGTTATCGTTATTCCAATCGCTAAGTGGCGGTACGGCTTCGGTCGTATCCCAGTGCTCGACGATTTTGTCATCAGCAACGCGAAACAAATCATAAAAAGCGGTATGAACTCTATCAAAATAGCCTTCGCAAACAGAAAGGACAAAGTTGCCCTCGGCAAGAATCCGATGGTTATGCTCATAGTTTATGCGAAACTGACTTTCTGTTAACTCTTCTGCTAGCATCGACTGTAAACTCGCAAAGCCATCAGTGGAACGGGGATTATGTTCGATGTAATGTGCTTCATCGATGTATGCGTTCAGGCGTTCAAATTGTTGATTGATCATTACCTCTTCGATAAAAGATTTAACGATTTCACGGTTGGTTTCGGTTTTTTCAAGGTCGGCGACTTCGGTGGCACCGTCGACCATCGAGTGCCCTGACTTATTAGGGCCCTTTCGCGATTGTATATTATCCCAGTGCTCGACCGTATAATCCCCCTCGAATCGGAAAACTTCAAATCCAATTCTTCGCGTACTAAAGTCATACTCGGTGTGTCCAAACACATAGTCCCCGTCAGAAAAAATTCGGGTGATATTGACGCGCGGGTTACTTTCAGCCAGCCGCTTAAACAAAGCAGCTAGACCTTCCCTGCCTTCGTGGGTTTGAGGGTTGTGCTGTATATACTTTTTAGGATTGATGACATTGACTGAATCAGGATCACCCGTTTCGATACCTTTGAGCAATTTCTGGATGAGTTGCTTTCTCTTGGTTGTCATACACAAATACTCTTAAAGTGAAAGGTACTGCCAAGACTGTCATGTCATAATATAAAAATAGACTGGCGTGTCATTTTTCTCCAGTAGTTTAATGTTCTTTTATTTGAATCGTAACTAGCTTTGGGTCGCTGTTCTTAGTTCAACTGAAGATTTGAGAATTTCTTTTTCTTCCACTTCTCTAAAGGTTCTTTGAATATATCGGTCGCTTTCCAGTCTGAGAATTTTCTGTGAATTTTATTTCTTTTTACCCTATCAGATATTCTGACGTCTTGTTCAAATACTATTTTATTATTGTTATCTCTAATATGAACTTTGAAGTCTAGTTTAAAAGCATTTTTTTCTGCTGTTGCTCGTACACCTTTGCCGTTAAGTCGAAATAGGTTATTAAATTCTCCTGCCAAGTCTATATCGAATACGAGTATCACGACTTTATGTTCAGTAGACAATTGGTCTTTAAACAGCTCCCGAAATATGGCTTCAAACTCTTGATTTAAAATACTTAAACTCTTTTCCTTTGATTCACCCGACAGCTGATAATCAGTAAAGGCTTCAGGTTTTATCATGTTCATGGCAAACTTATCTTGAGTATTTGCCTTACCAGGATTAGAAAAACTTAGCACGAAAAACAGACTCACTAGCAGAAACCGGTACACTGAGCCCCTCCTCAATAATTATTATTGTTTCAATTCATTCTTCTGACGGAAATTTATTTTTACTAACAGGTTAACGCTCACAAACAAACGCTCTGAATCCCGCGTACGCCATTCGATTGAAATCGAAAATGGGACTCTCAGGATCCATCAACGCTAACATTCTGGGGTCTGCAGCTACCTTCTCATTTGCGGCATCTCTTGTCTCACGTGATTCGAACACGACCCAACCAAATATAACATTTTCGTCTTCATTGGCACCCGTCATTTCTGCGAAAGAACGAACGCCTATGTCGGTGCTAAGATCATCTGCCTTACATTCCCAATATTCCAGTGCACCGTGTTCTTTCCATATTTTCGCTGCGGATTGCACAATTGATTGGTATTCTGCCATACGTTCCTTAGCAACAGGAAGTACGAAACCATCTATGTATTTCATTGCTTGTTCTCCGTAAACGATTGGTGTGTTTTAAATGACCACTTAATTCGCGGCTTTATTTAAGCCGAGATCGATATGCGCGATAATATAGCCATATTCTTTGTCTGTCAGTTTTCTCGATTGATACAATTCGGTAGCATACTCAAAAGTCCACGGTTTTCCTTCGGGATTTTGCGGTATCGACAAGTCGAGGTGCAATAAACGTTCGTTAATAATTTTGTGTCCCTTGTCCCGTGCGCGCCTCGCGCAATAGCTCAAAACATATTCGACCGCATATTTATCGACTGACGGAGCGCCGCTGTATTCAGTTTCACACGCAGATTTTCGCTCGCCGGCCGCTGTAATGTATTCAAGGTTTCCTTGAGTACTACAGGCAATGAGTACAAATGCGAGGGAGATTGATATTAGTATTCGCATAATATGGGTTTCTTTGTTTGCAGACGGATTGAAACGTACAATTTTTGTGTATAATTAACCATTGATGGCATGGATTGAGTGAAGTGAAATTAGCATCGTTAACCACTTGTAAGAGCTGCTATTGCTGGACTGTTTCGTATACATATATAACAACTCCTGATCTAATCAGAATATATCCGATGCCACCACTCAATGGTGGGGCAGCATATGAACGCACTTCGTCTCCAACTTGATACATCGACTTCAGTTCGCTCCATCCTTCTGATTTTGACAATCTCATTGACTCTATTGCCTTCAAAAATGGGTTTTCTACGTTATCGTTCGACTCACAAAGAATAGCGTTTATTCGGCTTCCTTTTTTAGCTTTTATATTTGAATCTGTACATGTCGAAGTAGCATTTTTATATTTTTCAATCTGACTTATCCACCAAGCTTCATTCTGATTTTCAATTTCTTCAATAGACTTTGGCTCACTCCACCAGCTTTTCGGCGGATAACTACTATTATTTCCATACGAAATACTAGAGTAAGCAATAACGAAAAATATGATTAATCTATATCTCATCTGAACCTTTAGGGCCTAATTGTGTTGCGTGTTTTTAGCGTCGATTCTAATGTAGGGTTAATCTTCATTTTCAATTGTGTAACTCGGTTTCGAGACGTTGAGCTTACCTTGAGAGTGTTTTTCTCTAAGCCAGCCTACAACAATTGAGGTCAAGTCAGGATAGTAAGACCAAAAGCTCACTTCGCCTTTGCTATTTATTTTGTAGCCACCATAACTTTCTCCTCCAATACTTCTATCTTCGGTCAATTTAAACATCTCAGATAAAAGCTCCATTCTCTCTGAATCTAAGATATTCCCTAAGAATGTAAACTTGAATGCCTCAGTGTACATAAACTCCCTCTTGAATGCTTAACGCTCAGATAAAAAGAACGTATTTTAGTTTCTTTTTTCACTGTCTTTTTTTGCATTTTCATCGTCTAGTGCTACAAGATAACGCTCTAATACAGTAGTCGATTTATAGTAACGTTCTTTTTCACCACTTAACTCATCAGTTAGATCATTTTGTGGTGAATCAAATTTAATCCAGTATTCCCATTCAATAGAGCTATCAGGGAGAATACGTTGCACAGGATGACTCGAGGTAATAGTACCAATTGCATCTACCTTCCAATCGGCATGCTGAATCATACGAACCCTATCACCTGTTGCAAAATTCATTCTTATACTCCATATGCAGAACGATTCGTCAAAAAGCACTGCCTTTATTATCGGTGTCTTCCTTCAGCGCCTTGCTATGCTTAAAGTCAGCATTCCCACCACTTGATTTCGGCTTTCCTAATTTTCTCGTATTCTTTATACTTTTCAATGTTCCACTCAATATCGCTCGATGCTTTGAATTTATATAATTTTTGTTGCTGTTTTATCAGCGTTTTCATTTTTGGAGTATACCTAAACTCAATAATGAAAGTTGGAACAAAGCACAGCAGAAGCCATAAAATATGATAGCCCGCTTCTCTTAGTAATACTCCAAATACAATTGCGAGTATAAACAATGACGGTCTACCCAAAAGATAAACGAGTATTTTTTGAGAATCAGAATATCTTGTTGGTCCTAAATCTCTTACAATATTTCGCATTTTTAATTTTTCACATTTCCCAAGGTTCTAACCCGACGATGATACTAGACGCTTATTTCATTTTTAATGATGTACTTTGTGAATATAACGCTCAAATAAAAAGAACGTTTTCTCTGTTTCTTTTTTCATTTTCTTGTTCAATGATTTCTAAACCAAATAGTATTTCGACGACTTAATTCAGCATGGCAATGCTTACAGTTCTTAATTGGTAACGCCCTTACTGCTTCTTGAGCTGCTTTTGCTCTGGTTGCGCCGGCATAGCCCACCAAATCTGGAGTTGCTGACATTTCTGTTCTTTTCCCACAATGCTCGCAGATTACATCTTCGAAATGAACTCGGTGCAAGTTGTTATCAATTTTCAACATTCGCAAATATGATTCACGGCCATGACAAAGAGTAAATTCCAAAACAATTTCTGGACAGTTTTTAAAATCCTCTAAATCTCGTCCGGCATATTCAATCGTAACTTCAGAAAGCTGGTCACCATTATATCGGCCATCAGCTAACATAATTTCCCACTCCTCTCGCGTAGGTATTATTACTTCCTGTCCCCAGTTGTTGATTACTTTCATTTTTCTTTTGTCGTTGAACGCCTAAAAAAATTGAACAGTGTTTTTTGCTGCTTACATTTTCATTTTCTTGTTATGCATTTAAATTCACCGATTTTCCCAATTGCTTCTTAGAAATGTCTCAACATATTCATCGCGAGTATGTCCAGGGCATCTACTTTCAAGTTCATCAATTAATTCAGAAAGCTCTTCAACAGACCGAATTCTTAAATTAATAACATGATCCCACTTGCCCAGATTCATTTCTTTTATCAATATATCAGCGGCCTTTCTTAGTTCAGCTCGAGCCAGGTTCCTTTTCTTAGTCATAATGCCTACTTTGGTGCATAACGCTTGTCTGAGTTTGCGAGGCACGAGCTAAACTCCTGACTCTTGTTAGGGCTTGTGAACATTAATTTGAACCTTAAATTCATCGATGTTTGATACATCCGGTGATGCTTCATGTCCAATATAACCCAAGCTGCTATTCAAGAAAGACTTCATCTTGTTGAGTAGTTCTGTTGCATACTCAGGATAAGAATCATCAGTAGACAGCCCATATATCACATGTCCGTCTTCCAAGAAAAAAAGCATTGCATGTTCCGGCTTTGCGTTTCCTAATGCCCGCCAATATATGCCATAATCTGTTCCTTGCTCTGCTATACATTTATCCAGAGCCTCGTCCGCACTTCGAAATGTTACCTCGGGACTATCTGCATACTGAGGAAATTCATATTCATCAGCAGCCTCTTCACGCGAAGGTAAGAACTCATTAAGAAACTGTTCCATAGTTTCTCGATTTCTTCTTTCTGAAATTACGTATATGTCCGAGTACGATGGCATTCTATAGCACTAACAGCTGATCATATGCAGTAAATCTTATTAATACTCAAACGCCCGTTTTACTACATGTTGTTTTATTTATATAAATCAGATAGTTACCAATTTCACCTTTAAAGTCAATCCGTTATTAACAAGATTTACTGCATTTAAATACAAGTGCACTTTTTATTCACTTAAAAAATCAACAAGTTACAAAAGCAAAGCGTGTTAAATACGATTACTACCCCTAACTAATACATATCTGAAAGGTGCCAATCAACTGAATGAGTCGCAATTACACATTTGCCAATCCCAAAACTTCAACGGTGAATTGACCTTTCTCAACATCCTTTGACCAAAATCAATATTGCTTCTACTTAATTTGACGAATCTCTATCGACCATCTAGTCTAAACCTAGATTTCTGTTATCGAACAACAACTTAAACGCTCTCTTACCCGATATTAAGGAATACCACTTGGGGAATACCTTAAAAAAATTATTGATTTCAATGGTCGGCAGTCTTCGTGACCTGGCGCCTATTTTAATCGTCATCATATTTTTCCAGTTTTTTGTTCTGGACCAGGAAATACCAAATATCGGCCGGTTACTCGTCGGCGTGCTTTTTGTGCTCTTAGGACTGACCTTTTTTATTCATGGCCTTGAGCAAGGTCTTTTTCCTATCGGTGAATCCATGGCCCATGCGTTTGCTCGCAAAGGCAGCGTCGCTTGGTTAATTATTTTCGCCTTCGCGCTCGGGTTTGGAACCACGGTAGCCGAACCTGCGTTAATTGCCGTTGCGGCGGAAGCGGCAACCGTCGCCGCATCAGGTAATATGATAGAAGCAACAGAGGCGGCTAAATCATCTTACGCAAACGGACTAAGGTTCACTGTTGCATTCTCGGTTGGGCTAGCGATTGTCATTGGCGTCATTCGAATTTTAAAAGGTTGGCCCATCCAGTGGATTATTATCGGCGGATATATCCTGGTTGTAATTATGACCATGTTCGCGCCGCGGGAAATCATCGGTATCGCATACGATTCTGGTGGTGTGACAACTTCAACCATTACCGTTCCACTGGTAACCGCTCTTGGTGTCGGCCTGGCCTCCTCCATTAAGGGTCGTAACCCCATGATTGACGGCTTTGGATTGATTGCTTTTGCGTCACTGACCCCGATGATTTTTGTGATGGCCTACGGGATGATTATCTGATGGAAATTTTATCAGAAATATTTGATGTAACCCTGGGCACGGTTAAAGATGTTTTGCCAATTGCCGCGATAATTTTCGGCTTCCAGTTTGCGGTCATTCGCAAAGTCCCTGCTAACCTGGTGCAAGTGCTCACGGGATTTGTCTGGGTGCTCATCGGTTTATCTTTATTTTTACTCGGCTTGGAATGGGCTTTGTTTCCACTCGGTCGATTAATGGCAGAACAATTGACCAACCCGGAATTTATTCACGGCGCAGAAGCCGCGCAACAAGTGATCCAGCAAATCAATTGGCAAGATTATTACTGGGTTTATATTTTTGCATTTTGTATTGGATTTAGTACCACAATTGCCGAACCCTCGTTAATCGCCGTTGCGATAAAAGCACACGAAGTCTCCGGTGGTGCCATTGGCGTTTGGGGGCTACGAATTTCGGTTGCGTTTGGAGTCGCTATAGGAATATCACTTGGTTGTTACCGAATTGTAGTTGGCGATCCTATTCATTGGTATATCATAGTAGGATACGTGATAGTCGTGATTCAGACCTCTTTTGCACCCAAATTAATCATTCCGCTCGCCTACGATTCAGGCGGAGTGACTACCTCAACGGTCACTGTACCACTGGTAGCCGCGTTGGGATTAGGTTTATCGGAAACCGTACCGGGTAGAAGCCCTTTAATTGATGGCTTTGGGCTGATCGCTTTTGCCAGCCTCTTTCCGATTATGTCGGTGATGGCTTATGCGCAGTTATCTGAGGCAAAGAACAAATTTTTAAAACGTCGAAAAAACAGAATTAAAACTTAGTGTGAGGAGTCAGTCATGCACTTTAAAATGATAATTGTCTTTTTAGAAGACGAAAAAACCGAAGAAGTTATGGAAGCTGCCAGGAAAGCTGGGGCCACCGGCGCTACAGTGGTGACCAATGCTCGCGGCGAAGGCCTCGATCAATCAAAAACCTTTTTTGGCTTGTCGTTGGAAACGCAGCGCGATGTGCTGTTATTTTTGGTCGAAGAACATCTGAGCCGTAAAATTATCGAAGAAATCAACCGTGTGGGTGAATTCGACAGCAAACCGGGTACCGGTATTGCCGTACAAATTGATGTTGAAGATGCCGTGGGCGTTACCCGGCAACAACAAAAAATCACCGCAGAAGTGAAGGAGTTCCTCTAATGGAAAAAAAAGTTATTCAAGCACGCGACGTCATGCGTACGCAGTTTGTTGAAATTGATGGTCTGGCAACAGTTGCTGAAGGTATTAATGCTTTTCGAGATCACGAAGTCGAAATGCTGGTTGTCAAAAAGCGAGACAAAAATGACGCCTATGGTGTTGTATTACTTTCCGACATTGTGAAAAAAGTATTAGCAAAAGATCGCGCCGTTGGTCGGGTGAATATTTATGAAATTATGTCCAAACCCGTGATCAGCGTCGAACCAGAAATGGACGTACGTTACTGCGCTCGTCTTTTCGATAGTTTTGGTTTATCCCATACGGTCGTGAGCGAAGACGGCAAAGTTATTGGAATTGTTGGCTACAAGGAATTATTAATTCCGTGGTTTGAAACCGACAACAATTAAATTTAAACGTGCATACACCCGAGCATTCGCTCGGGCATTTTCGCTTTATAGCAGGCGCATTCAGTCCTGATTAGTTTAAACTCAGTCGCATCATAATATCCGTTTGTAATTCTTCCCCTAAGCGAAAGCTATGTGTGTCAAAAACCTCAAAACCGCATTTTTCGTAAAACCGAATCGCCCGAGGGTTCTCCTCCCAAACCCCCAACCATACTGAGTCAGCGCGATATTCTTTTGCCAGACACAAGGCTTTATCGAATAACGCTTGCGCGACGCCTTTTCCTTGATAATCATGAGCCACATAAATCCGTTCGATTTCCATGGCGCGGCCATCAATCGATTCTGTCTGAGCGCTTTCAACATTCACTTTCAGGTATCCTGCAACTTCATTATGAACACGCGCAAAAAAGAATGATGACCCGGGCGTCGCTAATTCCGACTTTATTTTCGCTAATGTAAACTTCTCGGCCAGATAAATTTCCATATTTGACCGACTATTAAATTGGGCAAATGCGTCAATAAACGTCTTTTTAGCAAATGCCAAAAGCGCTTCAGCTTCATCGTCGCTTATTGGCTGTATTGTAAGGTTGGTTGCGTCTGTCATTGGAATTTAAAATCGTTATATGTTCACTGAGTCAGAACTCATTTAATTTTAGCCGACATTTTTGCCAATAAATACCAGGAATATTTTCCTGAAAGCGTCTTTACTAAGATAAAAAGACCTCATAATCATCGTTTGAATTCATATAATGCGGCAGTTTAACACTTCTTAATCCCGGATGTTGAAGTGCGCTTTTGAGTATTTCCTGATTGTATCGACCTATTTTCGGGTCGGCCAGGTATTCATCAACGGGAAACCAACGCGCATCAAAAATCTCACTTTCCTGAATGGTAATTTCATGGCTTAGGGGTTGTAAACGACAGACCGCGTAAATATTTGACGTGGTAAACTGACCGATATGATGATGTCGAAAACCGATGAAACTTTGAAATTTCGTTTTTATGCCAGTTTCTTCAAACACCTCTCGCTTCACACCATCTTCAAAATGCTCATAAGGATCTAGCATTCCACCAGGAAACTTCCAGTTATGTGGATATTTTTTAACGTGGGCCAATTCACGAATAGTGAGCAGCTCCTTTTTCTGATTGATCACCAGGCCACCGATACCAATCGTGTGATTGGCGTAAGGCGGAATTATCGCCCTCTCTTGCAACCGCCTGGTTAACATAATCGCATCGGAATCGCAGTGGTGGTTTTCAAATCCGTGTTGGTAGAATATAGGGAGTAAGCGAGCCTTTTTCACAGCAACTTTGACCCACACGACTTTAATCTGGTTTTCTCGCCAGCTTTGCAATGACTCAGTTAATTGCAGATTTAGTTCCTGCTTATCTATCGGTAAGTCAGCAGACTCAACGCAAGCGCCGTCATAGCGGTTGCGGGAAGATTTTAGTAGCTTCATTTTAGATACCTTATGCCAGCTCTTCGACAATACTGGCTAACCGTTTAATCATAGGTTCAATTTCAAGTTCAGGGTCGCAAGCACAGTTAATACGAATACAATGATTGAACTTGTTTGTCGCGCTGGACAGTTGTCCCGGTACTATCGCAATGCCTTGCGCAATAGCTTTTTCAAAGAGTTGCAGGCCATCGACCGATTTTGCTAATTCGACCCACAAAATACAACCGCCCTGTGGTCTGGAAAGACGTGTTCCGGCAGGGAAAAATTTTTCTATGGCCCGCTGAAAGGCGTACATCCGTTGCGCTAGCACCGCGGTAAACTGCCGCAAATAGCGATCGTATTTTCCACTTTTAAGAAACTCGGCCACTATAATCTGGGTAATATTTGGTGCGCTAATATTTGTAAAAGTCTTGAAATAAGACACTTCCTTATAAAAAGCTCCTGGCGCAATCCAGCCGACCCGCAATCCTGACGCTATCGTTTTTGACGCTGATGAACAATAAAGTACCAGTCCTTTTTTATCGAAGGCTTTACAGGGTTTTATACGAGAACCATCAAATGATAAGTCACCGAGCAAATCATCTTCGATTAACGGTATCGACTTTTCAGCCAGCATGTCCACCAACCGTTGGCGATTAGCTTCTGGCATATTGGTCCCCAATGGATTGCTAAACGTTGGCACTAGGGCGACGGCTTTAATATCCCACTGTTCAAGCGCCAGCTCCATAGCTTCCAGACTCATTCCATCTACCGGATGGCAAGGGATCTCGAGTGCTTTGTAACCTAACGACTCGATGAGTTGAAAGAGTCCGACAAAACCCGGAGACTCTATCGCGATAGTTTCCCCTGGTTTAGCAACCGCTCGCATACACAGCGAGAGTGCTTCGAGACAACCATTAGTCACTATCAAATCTGAAGGTTTTAAACGGCAGCCGTATTCACTCAGCCTTTTGGAGAGCACGTTTCTTAACTGTGGGTGTCCAGGCGAAAAATGGACTTCTACTACGTCATCGATTTGATGCTTAACAACGCCCGATGCGATTTGCTGAATATATTTTTCTGGGTAAAAACGCGCCGCAGGATAAGAAGTGCCGAGGTTAATCACATCAGGCGCATCACATTGATGAAATATATGGCTGGCAAATTCATGGATTTCTATCGACTTGGGGACTAATGGCATAAGAGGAGTCGCCAACGCCGTGCGATTATCGGCCGGCATCTTTACATAAAAGCCCGATTTGGGCCTGGCCTCAATTAAACCTCTGATTTCCAACTCTTCCAATGCCTTTTGGACTGTCGCGATGCTGATTTTCCGCAGCGTCGCAATTTGTCTAATCGACGGCAGTTTATCACCGGGCAGGTAAGTTCCATCTTGGATTAAATCCCTGAAATCATCGGCAACTTGTTGATATAACTTGCTGGCAGCCACAATCGATATCCTGTTGTAAAACCTCTATTCGACTAAAACAGCCATAAAACCAGTACAGATTTAGTCGATTTAAAGCAGTACAGTATACAAACCCCTTATCTGTACTGCAATTAATAACACACTCTTGAATCTGTAATGCATCAAAGATTCTCGTTAAACTAGCTTTCAATTATCACCAATGAGGAATCCAAACATGAAATCCGGTGCCAACCTGGCAATTAGCCCGCCGCAGCCTTATGTCTCAAAAATCCCGGACAGCAATGGCTTTATTAGCTATAGCGAGGAAGAAAATGGCACCTGGTCAATACTCTACAATCGTCAGATAGAAATCGTAAAGACTCGCGCTTGCGATGAATTTTTAACCGGCTTAGCGACGCTTGAAATGAACTCAAAGGCGATCCCGCAACTCCCCGAAATCAATGCCAAACTGTCTAAGCTCACCGGCTGGCAGGTTGAACGCGTTCCTGCGCTGATTGGTTTCGAACGTTTTTTCGAGTTACTGGCGAATCGGCAGTTTCCGGCGGCGACCTTTATTCGCCGTCGCGAGGATCTGGATTACATCAAAGAGCCAGATATCTTTCATGAGCTATTTGGACATTGTCCGCTGCTGACCAATCAGGCTTATGCCGATTTTTCCCAGCACTACGGAGAACTCGGTCTTGCCGCCAGCAAACAAGATAGAGCGATGCTAGCAAGACTTTACTGGTTTACCATTGAATTTGGCCTGGTTCAGTCAAATAAAGGCCCTAAAGTATACGGTGGGGGTATTTTATCCTCGAAAGAAGAAACGGTTTACAGCCTTGAAAGCGATTTACCGCTGCGAAAATCGCTTGATGTGGTCGACGCCTTCAGAACCCACTACCGCATAGACGAGTTACAGAAAAACTATTTTATTCTCGAAAATTTAACTGACTTACAAAAGCTTACTGATCTAGACTTAACACAACTTATCAGACAAGCGCGAGAATTGGGCATGAAGCCCTCAGATTATTTACCAAAAGAAGATGCAGCCTGCTAAAGGTATACCCTATGACGACTTTAAATCAAAAATCTTGTGTCGCCTGTCAGACTGGCGCACCGAAAGTTTCACCCGAACAGCTGGCTCAGTTGATAACCCAATTACCGGAATGGTCAACGGTGGTGCATGACGGCATAATGCAACTTGAACGAGAATTTAAATTTAAAAACTTTAAAGACGCCATTGCTTTTACGAATCGGGTGGGCGATATGGCAGAAGCAGAGAATCATCATCCTGCGCTATTGACTGAATGGGGAAAAGTTCAAGTGACCTGGTGGACACATAAAATCAAAGGGCTGCATGAAAATGATTTTATCTGCGCCGCAAAAACTGACCGTTTATTTCAAATCAGTCACGATTGATTCACCAAACTATCCATGTACGGGCACGCCAGCAAAATAAGGATGTGCCCAGGTCAATACCGCGACCACCACAATTGCTTTTACCACGCTTTTTATTTCAACCGCCATTGTTCCAGCTGCGGGCTTTTGCCAAAAGCCATCACGACGATTGATAACAATAATTTCTACAATGGCCCAAAGCGCCAGACCGGAAAATAACGTGACGGCGCGCGTATCGCCGTTCATTAACACATGCGCTACCGCCCATATAATCAGTCCCGTTAATTGGGGGTGCCTGACGATTCGATTCAGTCGATTTTTTTCAGTCGAATTGACGATGAGGTAAATCGCTACAACCAGCATTAACAGTGCTATTTTTTGCACCATCGGCCCTAAATAATAAAGATGTGGTGGTTGAATATTCCGCCATCCAAACACCATAAAAACGACAGATGCAATTAACGCTGCCGTTAATATTCCTTTATACCCATTCAAACCAAATTTTTCGATTAGCCTGCTTTTAAAGCCTGACATAAGGCCTGGTATTAAATGCGCGAAACCCCAAATAAACAATCCCAAAATGAGTAAGAGCATGCTGGTATACCTAGTGAGTACTATCACATTGACTGATACTATTACCCTTAACTGTAACCAGATAGTTTTCTGAAAACAACTTGAATTGTCTAGTTAATGCCACAATATCAGTAAAAATAACTGGCGAGAATATACCATTTGAATACGATTCAAACATTATTTTTTCTTTATCTTCCCTGGGTAATTTGGCTAGGTGTTTGTGGTGTGTTTTTAATTTTATGGCGATGGGCAAAACAAAAAAAAGCAAGCGCATTTCTTTTCGGCGCGGTATTTCAGATGTTTTTGCCTGATCCACAAATTGAAAAAACGATAAACTTTGTACAGGAAGCCAAGCAGGAACACAAAGAGGAGCAAGATCAAGACGACAAACTACTCAACGATTGAATTAGCATTTAGCCAGAATTAATATCGCTTGGTAAGCGAAGCAATGCTGGGCTGCTTAGAGACATTTAACCAACCCGGTATATCATCGACACGCTGATTGAGATAGTGCTCTATATTAATTCCAAAAGAGTGAATCGGTAATACACTTTTAATCTGATACGGCTTCCCATTGGCATGAGTGGTCAATTTGGAGAGATCGACTACCTTCTGGAAACCAGACTTTTTCTGTTCGTCAGTCACTAACATCACCGTGGGCTTTAATTTTTTATCTTGACGGTTTTTAAGTACTAATCCGATTTCACCTGTCGCCATTTCTACGAGAGAACCAACCGGCATCACCCCCATCCATTTAACAAATTCAGAAACCAATTCACCATCAAATTTTTTATTTTTATAATTATTTAAAATTTTGAACGCCTGGCTAGGCGACTGTCCTGCTTTGTAGGGTCGTTCACTGGTTATGGCATCGTATGCATCAATAATAGAAACGATTTTGGCATATCGAGAAACGCGATCTTTGGGAATATGTCGTGGATAACCTCGGCCATCTTCTCTTTCATGATGTGACAAAGCAACTTCTTTGATGACTTCACTGATCCCTTCGACTTGATTCAATAGCTTGTAACTTGTGATCGGATGCTGTTTGAGTAATGCGGCCTCTTCTTTGGTCAGTTTGCCAGATTTGTTGAGCACTTTTTCTGGAATAGCGACTTTACCAATATCGTGTAGCATGGAACTTGCGCCCATCACTTTCAATTGATCGTCATTCATCCCGAGATATTTTCCAAACGCCAATGCTAAAATCGAAACTCTTACCGGGTGTTCTTCAGAATAAAATATTTTGTGACGGATCCCACACAGAATGACTAAAGCACGCTCATTTCTATCGAGACTTTCGATAAAAGCATCGACCGATTTTTCGACCGCACTGAAATTAACTTTTTCACCCTGCTGAACTTTGCGAATCAACATCTTGTTTGCTTTAGAGGCATCCTTAAACACTTGCATTGCACGGGGCAACTCTTCTGCAAAATCCGTGTCTGCCTGTTCATTGTCGGCTTTGTTTTCTATCTGGGCTTCTAACAGGAATATGTCGTACGCTTGTTTATCACGAAAATCAATGTAAACAAATTCGCATTCTCTTTTGAGTTGATTGAGGGTCGCTTTGTCTTCTATTTTGAATCCCTGGAACATGAAAGAACTCTGTTCCCACGGTTTATCGAGCTCGCCCACATACATCCCAAGTTTTAGACGGGTAACGTCAACTTTAACGCGATTGAGGTAAGTATACTCGCTCATCATTCATCCCTGTATTTTGTGTGAAATAACACTTTTACAGTATAAATATTGAACAGCATGAACATAAATGTCAAATTTTGAGATAAAATTCAATGGGCCAAAATCTCAACTCACTGATATTTATAGAAATATGCCCGATAATACCGCTGAGTGAGCTGGTCCTTTTGCCGACGCTAAATACGAATATATGGCGAGGTTAAAACACGACGCCGAGACTTTTGTGTTGCGACGAGCGCTAAGGCAAAAAACCCGCGAAGGAATAAAACGCGACCTGACAGAATTTTTTTTCTGCTTATTCCAAAAAAGTCATATCGAGCTATTGCATTAAAAAAACTTTCTATGTTACTAATAGCTTCATCAACAGTACTCAAGCAAAACGACATGATCCACATTAACCTGAACAAGACAATCGCCATGGCTATTTCTGCCAGTCGTCTTGCTGTGTCTTTTGCTTGCCTACCTAAGAATGACACAGTTTCAGTTATTCGCCGTCGCCGCCGTTCATATCGGGCTGGGCGCGATGGTGTTTATTTGTAGAAACTAAAAACACTTTCTTTAAAACCCGGCCATCGCGCCGGGTTTTTTTATGCCTTTTTTTAGCCAAATTTAAAATTTTACGAAACAAAAATCAGGAAAATACAATGAAACACTACCTTACTACCGCAGATTGGCATCAGAGCGAACTACAGAGCCTGCTTGATATGGCCAATGCATTTAAACAAGGTGCGCACAGCGACGCGCTTAAAAACAAATCTGTCGCAATGCTGTTTTTTAATCCGAGCCTCAGAACCCGTACTTCGTTTGAGTTAGGAGCCTGGCAAATGGGTGGACACGCTATTGTATTAGAACCCGGTAAAAGTGCCTGGCCTCTGGAATTTGAGCTAGGAAAAACCATGGATGACGTGGCCGAAGAACACGTCATAGAAGCCGCTAAAGTGCTTTCTCGTTACTGTGATCTGATTTGTATTAGAGCGTTTCCAAAATTTGATAACTGGCAAATCGACAGACAAGACCAAATGATCAATGCCTTTGCCAAATACGCGTCGGTCCCGGTAATTAATATGGAAACCATCACTCACCCTTGCCAGGAACTGGCGCATATGCAAACTATCCAGGAAAAGCTCGGCGCGCCAAAAAAGAAAAAATATTTACTCACCTGGACCTATCACCCGAAGCCATTAAACACGGCAGTTGCCAATTCCTCGTTACTTATCGCTACAAAATTCGGCATGGACGTGACCTTACTCTGCCCCAACGAAAGTTACTTGCTAGATGACAGATATATGAATCTCGCCAAGCAAAATGCGGAACAATATGGCGGTAGTTTTCAGGTTACTCACAATATCGAAGCAGCCTACGATGGCGCCGAAGTCGTCTACGCCAAAAGCTGGGGAGCCCTGCCCTATTTTGGCAACTGGGAGACCGAGAAGCTTATTCGAGATCAATACAAACACTTTATTGTCGACGAACAAAAAATGGCCCTCACTGACAATGCCATCTTTTCTCATTGTCTACCGCTACGCCGAAATATCAAAGCGACCGATGCGGTCATGGACGCCGATTATTGCGTTGCGATCGACGAAGCAGAAAATCGACTCCATGTGCAAAAAGCCATTATGAGCCAGTTGATCAACCAATAACACAAAGATTTAAATTTCAGGAAATTAAAGATGAATCAATTAATAAACGAACAAGAAGATAAGCAAGTCGTGTTGGCATTCTCCGGCGGATTGGATACCAGCTTTTGCGTTCCCTATTTAATCGAACAAGGCTATCGGGTGACTACCATTTTTGTCGACTCAGGCGGCGTGAGCGCGTTTGAAAAGTCAACCATCAAAAATCGAGCTATCGAACTAGGCGCATTCGCACATCACGAAGTCAATATTGCCCAGTCTCTATGGGAAAAAGTGATTACGCCCCTCATTCACAGTGGTCACTGGTATCAAAATCAATACCCATTGCTATGTTCAGACAGATATTTGATTGTCGAAGCATGTTTAAAATTATGTGATGAGCTCGGCACTAAAAACTTTGCCCACGGCTGCACAGGTATGGGAAACGATCAGGTACGCTTTGATATGGCGGTTCAATGCCTCGGTGACTACCAGATCCTTTCACCGATTAGAGAAATCCAGAAACAGACGCAACAAGTTCGTGAATTTGAAAAAGACTACCTGTTGAATAAAGGTTTTTCTGTATCAGACAAAGTCAGTAGTTATTCAATCAATGAAAACCTGCTAGGTGCGACCATTTCGGGCTCGGAAATTGATGAATGGCTGGCGCCAGCTTTTGAAAGTTATGTCCTCACGGCTCAGCCTGAACAATTCAAAAAAGGCGCTTCATGTATCGAGCTTACATTCGAGCAAGGAACTCTGGTCGCACTCGATAATAGTCAAATTGGCAAAGACATTACCGCAGAAGCGCTTATCCAGAAACTGAATAAAGTGGCCGGCGAATACGGTATAGGCCGAGGTATTTATACCGGCGACACGACTATTGGACTAAAAGGCAGAATTGTTTTTGAAGCGCCAGCGCTTGAAGTATTGAATGTCGCCCATACAGCGCTCGAACACGCGGTACTCTCAAAAGCGCAAAATCGATTTAAATCGACTGTTGCTCAGAAGTGGACAGAGCTCGTTTACGAAGGATTTTTTTATGACCCTTTAAAGACCGACCTTGAAGCTTTTCTGATGTCATCACAAAGCCTGGTAACCGGTAAAGTGACACTCCAGTTTAATGCTGGCCAGCTTCATGCTGTAGCCATCGAGTCGCAAAATATTTTAAAAGATAAACAGTCGGTCTACGCGCAATCGGCTGCCTGGAATATCGAAGAAGCTCAAGGGTTTATCAAATTATTCGGCAAGTCATCAACGCTTGCCGCAAACCAGCAACAAAAACAGCAAATGGAGAGCGTCGCATGAGCAGTCTTACCGACTCATTAAATACCACTCTGGAACATTTGTCTGCGCTTGTTAGCTTCGACAGCCAAAACCCGCCCAGGGCGATAACGAGCGAGAGTGAAATTTTTCACTATTTAAAAGCCAATTTACCCGGATTCAAATTTGAATTTATCGACGCGGGCGATGGTTGTATCTGTTTATTAGCGAAGCGAGGCGTACCTAAGTTACTCTTCAATTTTCATATCGACACCGTGCCCGTGACTCAAGGCTGGCAATCAGATCCGTTCTCTGTTGTTATTAAAGATGAAAAAGTTTTCGGTCTTGGTGCTTGCGATATCAAAGGTGCTGCAGCCTGCATGTTAAGCGCCGTTGCTAAAACACACGGTGATGTCGCTTTGTTATTTTCTTCCGATGAAGAACACGGCTCAAGCGCAGCGGTCAAGGCATTTCTGAAAACTGATCACGGATTCAATCAGGTCGTAGTGGCAGAGCCAACCCAGGCTAAAGCGGTATTGGCACACAGAGGCATCCAGTCTGCACACGCTCACTTTTCTGGAATCGCTGGCCATGCATCCGAAGCTAGAGCCATCGAAGACAACGCAATTCATAAAGCCGCGAACTGGATTTCAACAGCCTTAAACTGGGTAAACCAGCAACAATTTGCATTTGAAAATTTGTCTGGCTTGCCATTTAACATCGGCAAAATTGATGGGGGCATTAAAGCCAATATGATTGCGGCGGGATGTGAACTGAGTTTTGGATTCAGGCCGCTACCGGGTCAGGACTCTGGCCAGATTCTTGAAACGCTTCAACGACTCAAGTTCATTTCCAATGACGCGTTCAACGGTTCGATAAAAATTACCGGCAAATTTAAGGGCCCGACTTTGCCTGCAGCCAATCAACCGTTTGAGTCGGCGATTGAGAAATCAAAATCCTTCGCCCAAGGCTTAAAGCTTCCTGTCGGTCAGGCAGTAAATTTCTGGACCGAAGCCAGCCTTTTTTCCCAGGCAGGGTTAACCGCCATCGTATTCGGCCCCGGCGATATCGCACAAGCTCACACAGCAAACGAGTGGGTTGCGCTCAACCAGTTAAAAACCGTTGAAACGCACTACATTGAAATACTTTCGTCTTCAAATTCAACTAACGACGATAAATAAGGATAATTAAATGACTTACCCAATTATAAATAAACCATCAATTTCGTCTGGCAGCGAAGCGGCAAAAATGTGTCAGCCTACGTTTAAAGATACGATTATTCAGTTACTTTCCAATCTGGCGAATCCAAAAGAAATCGAACAGTATATGAATCGATTTGTTAACGCTGGCAAAACCCATTTTGCGGTTATTAAAGTGGGCGGATCGATTTTGCAAAACGATCTGGAAAACCTTTGCTCATCACTGGCCTTTTTACATCAAATAGGCCTCTTCCCAATTGTGGTTCACGGCGCTGGACCTCAACTTAACCAACAACTGAAGCAACAATCGATTGAATGTGACTTTATCGACGGCCAACGTGTCACGACGCCAGATGTCCTAACGATTGCCAGAAAAACCTTTATTCAGCAAAATCTAAAACTTGCTAATCGGCTACAAGCCATGGGCGTTAAAACAGCGTCCATTTCAAGCGGTATATTTTTCGCCGAACCTTCTGCCGTGAGCGAACTTGGATTAGTGGGGGATGTAACCAGCATCGACCTCGACCCTATTGAAGCGGCGATAAAAGATGGTGCGGTTCCAATTTTATCATCGCTTGCTGAAACCAAATTTGGGCAGTGCCTCAATATCAATGCTGATGTTGCCACCAATCAACTCGCAATCGCGCTTAAGCCGTATAAAATTGTATTCCTCACCGAGACCGGCGGAATATTAAACGAAGATGAGAAGATAATTTCCTCAGTAAACCTGGTGACTGATTATGGCGATTTAATTTCACAACCCTGGTTGCATGGCGGGATGAAACTCAAAGTTAAACAAATCGCCGAAATACTCAGCCAACTTCCCTCTACTGCGTCGGTTTCAATCACAACGCCTTCTCATTTGGCAAAAGAACTTTTCACTCACAAAGGCTCTGGCACACTAATAAGACGCGGTGAATCTATCATGGTCCACGATAGCGTCGAAACGATTAAAACAAAAAAGATAAAAGAGTTACTCGAGTCCAGTTTTCAAAAAGAGCTGAATGCTGATTACTTTGAAACAACTAAAATACACAAGGCTTACATTACCTACTGTTATCGTGCCGCAGCAATTATTACTTTAGAACATGGTGTGCCCTTCCTCGATAAGTTTGTGGTCGCGGAGGCTGCCAAGGGTGAAGGTCTCGGTAAAACACTCTGGCAACATCTGATACAGGATATGCCAGAACTATTTTGGCGTGCTAAACCGGAAAACCCGATTAACAGTTTTTACTACAAAAAGTCGGATGGCTTTCTAAAAGCAGACAACTGGCATGTGTTTTGGTGCGGTTTAAAAAGCTTTAGTCAAATAGAAAATTGCGTAGATTTCGCTACCAACAAAGCGGCGACATTGAATTAGAGGATTCTAAAAATGAATACAAAAATCAAGAAATATTCAATCGGTATTCTCGGTGTCAGAGGATACGTGGGTCAGGAGTTGCTCGCGATTATTGCTCATCATCCCATGCTTTCACTCAACTGGGTTAGCTCCAGACAGCTCGCCGGCCAACCGGTGAGCGCTATCTGCAGCAATTATTGCGATAAAGAACCTCTACTCATAGAATCACTCTCACCGGAGAATGTTGCTGCCAAGAATACGGATATTGTCGTATTGGCTTTACCGAATGGATTAGCCTTCGAATACGTAAAGGCGCTGGAGTTATCGGGCAATCAGCAAATTATCATCGACCTTTCAGCCGACTACCGATTTAACCCTGACTGGCACTATCTGGTACCCGAAATTAATAACCTGAAACAAGGAAAACAGTTAGGCCAATCGATCAAAATTAGCAATCCCGGCTGCTACGCGACTGCTATGCAATTGGCAATTGCGCCGATTAAGGACCTGCTGGCTACCAGGCCAAATTGCTTTGGCGTTTCCGGTTATAGCGGTGCAGGCACGACCCCCAACCCGAACAACGATATGCAACGTTTAACGGACAATCTGGTTGCTTACAAAACTGTTGAACACCTCCATGAAAAAGAGGTGACGCGACACCTTGATATGGAAATTTCCTTTACGCCACATGTATCACAATTTTTTAGAGGCATTAACATGACAATCCAGTTGGAATTTAATTTTCCAGTCGCCAAGTCGGTCATTGAAAACCGATTTGTCGATTATTATTCGATGCATCCACTAGTGGAATACCAGGAATCGATACCGACACTAAAAGAAGTCGTCAATACGCCAAAAGCTGTCATTGGTGGACTAACAATTAGTCAGGACAGAAAAAGAGGCACTATTATTTGCTGTCTCGATAACCTTCTCAAAGGCGCGGCCAGTCAAGCGATTCAAAACATCAACCTGGCGATAGGCCAGCATTCGACTTTGGGGCTCGTTGATAGCTTTGAGTTTAACCCTCTGATAGCAAAACAGGATTTAAACGTGGCACTAGCAGGAGCAAAACAATGAGCGCACCAATCTGGCAAAAACAGCAACAAACGGCAATCGATTCGACCATAATGGATTATATGGCTGGTGACGATATCGAACTAGACAAACAGCTCATTCAATATGATATTCAGGCGAGCAAAGCGCACGTGCGTGGCCTTCATGCAATTGAGATTTTGTCTGAAGTGGAAGCGCAAAAATTGCTAGGGCAACTCGACCAGCTGAGCGCTGAATTACAGCAAGGAAAATTCAAGCTTACTCAAGAATTTGAAGACTGCCATTCGGCAATCGAGTCTTACCTGACAACACACTTAGGCGACCTGGGCAAAAAAATTCATACCGGCCGTTCACGAAATGACCAGATATTGGTTGCGACACGCCTCTTTCTAAAAGCATCGCTTTCGCAAGCAATTTACGCGGTGCAAGAGTCGGTCAGTGCAAGCCTCAATCAAGCGAAAGAAAACGAAATGCTAGCGATGCCGGGATATACTCACTTACAACGCGCGGTCCCTTCTTCGGCGGGAATGTGGTTTGCAGGTTTAGCTGAGGCAATGATTGATAATTTAATGAGCTTACAATCGACTTTGGCACTTGTCGATGCCAATCCACTGGGTACCGCCGCAGGCTACGGTGTGAACTTACCTTTAAATCGAGAATTAACAACAAAAGAACTGGAATTCGCCCGATTGCAAATTAACCCTATTTATACACAAAATAGTCGAGGCAAATTTGAACTGGCGGTGTTATCCGCATTGTCCCAATGTTTGCTAGATGTGAGGCGACTTTGCTGGGACCTATCACTTTTTACCACGCAAGAATTTGACTTTGTCGATCTCCCTGACGAAATGACGACAGGCAGCTCAATAATGCCAAATAAACGAAATCCCGATTTGATTGAACTTATGCGCGCCAGTTACGCACAGGTGCAAGCGGCCATCGTCGAAATACAGTCGACGTTATCTTTACCCTCTGGTTACCAACGTGATTTGCAAATGACCAAAGCCCCGTTGATCAGAGGTGTTAAAATGGCCTTGAATACGCTTAATTTGTTTCCCCGTGTGATCGCCGCCATTCAATTGAAAACCGATAAGATTGCATTGACTGATGAACCCGCAATGCACGCCACCGATTTGGCCGTAGAGTTAAGTGCGCAAGGCATGCCGTTTAGAGATGCTTACCAGCAAGTTTTAAATCGTTATGATCAACTAAAAGAACGAAACGCGCAAACATCCATTGGGCAACGTCAGTCGCCTGGTGCGTGCGCAAACCTGATGCTCGATGAACTGGCAGAACGATTTGCATCCCTGGCGAAATAGAACGCGCTTAGCGTTTATTTTTTAGCCATTTAAAACATTCAGTGGTATATTGCTTACATCACTATGTGGCTGAATTACATCACGATACTATGGAAAGTCCGGTTAAAAATAAAAGTGAATTATTAGAACAACTCAAAATTAATCGCCAATCAGAAGAAACGCAAGCCGGTGGTAGCAAGAAAGCCTATCTGGGCATAGCAATCGCTTCTGCTTCGCTTGGTGCGTTACTAAGCTATTTATTTCTAGAACAGCCTCCTGCTCCGCTCGCCAGCGATAAGGCAGCACAATCGGCTGCGCATAGCGATAATAATACCGTTGCAGAGAATACAAACCTGTTAACTAACTCAACGCCGATCGTTACGTCGGAATCCATTTTAAATGCATCGGGTTATATCACGGCTCGTCGTATGGCTACGGTTTCTGCCGAAATAATGGGATTGATTACTGAGGTCACTGTAGAAGAAGGTATGCAGGTCGCCGAAGGGCAAATATTAGCGCGCCTCGATAGCACCCTCGCCCAGGTCAATCTGGATTTGGCCAAAGCACAGATCGAATCACTTGAAGCACGTCGAGAAAGTGCGCAGGCATCACTCGATGAAGCCAAACGCCAATATCAGCGTGTTACGAATAATCAATATTCCAGTGAAGCCGATCGCACCCGCTCTAAGACAGACTTAGATACTGCTACTGCGCAACTTGCCAATGCCGTGGCGGATATTAAGGTTGCACGTTTTGACGTTATCAGACAAAAAGAACGTCTAGACGACCACACTATTCGAGCCCCTTTTGAGGGAGTCGTAACAATGAAAAACGCCCAGCCAGGTGAAATCGTCGCACCTTCCTCTGCCGGCGGCGGTTTTACCCGAACCGGAATTTGTACCATTGTTGATATGCAATCCCTTGAAATCGAAGTCGATGTTAATGAATCGTTTATAGGGCGCGTTTTTCCGGGTCAAATTGTTGAAGCGCATCTTGATGCTTATCCAGATTGGAAAATTCCAGCCTCCGTGATTGCGATTATTCCTACGGCGGACAGAGCAAAAGCAACTGTCAGCGTTAGAATCAAAATTGAAACACTCGATAATAGAATTCTGCCCGACATGGGCGTCAAAGTAGCATTTTTAAAAGAAGATTAATTAGGAGACGGTATGAGCCAAGATCACTTGTTTGACCTAACAGAAGTTTCCAAGCGATTTGTCAAAGGTCAAGAGACCATATCAATTTTTGAAAATTTGAACATGTCGATACAGAAGGGAGATTTTCTGGCGATTATGGGTCCTTCGGGCTCAGGGAAAACCACCTTATTGAATCTTCTCGGCGGAGTTGACCAGCCTACTGCAGGCCAAATCAATTTTGATGGTGAGCGAATTGACCAATTGAGTGAAAACCAATTGGCCAAGTGGCGAGCCAATAATGTCGGTTACATTTTCCAGTTTTATAATTTGATGCCAATGCTCAACGCGGAAAGAAACGTCGAACTCCCATTGTTATTAACTAAACTCAACCGCAGCCAACGCCAAAAGAGCGTGAGTGCAGCGCTAGAACTTGTTGGGTTAGCCGATCGAGCGAAACATATGCCCGGTGAACTTTCCGGTGGTCAACAACAGCGTGTCGCTATTGCAAGAGCTTTCGTTTCTGATCCCAAATTACTGTTATGCGACGAGCCGACGGGAGATCTTGATAGAAATACTGCAGATGAAATTCTCGAAATGCTACAACTGTTAAATCGCGACTTCGGCAAAACGATTATTATGGTGACTCACGATCCGGCAGCCGCCAAATACGCAAAGCGTACCCTCCACCTCGATAAGGGCGAATTTGTCGAGAAGGAATTAGTCGTATGAACGACCTCTATCTCATTTATAAGAATTTGACGCGCAAAAAACTTCGCTTGTTTTTAACCGCGTTCGCGATATTTATCGCCTTTCTGATTTTTGGCGCAGTAACCGCGCTTAAAGGTTCACTCGATTCAGGTATTGAAATGTCAGCGGACAATCGTTTAGTTGTCGTGCATAAAACCAATTTTACCATTTCACTACCCTACGCTTACGTGAATAAAACCAAAGCCATCGAAGGGGTTAAAGATGTCACTCATGCTAACTGGTTTGGCGGCTATTATCAGGAGCCGGCGAAGCAACTGGTCGCAATGGCGGTCGATCCTCAAACCTACTTTGATGTATATAGTGAGCTAGTGATTGACCCAACTCAAAAAGATATTTGGCTTAAAAATCAAACCGGCATGCTAATTGGCGAACGTATGGCAAAAGCTTATGGCTGGAAAATTGGCGACAGAGTTCCGATTTCCTCAAATATTTTTTCACATAAGGACGGCGGTCATACCTGGGAATTTGTTGTCGATGGTATTTTTAGCGCCGAAGATGTACAAACAGACACAGGCTACATGATATTCCATTACAAGTATTTTATGGAAACTCAAACCTGGGGCGGCGATTATGTCGGCTGGATGGTGTTGACCACTGAGTCATCAGATTTAAACGAGCAAGTCGCAAAGGCCATTGACAACGAGTTTGCGAATTCGCAAGCAGAAACAGAAACCAGTACGGAAAAAGCATTTAATAAAGCCTTTATTGAGCAAATCGGCAATATAGGCCTGATAATATTTGGCGTGGTATTTATGGCATTTTTTACCATCCTGATTGTCGTCGGAAATACTATGGTACTGGCTATCAGGGAACGCACTGCTGAAATTGCCGTATTAAAAACCTTAGGCTTTACCTCGGGTCGAATATTCTCGATGGTGCTGGCTGAATCAATGATTCTTTCATTGCTTGGCGGGCTACTCGGCCTGGCTACTTCATATCTCATTATTCAGGCATTATCAGAACAACTGGCGCGTTTTTTACCGAATCTTGTTCTGGATAAAGAAATCATCATGCAGGCTGTCGGCTACATGTTGTTGCTTGGATTTGTCACCGGCATTATTCCAGCGACCAATGCCTTACGTCTTAACATTGTCAGTGCATTTAACCGGGGGTAATTATGAGTGCTTTCTTATCACAAACCGCCGCCGTCATTAAGATGAATTTATTAAGTTTGCCTAGACGCATCTGGATGTCACTCGCGATGATCTTAGCCAGTGCGGTAGTTGTCGCAATTTTATTAGCATTTCTCGCGATGGCGCGCGGCTTTGAGGTTACTTTAAATAGTGCAGGTTCCGACGACGTTGCCGTCTTTTTGAGGCAAGGATCAGCGGCAGAGCTTAACAGTACTGTTACTCGCGAACAGATTAATCTAATCGAAACTATCCCTGGCGTCAGCAAAGACTCAACAGGTGGAGTCGTATCACCCGAACTTTATGTCATTGTTGATGGCATTAAAAAAACGACTCAAACTGAAGCGAATATACCACTGAGAGGCATCGATGAGAATGGTATGCAAATGCGCCAGAATTTCGAAATTATCAAAGGGCGAACTTTTACACCAGGCACTAACGAGATGATTGTAGGACGGGGATTGATTCAAGAATTTGACGGTTTCGATCTTAATCAGGAAGTACGTTTTGGAAAAAACGTCTGGAAAGTCGTAGGTGTTTTTTCTACCGGCGGCAATGTTTTTGAAAGCGAACTGTGGGCCGATTTAAAAGTCATCCAAAGCTTATACAATCGCGGCAGCACCGTTCAGGTGGTTCGAGCGCAAATGGAATCTACCGAAAAGTTAGAAGATATTAAAGCATTTGTTGACAAGGAGCCTCGCTTAAACCTCGATGTTGAGACTGAAAAAGACTATTTTGCGACCCAGAGTCAAAGCTTGAGTTACATGGCGCTATTCGGAAGAATTATCAGTACGGTTATGGCATTAGGAGCCTTGGCCGGCGCGCTCAATACCATGTACACCTCCGTTGCGGATCGCTCTAAAGAAATTGCCACGTTACGAACTATCGGTTTTAGCAACTCTTCTGCGTTTGTCGGTACGGTGGTAGAATCACTGGCGTTAGCTGCAATTGGTGGTGTGATTGGTTCGGTTATGGCGTTTCTATTATTCGATGGCATGAATGCGTCTACCTTAGGTGGAAGTTTTACTCAGGTGGTTTTTAGTTTTAAGTTAACTGGTGACTTATTTGCACAGGGAATTAATATGGCTTTAATCATCGGATTTTTAAGTGGTGTATTTCCTGCCTGGCGCGCTGCAAAAATGCCCGTATTACTGGCATTTAGAAGTGAACATTAGAAACTTCCAGGAGTGATCATTTAGGTAATTCGAACCGCGTCAGTAAGAATTCAGCTAAAAGTCATGTGAACTTCAGGTATCTTGATTTCGGTTTGTTAAAGTTCAATATCATCGTTTCACTTTAAAAGAGTGAACCCTGATTGAACTGTACTGTGATAAACCCAAAACTACCTGAGGGCTCCCATGCAAAATATATCAACACTGCTGTTATTAAGTGCTGCCTTATCTTTCGTAACCGCTGAATCCCAAGCTTCTGAAACCATCGCTATTAACCCAACAAAGACTGTAGCCCTTTTGGACGGACAATGTGGAAACGATGAGTGGCAAGCAGCAACTAAGATCGAGCTGCCTGCACACGCTTCCATATATCTCATGCACGATAAAGACTACTTCTACATTTGCGCCAAAGGTAAAGCAGAAGATATCACTGTGTTAGACATTTACATCGATAATGCGGCAACTGGCAATCCGCATAAATTCCATCTTTCCGCTCAAATGGGAGAAAGTGCGCTCACCGAAGACGGGTGGAAAAACACATCCAGCAAATGGGTTCTCAAAGATTATGCCGGGTTCTGGGTGCCCTATTCTGGTCTAGAAGATCCTGAAAACAGAAAGAACCCTAAGTTCGCCAGGGGCACACATAGGCAAGTGCAAGTGTCACGCAAGAAATTTCCGGGCAATACCTGGCGTATGATGTTTGGAGTAAGCGCCATCAAACAAGAAGGCAAGTGGGCAGAATTCTTTTACCCTGAAAAAGCAGTGAGCGACGATAAGTCCACCTGGGGTGAGTTTTCATTTTCTGAATAAGCACTGATATTCATCTATAGAAAAACGGATAACTGCAGGAACAATTGGGAGCGACTGCAGCTAATGTATTTTTTTTCTAAAGCTTAGTTCCACGGGTCACTTCATAAGACTCAACTAACCATTTTCGCCAGATAGATTCAGCTAGAGGCGCTTCCTGGGTAAACCGAGTTGTCACCCAACCAGTTTTCCCAACTTCAAATCGTTTCGGTTCTTTGTCGGCTAGCTTTATCGCTTCCGACATTGATTCGCGTAGTTTAAACATCGCTTTAAAACCAACGCCTTTTGCCCCAGGCCCAATAAATAAAAATGTGCCTTTAGCAACTTTAAAAGCTGTCTGATTACACGAATCATCCGTTGTCGTTTCAGGAAAAGATAACGCAGTTTGTCGAATTGCTTCTGCTGGATTGGTTGAGTTGTTCATTATTGAATTGTTAATCATTGTGAGTTATAAAATCAAAAAAGCTCAGAAATCAAAATAATCCTGGCCTATTTGGCTTAGCAATGATTTCACCGAAGAATTTTCTCCATCGCCTTACCCTTCGCTAATTCATCGATTAACTTGTCCAGATAACGCACTTTTCGCATGAATGGATCTTCAACTTCCTCAACTCTAACGCCGCAAACCACGCCTTTTATGAGCGAGCGATTTGGGTTCATTAAAGGTGCTTGAGAAAAAAAGTTCTTAAAATCAGTATTTTGATCAAGTTGTTGCTTGAGGCTAGCCTGGTCGTATCCGGTTAACCAGTAAATAATTTCATCAACTTCATCTTTAGTTCGATTTTTACGCTCGGCCTTTTGTACGTAGAGTGGATAAACCTTCGAAAAAGCCATTTCTAATACCTGGTGTTTTTTCATGGTGGACTCTCCGTATGTCTTTGATTTTTTCAAGGATACGCTTTGCACCGTTGCGATCAAGCATTTTCGCGAGTTGCTATTTCTTTTTCTATCGATATCAGCTCAATACAAGGCAGCGCAGGCTATGGCTTTGACCACTTGTCGATTCTTGCTCGATAATTGCTAAAAAAGATTTTATTCAAAATTCTTTTATGCTCCTGTCTTACGATATAGTTGATATTTTGAATACCGTTTAGTGAGAGTACTTTTTACATTCAGGATTCCGTATAAATTCGACTCGACAACTGCCTTTGGATTTCTCGGCAAGCAAGACTTACAACACAGTAGTGGGTTACTTCATCATTAAGCAGGGATTCATCTTGGATTGATTTTGATTTAGGAAAACAATATTGTTAGGCGACGAGATTTTTAAAAGACGCTTAAAGATCGACTAGTTTTCTCGACTCAAGCTGCACTCATCTGAGCCCTGACATTTAATATTGAAAAAACGATTCGAAATAATTGTCGGCTATATCTCTTCCATCGCCGGTGAAGCCACTCGCATTATTTCTGCAATGGTAGATTTTCCTTCGGCGACTTTTTTAGCGCCACTTATTCTGAGCAAATGCATCCCATTTTCCAGCGCTTTATCGCGAATGGGCGACACTTCGCATTGCTGTGTGACGAGTGATTTTATTTCGCTGTTACATTCCAATAATTCGTAAATGCCGACCCGTCCCGAGTAACCGGATTGTCGGCATTCATCGCATCCGACCGGCTCGAACATTAGTTTGGGTAATGGAATATCAAATCCAATCGTTAATTCACGCCAAGCAAGCTCATCCGGTGCAACGGCTTTTTTGCAATGAGGACAAAGCGTACGAATAAGCCGCTGTGCCATCACGCCGAGCAGCGTTGCATTCACCAGGTAAGGTGGAACGCCGATATCTTGTAAGCGCGTAATCGCTGAAGTCGCATCATTGGTGTGCAACGTAGAAATAACCAGGTGACCGGTGAGCGAAGCCTGGATGGCCATTTCAGCCGTTTCTCTATCACGGATTTCTCCGATCATTATGATATCAGGATCCTGTCGCAGCAATGCTCTGACACCACTCGCGAAATCGACGTCGATATCATGATGTACCTGCATCTGATTAAAAGCCGGCTCAACCATTTCGATAGGGTCTTCTATCGTACACACATTGACTTCAGGACTAGCGAGTAATTTTAAGGTGGTATAAAGCGTAGTGGTTTTACCCGACCCAGTTGGTCCCGTAAGCAATACGATACCGGTGGGTTGTTTAGCCATGCGTAACCAGGATTCTTCGGTATTCTTATCAAGACCGAGTTGAGAAAAATCTCTTAGCAATACCGTCGGGTCAAAAATACGTGCGACAAGTTTTTCCCCAAATGCCGTGGGCAGTGTTGATAATCGTAGTTCAATTTCTAGTCCATTAGGCGTTTTGGTTTTAATACGACCGTCCAGCGGTTTGCGACGCTCGGCCACATCCATTCTGCCCAATATTTTAAAGCGCGCAACAACAGCCGCTGCGATATTGGCCGGCATTTCATAAACTTTATGAAGCACACCATCGATTCTCAATCGAATATTAGCTTTCTCGCGTCGTGGCTCAACATGAATATCACTCGCGCGTTCACTAAAAGCATATTGCAATAGCCAGTCAACAATTTGCACAACATGTTGATCATTAGCATCGATATCGCCCATTTTACCCACTTCGAGCAGCTGTTCGAGGTTTCCGACACCGAGATTTTGCAGTGCTTCGCCAGAAGCACCTTTCATGGAATGGCTTAAGGTATAAAATTCATCCTGTAGTCGATGGATAGTTTCCGGGTTGGCAAAGACACGTTTAATCGGCTTGCGTAAAATATGGGTTAACCCCGCTTCCCAACCGGTTTCTAGTGGATTAACTACGGCAATGGTCACATCATTTTTGGTGACACCACAAGCGAGTATGTCGTGCCTTTTGGCAAACGCCTTAGACATCACTGAGGTAACTGAATCGACGTCGATTTTCAAGGGGTCAAGACGAACATAGGGAATCTGATGGACTTCAGCAAACCATTCGGTGAGTAATTCCGCCGTTAACTCTTTGCCACGCTTCGCCTTGCTTTTTATTTTTAAATCAGCAATTTGATTGATCGGGTGACCCGGCGTTTTCTTTTGTCGCAAGGTCGCCAGGGCAAATTTTGCCTGCTCCGTTTCAATCAGCCCTGTTTTCTCTAATTGACTAAGAACAGAGACAAGATCCACATTAGCTGAAGCGGTTGATTGCATTTTATGAGTTCACTTATTTGCAGAATATCTATGAGTCTAACGCATTGATATTAAATAGCAAATAGTGAAAAGCCAAGAACTTTTATAGAAATGCTGCAGTTGTGAGACTGGTATGGGTTAAAACCAAACCTGGTTCTCAGAAATGGGATGAATGCTATATTCAACTAGTCGAAATGCAGAACGGAAACCGCATTAGCCGTAGTTTGAACCGCAATTTCGCGTGCGCTTTCCTTGCGTAACTCAACTAGAACGCGGAAATTATCAAACAGGTGAAGTGGCGTGTTAAATTTCGACTTGCAAGTGACCGGTGGCATATCCGGCGCATCAGTTTCCAGAACAATGGATTCTAGTGGTAAAGTCGCCGCCATTTTGCGTAATTTCAGTGCACGCGGAAAGGTCATGGCGCCACCGAAGCCCAGCTTAAAGCCCATGTCGATATAGCGCTCTGCCTGATTTTCACTGCCATTAAAAGCATGCACAATGCCACCTTCGACAAAATGGCTATTCTTAAGCACTTGCAAAACCTGGTCATGGGCTTTGCGGACATGCATAACTACCGGCAATTTTGCCGTTTTGGCAATATCGATTTGAGCTTGGAAATAGGTCATTTGTTCACTGCGGTTGGCATCAGAATTATAATAATCGAGTCCAATTTCACCAATCGCGGCTATGGGTCCAACGCTTAGTGCCATTTCCAGATCATGTAAATGGCTTTTAACATGATTATCGATATACATTGGGTGAAGCCCCAATGCCGTGTGGCATATGGTAGAACGCGCGGTAATCTGACGAATTCGCCGCCACCCTTCACGTTTTACACCTGGGATCAAAATACCTGCAATGCCAGCCTCAATGGATTTTGCTAGCATTGTGTCTAACTTATTCTCAAATTGAGGAAAATCAATATGGCAATGTGAGTCAAACAGCTTATGAGAACTCGGCATAAATTTCCTAATAAAATCTCAAGTGGTTATAACCGTTTTCCAGGTAGCCCTACTTTAAACGCCCGATTTAGAATAAGCAATATGAGTTTGATATTGTATTCATTAAAAATGTTAATTTTTCTGTCGTGCTCAGAAAAATCGCTAAAAATAGTCCGATCTTTTCTGCTTATTAGTGTTCGCGTGTCTGGTTAAATCGAATATCTGGCCACCTTTCCTGCATTAAATTGAGGTTAACCCGTGTCGGTGCCAGATAAGATAAATTGTCACCTCCGTCAAGTGCGAGATTATCCGCCGCTTTGTTCTTAAAGTCTTGTAGCATTTTTTCGTCGTCACATTCTATCCAGCGGGCCGTATTTACCGAGACCGACTCAAATATACAGTTCACTTTGTATTCTTCTTTTAAACGGTGTGCGACCACATCAAACTGAAGTATACCCACTGCGCCAAGTATCAGGTCATTCGAATTCATCGGCCGAAACACCTGGGTCGCGCCCTCTTCTGATAATTGAATCAAGCCTTTTAGCAAGGCTTTATTTTTGAGCGGGTCTTTTAATCGAACTCGCCGGAACAATTCCGGTGCGAAATTCGGGATCCCGGCAAATTTAAATTGTTCGCCTGAAGTGAAAGTATCACCAATCTGAATAGTGCCATGATTGTGCAACCCAATAATATCACCGGCGTAAGCGTTTTCGAGGTTTGAACGGTCGCCAGCGAGGAACGTCACGGCATTAGAAACCTGCACGTCTCGATTTAGCCGCACATGTTTCATTTTCATGCCTTTAGTATATTGGCCAGAAACTATCCGCATAAACGCAATTCTGTCTCGGTGCGCGGGATCCATATTTGCCTGTATCTTAAAAATAAATCCACTAAAGCTGTCTTCTTTCGACTCAACTTCTCGCACATCGGTTTTTCTGGCTAATGGCGCTGGTGCCCATTCGACAAAACCATCCAGCATCTGTGTGACGCCAAAGTTACCCAATGCAGTACCGTAAAATACCGGCGTTAACTCTCCCTTGAGGAAGGCTTCCACTTCGAACTCGTGACTTGCCCCTAAAACTAATTCTAGTTCGTCTCTGAGATCTTGAGCGAGAGAACCGATTCGCTCATCTAACTCTGGATTGTCCAGACCGTCCAGCGTATCTTCTTTTTGGATAGTGTGTCCTTGTCCGGTCGAATAGAAATACACCCTATCTTCCAGAATATGATAGATCCCTTTGAATTCCTTCCCCATGCCAATCGGCCAGGTAATTGGTGCGCATTTAATGCTAAGCACTTCTTCAACTTCGTCCATGAGTTCGATCGGATCTTTAATATCCCGATCGAGCTTATTCATAAATGTCACAATCGGCGTATCACGCAGGCGACAAACTTCCATCAACTTGATAGTTCTTTCCTCAACCCCTTTACTACTGTCAATCACCATTAGCGCTGAGTCGACCGCCGTCAGCGTTCGATAGGTATCTTCAGAAAAGTCTTCATGCCCCGGAGTATCTAAAAGATTGACGATTCGATCATTGTAGGGAAATTGCATCACCGAGGTCGTTACCGAAATACCCCGCTCTTTTTCCATTTCCATCCAGTCTGATGTGGCGTGTTTTCCCGACTTTTTACCCTTAACCGTTCCCGCTTCCTGAATTTTTCGCCCCAAAAGCAGCAACTTTTCAGTAATGGTGGTTTTACCCGCGTCAGGGTGAGAAATAATGGCAAATGTGCGGCGTAAATCAGATTCTGCGCTCACGATAATTTCCTAGAATAAACAACAAGAGATTTGACAACAAAAACAAAGGCGCGATTATCCTAGATTAGCCGTCATTTTGCCAGTTTAATCGGATAGCATAGGCTGGCAGCTACCCGTTCGCTAGTTACTTCGTGTCGACACAAAACACACGGCATCAGTTAATGTTTATTTGCATCACCAGTGCATCTTCTCTTCCCGAGGATGCAGGATAGTAGTTTTTCCGCAGGCCGACTCGCTCAAACCCAACCTTGCAATAGAGGCTTATGGCGGCAGCGTTGCTCTCGCGTACTTCCAGAAATACCTGCTTTATATGATTTTGGCTGGCCTGCGACTTTAGATGTTTCATCCATAGTGAGCCAATCCCTTTCCCCTGGAAATCCGAATCTACTGCAACATTGAGCAGCTCCCATTGATCGACAATTGGCATCACCACCAGGTATCCAACAATCTGATCATTGAGGTGCGCCACCCATATCAAATGCGCTCCACTGAGACTTTGCGAAATGAGCTTCTCGGACCAGGGATTAATATGGGTACGTGATTCGAGCGTGACTAACGATGGCAAATCAGTCTGTCGGGCTGGACGAATAGTGACAGAATCAAGATTCATTAGCCGTTAAGTAATAACGAAGCCGAAAGTTTGAGATCTTCTAGCGCAAGCTTCTTAAGCGCTGGGTTTTTAATCAGCGAAAATGGATGGTAGCTGACAATACAGTGATACTGCGGCTCAAAAGTCAAAGTCCTTCCACGTAAGTCAGCTACCTCACTATCTTTACCAAATAGTTCCTTTACCGTCTCATCGCCTAACACCAGTATAAGTTTCGGTTTTACCTCTTTTAATACTTCTGCAAAATCAGCACAGCCTTTGCCGAGCCCAGCTTGGGACAAGTGACCCATTTTGATGAAGCAATCGTCTTTTTCTTCGTCGAGAAATTCACGTAATGCCTGAATGTAGTCGGTCATAAACTGGCTTGGAGAATTGGGGCGAGCAAAGCTTTGTGCAGGCTGATCCGTTTGATGACGGCAAATAATGAGAACTGAACGGTTGCTCTGAACGCCGGCACTCCATGGCACCATTTTTAAATAATGGGCGACAGGTTGACTGGTTTGACTTTCGCCTGAATCGGCTGCCGTGCTTGCTTGAGCGTTGCTCGTTGGAGACGAAACCGCAGTTGAATGCGGCGCCGCCGATGGGTTTGTCGCCAGATTCTCGCTGATATTTCGCTTGTCTGACTCGCGTTCGCCGGCCTCGAATGCGCCAGATTCGTTGCCGCCGGCTATGTTGCTATCAGATAGGTTGCTATCAGACAGGTCGCCACCAACGTCATCCTGGATAGCTTCAGCTTCCTCAACCGCTTGCCCGCCATCAAGGGCATCACGCGGCACCCACAAGGGAATATCCATTGCCTGTAGATAGGCAAACCGTTCTGTTTCGCTTAACTGTTGTTGTTCAATCGGACTCATATTTTACTAATAACTAATTCAATTAACTACAATTTATCGCCACAGTATTTACAAAACTCGGCATCATTATCGTGACCTTCTTCACCGCAATTAATACACGCAGTGTTGTTGGTTTCGCGATACGCCTTTAATAATTCAGTGCTATAAATGCCGGTTGGAACCGCTATGATGGCATAACCCATAATCATCACTGCCGCAGCAATCATCTGGCCAAAATTGGTTTGCGGCACAATATCGCCATATCCGACCGTGGTCAATGTAATAATAGCCCAGTACACCGACCGAGGAATACTGGTAAATCCCGATTCTTCTCCTTCAACCAAATACATGATTGACCCAAAAATAACCACAAAGAGAAAAATCGTGTATAGAAAAACCGCAATTTTTTTCCGACTCGAGCGCATTGCTTTCATCAGTGCATCTGCTTCGCCGAGATACTCTGCCAATTTAAATACGCGGAAAATTCGCAATACCCTGAGCACGCGAATGACAAGCAAGGTTTCTGCCCCTGTGTAAAATAGACTGATATAACTCGGTAAAATGGAAATCAGGTCAACCACGCCGAGAAAGCTGGTCGCATACAGCAAAGGCCGTCTGACCGACATAAGCCGTAATACATACTCAATAGTAAACAAGATGGTAAAAAGCCATTCAAATAGATCCAACCAGAATGCATACTCCAGTTGAATAGACGCCACACTATCTAACATAACCGCGATGACACTCAGTGTAATCATGATTATGAGTACAACATCAAAAGCTTTGCCAATGGGGGTATCGGCTTCAAATATAATTTCATGGAGCTTTTCGCGCCAAGGCGCAAGCGGCTCTCCCTGATCGTATCTTTTTAAACGTTTTGGCATTGCACTTTGTCTATTTATAATTTTGCTCTAGTCTACTGCATCAATTACCGTTTTGTCTTCTTTCGCAATACATGCCGGTCTTCTGTATTGCCTGTCGCCAGAATTGCTAATATTTCGATAATAAAAAAGCCACCGAAGTGGCTTTAATATAACAAGCAGTTCGCAAAGTCCAAGAGGTTTGTAACCCAACCAAAGCTAACCTTGTGCTTCTATGGCGCGAATTCGAATTTCAACCCGGCGATTTTGTGCTCTCCCCTGGTCAGTATCGTTGCTGGCAATTGGGTTAGAGGGGCCTTTTCCAGTAGCAATTAAGCGCTGCGTCAAAACGCCTTTGCGGGCCAGATAATTAGAAACTTCTTTAGCCCGGCTTTCAGAGAGCTGCATATTATGGCTCCATGAACCCGTTGAATCGGTATGGCCTTCGACCTCAACAATCGTCTTTTCATACTCTTTTAAAACCGTGACTACCGAGTCGAGTACGGGATAAAAGTCGCTTTGAACTTCCGCTTTATTGGTCGCAAATGTGATATTACCTGGCATGATTAAGCGGATCTGATCGCCTTCACGCGCCACCTGAACACCCGTCTTTTGCAATGATTTGCGTAATTCTTCTTCTTGAGAATCCATATACGCGCCCACAGCGCCGCCTATAAGACCACACCCGAGAGCCGCATTACGAGCATGTTTGCCAGAATCGCGCGAACCGATGAGTCCGCAGATTGCCGCGCCAATAGCGCCATATTTAACCGCGCTACTGGTTTTCTCTTCTCCGGTGTATGGGTCAATTGTTTTACAACCTGACAGTGCAAGCGCACCAATCAGTATGCCCGATACGAATTTAAATTTTAACGCAGACATCGAATATTCCTTATTAGATAAAAGATTTGGGATTAGCTCAATTTATTACGCATTATATGAATATTAACTGAATAAAGTACGCAGATAGGTATTGTAGCAAAGAGCAATAACAGATGGGACGTGTGAGGATAAATTTAGTTCACAAATCAGAATAAAAAAAGACCACTCAATCGGTGGCCTTTTATTCTATACGTGTCCCGTCCTGAAATAAGTTGACACTCTGGAGGCTTATTTCATGAATATATCTACCCCCCTTCCACGAAAACGCACGCAACGCGATTACACAATGGGCTTTAAATTAGCAGTCGTTGAGACTGTTG